>Ga0164302_10000027_pt1 | contig 29596 bp, 19 predicted proteins | sample Whisoiple_202_MG_FD_109714 | JGI IMG/M metagenome (GOLD analysis project Ga0164302, IMG submission 109714) | Soil microbial communities amended with pyrogenic organic matter from upstate New York, USA - Whitman soil sample_202_MG | ecosystem: Environmental > Terrestrial > Soil > Agricultural... | reverse complement strand
CGAAGCCGATGGCCAAGCGCGACAACTTCGGCGGTAATCGTGATGGCGGACGAGGGAATCGGGACAGCGGACGCAACCGCTGGTAAGTTTTTCAAAGCATCGACTGCAAAAGGGCAACCCTGTGGTTGCCCTTTTTTTTGCCGCCGTCAGGGGCAGTACAACAACAATGGAGCAATTCTTCGCTACTTGTCCGCGCGGGCTCGAGATGGTTCTAGCCGAAGAGCTCAGAGCCTTTAACGCGCAACGAGTGCATGCGGTGGGTGGCGGTGTGCTGTTCAGCGGCGACTTTTTTCTCTGCTATCGCGTCAATCTCGAAAGTCGTATCGCCAGCAGGATTCTCTGGCGTATCACCGGCGGGCCCTACCGTCACGAACAGGACATCTATCGGATAGCTTTCGCGCCGCGTTGGACCGATTGGTTCGAGCCCACGCGCACGATTCGCGTTGACGTTTCGGCAATCAAAAGCCCACTCACGAGTCTCAACTTCATCACGCTGAAGATTAAAGACGCAGTTTGCGACAAAGTTCGCCTTCTCTCGATGCGTCGGCCCAACGTAGACACGCGCGCACCGGATATTCCAATTCAAGCGCATCTCACCGATCGAGAGTTCACAGTTTATCTGGACACCACCGGCGAGCCGCTGTTCAAGCGCGGACTACGTAAAAGAACTGGCGAGGCACCGCTGCGCGAGAATTTGGCTGCGGGTATTCTCCGGCTGGCCGGTTGGCATCCGGGCATTCCTCTTTTGGATCCCATGTGCGGCAGCGGCACGATTCTCGTTGAAGCGGCGCTGATCGCTCTCAATATTGCGCCGGGATTGGGACGGCAGTTTGCGTTCGAAAAATTAGCAAATTTTGATGCCCAGCGCTGGCGCGAGCTACGCCGGAAAACCGCGGCGCGTCAAAAACCTAAAAAGCTTCAGGCGATATATGGAAGCGATATCGATTCCGCGGCCTTGAAGGCGGCGCGTGCAAATATTGCCGCTGCAGGAGTAGCAGAATGCGTGACCCTGCAGTGCGCTAATGTTCTGGACATCACCCCACCGGCCAGCGAAGGCATCATCCTCAGCAATCCACCTTATGGCGTACGTCTAGGGGAACAACAGGTATTGGCGGAGTTTTATCCCAGGCTCGGCGACTTGTTCAAAAAACAATTCACGGGGTGGCGCGTGTTTTTGCTGAGCGCCGACATGCGGCTCCCCAAACTCATCCACCTGGCAGTATCCAGGCGCGTACCAATCTTCAACGGCGCTCTCGAATGCCGTCTATTCGAGTACAGAATGGTTGCGGGCAGGATGACGAGAGAAAACGCGTAAGGGCGAAGGTTAGTTCAGTCTTCACGGATTAAATGATCATGCCGTCAGAAATTGTTGCGTTCTTGATTACGACGACGATGCCGTTTTGTATGACGAAGCCAAGATTTTCTCGGTTACTCTCCACGATATGATCTCGATTGATGATCTGCACATTGCGACCGATGCGGGTATTTTTGTCGACGATGGCGCGCCGGATCGTTGAATTTGCGCCGACGCCGAGTGGGACTTTGCCGCTCTCCAGCGCCTGTTGGCGTTGTTCCGGCGATTCATAGAAATCACAGCCCATCAGCAATGCGTTATCGATCACGCATCCCGTTTCGATGCGCGAGCGAATCCCGATCACCGAGCGCGTTACGGTGCATTCTTTCAGTATACATCCTTCGCCCAACATCGATTCGGTCACGTGGCTGTCGAGGAGTTTGGTCGGTGGCAGATAGCGCGAGCGTGTATAGATCGGCGCTTTTTCGTCATAGAAGCTGAACGGCGGATCGGGCTGTTCGGTGAGCGCAAGATTAGCATTGTAAAAGGCCTCGATGGTGCCGATATCTTCCCAGTAGTCGTTGAATAGATAAGCCTGAACATTGTAGGCGGATAGAGAGTCGGGAAGGATTTCTCTCCCGAAATCGGCTCGATCGCGGTCGCGGTTCAATAGGTCATGGACCACTTGTTTTTCGAAAACGTAAATTCCCATTGAAGCGATGTAGGGCGTGCGCTCTGCTTCTTCGGGCGTCAAGCCAAGAACGGTGGTATCGACACGCATCGCTTTCAGGGCCTCGCCCTTCGGCTTTTCGCTGAAAGAGCGCACCCGTCCCGTGTCATCGATCTTCATCAAGCCGAAATCGGACGCCCGCGCTTCGTCCATCGGCACCACGCCGATCGTAATGTCCGCTTTTGTTTCGCGATGGCGCGCGATGAAATCGGCATAGTTCATACGGTAGAGGTGATCCCCGGACAAAATCAGATACTGATCGACGTCGCATTCGGCAAATAACCAGAGATATTTCCGCACCGCGTCCGCGGTGCCTTCGAACCAGCTCGGGCTTTCCGGTGTCTGCTGCGCTGCTAATACTTCTACGAAACCCTGGGAGAAACCCGCGCCGGCCAGATGGTAAGTTCGCGCAATGTGGCGGTTTAGCGAAGCGGAGTTGTATTGAGTGAGGACGTAGATCCGTTCGATCTCGGAATTGATGCAGTTGCTGATGGGGATGTCGATTAAACGATATTTGGCGCCGAGGGGGACCGCCGGCTTGGCTCGGAGTTTGGTCAACGGATAAAGCCGGGTTCCCGCGCCCCCTCCCAAAATGATCGCCAATACACGCTTCACATACAGACCTTAAGTTAGAAGTGTTGCCTTGCGCGGGCCTTGCCGTGGAAAGAACATACGCAACCATCGCCCGCTAAGTCAAACGAACATTCTCTATCGAGTGAGAGCTTTTCTGGCTTCGTCGAGAAAACTCGAATCGACGATATCCTCAGGCTTGGGCAAAGGCTTCTTGAGCATGCCTTCTTCGGCAATCAGGTTGAGAACAGTTTGCACGCCCTTCAGGTTGATTTCGCCGTTGCGTGGCCAGATCTGCGTCTGAGTGTAGGTCTCCCACGATTTTGGAATATATTTCGGATCGAGTTTGGTTATTCCCGGTAACAGCTTGATCGCCTCATCTCGATTGTCATGCAGCCAGCGGTACGTCGATACCAGTGCCTTCAAATAACGGACGACCAAACCGCGATTTTTTTGTGCCCAGCCCTCACGAACGCCGATCGCCGATAATTGGTAATCGGGCATGAGCTTGTAGGCGTCGCCCAGATTGCTGAGACCTTGCTCCACCGCCATGATACTCAGCGGCTGCGCCAGCAGAGCGGCGTCCACCTGGCCGCTTTGCAACGCGGTGAACTGCGGCGTGGATCCGCCAATCGACAACAGACTGTAGTCTCTTGGATACAGAACTCCACGTTCCTTGAGCATTTGTTTCATCATGAGAGCAGCGGCCGAGGTGATGCCCGACATTGCCAAGCGGGTACCGCCCTTGAGATCTTCCATCCTTTTGTATTTGGCGAGGGCAATAAGGGAATAGGTGGTGCCGTTAAACGAACCGGCAATCAGTTTGATGTCACTGTTGCCCTGTTGGCGCAGAACGAATAGCAGATTGGGCGGAACGTTACCGAATTGCAGCGAGTCAGAAATCAATGCCTGAACGATTTGCTCGTTGCGACTGATGACAACGATCTCCGGATCGAGGCCTTCGCGTTTGAAGAATCCCTTCTCTTTGGCGACAAATACCGGCGCATAGCCGAAAGTGGTACTGATAATTCCAATCCGGATAACATCATTGGCGCTCACCGGTGGCGCGAAACTGGCCAACGAAAACAGCGCGATAACAAGCAGTTTGAAAGTTCCGGCCATGGTCAGATCGGGGTATCTGCTCGCCCCGCGTTTGTCAAGTTTCACGATAGATCGTCAATCTTGGTTAACTTAGCACAGCCAAAGTGTAAGCCGCATTTGGGTGTCCGTTGTTCAGAACGAGGAAAGAGTTAGACTGGGATGGCTATGGGTGGGGATTCGGAGTTATTGATCAATCGCGATCTTTCCTGGCTCGAGTTTAACCGGCGCGTTTTGGAGGAAGCCAAGTCTGCTGCAGTGCCGCTTCTCGAGCGGGTGAAATTTCTCGCGATTTTCAGTTCCAATCTTGATGAATTTTTCATGGTTCGTGTTGCGGGTCTGAAGCGCCAACTCGCGAACGACCCGATGTCTGATTCGAACGGGAGAGCGCCGGAAGCGATTCTACGCGCGATATCGCGCCGGGTGCATGAACTCACAGACGAACAGCATCGCTGTTTTCTCGAGACCGTGCTTCCACCGCTCACGGGGGAGGGGCTTCATCTGGTTCGCCCCGAAGAGCTTACCCGCGAGCAGGAGCAATTCCTAGAAGATTTTTTCCAACGCACGCTGTATCCGATTGTCACGCCTTTGGCGATCGATCCAGGGCATCCGTTTCCATATCTCACAAATCGATCGCTATCTTTGGTCGTATCGCTCCGGCCCGTGGTTCCCTCTCCGTTGCCGCACACCGAGCTCTCAATTGTCCATATTCCAGGTCAGGTCGTGCCGCGATTTATTCAGCTGCCCGCCAAGGAAGGACAGTACGCCTTCATTTTGCTGGAGCATGTGCTGCGACGATACTTGCCGCGTTTTTATCATGGGTTTGAGATCGTCTCGACACATGCGGTGCGGGTTACTCGCGATGCGGAGTTCGGTTTGGTGCGCCGGCGCGACCAGGATCTACTGATGACCATTGAACAGGGAATTCGAGAACGGCGCATGGGCGATGCCGTTCGCCTACAATACGATCTCGACCTGCCCAGCGAAGTTCTGCGGCAGCTGATCGAAGAACTCGAATTGACCCAAGACGATTTGTACGCCGGCCAGGGCTTTACCGCGTTCACCGATCTGTTTCAGCTTTATGCCGCAGCGAACATTCCCCGGCTCAAAGATAAGCCCCAGCCGCCATTGCCGGTGCCGTGCTTCGAGCGGGGTCCGGACATTTGGAACAGCATTCGCAGCAATGACGTTCTGGTTTTTCATCCGTATCACTCCTTTGATGCGGTAACTCACTTCGTCGAAGAAGCGGCCAAAGATCCCAAAGTTCTGGCCATTAAAATGACGCTCTATCGAGTGAGCGCCAATTCGCCCATTGCAACGGCCCTGGCGCGCGCTGCCGAAGCGGGCAAAGAAGTTTCGGTGTTGGTGGAGTTGCAGGCGCGCTTTGATGAAGAGGCGAATATTACCTGGGCGAGGGCACTCGAAGAGGTGGGAGCGCATGTGGTCTACGGGCTCGTCGGCTACAAAACGCACTGTAAAGTTTGCCTGGTGGTTCGACAGGACGTCGATGGCATCCGACGCTACTGTCATCTCGCGACCGGCAATTACAACGTGCGCACGAGCAGCGTCTACAGCGACTTTGGACTGTTTACTTGCCGGCCCACTTTCGGCGAGGATTTGACGGAATTATTCAATCTGCTAACGGGCTACACCCGGCCGCAGAGATTTCATCACCTGGTCCTGGCGCCCACCGGGCTACGTGAACATTTCGTCGATTTGATTCGCAACGAGGCGGAGGCGGCGCGCGCCGGCAAAGCGGCCCGAATTATCGCCAAGGTGAATAGCCTGATTGACGATTCGGTCATCGAAGAGCTCTACGCCGCAAGCCGAGCAGGAGTGCAAATCGATCTCATCGTGCGTGGGATGTGCAGTCTACGGCCGGGACTGCCGGGAGTCTCGGAGCGCATACGAGTGACCTCGATCGTCGATCGCTATCTCGAGCACGCCCGAGTGTTTTATTTTCACAACGGCGGCACTCCAACTTTTTGGCTCGGGTCCGCGGACTGGATGCCGCGCAATTTCAAACGGCGCATCGAAATCGCGTTTCCCGTGCTCGATCCGCAGTTGCAGGCGAAACTGAAGGAGATTTTAGAGCTTCAACTGATCGACTCGGTCAAAGCATGGCAGATGCAGCCTGACGGCTCCTACGAGCGAAAAATAAGCACAAATGGACCCGGCTTCCGTTTTCAAGAGCGCTTCTATGAAATGCTCCGCGCGGACGAGATCTCGAGGTCTTCAAGAGGCATAGCGATGGACGGGCCGGATTTTCCAAGCGGAGATGACGAAATCCCACTGACCCATGGAACGTAACAATATTATCCTATTGTCTGTGCTGTGGTGATGACTGCGGCTTGCGGCGATCAGTTCCCGATTAGTGCGTGGCGGCCACAAAACGGTTCAACGAAAATGGAAGAAGCTGGTGAGATCTCGTTTGAGAGTTCTCAGTCGCAGGCGAGAAAGCGCTTCCGATTGAAGCCGCCGGCATCCGAGGATTTCGGTGTTTTGATGCAGAGCGAGCCGACGGGGTCGTTAGTGAGTGTTCGGATGTTTGTCGCGCGATTCAGTAGATATCCCGATGCGCTCGCATCCAAAAACCCGCGAGAAACGCTGTCGCCCCAAGCGCTCCGAGCAGCCATTCAATACCATAGCCGTAGCGCGGCAGATAATAAGCTTCGCTCAGTCCGATGCTGTAAAGCGTTATTATGAATAGACCGCGCCGAAACCATCGTAAAGAGTTCATGTGATCTGTGGGGGGCATAAAGCATACCAGCATTAAAGGGAGTAAGAGGTACGAAAGCCCTGCGGTTTTGATGACAAAAGCTGACGTCGTCACTACCAAATTTGTACTGCAGTTGTCGCCATTGTACCTGCCCTTCGGGTGTTCATCTGTGCTAGCGGACAACCACTGATCAGACTTTGTTGGGGCGTTTAAGCTACCTAGAATAAAAAATGGCACGCGAACTCGAGTATCGAGCCAATCAAGACGCGAATAGAGTAAAATCAGGTAATCGCAAAACAGCTCTGGTCAAGCTGTCCGTGTGTTTTTTGCTGCTCGTTTCGGTGTCGCTCACGTGGCGATTGACTCCACTTAGAGAAACCATCAATTTTGAAACCATTGTCGGCTGGCAGGAATCGCTAAAGAATTATCCCGCCGCATTTTTTTGGGTGATCGGCATTTATGTAATCAGTAGTCTTGTTCTGTTTCCGGTGACGCTGCTCAATGTGGCGACGATAATGACGTTTGGTCCGGTCACGGGGAATCTATATGCTTTCGCTGGATGGCTTTGTAGCGCGAGCATCGGCTTCGGCATTGGACGGGTTTTAGGACGTGACTGGGTGGAAAAAATCGCCCGAACGGGACTCGAGAGAACCTTTGATCGCGCTACGCGCCACGGTTTTGTAACTGTTTTTAGCACGCGCATGGTCCCGATCGCGCCGTTTACGGTGGTTAATCTTTTCGTGGGTGGTTCGGGGATTGGCTTTACGGTTTTCCTTTTAGCAACGGCGGTCGGCAGAATTCCAGGTATTATCACGCTCACCTTATTCGGCGTGCAGCTGGAAATGTTTTTACGCCGACAGGATTTCGTGAATTGGGTCATTCTGGGAGTGACCGTGCTGATGGTTATCGCCGCATCGGCGTGGTGCAGCAAGCGTTTGGCAGTGCCAAGCGACAAGCGAAAAACTTCTGAAATCAGCGATGAAACACCTGGTTATCGCTAGTCGTGCTGCACTGATTTTCCAGGAAAAAACGGCTCGCGCGGTGCGGGGACTTGGGTTTGTCGCAGCGTTCATGCTCGGCATGAGCGCCTGCAGCGGGCGCACTGTCGATCTGGCGGATTGCACGACGTATGTAGTCGCCGGATTTCGAAAGATCGCCGATGAGCGCGCCCAGAGATTTCTGGGCAAAGTTCAAGACGATACGGCGCGCTGTCGCGGTGGCGACCGAGCGGTGACTTTTCACTCGATGCCGTGGGTCGACTGGCAACATTATTGGGCGGCGGGTGACAGCGATAGTAAAGCTCCGGGTCCGAGTGGAGACCACGTTCATCTGAGCCAGAATGGCCGCGGCATTGACGGGGCGCTGCTCGACCTCGAATACCAGCGCATCGAGTTGATCAAATTCAATCTCTTCGATAACAGCGGCACCTTCGAGCAGTATCTTCGGGGCCGCGACCATATCGACGGTGCAGCGCTAAAAACCTGGGAAGAAATGCGGCTGCCGAAAAACAGCCCTTTTTATGCAGCAGTAGGCGGCGATGGACCCCAGCTTTGCCGCGGCGAGCTCATCCGAGCGCGCATGCTTACCGGGATTTGCAATGATATTAAAAATCCTTTGATGGGCTCGACCGGGCAAATTTTCGCGCGCAACGTGGAATTCGATACAACCTTTCCCGACTCGGGAAGCAATGTGCTTGTCAAGAACCGGCACGGCGATCGTCTGGGATTACTCAAGCCCGATCCGCAGGTGATCAGCCGGAAATTATTGACACGGGTTCAATCCGATCCGGCAAACTGCAACAACGGACAAGGCTTGGCGGGCAATGCGCCCCAAGCCAACTGCGATTACAAGAAAGCGTCTTTCTTGAATGTACTAGCCGCGTTTTGGGTGCAGTTTATGACCCATGACTGGTTTTCCCATCTTGAAGAGGGAAGCAACGGCGCAGAACTGATGCCGATGGGATGTGCAACTGAGATCGAAGCCGGGGTCGAGAATTCATTGAGGCCCGAGCGGGTGAAACAACTAAGCTGCCGGCCCGAGGATCGAATCGACAAAGGGTTGATCGCCATAGACACGCAACCATCGACCTTCACTTATGCCGATAAGGAGTATTTGAGCCGGGCGCCCAAAGCGACGGCAAATAAAAATACGGCGTGGTGGGACGCTTCGCAGCTCTACGGCTTTGACGAAAATTCGCGCCAGCGGGTCAAACGCGATCCGCGGGATCCGGCAAAGTTTCTCTTAGTGAACGACCCGTCAGGGGAAGCTTATTTGCCTTTGCTCCAGAGCTCCGATCCCATGAACCCTCAGTGGGCCGGACAGGAATCGGTGGCATTCGCGGACAACTGGTCGGTGGGTCTGAGCTTCTTCCATAATCTTTTCGCGCGAGAGCATAATCTGTTCGTCGACGCCTTCTATGAGCGCGCCACTCAAACACCGGAGGCGGATTCTGGTCTACGAAATCCAGCTACCCCATCGCGCATCATCCGCTATAAAGACGTCACCGCTGATGAATTGTTTGAAGCTGCCCGTTTGGTGGTGGCGGCGGAGATCGCGAAAATTCATACTACCGAGTGGACGCCGCAATTGCTCTACAATGAGCCCCTGTTTTTGGGCATGAACGCGAATTGGCGCGGCTTGTTGGAGGATTTTCCTCACGGGCGCGACGCGTTGGAAAAAATTATTGTGCAGAACTTCGGCAACTCGAAAGATGTCAAGGCAGCCAATCAGTGGTATTCCGTGTTCGCGTTGGGCTCCGGGATTTTCGGTTTGGGCAATCACGTTTATGCGGATGAACCGATCTTTGCCAAGTTCGATCCGGCGAGGAAAGATCTATGGGACTTGTCCAATCTGGACCATGTGAACGGCGGCATCAACCATTTTGGTTCGCCATTCAATTTTCCCGAAGAATTTGTCAGCGTTTACCGTCTTCATTCGATGGCACCCGACCTAATCGAATTTCGCGACCTCAAGCGCGATCCTAACGTGATCAGCGGGAAAATTCCCGTGCTCGAAACCGTTCGCGGCAAGGCAACGCAGGCGCTGCGCGTGGGAGGACTCGCAAACTGGGCCCTTTCGATGGGGCGCCAAAGAGCGGGAGCTTTGTCTTTGCAGAACAGTCCGCTTTTCTTGCAGAACCTGCCGATGCCGCGCTTGCCGAGCGGCAGCGGCAAGATCGACGTTCTTGCCCTTGACCTCATTCGCGATCGCGAGCGCGGCATACCGCGGTTTAACGAATTTCGCCGGCAGTACGGTCTCAAGCAGTTAACCAGCTTTGACGATTTTGCCGATCCCCATTTGCCGAAGGACTCCGCCGAGCTGGCTGAGCAGCGGCGGCTGATCGGCATTCTGCGTGAAAGTTATGGCCAACACCGCTGTGATGCGGCCAAAGTGATTAGTAAACCTCAGGTGAACGATGACGGTACGCCGATCAACGACTGTTTGGAACATTTGGATGGCAGCATGGTTGACAACATCGAAGATGTGGATGTCGTCATCGGCATGCTCGCAGAATTTGCCCGGCCGCATGGATTCGCGATTTCGGAGACGCAGTTCCAGGTTTTTATCCTGAACGCATCGCGCCGTCTTTTTAGCGATCGTTTCTTTACCTCGAGCTTTCGCCCGGAGTTTTACACGCAACTGGGATATGAGTGGGTGATGAACAATGGGCCGGAAAGGATGATCGAAAACGGAATGCCGAACGGCCATCAAGTCGAAGTCATGCCGCTGAAACGGCTGCTGATGCGAACCATTCCAGAGCTTCGCGGCGAGCTTGTGCCGGTGATCGATGCGTTCGATCCCTGGGCGCGCGACCGCGGTGAATACTACTCGCTGCAATGGAAGCCACGCGAAGGCGCCGAATCGGACGAATCGTTCAAACCCTGAAGTAAAGGATTGTGTTTTTGTGTCAGCGAGTTCCGGCTACTTCTCACCTGCCCGGACCTGGACTCGTCTTGCCACCACACCCGTATCGCTTTCGGGCTTAGCTACCGCGGTTAGGCCATCTGCCAGTACACGTGCGATGCAGCTATAGCCCAGATCGTTCATGTGCAGTCCGTCATTGGAGACGATATCCTCTACTTTATATCGGCCGGTCGAAATCCAGTACCGCATAAGCGCGAAGCGCCGGAAAACCCCCACGTGCATATCTTTGGCCACCGCGTCAATGGAATCGACAACGAGCAGGTGGGTAGGGCGGGCGATAATGCGCGGCGCGAACTGCGGATCCATCAAGATGACATCAGTTCCCGCTGATTTGAGACGGGTCACTCCCTCGCGAATGGTCGCAGTGTAACCGTCGACATCGTCACTCGTGAGCGTCTGATTGCTGCCGGTCTGCCATATGACCAGTTGCGGATGATAAGCCAGCACGTCTCGCTCAAATCGCGCCAACATCTGGGGGGCCCTCTCGCCCCCAATACCCTTATTCAGCACGGTCAACGCGACCTGTGGGAAGCCGCGGTGAAGCTCGTCGGCGAGCAGTGCGGGATATGCGTGAGCCGAATCCGTGGCGCCGATCCCTTTTGTCGAAGAAGAGCCAATTGCGACGACGACCAGTGGTTGGTCCGAACGGAGCGCTCGGGCGGTATTCGGTAGATCCACTTTGAAGCGTGTAGTTTCCGGAGGCGCGGCGCACTCTGGCACGATGGGCGATATAGCTGCCGCCGTGGTTACGATCAGCAACACTACCATTGCGGCGGGTATCAGCGGCCATCGAATCGCCCTCATCGGTCACTTCCTATCTTTGCGGGAGAATTGGCGGCTGGTATTCCGCGTGTCACGAAATCGGCCATTGCCCGCCCGATGCAGTCATAAAGCCTCGCGGCTACTCGCCGTCGTTGATCGTTATCGGTAACCCTTAGATCCAAGGAACCATTCTCCGCCCAATGACGCATAATACCATGGCGACGGAACAATGGCACATCAGTCGCGTCAGCCAGTTGGCTCATGGCAGCAAGATAAGGCTCGAAATGAATTACGGCCTCGCTATCGCGCGAAAACTGCATATTCATCAGCACCGCCTCAATCCCCGCAGTTCTGAGCTCGTCTATTCCAGCCCGCAGCGTTTCCCGAAACTCGTCAATGTCCATTCCGCGAACCGCTTCCATGGTGCCAGTCTCCCAAATGACGAGGCTGGGCTTCATGGGAATGACCTCGCGATCCAGGCGCTCCGCTGCCTGCTTCGCCGTCTGGCGCCCCACCGCGAGATTGACGACCTTGATGTGCGCCGAAGGGAATCTCTCGGCGAGCGCTGCGGCGAAACGTGCGGGCCAGCCGAGGTCGGGCTTGCCTGTGGCAATGCTCAAGGTGGAGGCGCCACCGAGCGCTACGATGACGACGTCTTGACCGTGGGCGATGGCCTTGGGGGTTTTCGTCAGTTGCGGCTCAGAGATATAGAAACGCTCGGGCACCGAACACTCCCGCTCCTGGGGGAAAATCGGCGCCGGCGCGCATAGAAGCCCAATCGTGGCGGCGATCAGAATAATAGTTCGGCTCATCGACCGAAGAGTCATCCTCACGCCCCTCCGCCCACCGCCGGTGCTCGGAGCGCCGTGGTTCCGGATGCGCGCTGTGCGGCGGCGAACCACTCCATCAGCGCCGCCACGCTGATCATAATGGCAATGCCGGCCGCGGAAACAGCGATCTGCATCAATGTACCGCCAAAAAATTCATTTAAGACCAAGTGCCCCAACACCGAGAGCAGGATCGCGAGGCAAAAAATATGCAGCGAGTTGCGCCCACAAATCACGAAGGGCCGCGCGCCGCGCGTCGCCAAAAACCGCGCCTGTGGATGAATCAGGCGCGACACGAGGAGCGCAACCGCAAGCACATTGGCGAAACGCAGAAAGCCGAGATCCCCTTTGCTCAGCAAGGGCCACAAGAACTCCATGCTGACGGGAACCGGCAGCGGATCGTAGAAGTCGTGCAGCGTCCAACTAAACCGGATCACAAATCCGGCGAGCGCGCCGGCTGTCGCGAAATAAAAGAGCCAACGATTTTTAAGCCGTGGGACACCGCCGTGATTACCCCGCCAGCCCAGCCATCCGCCCAGGAAGAACAGACACTGCCAGGCAAAGGGGTTGAAAAACCACACATGGTCGGGGCCGGGATACGCTGACAGGGCTATCCTTTTGTCCAACTGGACTGCCAGCCAGAGCGCTACTGACGCAAAAATCACAACCCAGGGCCAGGATTTAAATCCGCTCAGCACGAAAGGCAGCATTGCGAGCAGGACGATATAAAGCGGCAGAATATCCATGAAAGCCGGCTGGAACTGCAGCATGAGCGCTTTCACTACCGCCAGTCCCGGCTCATTAAGAAAGTTGGCAGCGCCGAACTCCTCAGCGTAGACCGGGGTATTCAGAGCGCCGGCTGTAAATCCGACGGTTGCCATGAACATCATAAAGAGAAAAACATGGGCGACATAGAGCTGCCAAACCCGGTGATAGACGCGGACGCCGCTGAGCAGAAAGCCTTCGCGCTCCATGGCGCGACCATAGACCATCCCGGCGGTATAACCAGAGATGAAAATGAACACCTCGGCTGCATCGGCGAACATCGCCGATTGAATCGTAAATCGCGCCAGGATGTTATCGGGCATGTGGTCGATGAACATGCAGAAGAGAGCCAGGCCACGAAAAAAATCGAGCCGCAAGTCGCGCTGTGCAACCGACTGACTGCTCGGCACAGTGGTGATTTCTTCCGAGTTACTTTTATCGACCGGGGTCAACGGGATGGCCGGTGTCTCTCGGCGCTCGATTCTATCCGGGTCGTGTTGACGGGCACGAAGCATCATTAACCTATTCTGTAACCGACCAATTGTGAGTTCATAAGATATCTCTGGGCTGGTTTCAAACCCGGCCGTCCGGCATAGGGAGCGATGCCCGGCTGCGGCGAACGGAGAATCTCATGGCGGAGCCGGAATTCCAGCTTTGCGGTACGTTTCGTTCAGCCTAGGTAAATCGTCTGGATGCTCGGTCAAATCGTAAATAAAAATAGAGTAGCCGATTTTTGCGATCGGGGCATCCTTCCAGAGCCAGCGAAACAGCGGGTCATCGGGACGGCAACATCCTGCAGATTGTAGACGCTGATCGCTAAAACGTCGCGCTGCGCATGCCGTGAAATTTTTACTCGCGGCGGCCCCGTCGCCAGTAACAGCTGACATGAAGCCGGCTGACGTACTCCCAGAGAAGATAGACCGTAAGAAGAATGAAAAGCGTTACGCCGACATCCATAGTCACTAGCCCGGAGTGGGCGACGAAATTGGGTTCCAAAGAGCCCGACGCGACCGCCAGTGAAGCTGCCCAACCGCCCCAAAGGCGGTAGGCCCACCAGGCGATCAGCGCGATCAAAAAAACGCCGAGAAAAAGGTTAGCCAAACGACTTAAAAACAGGATTTTGATCAGCCGGAAGGCCCGACTTATACAGCCATTCGTAGCCAATGCCGAAAGCGTCCTTCTCCAGCCAAAGTTGCGGGTCGGGGTTGAAAGACAAACGAAAAAAAAGCAAAAGCGGCAGCGCTTGAAATGCTTTGAGCAGCGGTGGGTGTTCTGAGTCGAGGCGAAAGTCGCCAGTGACGAGGTAAAGAGTAATCCGCGGCTAAATGGGCCGCCTCGTCCACGGTCTGCAAGTTAGCGCGAATAAAAAACCAGCCCTGAAGAAAAAAGAGCAAAAGAAAACCCGCAATGAGCAGGAGAGTAATCTTCGGCGTACTACGGCGGCTTAACCGCGTCGCGTCGCGAGTATCAAAATTCTTGCTCAATAGCAGTTCTTCCGACGGTCAGATCGCGCTAACGGTGCTCGATCACGGCGAGGTAGTCAGTGGACGCGACAATGGTCAAATTTGCCTGCGGGTGGTCATTCAGGAACTCGCTGGCTTGGGGCTTGAACGTCAAACAAAGGAAAGCTTCACGCCTGGAGACCAGCCGCTCCAGTGCTTGCCGATCAATGGTTTCCACGCGATCCGCGAGATAGAAGCGCGGCGCCGGGTCCGCTACATCAAATGTGTAAAGTAGCGGCACACGATTCACGAAAACCGACGTGTGTCGAAGCGAGCGAACGTCCGGGCTAAAGTCGAGGATATTGTAGGTGTCGACGAAGGGTCCGCGCCCGTCGACTATACCGGGCACGGCCAACAGAGTGGCGAATAAAATTCCAATGACGCGCGTCGTGGTATTCCGGACGAGGTTCACCAGTGCAAGCGCCGCCGCCAACGCCGCGCCAGGATAGACCGGCGTAAGATACCAGCCAATCTGCGTTCGCTGCAGACTGACGATCAGGAATGCTCCCAGAGCCAGAATCACCACTGCCGCCAGCCGAGAGTTCCGCTGTCGAATTGCCATGATGCACGCAAGCGCGATTCCGGCCGCATGAACGAACGCGAGCCATCCGGCGTTATGCAGGTAAAGATCAAAATAAAAGAAAGAGCCGCCTTCATGGCCTTCTATAGGCTCTGCAAAGCGACGCAGGAGGTGGAAAACAAAATATGGGCCCAGAAACGACCGGCCATAGCTCACCGCCGCCCAAATATGCCAGGGCAGCGCGATCACGAGAGTTGAAGCGGCCCCCCAAAGCATCTCCTTCGACCAGAAGAAGCGAAGGCCGTGGGATGCAAGCGCAATCGCCACGAGTCCGGGAATGAAGAGTAAAGCAGCCGCCGATTTCGTGAGAATCGCGAGTCCGAATGATATGCCGGCCAACATTACAGGCAATGTTCGTCTACCTCCGTAAAGGAGAAGTACGAATGACAGCATTCCGAGTACCGTGAGCGGCACATCCATCATAGCGAGGCGGCTATAGGCAACGAATTGCGGGACTCCGAGGAGAAAGATCGCGGCCGCAATGCCAGCGAGCCTCCCGGATAAGCGAAGCCCGGCAAGATACTGTAACGCGATCGCGCTGATGCCGAAAAACGCGCTTGGGAGTCGAAGCGCGAACTCCGTCATTCCGAAAAATGACGAACTTGCCGCCATCAGCCAAAATAAAAACGGCGGCTTCTCAAACCACGGCTGGCCTGCATAATACAAGGTGAGTCCGGGGCGGGATAAGAGATTGCGGGCTATGACGCCGTAGATCGCCTCGTCCCAATTGGCAAGGCTTTCTCGACCGAGCCCGGGGAGGAGGATGCTCGCCGCGACAGCCGCAAGCGCCAACACCAGCGCAAGATCAAGCTTATCTAAGGAGCTAAATGAAGCGGGGCAGTGATCAACTGAATCATCGACTGATTTTCGTTCTCCACTAACGGGCGCCGGCGCTTTGTTCATTCATCTTCTCAAATAACGTGATCAGTACTTCGATCTCAACGCCATTTTTGCTGCCGGCGAAAGTCTCTTCGGAGTTGATCTGATAACCGATGTTGCGGAAAAGATCGCGATAGGTACGGATCAGAAACGGGAGCAGAAGATAATCCTGTGGTCCACCGTAGGAATTGGCCAAAAGAAGCTGTCCGCCGGCGCGGCTGGCGGTGAAGAGCTCGAAGGCGAGCCAGGCAACATCAAAAAAAGGATAGAGCCACCCGAGAAAATAAATCGTCTCGCTCAAGATGATCAGGTCCCATGGGCCTTCCGGTTTAGGATCATACTCCATGATGTTGGCGGTGCGAAATTCGATGTGCCTCAAAGTCGTTTGTGCTGCTTGCGCCTTGGCAATCGCATCGGATGAGATATCGAGAGCAAGCACCTGATCGGCGAGCGGAGCGAAGCGGCGCGTGAAGTTGCCAGCACCGCAGCCAATTTCCAGCACACGTTTATATCGACGCGTCTCGAGCATTTTCAGTAGGTGTGCGAACCTTTCATGCTCGAAACTCGAGGTTTCAAATTCCCAGGGATCGCCACGCATCCATAGTTCGTCGAAGAACGCCCGGGCCTTCGAAGAGATTTGTTCGCGATCGATCATAATTACTCCGATGCGCCAGCAGGATAGAGGCACGAGATCATGGCAGCATGCTGTTGGGCGCCGTGTGGAAAAACTGCCAGTCCTGAAACGAGCGCAAGGTAATGCCGAGTTCCGCAATCACGGATTTCACTCGGGGGTCACACAGGACCTTTAATTCCTCAAAGCGCTCCAGCCGGTACATGGTATTGACGTCGTCGACATAACCGGGATGACAGGTGAGCACGGTCCAGCCGTTGGGTACGTGGGTCGTCAGGATCTCAATCAACCACTCGAGGCTGATGTAACTCGGGAAAGGCAGTCCTTCCGCCGTTTGACCGTAGAATTTCGTGAAGTAATTGAGCTCAGAGCTCAAATTGCGCAGCGGGATGCCGAAGCTTTGACAGACCTCGAGGGCGACGGAGCGAACCGGTTCGCGCATATGGACGTGCTGGTGGGAATTGATGTGGTCAGGATGCTTGCCCAGCAAAGCATGAAAGGTTTCGAGCTGGCGAGAAACTTCGGACCGGATGGCATCCCGATCGTCGAGGGAAATGACCTTATATAGCTGTACCCAACCGGTGTCGCGATATACCCATTCTCCCAGATCGAGATGAAGGCCGACGCTGAGTGTTGGATGTTCTCTCGCGTAGGCAGCGGCTTCTCCAGCCGCTGACCATCGCGTCATCAAGCTCGCGCTGGTGACGATCCCGCGTTCATGGGCTTCGATGATGCCGCGATTGATCCCGGGGCTCTGACCGAAATCATCGGCGTTGACGATGAGATACTTTTCGCCGTCCATCCTCACGATCGGCGCATTTATGCGAGGGTCCGCTCCATCGACTGGATAAAGAATTTCTTTCCCGGCGAGCATTTGCGCTGCCCGCAATCAACTAAACCCGCATTCTGCGCCCATTCCTGCACCTTCCTCGCATCACTATCCGGCTCTAGTCAAGAGTTATGCGGCGCCAGCCCTGCGGCCGGGCAAACGTGTTGTTCGCCGTTCCCTCGCTCCAAAACATCTCCTGCCCACGATAGTGGGAAATCACGACAATGTTCATGTTCAGTTCCATGCCCTTCTTGAAGCTCGCAAGATTGAATAGCTGGGGCGGAAAGCACGCCTCACAGGAGATGCGCGGCGACTCGGCTTTCAGGTGCTGCACTGTCGCGCCACGTAGTGGTCGAACTGCACCATCCGACGAGTACGTGTACAGTCGTGGAGCCAAGATCAGGCTTCCTCTCGCGTTGGTCGAATCGCCAGGCGAGAAGGCCGCTTCCTGAGGGATAAAGTGCACAGCATAGTGATGTGCTCGTTCGCCGAACAACACCAGCAGATGAACCTGATAAGTTTCGGAGAGCGGGAACTCGCCGTCATAGGCCAAATCTTCGGGATTAACGTAATCCATCCCAATGGTGGCCAGGTAAAGTCCCTGAACATTCCATGTGAGATAAAGGTCGCCAAAGGGTACATGGGGCGGCGCGGCGGAAAATTCGCGCAGAAGCGTTTTGTCTTTGTCCCAATCGGCGAGCGAGCCATCGTTCACGTCAAGGTGACAAGACTCAGGAATAGCGCCGCGACATCCCGGTCGCTGCGAGCCGAGGGGCTTGGCGTGCGCGTGTACCTGACCCAGTGTGGAATTCGTGCGCTCAAACGAGGCGACTAATTCCTCGTACGGCTGATCGTAAATGTCCACCAGGCCCATGTTGTAGTCCTCGCCATCGGAACGCCCGCCCTGAGGCTCGTCGTAATATTGAAACCAGTGGCTGCCGACAATATGCGGGAAGCGAGCGAAATTCTGCAGCGCCTGCTGAACGACCTTCGCCCGCTCCGTCTGCGTGGCGACCTTCAGCAGGTGCCCCGTGTTTTTGTTGCCGGTGCGATTTTCCATGGCGGCACAGAAAAATTCGGAAATTAAGACAGGCTTGCCGGTCAGGGTGGCGAGCCCTTCGAAAAAATAGCGAGCGAGCCAGCCATCCGGTCCGTCCAAATCGTAGTTCACCGCAATCACGTCGACATAAGGAGCCATAGCGCGCACGGCGTCCTGGGAATAGTAAATCGGCAGCCGATCGCTGAAGATCAAAGCTTGCGGATCCGCAGCGCGTAAACCGTCATGCATCAGCTGGTAATATCTTTCCGCACATAAAAAGGTGAAGCGATTGACCAGGTGAATTCCCGCGCCACCTGGGCGAAGCCTGAGCGCAACACCGGCGTCGCGCAGGGACTCAAATCCGCTAGCCGCCGGAACAGGCACCCAATCCTCCAGCAGCGCCGTCCAGGCGCCGTGATAACGATCGTGAAGAAGCTGCCAGAGCAAGCGCTTGGAATGATTCTCCCAACCTTTGGAAAGATAGAATTCAAAAAGCGATGTATTCCACCATCCCACCTCGTTGTCCGGAAAGTAACCGATACGCAGGCCGTTATCCCGATGCGGAGCGGTCAAGCGTTGCGCGCATTCCCGCACGCGCGCCGGCAATCCGGGATCGAATGCGTCGAACCAAAGCGCTTCGCTCCAACGTCCGAGATCTAAGTTGGCGACATAAGGCAGGCCGATTTGCTCGACGGCAAAATTCCACGCGCCCAGATGATTGAAGCCCCATCTGCCCAGGCGATCACGGACGGTTTCCGCCCATCGATCCACTGAGCCGTAAAGATTCCACAGGTAGTAAGCAGGCCGGCCCTCTACTTCTTCGGGAGGAGATCCCGCGTCGACCCCGTTCACCCCGGAGCCATAAAACTTCTCTCCATTCGGAGCGACCAACCAGTGGACGCCGTTCTCCACTGTCACTCGCCAGGCATGCGATCGCTGAGTGAGAGGAAGAGTATGCGTATCGGAATTCTGAGGATTGATAATCATGGTCAAAGATTGTGATTCCTATCGTAGTGTGGCGATCAGCCTAACTGTAAAGTTCATGCCAGGCCGACGTCTCGGAGAAGACGGGTAGCGACTTTGCCGGCTTCGAAATATTCCTCGGCAATGGCGCGCGCGGCCAAACAATGGCGGCGGTAATCACGGTTGATCTGTTCGATAGCCGCGACCGCTTCCTCGAGCGTCGTAAAGGAAAATAGCCCCGCGCCGGTAGGCAGGATGTTGCCGAAACCGGTATCCTGAGCGACCACGGGCTTGCCGGAAGCTAAATAGCAGGCATCCCGTTCGCTGAACCAGCCGCTGCGAAGACGCACGTTCATGTCCTTGGCGACTGTAAATTCGGCTCGGGAGCTACGGAAGTAAGCTGGATATGCACCGAAGCTGTCCAGTGACATTCGAAATGGCGGAACGAGCCTCCAGCCATGCGCTTGCAGCTTTTCGCGGTCCGCCAGATCGTTGGGAAACATAGCCAGCTCAAAAGGCTGAGGCGTGCGCCGCGGCAGAGTGAGAAATTTTTCCCATTCGTAATGCTTGCTCCAGCGGTAGACTTCGCCGCCGTAAACGACGTCGTTTCCTGTCTGGCGGTAGTTGCCGATGGTCGTGAAAAAAGGCGCTTCCGGTTCGTAGGCCATGGGCCAGAGATCCAGATCGACCGGTTGTCGTGTTTTGCCATAGGACCGGCCATCGATTGGCACGCGGCAGTCGCCGGCGCCAAAATTTTCACCATAGGTAACAATCGCATGATGGTTGGCGAGGGCAGTGGCGGTATGATTATCACCATTGGCGAGTTGTAGCTCGGCAATCACCGGGTCGCATTCCACGTAAACGCGAAGCGGCGCTGCCAAATGTTCCGCGCGCAAATCGGTGGCGCCCACGATATTCAGCAGCGCGTCGCACGTCCGATAGAGCTCATCGAGCTGTGCGCCGGTAATGCCGTAGCACTCTTCCGTGCGATATGCCGCGCGAAAACCCCAGGTATCGGGCGAGCCGATCCGCTCCATGCATGAGGCGATGTGCCGTACCGCATACGAGCAGTCGTCGGTGATGCTGTCGCGCTCTGGATCGTAAGGCCAGACGGTGTCGTCCTCGATGTACCAAACCTCATGGCCGAGCTTGCGGAGGCCGAGGAGCCAGTTCAGATAGAGCCAGGTTTGGCCGCCAAAAGGACAGCGTCCCATCATTCCCAAGACGACCAGTCGCAGTTTCTGTCGCATGGCGATACGGCCAAAGAAGGCTATGCGAGAGCGCGGGCTTTCTCGGCTTGGACGCTGAATTGGGCGCGATAAAGTCTGACGAAGTCGCCCTGACTGCGCATGAGCGTATCGAACGTGCCCCGCTCGCTGATTCTTCCGTTTCGCAGTACCACGATCAAATCCGCCTGGCGGACGGTGGAGAGCCGATGCGCAATGATAAAAGTGGTCCGGCCGCTCGTGAGCTCGCGGAGGCCTTCCATGATGAGCGCTTCGGTTTCGGCGTCCACCGAAGAAGTGGGCTCATCGAGAATCAGAATCGGAGCCTTGAACAAGATCGCGCGCGCGATGGTCAGCCGCTGTTTTTCTCCTTCCGACAGGGTTGCGCCTTGCTCGCCGACGATGGTTTCGTAGCCATTTGGAAAATTCATGATCGCATCGTGAATGCGCGCGAGGCGCGCGGCATGGACAACCTCGTCCTGGCTGGCTGTGGAGCGTCCGTAAGTCAAGTTCTCACGGATCGTAAGCGGGAATACCAGCGGCGGCTGAAGCACCATCGCGATCTGCCGGCGCAACGACTTCAAATCGAACTCGCGCACGTCAATGCCGTCGATCGTCACGGAACCGCTGCCGGCATCGTAAAAACGCGGCAGCAGGCTGAGGAGCGTCGATTTGCCAGCCCCGGTGTGGCCGACGATGGCGACTTTTTGGCCGGGGTAAACATGCAAGTCAATCTGTTTCAAAACCGGCTGGTCTGGAACGTAATTGAAAGAAACGCGGTTCCAGGAGATTTCCCCCTTCGCGCCCGCGGCAGGAAACATCTTCGAGCCCTCAGTGAAATCGTTTTTTTCCTCCATAATTTCGAAAACGCGTTGCAGGCTAACTTTGGCTCCCTGAATGGAACCGTAGGCCTGGCTGATCGAATCGATGGCTCCATAGAGCGAAGTCAGATAAGCCGTAAACACGACAAGCCCGCCGACAGTGAGCATGCCGGCCAGAACGTGCCGGGCGCCGACCCAAATCACAAGGGCGGTGCCCAGCGCAATGATCACACCGACGATGCCGGCATAAAAGTTTTCCAACAAGTAGAAGTGCAGGTCCGCTTGTAAACTCTTTTGACTCTGGGTCATGAAACGGCGATGTTCGTCTTCTTCCTTGGTAAACGCCTGAATCACGCGGATCGCTGGAATCGCCCATTGTACCAGCGAAAAAACACTGCTCTTCTGCTCGTGCATGTGGCTCGCGGATCGGATGAGCCAGCCGCGCAGCGGCGAGATCGTGATCAGCGCTGCGAGCACAGGACACACCACAAGCGCAAGAAAAGTGAGAAGCGGATCGAGACGCATCATGACCAGAAACATGCCGGCAAACAGAGTAAGCGAGCACAGGACGGGAAAAAGACCGTTCATCGTGAGGGTCTGGATAGCATAGGTGTCGGACGTCAGCCGATAGAGCAGATCGCCGACCCGGCTGCGGTGGTGAAAAGAAAGTGAAAGACGCTGGATCTGGCTGTAAAAGTCTCGGCGCAAGTCGTTCACCATAGCGTGACCGATCCGGATCGTGGTGTAATCATTCAGGAGACGCAGAGCGCCGAACAGGACGTAAACAAGCACCAAACCGATACACGACACGAGGAGCAGGATCTCGGGGGACCAGTTCGGAGCGAATTTCCACGGTAACGGATTGTTCGCCAATACGTGATCGATAATGATCTTGAGCGGCCAGGGCTTGAGCAATTCGAGGGCGCTGATAAACAGAACCTGAGTCAGGGCCCAGGCAAATACGCGCCAGTATGGTCGGAGGTACGAGCGAACACTGCGTTTCATTAGCAGGATCGGCTCACAGGGTTGGGTCGGACGACGTTTGCACCGGCACGAATTCGAGCTTATGCGCCAACGACTCCATCACATGGTAAAGCAGGCGGCCAAGGCGAAATTTTTGATAGAGAATAGCGCCGACGTGAGCGATGCCGATCGCGGCCGCCGCCACGGCGAGACGGGTCATATCCAGCGACGCCGCGATCGTGGTCGCGGCGACATAAACGCCCAGGCAGGTTGCGGAAACTCTGGACATCCTGAGCGCGCAGCGCACTCTCAACAGACGCTTCGCCCCGCCGTGATTCTCGACGGCAGTTTTGATCTGGGCTTTGGCCCACGGCCCTTGGCAAATTTCCAAGTCCCATTGGCTCCATCCCTGGTCCATCGCAATGAGATATTTGCGCGGCAGAAGAAACTCCATGACGGCATGCAGCAGACTTTCCTTTTCCTGTCCCCGCTCATTCCAGTACGACAGATAGAAGGCGCGTTCGTGCCACAGGATGCGCACCGCTTGGCGGGAGCCGTTAAATTCGAACGGCTTCACCTCACGAAAGCGGCGCAGGCGCCAGCGATAACGCTCGAGCGTACGAATCAGCGGCCCGATGTAAATTAGCAATGCGATGAGGAGAACCGCACGCCAGCCCTGGAAAGAGGGCAACACTCGAGCATGCAGCGCGCTGGTGACGCAACGGCTAAGGGTGAGCCCGAACGGCGCCAGTCCGAGCCAGAACCAGTCGCCGAATAGCAGCGCGCAGGCGAAAAGCGGGAGCGAGAGCAAATTCCATTCGAGGGTCATCGGAAGACATGCGAGCACCGAAGGGGGAGGCTGATACAGAGTCTGAAAAAGACCACGCCCGAAAACACCGGAATAAATCCGCTGCTGGCGGCTCGCCAGGAAGGACGACAGATCGCCGTAGATTCTGCCGAACCAACGCGACTGACCGAGCACATTAAAACGACTGGGGTGTTTGAAAAACAGCAGGGTTTCCGCCTTGCCATAACCTCGCTGCTGCTTCAGATAATCGCGCACCGTGTTGCGACGAAAATGCCAGACCACCGCAGCCGGACTGAAACCGATCTTGTAACCTTTGTTCTGCAGACGCCAGCATAGATCCACGTCGTCCCCGGCAGCACGAAAGATGGGATCAAATCCAGAGATCGCTTTGAGAGCCTCATGACGAAATGCCATGTTGCAGCCCGGAATGTGCTCCGCGACTTCGTCATCGAGCAAGACGTGGGTTGGCGCCCCGGGCGAAACCGCAACACAAGAGGCTACAAATGAGTCGTCCGGCGGCGTTAAATTCGGTCCGCCCACGGCAGCAAAGTCGGATGACTGAAATCGCGCCACCAAATGGGTGAGCCAATCTGCATCCGCCATGCAGTCGGCATCTGTAAAAGCGATGATCTCGCCGGTGGCTGCTCTGATCCCGACATTGCGGGCTTCGCTAAGCCCTTTGTTTTCCTGGTTGATGAGCCGAATGTACGAATAGCCTTCAGCGATTTGCCTCGTGCCGTCGGTCGAGCCATCGTTCACAACAACAACTTCGTAATTTGGGTAGTTGAGTTTTTTCAGCGACGCGAGACATGCGTCCAGGGTGCGCTCACCGTTGTACACGCATACAATCACCGACACTTTAGAATAGGCAGGAAGCGGCGGTGGCAGGGCCCCGCTGTAGTATTGTTGGACTGCCGTGAACGCTGGTTTCTTCTGCCGATGACGATCGACCAATCCAAAGGCCCAATCGTCCACCTGAAATCCCTCTGGACCAGAGTAAGCATGCCAATCATCAGTCCAGGAAAAAACCACCGTGCCCGCGACTCCCGATTCAAAGCTAGCGCGCAATTGCCAGGACAGAGCTTCGGCCTGAAACTGGCGGCCCTGTCCGATGGAATCGATGCCGATTTCCGTCAAGACCAGCGGCCGGTCGCCGGCTAGATTATGAAGGTGAGACAGATAACGGCGAAAATCTTCTTCACGATGAAGATAAACGTTGAATGCCGCGAAGTCCAAGAAATCGGTTTCGAGATATTCAGTCGACGGAAAATTGGCGTAGCTGACCAGCGTGCCGGGATCAGCGGTCTTTGCGGTATCCAGTAAAGAACCGAGGAACTTGCGGATCTTCCCGGCGCCATACCAGCGCACGATTTCCGGAGGAATCTCATTGCCGACGAGATAAGCAAAAACCGCAGGGTGGGAGCTGCAATCAGCTACACCACGGGCAATGGTCTCGCGAATTTCTGATCGTGTTCGCTTGGAATCGAGAAACGAAATGTGCTGCGGCCAAGGAATACCGACCATGACACGCAGACCGTGTGCGGCTGCTTTATCGAGCAGCGCTTTCGGGGGCACGGTAAAAGTACGAAAGCAATTGACGCCGAGTTCCGACATCAGCCCGAAGTCTAAATCGACTTGCGCAGCTTGCGGAAACGGCCCGCCGCCGGCAGCCGGCGCAAACGGACCGTAGGTCACCCCTTTCAAAAAAAACTTTTGATCTTTATGGAAAAAGAACCGTCCGCGCTGTTCGATTTTCTCCAGGGCGAGAGCTTTGCTCGAGCGTTGGACTTCGATCAGCGGCAAACGGGGCACGCTTATGTCACGCGTACCATGCAGCTCGAGCAACGAGGGCATCGACATGAGTCGGGTGAATCGCTCCTTCTCTGTTCAGGCCTACGCGGAAAGTAATTTCAAGACAGATGCTTAACCTTAAATAATAGGGCAACAATGATGCCAGTGAACTGTAAAACCATTTTCATTGATATTACGGACGCTTGCTACATCGTGGCACGATCATCTGCAGGGTTTAGCATTCATGAACTTACTCCGACACTACTGTTAGACGCGTCTCGATCGATTCAATTCGAAAAATTTTGCGCTGGTTGGGTTGATTCGATTTCGGAAATGCGAAACGGCTAATTGCAGTTGCGTCTAATTGTCAGTGACTGGGTTTCATAGTGATTAGCGGACAACCAAATGAGCTAAAAAATCAACGCCGACCGCTTCAGTTTTTTAGCTAGATTCTTGGCTATTCTGTCTGGTCTAGCTCTCGGTAGACCTTGTTTTTCCCTCTCGATGGCGGGATCTAATCATATTCTCTCGACAAAACAAGATCACTAGATGAAGCAAGCCTAGGTCGCGCAGGGTAACTCGTTTCGCGCAGATCACAGCGAACTTGCGCGAATTTCCAGAATTGCACTTCACGCAGATGTAGCTAAAAGCCTGCACACATCGATCTCAATCGAGCGGAAATTTATGACTCAGCAGCGCATAGGAGCTGATAACTGGCCAAGGCGAATAAAGAATAAGCATCTGGCACACCGTTTGTTGAATGCCAGTGTTGCTTGAGCCCCGCATTACTTTGACCGCCGGTTTCGCGGCATCGACTAAAGATTTACGGAATCGACGGAATAACAGAATGAAGTTTACTGCTCTCATCGGCGTCGTTGTCGCATCGAATCTTGCCTGCGCGTTGGCCAGCGACGCGGCCGAGTCGACAAAGCAGCCCGAGCGTATCGTTACACGTCCCGCTCCGCCGGCAGAGCCAAAAAAATTGCAAGCTGCGCGTCGAATGCTGATCGAGCGAATGAAAGCGTCTCGAGAATATCTACGGGAGTCGTTACCGTACTATGAGCAGAGATTGGCGACGCAGACCGCTGAGGTTCAGAACAATCGCAAACTATACGAACAAAATGTGATTTCGAAGGGCGAATTTGAAAATAGCCAGCAGGCAATGAACAACACGCAACTAGAGGCTGAGCGAATCCACCACTGGATCGCCGAGGATGACGTCACGTTGTTACTCGCCGAGGGAAACTCCCGAGCGGAGATCGGAGCGCTGCGCACACTGGCGCCGAATGCTTACGAAGACACTCCGACCACTATTCGTTACAACGGAGTGACGCCGTGGTCGCCGGCGCTGATCGCCAAAGTGGCGAAATTTTTCCAAGCGCGCTTCAATAAGGAACTGCCGGTGAGTGCCGCCGGCCAGTCATTAACTCATGATCGTTTAGGCTATGACCACCGTGAAGCTGTCGATGTGGCCGTGTCGCCTGAGAGCCGTGAGGGCCGAGGCTTGATCGCATATTTGCGCCAAGCGCGGATTCCGTTTCTTGCTTTTCGCGGTAAGGTGCCGGGCGTATCGACGGGTCCACACATTCATATCGGTATGCCATCGCCACGACTTCATTTGATCGAAGCCAAACAGCGCGCCGTTGCCGCCGCCGAGTCTGTGCAAAGCGGCCAAGGCGGCTGAATCCGTACTCGTCAACATTGGAGTGACATTTTCCTCGAGAATAGCGTTCTATGCAGTCGAAGGGATAGGGTGCGCTGTTCTGAATTCGAAGTTGCGTGACGGTTGGCCAACCGTTAAACTTATTGACATCTATCTGATTCACATGAAAGCGAGACCTCAGACGGGGGCACTCCATGCGTAAATGGCTGATTGCCGGCGCAATTTTGCTTGTATTGATCGTTGTTGCGTTGATTGGGCTGCTCAATATCAACGCGCTCATCGCCCGCAATAAGGGTTACTTGATCGAGCAAGCGGAATCCGCATTAGGCCGGAAGATTTCAGTGGACCAAGTGCAAGCAACAATCTTTAGCGGCATCGGCGCCCGCCTCACGAATTTCGCCATGGCCGATGATCCTGCCTACGCGAGCGGTGATTTTGTCCGGGCCAAGGATCTTCAAGTCATCGTGAAGTTTTGGCCGTTGTTGAGCAAAAGCGTGCAGGTAAAACAGGTGATTCTGCACGATCCCGTGATTCAGATCGTCCGCAACCGAGATGGGAATTTCAATTTCTCGACGATCGGAAAGAAGGCCAAAGAGAAAAAAGATGAGCGTGAAAAAGCAGACCGTGCACCCGAGGAACAAAAATCGGCTCTGCTGATTTCGCTGGTCGATATCTCCAACGGCAACATCCGCTATCTCGACAAAAAAAACGGCACAGATATGCAGGCGAAGCAGATCGATCTCAAGATCGAGGACTTCGATTTTGCCAAGCCGTTCTCCGTTAAACTCAAGGCAGCGATTTATTCCGACAAGCAAAATTTTGCGTTAGAAAGCAAAATCGGTCCTGTGGGTCGGCGCGTTGACGTCGCAGAAGTTCCCGTGAATGGGGAGATTGATATTGATCCGCTCAATATGACGCAATTGCGAGCCGCGTTGCCGGTGATGAAATCGGCTCTGCCGCGAGATCTCGATGTTTCCGGCGTGTATCGGGTGAAGGATCTCAAGTTCAAAGGGACGCTGAACAATCTGGCGCTCGATGGCCAAGTCGAAGGTACCAACGGTGCGCTGCGTTACGGCAACGCTTTTCAAAAACCCGCGGGCGATGCGCTGACGCTCAACCTGGATCTCAAGCTTGCGGGTAACAAAATAACCATCCGCAACGGCCACCTAAAACTCCACTCGTTGGAGCTTGCCACAGCCGGAGACATTCAGACGGGAGATAATACAGTCCTTAACCTAACGGTCGACTCCAAGCCTGCGTCGCTGCAGGGTTGGGACAGGATCGTTCCTGCTCTCGCCGATTACCAATTGTCCGGAACAATGGATGTGAAAGCGACCGTGCGCGGCAGGATCGGCAACGGGGCCGCGCCACAGATTCAGGGAACCCTCGGGCTAAAAAAAGTGAGCGCAAAACCGCCGAGTTTTCCCAAACCGATCGAGGACCTCGACACCATCGTCAAATTCTCCGGTCAGAGAGCGGATATCAGCGACATGACTCTGAGCCTCGGAAAATCGCGCATTCGTCTCGCGGCCGCGATCGAAAAATTCGCGCCGCTGACCTTATCGTACAAGATGTCGACGCCGGAGCTTTGGCCGGCGGATTACAGCGCCGCGCTTCCGGAGGAACGTAAGAGCGACGTCATTCGTAATTTGCAGAGCGCAGGGCAGTTCAGCATGGCTGCCGGCGATATGGTCTATCAAGGAAGACTGAGTTCGGCGGACGGCACACTCTACAATGTGCCATACAAGGCTCTCGACGCGACGCTTTCGCTCGCGAATAAGGTCGCCAACATTAAGAGGCTGCAGGTGAATGCTCTAAGCGGCGCGTTACAGATCGACGGCCAGTATTCGTTCAAAGAAGCCGTGCCGCAATTTTCGATGGCATCGAAGGTTCAAAACATCGATGTGAAAGAACTGTATACCCTTCTCGATGCCAAGGCAGAGCGCGACATCCGCGGCAGGATGAACGCGGATATGAAGCTTGCCGGAAGCGGCAAGAGCTGGGAAGCAATCAAACCAACGCTGCATGGTCAGGGTGATGCCGAGGTCCTGCAAGGCGCTCTGCTCAATTTCAATATTGCCGACAACGTACTCACCGGAATCACCGGCATACCCGGACTGACCAATGCGATCAACCCGTCGTTAAAAGCAAAATATCCGGAGACGTTTACGGCCAAAGACACCGAGTTCAAAGAGCTCAAAGCGAACTTCGATCTGGCGGACGGTCGAATGAACATCAAAAATCTCCGCATGGCCGCGGCGGACTTCGTGGTTCAGGGAAATGGCTGGGCCGATTTCGATCGTAAGCTCGATTTCCGAGCCGCCCTGAGTTTCTCACAGCGCCTTTCCGCCGATCTGGCCCAATCGGCGCGCGAGATCAAGTATCTTTTGAATAACCAAGGCCAGCTCGAAGTGCCGTTCGCATTGACCGGCAGGATGCCAAATGTGAAGCCCAAACCGGACACGCGCTATCTTGGCCAACTGGTGCAGCGCGGTTTTTTACGGAAGGGAACCGAAGAGCTGCAGAACCGGTTTTTGGGCGGAGGCAAAGATTCCGCGGCACAAACTGAAGAACCAACCGACAGTAAGAAAAAGAAGAAGAGCTCAACCGAAGATATGATCCGGCGCGGGCTTGAAGGTTTGTTCAAACGCTGAACGGCGGAAACGTACAGCGTGAGTTGGCGCTTGCGTTTCAGTCCATCAAGCCCGCACCCAATTCGTTTATATCGCCCTGTACGCCAGCCGTTTCATCTTTTGTGTGTTCTTGCCCTCGATGCGCAGCAGACCGGTGGCGGCAACTCGTTTTGGCGAGTGTACATCCCCTTCGTTGTAAACATGGGCCATTCCGGGTTTAAGTGAGTAGACGCGCGCCCGGCGGACCTTTCCGGGATTCCCCTCTGAGGCCGGCTCGACGATCTGCCAGTCGCTCATTTCCGTCTCGCCGAAGGCTTGACCGTAAATCGCCCAAGAGCTGCCATGATCATGCGGATTGGCTTCTCGGGCATCACGGTTTACGTGAGCGCAGACGCAAAAGCCCAGGTCGGGGTCTTCATAAATAACCTGCCGATCCGGTGTATTGTCGTTGATATACGTGGCACTGAATTTGTCGGCCTTGAGCGCCTCTTGCACGAGATGGCGGACTCTCTCGCGCGCCGCCGGGCTGGGATCTGCTTTCAGCACTCTCTTGACATCGGCGGCAAACGAATCAAGCGT
>Ga0164302_10000026_pt1 | contig 29882 bp, 45 predicted proteins | sample Whisoiple_202_MG_FD_109714 | JGI IMG/M metagenome (GOLD analysis project Ga0164302, IMG submission 109714) | Soil microbial communities amended with pyrogenic organic matter from upstate New York, USA - Whitman soil sample_202_MG | ecosystem: Environmental > Terrestrial > Soil > Agricultural... | reverse complement strand
TCCAATAAGCTTGTTAAAAGGGCCGACTGGAAAGCCAGCCCGACAACCAAAAAACCAGTGCTCAACAGTGAGAGCTTTATTTCGACATTGTTTAGTAAGAACTTTTTAAAATCTCCCCTCTATAGACATAGAAGGGATTGTATTCTTCTATCTATGAGAAAGCGCCTGCAACGACGCTGATTGCCTACTTTTTAAAAACCCGTTTTCTTATCTCTGCCTGATCCCTTTTGCATATCATGTATCCTGCTACCATTCCGATGATTACCATAATAGCTGAATAAAGAGCAAAAACAAATTGATCGGATAATACTATTAGCATGACTTTACTTTTTGATATTCACGATCCAGTTTATAATCCAGCATTTCCTTTAACTCAGCATTCATTTTAATTACCTTTGCTGAACGCTTTCCAAATACTCTCCTGCTTGATCTTATACACCATACTATTGCACTTCCGTAAATGATAAAAAGAAAGATGGCGAGGATTAAAATTGTTGTCATAAGATTTAGTTTTTTCTATTAGGGTGGTAGAATAAGAATATAAAAATGTACGGGGCAACCGCTACAGGAATACAGATTAAGAAGTAGTAGAGAATGCCGAGTAGTTTCATGCTGGCTGCAATTGTCTTTTGGTGAATGCAGGGGTTTCGTCAATTTTTTCACCCCTCTGTTCGTGGATTTGTTTGAGGACTTCGAGGGCGGCGCACATACCGGCGAATAGAGCATCTTCGTAAATACCTGCACGTCTTGAAAGGACATTTACTGAATCTACTTTTGCGGTAACTCTGATTCCATTGAATAAAGCCTCTTCCATTCTATCGAAATCTCTGCCGGTATATCCGTGTGAAGGGTAGTTGTGAAACAAGCCCAGCCAATCCGAAGTGTTGTCACAGAGAGTGCCACAGAAACAGAAATTGCCATCTAACGGAACTATCTCGTCTTTGAAATAAGCGTTAATGATTTTATTATAAGCTTCGTTGTATGTCATAACTGTTGATTTTGCTTTAATCGTTCCTGTTTAGCCTCCCACTCATCTCGAAGGGCGGCAATATTTCTCCGGGCATTGGCCCTGCGCTCTGCTTTGGTGAGGCGGCGGGGCTTGGGTTTGGCTGGCGGTTCCACCGATGTTCCACGAATCACACTATTCATAATCTGTTAAATAATTGAGGGTTATCGTAGAATTACTTAGGATAAGTAATTATTACTTATTTTCTTTACGCCCCGGTTAATAACCGACGACGATCTTCAATCTTCTTTCTGAAAAAGCCTATCAGCTCCATAGCTGTATCTAAATCCTTTCCTTCACCTTTTAAGTATTGTATGATCATGGCCTCAGAACGCGGGCACTCTTTTCTGTCGGATGCTGTAATGTTGGCTTTTAGGCCCACCAGGGTTTCATTTGCCACATCCAGATCGGTTTTTTGCTTGTTCATCATTTTAGTGTTACTTTACTATCGCTTTAACAGTGCTAATCTACGACATTGTCTAGCCATTGTCCAAATATTTTCGACAATTTATTTTTGCAACATTTGTTCAAATTTTAACCTATTGATAATCAGAGAATGGCAACTGGAAAGGAAATAAAAAGGCTAAGGGGCAAGGAAATAACAGCGGCAAAAGCGGCCAAATTCATTGGCGTTGGGGTAGATAGACTGCGTAAATGGGAGGAAAGGGACAGCGATCCCAGCGATACCGGGGATATTGCAAAGGTAGAGGCCTATTTTGGCTGCAAACTGGGCCAACTGAAGGAAATCAAATCATTCGACTTTGTCGAATCTAAGCCCCGCGTAGCCCCTATAATTGGACAGGATGTTTCCCTTGAGGCAATAAAGAACCTGACTGAATCTGGCAAGGAACTGGCTCTGGCCCAAAAAATAATGGTCAACAATGAATCCAGGCTGATTAGTCTGTTAGAAAAAAAATCTATTGCTGATGATCAGAAAGATAATGACGTAGCCTCTCCGCAAGTAATGTCCGGCTTTCTGGTAGCATTGGCGAAGATCGGTTCTGGAACACGCTGGCACTCTGAGCAGGAGGCAATGATGGAATTGGGCAGGCTCCTTTCTCCGCAAGTTGACGGAAATAAGAAAGAGAAGAACATTCAAAAGCATGATGGCAAGACGCACACTGGTTAATAGTACCGGCATGCTCGTTGGTGGCAGGCATAGGAGAACAAGGTTTAATTGATTAAACGAAATTAGATGCGGTTGATTAGGCAGCAAAGAAGGAAGGTGTTTTTAACAGGTCGGTTGCGAATTTAAAATGCGGGAATAAAATCACTGTTACACGATTCTTATAAAAGTTTATATAATTCACACTTTTCATTAAACATTAATATAAAACCCTTAAACCTTTGAAATGAGAATTCTTCTTCTGTTGTATTTTACAACAATTATTTCCTGCTCCAACAAATCTTCCCAGATAAAAGTATACGAGGATAGCGCAATTTATTTCTCTAAAAAATTATCTGCTATTACGGATTCCGGTTTTTCAATGAACGACAGCATTAGGATGAACCAGAAAACAAGGATATTTATTTACCAGACCATGAGGCAGCATTATATTGATATGGCCAATGAGTTGAAAAAATAAACACGTTATGAAAATTCTTCTACTGGCTGCATTTCTATTCCCATTACTCTCCTTTTCTCAGATCTATGGCGATTCAAAAATTATTATCACTGTTTCCGATTCATCAAATATTTACAGCAGGGTCAAAGAGTCAATGATAAGAAACGGCTTTGTTGTAAAAGACCTTCTGACAAGAGATACACTTTTTACCTACCCAAGAGTATACAAAGGAATGAACATTGCGCTCAGGGCACTCGTCAAAGGAAATCGGGTTACTGTTACCGGGTATTATAGTTTAAAGAAAATGTATGACTTCGGTTATGCCGGCGAATCAGGGAACAGGAAACGTATCATTTATTATGATGGGGCTCTCACCTGGAGATTAATGGAAAAGGTTTCGCGGGAAATAAGTCCGATGCTCGCTTTTTCGCAATGATCACTCTGCTTTCTTCATCTGTACAACTTTCGCTGTAAAACTAGGGGCTTTCTCAATAATCTTCTGTTTGTGGATTTCCTGCAATTGCTCCAGATACTTTTCTGTCATTTGATCGGAGCTATGACCGTATAAACTTTTAAGCGTTCGGATATCTATACCAGCAAGTAACTTCGCATCAGCACCGGAATGTTTTAGGCCGTATAATTTTGCGGTTATTTCTAAGTCCTTCTGAACATATTTTCTCCACCATCTTGCCCCCGCAGTAGGCCAGAACGGATCAGGACCCGGTTTAAATCCGTTGTTTGAAAACAGATACCAGTTCTTATTCAGGTTATTAATGTCACGCTTCACAAGTATGGAAAGCATATCGTCCGTAACCGGTATGATTCTTTCCCTATTTGTTTTGGAAACTTCAGCCCGAACAACGATATCCCTTTTCATCAACCGGATATCAGAAGCCCTAATAAGCAATAACTCCTTTGGACGAATACCGGTATCATAAATAAAGTAAATGAAGTCAAGATAATCCGGAGCAACCACAGAAAGATGTTCAACTATTTTTTCTCTTTCATCTTCGCTCAGCCGCTGGTAAATAATCCGCTCCGGTTCCTTATCGGGTTTTATCTTGTGAGCGGGATTAAGGGGAATAATATCTTTATCAACCAGTACCGATAACATTGCCTTTAGCATTCCGAGAATCTTGTTCCGTGTTTTTGGAACCCAGCTTTCATCTTCTCCCGCCTGGTCAAGGATGAACCGGATATCCTTTCTCTGCACATCGGTTATTTTCCTGTCATGATATCCGCAGTTTAATGCAGCCTGTTTTATTACTTTAACCGTATGCTTATAGTTATAAAGCGATCCGGTTGCAAGTATCTTCTCTTTTTCGGCGTAACAATAGTCAAGGGCTTCATTAAACCCCATGGTCCGCTGACGGCGGAGTTCCGATTCAATGGCCGGGTATTTAGCCTGAAGCGGATTCCATCCTGTAGTAAGGGCCTCCCAGAATGCGCCAGCAAAATCTTCAGCCATAGCCCTTCGTTTGGCGCGGGTCTTTTCTTTATTGATGCCTTTTTTAAACCGGTAGGGCCGCTTATCCTTTCCGACATAGATTAAGAAATAAACTTCATAAAATTGCTTTTTGGGATCACAGAGGCGGGCAACGGGTTTGGTTGCCTTAAACCCCTTGAAGGTATGTTGCATCTCATCTTTTTTTCGAAAGTTGGCTATAAAATCCGCTACACTATTTGCTACACTTTGAAAATTAACTATCCTCTGAAACCCGCTACCACAGCGCAAACATAGGATTTTGGAATTAGAAAGAACTATCCCAATCACCGTGTTATCCTTCACTAAATGTATTGAATAACAGATATTTACAAAGGCAAGTTTTCCACTTTTTTACCGTTTGCTACACTTTTCGCTACACTCCGGTAAGATTCATGCACAGATTTATTTGCTTCTCCCCTGCCTGTAGTAGTATATTGTGTTAAAAGATGAGAGTATGGTAAAGGCTAATGAATTGCGAATTGGGAACTGTCTTCGGCTTTCGGATAACAGTACAGTTAAGAAGGAATTTTGGGGAACTCCGAAAGAGGTTACGATAAAAGATTTAGATTTTATTTCAACCTACCCAGATCAGCAATACTTAGAACCAATACCTCTTACCCCTGAAATCCTGGAAGCCTGCGGGTTTGAGCTTAATCTTGGCTGCGTCAACGAGTATCAAATATCTTTAGAAGATGGATTTTGGTTATCGTGGAATACTAAGAGTGAAACGTTATGGTACTCGTCCGTTCAACGTGGCTTTTATAAAATGTTGCGGCACCTAAAATATCTGCATGAGCTGCAAAATTTCTATTTTTTGTTTACCGGCTCTGAACTCACCCTTAAATCCCTGTCTCCTGAGAAGGTGTAAAAAATGCCACAAGAATATATTTATAAAGGCGATAAATTAACCGATCCTAATCTAAAGGGAAAGCCCTGTAAAGCTGTCCGTAGAAGCAATGGTAAATGTATACAAGGCAGGAACGGATCAATGCTGGTAAAGTTTGGTGGGGTTAAAACCGTTGTGTTGGCAAGGCAGTTGAGAAAGATAAAATTCTAACTGCGGGAAACCGTAACGAAATCCCTCTCTTTCAATATTATCTTGTACCCACTAAACAAACAATCATGAAAGATATTAAAGAGTTCGGACGGCTTGTAGTCCTTTACTTCCCCAATGGAAAAGAAGAAAAATATTGTACAAAGGATTTAGGCGATAAGACATATCAACTGGCAATAACTATTGAAGCCGAACCGGGGCTGGTTAAAGTTGGATTGAAAGAGGATGGCAAAACCGTTGTTAGGGGATATTCAATGCCTTATTACTTTGAGCTATTTTAATCTTCTTATTCCCTGCATTCTCTTGGCAGAGGTTGACGGGGATAGGGTTCTTAATAATCTACGGGCTGGCTTTGTCGGCCCGTTTCTTTGACCATATTGTTGAGATTAACAAAATGGTTTCTTGAATAGCTATTTATTTTTCTCCCGCAACTCCGGGTACTCCCTGAATATATGTTCCTCTTTTCTTTTCTGGATTCGGTTGATGTTCCAGCGGTCGCCTGGATTTCCTTTTTCAATTGCCTTTATCATGGCATCAAACTTCTTTATCGTTACATCCTTTGATAAGCGGGACATTGTAGAGCGGATAAGGGAAGGGGTCATTGGGGTAATATTTATGCTGGTTGATTAACTTTCATTTTCCAAGTTCGGCCGCTTCTAAAAATTGGGCTTTGCTCGTCAAAAAGGTTTAGTTTTCCAATCAATTCATGCGCCTGTTCCTTTGATATGGTAACCTTGCCATAATCGCCATCAGGATAAAACTTTACTAAACTGTATTGATCTTTCCATTGTGAAATCGAAAATGAATTGTCCCAGATTGCAACCGCCTTTTCAATATCAACATCGCACTCGCCAGTGTATGGCATTGTCTTTAATACTGATTCAAGTTCATTTTTCTTCATACCTCTAATCTACTAAATATTAAATTATGAAGCGGTATCGCATTCGTTTTGTTCTTCTATATAGATGCCGATCTTTTTTGCTTTCATTTTATTTGTTGCTATATCTTTTACATTTTCTCCTTCGATGGCGGCCGCTTTAAGTCGTTTTGAAACAGAGCAATATTTTAAATTAGCTTGAAACTCTCGTATCAAATAAAAATCATTAAGTGGTGTCAACGTCAATATTTCAGCGTCAAAATCTATTGCAGATAAAAGACATTCGGCTGGCTCTTTCATACCCTGATCCTGATAGTCAATCGACATATAAGGCTTCCATTTTGTCTTTACCATTTCTTCCCTTGTCATATCTGCAATCTACAAAAAAGGCCGCTTAGAAAAGCAGCCCGGTAAATAAATCCAATAACCCAATGAAAAACTTCCTCAAAGATACTGAATAAAAAAGCCCCCGGAATAATCCAGAGGGCTTGTTGCCAACCTTTAGAGAGGTAGATGAGAACCTTCTGAAAGGAAGAAGTTTATGCTTCGTTCGTTGAAACTTCGCCTGTTGCGTCAACAAATATTTGTCTGACATTGGAGGGCTCTGCCGTGTGATACATTGGCTTTCTTATGCCTATGCATCTTATCTTGTCAATTCGGGAAATGCGAACCATATCGGACTGGTTGCCGCCTCCAACGTGGTAGCATTGGTTATCTTCGGCCAGATAAATACCAACGTGGTTGCCGCCCGGACGTTTGAATACCAGGGTATACCCAAGTTTTGCAACATTAGCCGGCTCGCCGAAATGCAACCAGTTTGCCGCCCATAGCGGATCTTTAGGAACGGGCTTACCGGCACGTGAGGCAATTATCGCCTGTTCTAATCCGCACCATGCAATAGAATCGTGCGTATATGCTTTTAGTCCGAGTTCTTTTGCCCAATCGAGTATTACCGGATTATCACCTGTACCTACTGTTTCTTTTGTGCCGTAAACTTTAAGGAACTCAATGAGCATTTTAGGGCCCGGTTCCTTTTCCAGCCATTTGTATTTATCAGGAAGCATTAGAATGAATTTTAAATATGAACACGTTTAGAACATTCAGCACAGCCCACAGGAAAGCAAATGCCAGGCTCTTTTTGATTGCTCCATGAAGCCCAAATATTTTAACCATTATCTTATCCGCCCATGCAGTGCCGCCTAGATAAGTAGTCGATAGCCCTCCCCACTTGTTAAAGGCAAGGTCAAACACTGAGCCCCTTATCAGTACGGAAACGATTGCCATCTCCCAGTGAATGAAATAAGATATAGGCAGGGTAAGAAGCAGCCACAGGACAAGCCCATCTCTGTGCCACCGCTTAATCCTGCCCATAATAAGATTGCCGGTTTCGTTTTTATCCTTTAGCCGGAAGCTGGTAGCGTCCTTTCCTGCAAGGAAAAGAATACCAATAAGCAGGTATAGTTGTGCCGCGTAAATCATTTTATCGGGTCTGAAAAATTAAACCCGCAGGAGGTACAGATCGCCAACACGAACAAAACAATCCAAGCCACGTACCACGCCGTATCGCTGCTGACTTTATATACAATCCATTCTCCGAATATCAACGCAAGCCCGCATAGAATGAACACGATAATGCCCGCAATGTGCGCTAGTCCTCCCGCCTGATTATGCCAGTGGTACAGATTAGTATTAAATAAACCGAAATACGTCATACAGAACAGGGCCACTGTAATTAAGCCCATGATAACCTTAGCTATGATCAGTGATTTTTGCTCCTGATCGAGCATTGAGCCTTTTGTTACTTTCATCTTTGTTTATTTTTTAGTTAAGAAAGGAATTTTTACAATTGAAAATCTTTCGTTCAGCCAGAGCAAACCGGCAATTATCAATACAATCCATAACCATATAGGAATGAATGTTGATTTCACAACCTTGCTTTTAGTGTCCTGTAGCCTCGTGTAATTATTTTCCAGCTCAGATTTCTTTGCTGCCAGTGAATCATAGGACTGAGTAAGGGAGTAATATTTTCGCTCCATGACAGAAGCAGATTCCCGGAAGGATTTGATTTGCCCTTCGTAAACCTTATTACCCTTGCTGTCGATGGTTACCCTGTTGATAACGTGAGGCATACCGCTTCCCCCGATTTTACCAGTATCACATGGCGTTGTTTCAAATACTACGTCCGAATTGGAAGTCGATTGCAATAAAGATTCATAAGATTCAGACAGGGTTTTATTCACCTCTACCGTTGAATCATATTTATGTTTGTAGGAGCTATCGACAATTGTATTAGATTGCTGCAGGTTCATTTTCCTTGTACAGGAAAACAGGGTACAGATCAAAACTATATATAGGAGGTTTTTCATACTTATTCTTTATTTGCTGTTTTATCTGACTGCGCCTGTATGGCGGTTTCAATTACCCTATCTGCTTTATCACTATCAGATTTATCCTTTGATGATCCGAAGTAATAGGAGACGACTGTTGCCAGTACTCCAAGTACAATACCCGCAGTGATCTGCACAACATCTTTGTTTTCTGCCGGGATCTTCTTATATAAAAGAAAGTACAGGAATCCAAACGACATTATTGTTATCGAAAAGGCTATGATTGTTCTGGCCGCTTTGCCTACGGCATCAAAAAATTCTTTCATTGTAATTGTTTTTAGTATCCTCTGATTATATTTTTGACCGAATTAAACGCAATAAAGATTTTACCTTCGTGCTCAACATCGTCCAGCGTTTCTTTCTCCGCTGTAGTACCCACCATAATAAACCACATTGCACGCTTGTTTTGTTTTAAGTAAAGAAATCGTAAGTACTTCAAACCCTCGTATTCCAGGGATGTTCTTAAACTTCCTTTATCCATCTTATCCACTGTCACCGCTACGCCTTTCTGTTCATAGATACGGGTTGCAAGCTGTAAAAAGTCAATCTCCATATTAATCAACCGGTGATTCTTATACTTGAATCTCGACATTGTTAACTCATTATAATACCCATCTATGATTGACCAGAACATGAAATTGTGCGGCCTGACTGCTCCCCCATGGTTATGGATCATCACGATAAAAAAGCAGTCTACGCTCAGGTTCGTTTTACTATCTACAATGTCCTCTGCCAGTAACCGGATGTTTATCGCATCGATCATTGCGTCGGATGGCTTTTTTCTTGCCAGCCATATCTTTAAAATATCTATTGCCGCTTTCGCCAATCCTACTATATCCCATGCCATTAGCCATCAGTTTTTACGCTGGTATTTATAATCGTTTTTAATGGTGTTTTCAATTATTTAGCTGAGTCTTTCTGCTGACCTCGTTTCCAATTCATATAACCAAAGAATATTCCTATGATAGCAATAATCCACGCAAACAATTCGCCCCTGGTTATGAAGGTGGCGGCCTGATCCTTCAACTGCAATCTGAATTCATTTACCCCGTCGAATCTTTTTTCCGTTGCAGTATTTGCCTTATTAACATTATCCAGTATGTTTTGAAACTGCACTTCTGCAATTTTCCTGTGCAGATCAGCCTGCATATCTACATACTCCTTCATTGTTACAGTTGGTCGCAAGTCGTTAACGGTTTGCGAATGACTGGTCACCGAAAGCAATACGAGTGATATGAGCAGGAATATTTTCATCTATATATTAAAGTTTAAACAATGTTGTTGTACCTTTGAATCAGTTCTTTAAACAATATTTTTAACGGTAATCATAAAAGGTTACTGGTCTTAATATTGTTTTTCACAGTGTTTAAAGGTTTTGCTATTGCAATTGCCTCAAACATTCAAAAAAGCTACCGGCCTTGGTTTCTACCGGGGCTTCTTTATCAAAGAACTAAAACACTATTACCGATCTCCTGTAATAAACAGTTCCGTCAGTTAATATATATCCTGATATTTTATTCGGATCGGGTTCAGCCCTGATTATCGAAATTGAATTCCACTCCTGTCCGTCTGCTCCCCTTGCTGTAAACACCAAAAACAAATTTCCATGAGACCTTGCGGTGATCACTGGTTTTAATCTGTTCGTAGTATCAATACTCCATGTTCCTGTACTATCTTCAACTCTCCATCCGTATGAAACTGCATTACTCGCTGTTGCTGTTAATGTAACCGGATTCCAGGGGAAAGATATATTAACGCTGTCAGGAGTTACTGTTGATGAAACGGGTTGAACGGTTTTACTGAATACCACATCCAGATAATAACAGGAGCTCGACGATCTTCCGGGAAATGCGTTGCCATTTTCAAACGATCCGGTGTTTCCGGTAAGCTGTCCTTTAGTTCGAGGATAAACAGAATTCCTGAATCCATATCTTCCAAAAGGATTATATACTCCAATGGTAAACGATCCTCCCCCAACAGGAATATTAACCGGTACTCTTATCCATCCTGTTGATGTTGTTGAAACCGGGACCATCGTTAATTTGGTTCCTGCGTTATCCCATAAGGCGACCTGGTATTCACCGGTCCTGTTATCGGTTTTATAGAATTTTAAAGAAGTGATCACGCCGGGGGCTGCGGTTGTAAATTTCATTCCGAGAGTAGTAGGGTTATCCTCCCAAAGCGTACCCGGTTTATCAGTGGAAAGAAAAAGCGAATCCTGTCCAATAACAGAAAGGGGAAATAAAAGAAATAATAGTATTCTCATCTTTATGGTTTATATCGTTTTATTGATCTTCGTCGTCTTTCTGCTGTCCGAATCGCTGACCTCTCTTTCTTCTGTCCACCACTGCAGCATCACTGACATACTTATCCTTGTCCAGCCTTGAAATAATCCATGCAGTACCATGTAATCTGAGTTCAGCATCTACGTTTTTAAACACGTTCTCTAAAACGCACATATTATCATTCTTCATTCTCAGCGCAATTTTTAACCATTGGCGATTAGGGATAGAATCTAATGTTACATCGGCGGTATTGGCTGGCGGGTTTCGGTATTTTAGTTTAATAAGGCTGTCTAAATCAGGAAAATTGGCCGGGTCTGCTCGTACAATATCGCAAACCATATCAACGTCTTTTCCTTTCAATACAATACCCGATGTTTTTATTTTGCTGCTATCTATCTGAGCATTCAGGATTACTGGAATAATCAATAGTAAGGCGATGATGTATTTCATAATCTTAGGTTTTAATAGTGTATAACTGCGGCTGTAAATGATCCACTGCTGGGATCAATCGTACTCCCGGAATAATTATTGAACCTGACAGTAACAGTATCTGAACTGCTCACCCATGCGGTAAAACACGTTCCGCTTGATGCAAGAGCGTGAGGTATTGCCAGTGATACCGGATCTCCTGTAGCCGCTCCTGTAACTGTTATCGTCAATTCGCTACTGTTATTGGTTGTCGTGCTGACAAAGTCCAGCGATGCCGTTGCTTTTAACGTTTTAGCAAGAGTATATACGGTTGAGGTTTCGGTAAATTCAAGATTATTGCTAACGTAGTTTATTGTGCCATCTTCAGCACTTGTTTGCCTTGATCCTTCACCCAATTTAATAGATGCTGTATTAGCTGCAGTTGTAGAAGCCGGCAAATGCAGCATCGCCGTTGGATTAATACCTATTCCTAATTTACCCTGCTTTACCAGGACATTTCCGAAATTAAAAATAGTATTGAAGCTACCCGTTGTTGGAGTTATACCGGTTGCCGGGCCATCGATGTATGCTCCAAAAGCTGTATCTGTAGCTCCCGCTCCATTGGTTATTGTTTTTCTTCCAACAAACAAGGTTCCTATTCTTGGATGCGTGCTTGATCCTGCCTCCGTGATAACGCTGCCGGTTAAAACCAAATCTGCCACATCTCTTCCTGCTGTAGAAGTGGAAGCCGTAGTACCATTTATTGCTACTCTAAAATCTGTACCCGCCCCGCCGGGAAATAAATAATTTGAGGTAGTTGTTCCTGCTATTGATACTGTGCCCGCTGTAAAAAAATTACTATTAACTCCCGTTGATGTTGTTTGGTAGGAACCTGCGATAACCGCTCCGCTTCCAACATCCAAAGCAGATGCAGGTGATGCAGTAGTAATGCCAAGCCTGTTATTTACTTCATCATATGCAGATGTTCCAAAGAGTATTTTACCTTTAGTGCCGTTGGGCGTTGAACTTAATGTAAGAGTTGCAGCGGCCCCACTACCTCCATAAATAAGTGGCGCAGTTATGTTAGTGGTAAATGTTGGCGTAGTTCCAAATACCATTGCTCCCGATCCCGTTTCATCGCTTATAATCCCTGCTATGCTGGAAGATGTAGTATTATAAGAAGGAGTAGTACCGCTGAATGATACAAGACCCGTACCGCTTAATGCTGCCTGATACCGTGTATTGTTTACCGCTACCATTGAGTCGGTTAACTTCAATCCTCTCAGTCTGCTTTGAAGTAAGGTAGTATCAAGTGTGAGCGTAAGCGCATTTGTATTGGTGGAAGAATCCAGCACACCGCCATAGGTTGTGAAGAATGTTTTTATCTCCTGCGTTGATGGATTTAACCAGCGATAACCGGAACCAATGTTTGCGTTGTTAGTTCCTGATCCGCCGCCACTCGATCCGGACCACGTTCCCTTTAACAAGTTACCGGCTGCATCGTATACCCCAGGTTTATAGTTAACCGTATCGCCGGCAGGTGCAACTGGTAAATTCTTTACGGTTAGAGTGTCGCCCGAGTTCAATGAAAATACAGAGCCGCCATTAACGGCAAATTTCTTATAAGCTCTATACAGTATTGTATTGGCACCGTATCCTATTGCAAAATATCCGCTTCTATCCTGCCGGGTTATATTCACATGGTTTGCGCCAGTCTCCCACTGAAGGAATCCTCCTGTAGAAGTGTTATCCATTACTGCTGCACTGAAAATTTCACTGCGCCAATAACCACCTCGTGCAAACCTGTTGCTTGGAGAAAGGTAAGCCCCAAGTGTAGCAGTGACCGAGGATGAATCTTTTTGCTGGAAATTAACTACCGCTTCAGTAGCCAGAGCGACGGGCATTGAAACTACAACGCCGGCAGCCTGATGAACTAACGCGTACATCGTGCCCGTTACTTCGCCATCTCCGGTAACGTACAACCTTCTTGTGAACGACAAATTACCACCATTCGCTCTGCTCGGGAATGTTGAATAAGGGCCTATATTTAAAAATGGTAAATGGCTGAGGTCGGTATCGCCCCTTGCAACAAAGGCGTAGCCATCCCTGACAGTATTTTTATACCTATATTGAGGGTCAACAAACACTCCGAATGCATTATTAACACTCCATACGCGTAACGCCTTTGCTTTTGTATCCAGGTTTATTTCAGGGTTGGCGTCACCATAAGCACGATATCCAAAAACACTATCTGTTATACTTCCGGTTTCATAGGTGCTGCCAGTAATACTGCTTTGATAGGTTTTGTACATTGATAAAAACCCGGTAACGCCTGCGCCTGTCATTTTCTTGCGACGTGTGTTATCAATCACTCTGGCAAAGTCTATGCTCGACCTGATAGATACTAACGGAAACGCCGGTAACCCTGATTGCGGAACTACATTTACATTATAACCCCATGACTGACCAATATCTTTTTGCGCAAATAGCTCGTTACCGCTTAACCCATCTCTTCCAATTCCCAAAACTGAGCTATCCCGCTGGGGAAACCACTGGCTGACAAATTCACCGCCGAGCCCTGGCAATGCCTCATTTGTCCCTCCCGCCACAAATGTTCCATCCGTCGAATCCCTTGATATCCTGAATATCGTTGATTGCAGTCCTCCGTACTGCCCGAGATTAACATCGCCATTCGCAGTAGAGTAAACCCTTTGCAATCCTAATGTAGCAGGGTTATAAGTATTAAATAAAGGATTGTATCCAATAACTCCATTAAGTGATTGCGCTTCCGGAAGGTTTCCTATAACTAGCGCCCTAAATCGAGTGTTATTTGTACCGTGAACCAATGACTGTATATAGGTATATTGAGTTAAGCTGTCGCCCAGTTTTAATGTATCGAGCGATTTGGTTATACCATTAATATTTTTTGTAGCTATTCCTAACCCGGACAATGATTTGAATCCGGTTCTACCATTTCCTAAATTATACAATGGACCAAGAGTATCCCTTGTTCGATTCAATAAAATAAATTCACTATTACCTCCAATCTTTTCCATCCGAACTGAGTCATATCTAAGGTATCCCGTTGATTGGCTATACAAAAAATGGCTTATGATTAAAGCCATTATGGTAAATAAATACTTCATATAAAAACTTTAAGGGGAGTTGCCTCCCCGGTAAAGATTATGATATCACTCCTGTGTAATCGAAGCATGTAAATATGCCTGATGGAGTTGTGTAAGGAACGGGGAGGTCTTCCTCTGTCCACTTCACAGTTACATTCCAAACAACTTCTGAAGCCAAATCGTCCGTTACCGGATTTTTTGGAATAATGGAAACTGTGTTCTGAGTAAGATGGACCAGAGTTTCCGTCCTATAAGCAAACCTCCAGTTCCTTGAACGCTTTAAGGCGTTGTAGAAATCGGCATTCAGTTTATAGTTAGGATCATTGTAAACCGCCTGGAAATTATATCCGGTTAGTTTGGTAGCCTGGTCTCCGTATCCAGGAACCTCTACCTCTGAGCCTCCGTCAAATGTTCCATTAACTTCCGGAATGATAAGTATCTTCTTTGCTAAAATTCCATTACGCCACTCCGTTGCATTGGTCGGATCAGTAAAGGCGAAATCAGAAGAAATAAATGCCACTGATCTCACCCGCCCGTTTTCCGCCCCTTCGCAGGGATTGCAATAATGGTCCCCTATTGCGGCTGCGCAGCCTGAAGGGTAATAAACATTATAAGGCATGATAATTTTTTTAAATTGTTAACAATCTTCAGGACATTTGGCAAAGCATCCTTTTTTAAAAGTGCTTTCAATTGTGTAGTTTATTTGAAGTAAACTTTTCTCAGCCGGTAATAAAAAGTTTGCGCCAGCGTACTCGGCTGAAAATATCTGCTGACTGTTTAGAATAACGTTTGTCGTACGGATGAAAATGGTTTTATAGGGATGGGATTTTATATCTTCAGGAAAATTTGCCTGCAAATACAAAAACAGTTCTTCAGGAAACAGTTTTGTCAATTCCTGGCTTTGGAAGATGATCATAGCCATTTGGTAAGTATTTACTAAATCGCTAAACCCATCTCCGTACCCTTGCCTTATTGTTCTTCCGGTTATTAAACCTGTATTCCTGTGGTAAATAATTATAGGGTCCGTGTCATCAATTCCTACATATTTACCCTCTCCGTCCAAATCAACTATCTGAGGAAACTTGTCCTGTTGATCTCCATTTTGCCTGTATGCCGTTTGCGCCAAGCCGTATAGTTTCATTCCCTTAAAAACTTTAGACAGGGAAGCGTTTATTTCATTTATAGCTTTACGCAAGAGCATCTTTGACTAATATATTCACCGTTTCATCAACATATTTTTGTTCTGAGGGTGCCAGAAAAAATATCTTCTTGTTCTTAATAGCTTCTACCCATCTGGCTTTCTCGAAATTGTGCGGGTTTAAAAACCCTATACCATATCCCTGATCCGTAGCTATCACATTCCAGTCGTTTTCCAGTTGCCGGGTAAGGCTTACAATTATTTTGTTATCTGCCGTCCGGTTGTACTTTCTTCTCCGAAGACTCAGGTAATCTTTATTGTATGTCCCGATCTCAGATTCATCAGCCGCTTTTCCATCAATATGGATCCTTTTAGTCATCAGGTCAATTAGGTCAAAACTCAGGGTGCGAGGGATATATTCTTTGTCTCCCAGTTTTGCCAGCTTGCCTTTAATAGATTCTGTTACTTCGCTGATATTTGTCTTTATGGTAGCCATGTTACATATTCAGGGTTACCACCACATTGCATGCACTCACAGGAGGCAACATTCATGATCTTGGCCGCAAGCGTTAATGATTTTTCGTATTCTACCTGATAATAGTCCCGTAGCTCTGCAGCCTTATTAGCATCGACTGTCGTAAACCGATTTAACCTGGTCGTGTACAAACGAAATAACATCAATTGGTTTCCGAGTAAATATTTCCATGCCGTTATGAGTTTTGCCTTATTCTCACAGATCAAACTTTCATAATCACAATAAGGCTGTAGCTGATAGCATTTGGTTAATTCGTTCACCACGTCGATATAAAACCGGTTGGCCGCTTCCGTCTGAACGTCACGCCATAAGTTCTTATAGGTGATCTGATCAGAATCGGCGGTTTTAACCATGCTTTCGATGGAAATCCCTGGCAGGGATTCCAAAAATTGTCCACTGCCAGAGGTTTCGTCGCCACAATAACGTAGCCCGATATAGTCAATCAAACAATCCATTAATAAAGACTGTAAGCACCGCCAGAATAAGATGAATTGCTGATGAAATACTTCAGTGTACCGTTTGTGCCGGCAAGAGAATCACCAACGGCAAAACCGGTGTCGGGTTGTGTCCAAAGAGCGTAGTCCTTAGATATGATCACCTGCCAGCCGCGACCTACTGCAGTTGAAAGGCCGTTGATAAGAACGTTTTGAGGACAATCAATGTATTTCAATTGAACATCCAAACGCAGGTCATTCAGGCACTGATCCAGGTTACAGCCGAATTCGTTAACCGGGAATCCAACATTCACGAAGTAGCTGGTTCCTTTTTGACCGGACCACGCTTCGCCAACATATTTATCCCATGAAATGAATTTGATTGATCCCGGAGCAAATACACCGATAGAGTTTGCACCCCAGATGCTTTGGGTATCCTTATCGAAGAAAAAGCGTGGCAGACCGGCGCGGCTCATATCAAGGCCCGCCTGGTTGCAGCAAAGAAGCGCCTGCGCTTTATCGTAAGCGGCAAATAGGCCACCCCCAACAATACAGGGTTCACCGCAAATCTCATTTTCCTGCATGTCTCTCATGATCTGAATAATACCATTACTCAGGTTGAAAGAAGTGCCGGGAGAATTGCTGATGTTGATGATTGAGCCGCCATCATCATTTGTTGAAACGTTTACGCCGAATTCAGTAGCCTGTTTTGCAACAAGATCCTGATTTACGGCTTTCAGCAAAGTGTTGGCGTATGTAAGGAAAAGTCCGTAGACCTCATCCATTACGCGCGTACGACCAAAATCCCTCATCCGGGAGGCGTCTACGCAATACTGCCTTACCTGCTCGTCAGGAAGAAAGAAAGAAATTTGTTTGTGTGTCAAAGCAGGGATGTTCCATTCCAGGTAAGCCGGGATTGCGTCAATATCGCAATCATCTGCGCTTTGAACGAGTGAAGGAAGGGGACGAGGACGGTATTTAACCGTTGCGCTTGTCCTGTGACCGCCTTGCGTAGGCAGTTGAACAATATTTGCAAGAGAATCCTGGCAGCAGAAAAGCATAGATAAGAATCCTGCGATCTGCAAACGCCTGTCAGGGGCATTGCCGCCTGCAATGTCATTTATGTCCAGCAATAACGCTGGGCAAAAACCTGTTGCCATGGTATAATAAATTATGTGTTGTTAAAAAATTACCCCGTTATCAAACACCGAACGCACCAGTTTTGGAAGCAGCTTCATAGTCTGCTAATGCCTGGTTGTTGCGATTAATAACCGTGGATTGACTTTGTGGATCTTTCGTGCCGTTGTTACTTGTTGAAGTAGGTTGAGCACCGTTTTGGGGTTTCGCTCCGTTGGAGCCAGTGGAAGAAGAATCTGTAACCTTGAGTTGTTTGTTTTTCGCGAGTACTTGCTCAATGAATTGTAGAGGCTTTACTTGCTGATGGTTCTCGCCGAAAAAATTCGTTCCATCATTACGCATGAGAACAACGTTCCCCTGCTCATCGAGCGCAAATTTTGCCTGCCTATCCTGAAGTTCTTTTTGTATCTGTGAGTCAATGATCGTATACCTTGTTTCCGGGTCCAGTTCGTCGTGAATTGTTTTCACACCGGAAAAGAATACGTTCTTTTTGTTATTTATCCTGTCCTGTAAGCGTTGATTTTCAAAAGTCTTTCTCTCATTCTCAGCTGCTTCTTTAGTAGTCTTTAGTTGTGCCTGCAGGTCATCAATCTGTTTTTGAATCTCCTGCTTGTCTTTTCCGGTTGTCGAAGAAAGTTTTTTTCTTTCCAGCTCAACGATTTCCCGGGTAATCATTGGCCCGCGCTTGTAAGTGCTTTTTTCTCCGAGTATCTTGTTTCTGGTGGGCTCATCCAATTGAAAGTCTTCAATCAGGGTAAGGAATTCTTTGTCCATTCCGTCCAAAGCCTGCTTTGTATAATGGTTTTTCAGTTCCGGGTAATTGTTCTTGGCTTCTGTAAGACTTATTAACGCATTGTCAATTCCTTTGTGGATATCTTCCGGCATATCAGTATCCGGTAATGCATCAAAAAAAGGCTTTGCCGCATCCGTTGTTGTATCGAATCCGGCTTTCTTCGCAAGCTGCGTAATAAAATCTTTCAGTTTTGCCATAAATTATCTCCTTACACCCCCCTTGCCGCCTTTACCGCCGCAACCTTTACAGTAAATATTACCTAACTTTTTCATGCTGCTTATTTTTTTCAATAATTTCTGAAACGTTTGGGTTTTCAGTAACTACTTTATTGTTAATCAACTCCTTATTAGCCCCCTCAAGCTCTTTTATTCTTGCTTCCAATGCAGAAATATCAACGGCAGGTGCCGCAGGAATTGCTTCAGGCCTGTATCCCTTTACAACTTCAATCTTCATTTTGAGATTTGTCGGGAGCCTGGTATTCTGATCTTCGAAAAGTTTTTTTGATTGGGGATTGAGAGGAGCGAAAATTACTTTTTTCACAGGACGCTCATCTTCTCCGATAAGCGGAGATGTGCCGTCGGTAGTTCTAACCTTTGTGATCTTCAAATGATCTTCGTTAAAAAACATATAACAAATCTATTTCTATTTTGACTTTTTTATTTGATTGTGAACTAGGTTTGTGTTATATAATATAACATAACGATGGCGTCAACAGCATTATTGAAAAATATTCCTCCCGACGTTTACACTATAATCCAGGATGAGCAGCATAAAATCAAAAAACAAAAGGGAACAAACTCTTTTAGTTTTGAATGCACGATATATAAAATGATACGGGATTATGATAAGTGTAGAAAAGAGGCGAAGGATTTTAAACCGGAACCGGTATGATTTTAACTGCTAATGAGGCTGCTAAATTAATGCCCTCACATCAGGATAAGTCCGTAGAAGATATTTGTGATCAAATTAAGACGCTTGCGCAACAAGGTTGGCAAAGCGCCTTGTGGGAACTTGATAAGGACCAGGTTAGGGTATTTGAAAACCTAGGCTATAATGTATCTGGAACGGCGACAGGATCAATTTATAGAATAAGTTGGAAATAAAAATATGAACCTAACTCTCGCAATAACAGTTTATAACCGTTATGATTTACTTATCGAATCATTCTCCCAGGTTATAGACGATCCACGCATTGATGAAATATTAATAATGGATGATCATTCCAAAGATGAATACTGGAATAAGATAAAAGAACTTCCTGCGTTAAGTCCGAAGATTAAAGTTGTGAGGCAGTTGGAGAATCGGGGTATGTCAAGGAACAAGCATGATGCCGTATTTAATTCTAAAAATGAGTGGATATTATTGGGAGATTCCGACAACGTCTTTGGAAAGGATTATTTAGACGCAGCAATAAAATATTTTGAGATTCATGATCCCGGTCCGGATTGTATACTGTGTCCATCATTCGCGAAGCCTAGTTTTGATTTTCGCAAATATGAGGGAATGGGATTTACAAAGTTTCTGGTTAAAGAATATATCAAAGACCCCGTTTTTAACATGATGATGAATTGTTGCAATTACATTGTTAACCGAGAGTTTTATATAAAAGCGTGGAAAGAAAATAAAGAAGTTAAAGGGTCTGATACTATCTGGCACAATTACAATCACCTTATTTCCGGTGGAATCTTTTGCGTTATACCTAATATGCATTATGCTCACAGAATTCATGAGCACTCCGGGTTTCTTCAGGATTGCGACTATAACATGAGAATGGCAGAAGAAACAAGAAATTTAATACTATTGTCATGAGTGCAGTTACCTGTAAGTTGTGGGCGGGAATGGGCAACCAAATGTTTATGATTGCATCAGTTTTGGGGTATGCGAAAAAGCACGGAATGAATTATTTCCTACCTCCTACAACAATCGCCCCTCATATCTGGAAAACTCATTTCCCCCAATTCCCAACTCAACGCTGCCCACCTCATTACGTAAATTATAAAGAGCCAAAGCATTCGTATACTGAGATTCCAAAGATGGAATTCATTGAACTCGAAGGATATTTCCAGTCTGCTAAATACTTTGATCATTGCAAAGAGGACATAATAAACGCTTTTCAGATACCGTACAAAAAAATGGAGGGGTGTGTTTCTATTCATGTTCGGAGAGGCGATTATCTTTTATATAAAGACAAGCATCCTGTAGTTACAATAGAATACATAACAGAATCGGTTAAATTCTTTTTGGATAAAGGGTATAAAAATTTCATTGTTTGTTCAGATGATACAAAATGGTGCAGAGTTCAAATGAAGCAATTGGAACAAATGGGAGCCGAACTTCAGTTTAGTTCAGGGAGAGATCATTATTCTGATCTCGCTTTGTTGTCCTGCGCACAGCATCAGATAATTTCCAATAGTAGCTATTCGTGGTGGGGGGCTTATCTCAATAGATATCCCGACAAAATTGTAATTACGCCTCACGAAGACAATTGGTTTGGTGTTAATAATAAACACCTGAGTGTATCAGACCTAATTCCAGAACAGTGGGTTAGAATAAAATACTAGTAGAAATGTCAAAAAAATATGGTATTTCAGTTTCTGCAATTAAAGATGTTTTAAAAGGGAAAAACTGGTTAATTTCTTAACATGCCTCAATCAATATCTACGCTTCAAAAGTTAGCGTTCATGTACGGGACAGATAAATTGGATCATGGATACATACCATTTTATGAAAGATGGTTGCCAGAAAAGCCAAAGAAAATTTTAGAGATAGGCGTTAAAGAAGGAAAATCAATAAGAACATGGTTAAAATATTTTCCGGATGCTTCCATACACGGCCTTGATCTTTTTAAGGAATTCCCTGTGCCATTTAATGACCCTCGGGTAACCTGGCATGAAGGAAATCAATGTGATTGGGAATTATTAGAACAATTAAGGAAGGAAGATTTTGATGTAATCATTGACGACGGCTCCCACAATAGCAGGGACCAGATGATTACTTTCTTTGGGTTGTTTAATGGGAAGCATTATTTTATTGAGGATTTGCATTGTTGTCAGGATGAGTTTTATCAACAGGGGTTGCCGTATGCTTATACTGCCGACGATTTGTTTTTTTATCTAGATAACTCTGGCAACAACGACTACGATATAGTCAAAAGTGAAAACATAATACTTATCAAATGCTCATAGAACTATCCGAACTATATAAAAAATATCACATAAATCCAACAGGTGTGCTTCATATTGGCGCAAGCCTGGGACAGGAGGCCGAAACTTACCACAATCACGGCCTAAAAGTAATTTGGATAGAAGCAATAAGAGATGTATACAAACAACTCTGCCGAAATGTAGTTAAGTATACTGGCACAATCTGCTTAAACGCCTGCGTTAGTGATGTAGACGGAGATATTGTCGATTTTAATATCAGCAACAACGATGGCCAAAGCAGCAGCATGTTTGAGTTCGGGACGCATACTATTGAGCACCCGGGAATTTTATTTAGCCAAAAAACAAGACTGCACACTGCAAGAGTAGATACGCTTTTAAAAGACAGGAAAATTGAACCTCACGAATACGATTTCGTAAACCTAGATATTCAGGGAGCGGAATTGTTAGCCTTAAAAGGAATGGATCTTACCCATGTGAGGTATGTGTACATAGAAGTCAATGAGCGGGAGCTATACAAAGGTTGCCCACTATTACCCGAAATAGACGCTTACCTGAAACGATTTGATCTGCACCGTGTAGAGTTAAAAATGACTACATGGGGATGGGGAGACGCTTTTTACATCAGGAAACAAAGAGAAATGAATAACGCCGTACATGTTCCGGATCACTTCCGGCCAAAACACCCTATTACTTACCCCGGAGATAATGAGCCCGATTTTGAAAGATGGTTTTTTGAGAACTATAAAGGGTCAGAAGGACGGACTTATTTACCGGTTCAATGGACGGCTTTTTATTGTAAAAACGGTTACGGTAAACAGCCGGGGCCAATTACCGGGCTGCAGAAGTTTATTGATGATCTTGACAGGAGCAAAAAGTATTTCACTGTCGTTCAGTATGATGATGGCCTGTTAAATGATATCAAGGATTTGGATATAAAGGTATTTTCAATGTCCGGCAAACCGATGCATTACGCACTTCCCTTACTGTGTCAACCTCACAAACCAGTACCCGATCAGGAGCGAACTTTATTCGCGTCTTTTGTTGGAAGGAATACACATCCTATTCGAGAACAACTATTAAAGATGAGACACCACAATTGGTTAATTACAGACAAGGTGCAGAAGATGACAGAATACTGCACGACAATAGCAAGGTCGGTATTTACTCTATGTCCCCGGGGATATGGGCCAACCTCCTTCCGTATTATGGAAGCCGTTCAATACGGTTCGATCCCGGTTTATATCAGCAGTCACTTTGTCGAGCCACACGGTATTGATTTTAATCTTTACGGAGTGAAAGTTACTCCTGATCAATTGCCCATCCTGCACAAGATCCTTGCTGATGTTGATATAAAACAAAAGCAGTTAATGGTTAAAGATATGTGGCCTATGTTCACCTTCCAGGGCAATAAAGAAATAATTGAAAAGGAATGCTTGCTATAGTCGTACCATATCGAGATAGGGCGCAACATCTGGCTGAGTTCATTCCTCACATGAATAAATACTTGCCAAACGCGAAAATTATTATCATTGAGCAGGCAGATAGCAAACCATTCAATAGGGGTAAGTTAATCAATGTGGCATTTCTTGAAATCCCTTATGCACACATTTGCGCACACGATGTGGATATGTTGCCAACCAATGTGAATTACTATGAAGCAGATGGAGTACAACAAAAAGTATCCTCTGAAATTCAGAAGGTTGGATATCTTGGCGGTGTGACAATATTTGACCGTGATACTTTCTGGCTAATGTGTGGATATCACAACGATTACTTTCATCGGGCCGAGGACAATGAGTTAGCCTTCCATTTAAAGCGCCTACAGATACCTATATATAACAGGTTTGGGGTGTTTAAGCAACTTCCTCACCCGCGCACCGGGCCTGAATTCATACCCGAATTATGGGAAAAGGCACAGTTACCCCGTACTAAAAACATGTTAAAAACGTGTGAATACCGGTTGATTTCCAAAGAAGTTTTGGATACTCATATACATTTAAAAGTTCTATTATGAAAATAGAAGATAAAATTAAATATTGGGAAAAGATAACTGAAGATATTGGCAAGCTAAAGGAGTTACAAAATACCGTATACAATGAGATCAAAGACGAATTGATGCCATATAAAATTGGCGAATTAACGGTATGCAAAGGAAAATACCATCGTGGCAAACGATGCCGGATTAAGAAATATTATACCTCAAAACTTGAATTGAGCTGGCGAATAAGGGTGGTCGCAGAATGCATTGGAGATGATGGGGAGGATATTGGGCCTACCGATTGGGATCATTTTCAAGATTTCAGGTTACAGCAAGTTGTGGATCTGTTAAACCAAATGAGCCCTCCCATAGATGTTGATGTTTATAAAGAAGCTGGTCCAAGGGGTAGTTGATTATGAGCCGAAAAAATCATCATAGGGATAGCTGTTATTATTGTGAAAGACCTTTTACATTCAAAGACTTTGGAAAGGCCAACGCAGTTATTAAAACGGTAGATCACGTAATACCTGAAAGTAAAGGAGGGGCTGACAAGTATATTAACACCGTGTATGCATGTGAGCACTGCAATGTTTTAAAAAGCGATCTAACCCTAGATGAATTCATAAAAAAGGTTGAAAAATTGATATCAGAAAACTACTGCCCGACCCTGATCCCGAAAATACCGGTTTATAAGATTCTTGAAAAGACCAAACAATTAAGGCAGTATGTCGATAGACAGGGAGAAAAGCTATATAAAGTAGCGTTAAAATCATACCCAATATATTGATTTACAATATCAGTGGAATAGTAAAAACCCTTATTTCCGGATTCCCCTATAGGATTTCACCAAAATCCTTGCAATCTTTACGGTATGAAATATTTATACCTTATCCTGCTTACTTCAGTAATTGCATGTAGTAAACCAAAAACAGATCCCAATGCGGTACCACTTTCGGTAACCGCCCAGGTTGTAGAAAATAAATGGTGGGCCGTTTCGCTGTACGCTCAAAAGGAGATTAATTGTACCGGTACGGCTACGGTAGAATGGGATGTTTACAATGATCAGAATGCCTTTTTGTACAAAAGATCAGCCACTATTGATTTTGCTTTTATTAATAGTCATAATTCGGCTTATGTGAAAACTTCAGAACAGGGCGCTGTTTCAATGACCGGGAAGAATGGAAAGATTAAATCTATTAGCGCAACTGGTGGTTATAAATTTAGTTACTAGGTTTCCATCTTTTGTATTCAGGAGTCGCATAAACCTCCTCTCTCCTTTCTATCGGCACCAATCTTTCACTAACGGGTCTTATCTGATGTTTGCAGTTATACCCGCCGCGATTAATCTGGAAGTTGGCTGCGTTTGTTCCGGGGATCATGCCATGAGGCAACTCCGTTTTATCGTAAATAGGTACTTTTGTTTTCTTTCCGTCCTTCATATAATAAAGGTCATCCGCTTTTAGAAGTCTTGGAATTTCAGTAATGTGAAAATACCTAAGGTCGGTCATTGCATCACAGAAGGGGCGGGTAGTAACTATATCGCTTCCGGCATAAGCGAACCATTCGTACCCCAAATCCGAAGATACTGTTTGGGTATATTGAGCAGAATACTGGTTTATAGAATCTGTCGAAATCTGCTTTACATACTTTACCAAAGCCCCATCCGTTGTAGTATTGAGTATCTTCTCTCTTAATTGCTCAGTCATCTGTGCGTAACTTCCGCCTGTTGTAATATTGGTTCGGAGTATCGTTGCAATCTGATCAGAAATGCTGGCCCCAATCCCGGAAGCTGTCAGTCCTTTTATAGTATCTGAAATAGTCTGCTTCCTTATCTCTTTTAATAAAACTCTTGGAGTAAATGACTTTTCAACCGATTGCCAGTATTCATTCTGAAGTTTTGTTACTACATTAAATTGGCTAACAAATTCCTTTACATCCTTCAGGTATTCCGGAGTGATAATTAGCCTGGTTAACTTATTTTTAATTGATTGAATTATCTTCAGGTTCGCTACGGTTGTTTTTATCTTGCCATTGCTGGTATCCAGACGTTTTAATTCATCCGTTATCCCCTCGTACATCCGCTTTTGGGCGGCGGGGATCTTGCTGTTGAATTTCTCAATAGCCTCGTCAATTGATTTTAGTATGTCGGAGAAATCAGGCACTTGCTGGCTGGTTTACAGGAACTCCATTCGATTGAACCGGTGCAACAGGAGGAATTGGATTACCCTGATCGTCCAATCCAGTATCTACGTCCGGAACCTTTAACTCATCTTCAGACATTATCTCCTCGGCATATTTTATCATAATAGCCTTTTGTTCTTCCAGTTTTTTATCTACAAAACCGTCGTCCTCATCAATTGCCCTTTGTACGAATTCCTGGATATTTGAACTGATGATATAGGTTTCCAAGGTAATTCCTTTATTGCTCAGCCTGCTCATTTTGTCGTCCTCTGTTATATTGGGGAGTGGGTCGAGTTTCAGGATGAGTTGTACCCTGTCCCGCACCTGCGGATCGGCATTAAACCGCCTGGTAGCGTAATCAATTTCAAGGGCAGAAATAATAACGGGGTTATTCTTACTTTCTTTTGCAGATTTCAATTCTTCCTGGGTATGGGCGGCAGAAAGAATATCAAATTTCTCGGGCACTACGATTGTTGGAACCATTTCTCCAATATCGTCAATCGAATAAAGGGTCTTGTATCTCCAAAGAGCAATCAGGTAATAAATATTATCCATGGCCGACACAATATCTTCAGCGATAGAGTGCGCCGTATTGTTCATTTCGTCGCTATCATAGGCTTTGGCCACACCTGATTGAGCAATTGGCGCTTTAGAAAGAAACTCAAAATTGATGGCCGCAAGAGCGTTGTAAATATGGCTTTCAATACTATCGTCCATTACCTTAACGATCTCAATGTCTTTTTCTACGTAACCTGCTGGAGGGGTTGGAATATTCTGCTCTCCCATACCCGCCGGCCTTATCAGTATTTTATTGTAAGGACCTGCAACTGTATAGGCACGTCCATGGCAAGTATCACAGGTTATTTGAGCAGCACAGCCACAGTCCGGGCCCGTATACAACGGATTTTGGCGTAACCCCGTTCCTTTACAGGCTACGCATTCAGACTGTGTTATTTCCCATCTCTCCGGGTAAATATGTAAAACCTTTGCCGCCTGAAGGTCGCTGTATTCTCTAATAGCTTCATCCAGTTCTGGAAGGATCCCTGATATACGGCTTTCATATAAATACGATGATCCTGTTTGATCGATAATAACTCCTTTGAGTTTAAATGCCGGAAGGACACCCAGGTTATGATCTATTGTATCTGTCAAAGATATCTGTCCTCTGCCGTTGATTTGGTCATACTTTAATATCTGCGTAGTAGTACAAATAAGATATGATTTCCCTTTTACCGGTTTATTGTCTGAGTAATAAGTAGCTCCAGAAGGATTAAGTAACACTGCATAATAATCTTCTACGAAATCAATCACATTCTTTGAGTCAAATATTTCTGCTATAGGCTTCAGGTATTCATTTTGCTGAACATCCATAGTTATAGGTGACACATAAACTACCGCATTGGGATCAATCAGGTATTTACGGAGCATTAAAGTAAATACCCAGTTTGTCAGAGATGTAAATCCGGGATAATAATACTCGCAATAATCTTCCAAAGTTTCCCCTTCTGCAATCCGAGCAAATTCCCCTTCATATCTAATCGACCAGTCAGAGGACCGTCTTATTTTCTGAAGGGAAGAAAATATTTTACTAAAAGTTGGCTTTGTCTTTGGAACGAATATTTTCTTACGGTATTCCAATACTTCTAAGGGTTCGTTTGGTCTGCGCTCATATAAAAGTTTGGTGAGCCTGGTAGTCAATGATCCGTCCGGATTTTTACCTCCGCTGGCGTGCACATCCATCATTTCAGCAATTTCAATAGCATCTTTATAGAACGAGTGGCAAGTCCCGTTCTTAAAGTAGTTGTCAATTTGCTTCTGAGTAAATTCTATCTTTGGCATCGTGTTATGATTTGCGCCTTTCGGCTAAAAATGTGTGCTTTGACTGCAGGCCGAATGAAAAATAATGCCCGACCTTTGGAGCCTGCGCCTTGACTATGTTGTTGTAAAACTTCTTCGTATTCTCGGCGTTCATATTTCCCCCTGCTGATAGTAAATAATATTCCCGGTATAATGTTCCTGCTTCCGGAATCTGATCCCGGTGTAACCTGGGCCAGTAAGAAGGCTGCCACTTAAACAGATGGGGCTCTATTCCGTTTTTAGCTGCAGAGATATTAATGGAAAGTTCATCGGGAATGCCTGCCGCAAATTCTTTCACATAGCTCAATCCATGATTCTGGTTAATTGATAAAGCGTCGTCAAACAATTGCTTTACTTTTTCAGATCGTTCAAAATAAAGTACCTCTGTTCTCCATTGATAAATCGGTCCCTCAATTCCGTATTTATCCCTGATCTCCTGCACTTCCGCCCAAAAGAAATAATGCCCTGAAGGAAAGTCGGTACTCCCTTCGGTTATACCCGTAAATCCTACACCTTCCAGTTCTTTAAATAGATCAGAAGGGGTTTTTTGGGGCAGCCATACCATATCAGCATCAAGTAATAATGTTCTTTCAAACGGGCTGAAATCATATGCATGCAGTTTGGCTGAACAGTTTGGCTTTAGATTACACGGTATAATATGATCAAAAATTGCCCGCTGCGATTCATCCAGGTGAGAAATTCCTGTGGTATCACATACAAGTGCGATGGGAATAGATTCAACAGCCTTGATCGTTAATGCAAGATTGAATGCATAACGCCCGTAGAAAGGGTGTCCAAGTCCGAATAAAACGATACCTTTTTCTAACATAATCCTAAATAAGTTATGGTTACAAATGATCCTCCCGTAATACTAACCGGATCGCCTGGTGAATTCTGTAGCGCGCAAACGATTCTGCAGGTATTATTTGGTACAATTGCGTTTTGCGGGTCTCCATCACAATCTATATAAGGCAGTGTAATAAATCCGCTGAAAAATGGGCGTGCGTAACAAATTTCATATTGGCCGCAGGAAGATTCGCCTTCAGCTGGAAGTGTGCTGAATAATCCAGAAATATAATTGCTGACAGAGGATTCACTACACACGGTCCTTATCTGGAAGTAATAATCTGTGTCTGCAGTAAGTCCCGTAATAGTTAACGAATCATCGGTAACGGTGCCTGTTTGCACCGGGCTTCCAACCGGCCCTGTCCCTAAATACAATTCCCAATAATAGGTCGATCCGGGAACTGATTCGGTCCAGCTAAATTGTGCGGTAGTCTGAGAATCTCCATTAGCGTTTAAGCTACTCGGGGCAAGACAGCCTACAATGCTACCTTCTATATCTGCGGTAATATTTGCTTCATCATAAGATCCATCAGGACAGGTAACTCGGTAAGTTGCAAGTAAAATTCCGTTGACAGATGTTAATCCTGTTTTAGTATGCATGGATACTATACCAGTATCTGGATCGATTGTACAGCTGGACAGGTAGTCAGAGTTATAAGAGACAATACTGAATACCGCTGGGGCGCAGCAAATGCTATCATTGTCGGCAGTATCTACCGTATAATCTTGATCTTCCTGCAATGCTCCATATATTCCGGTCGCCTGGTCGTCTTCCAAACTTAACTGGCTCACCTGCTCGCAGGTCTGGCAGTTTGAATTAGTTGCATCAAACGGCGTTGCCTGCACTTTTACATTTGCCTTGGCGGCCGGATAATGAAGTACACCCTCGGGCCAGTCAATACCATAGTCACCATCCTGTGAAATATCGCCTAAATACTTTTCCCCTTCTACGGTAACGAGGTCGTGAGCCAGCGCAATTTTTAAACGCTGATGGATAGATTCTGGATAAAAATCAACTTCAAGTTCATATGTTTTTCTAATTACTACAGACAATGTCTTTGATTGCCCATTGGCTTTACGAAAAACTTTCCTTTCTTCTGGAAACTGAGCAGAATGTAATTGCACTGCAAGCCTTACTCTGTTTTTAAAAGGCATTTAAACCTCCTTCATTTTTTAGACTGTTCTTTCTTCTTGTTTCTTGCCTTCTATCAATTACATCCTGAGGTAGTTTTTTGCCAAGCCAATACCTAACAGGTTTTTTCTTTAATGACTCCGATTGTCTTTTTTTTGATTCTTCAGACCTCACCTTGCCCATTAAAGATTTTGAAATATTTCTACACGCTTCAGCAGACCTCTTTAGTCCCGTTCTGGCAATCGCAGATTTAATAGACTGTTCTTTTGTAAACTTCCTTCCTCTTTTTTTAAGGTTTGCCCTTTCTACCTGATCCCGGGGAATCACTTTTCCTTTTTGGGCCTCCGATATCTTTTTTCTTGTCTCCGGAGAACAAACCCTTCCCTTGATTGCTTCAGAAACCTTGCGTCTCGTTTCTTCTGAGTGTTTAATTCCTTTACTGCTGCTAACAATTTCACCCATATTTAAAACAGAAACACCTGCCTCTCTCAATT
>Ga0164302_10000025_pt1 | contig 30147 bp, 25 predicted proteins | sample Whisoiple_202_MG_FD_109714 | JGI IMG/M metagenome (GOLD analysis project Ga0164302, IMG submission 109714) | Soil microbial communities amended with pyrogenic organic matter from upstate New York, USA - Whitman soil sample_202_MG | ecosystem: Environmental > Terrestrial > Soil > Agricultural... | reverse complement strand
TCCTCGGGCCGGACCCCCAGCCGCTCGAGAAGCGCCTCGGCACGGGGGTCGCGCTCTGGGTCCACCCAGCGGAACGGCAGCCGGTTGCGGGCAGCGAAGTCGAGGAGGCGGCGGGTGTCCGGCAGGTAGCGCGAGCCGACGATCTTCAGCCCTGCGCCCAGGCCGCTGAGCAGCTCCCGGCGCAGCAGGAAGGCCCGCAGAACGAGGTCGGCCAGGGCTGGGTCTTCGCCGACCAGCTGGCGCAGCGTTTCCGGCGCCACCTGCAGCACCTCCCCAGCCTCGCGGACGACCGTCGTGTAGAAGGCCGGCTGCCCGGTCAGGAGGCTGAGCTCGCCGAGAAAGCGGCGGGGGCCGTGGACGGCGACCGCGGGCTCGTCCCCCTCGGCATCGGGGTGAGCGGACACCAGGCCCTCGAGAACAACGAAGAAGTCGTAGGGAGAGTCGCCCTGGCGGTAGAGGCGCTCTCCCGCCGTCGTCCGCGAGCGGCGACCGTGCGCCGACAACGTCTCGATCTGACCCTCGCTGAACCGCGGGAAGGCGCCGTCCCGGTCGGGCGTCTCGGTGACCTCGGCTGGCTCGGCGGCGCCCATCTTCCCCCTTGGTAGGCCGGTGACGGCAGCTCGTCAACCGCGGCGTAAGCCGAAGAGTCGGTTGACAGGAGCGCCGCCGCGGCCTACTGGAGAAAGGAGATGACGACCGAGCTGCAGACTGAACAGGGGATCGTGCGGGTGCCGCACGGAACCTGGACCGTGGATCCGATCCACTCCAGCGTCGGCTTCGAGGTCAAGCACATGATGATCTCCACGGTCCGCGGGCATTTCAAGGAGTACGAGGGGACCCTGGAGGCGGCCGAGGACTATCACGACTCACGGGTCTGGGGCAGCGCCCAGGTCGCCTCGGTCGACACCAACAACGCCGACCGCGACGAACACCTTCGGGGACCGGACTTCTTCGACGCCGAGCGCTGGCCGACGATCACGTTCGAGTCGACCGCGATCGAGCATGTCGCGCTGGGGAGCTATCAGGTGACCGGCAATCTGACGATCAAAGGCGTTACCCGCGAGATCCAGGTCGAAGCCAACGTCGAAGGCGCGGCCGTCGACCCCTGGGGCAAAGATCGCGTCGGCGTCGCGGTTCGCGGCGCAATCGACCGGACCGAGTTCGATCTCACCTGGCAGCAGTCGCTTGTCGGCGGCGGCCTGCTGGTCGGCGACCAGGTCGCGCTTTTGATCGACATCTCTGCAGTGCGGGCATAGGGAGCCCTGCGTCGTGGCGACGGCTCATGCCCAGGCAGGCCCTCGCAGCGGCTACGCAACCGTCAACCCGTACACCAACGAGGTAGTTCGGGAGTTCCCTTCGCTGCGCGGCGAGGAGATCGATCGGGTTATCGAGCGGGCGCACCGCGCGTTGGAGCCCTGGCGACGCCGGTCGGCGGCGGAGCGAGCCGCGGTGGTCGAGCGGGCGGCGGTGCTGATGCGTGAGCGCTGCCAGGAGCTGGCGCAGACGATCACGCTCGAGATGGGAAAGCTGATCCGCCACAGCCGGGCGGAGCTGGACTTGACGATCCGGATCCTCGAGCACTACGACCAGAAAGGCCCGGCGCAGATCGCCGACCAGCCGCTGGAGATGGACGACGAGGGCTCGGCGGTCATCCGCAACGAGCCACTCGGGGTCCTGCTGACCGTGCAGCCGTGGAACTTCCCCGCTTACCAGGCGATCCGGATCATCGCCCCGAACTTGGTGCTCGGCAACACGATCCTGCTCAAGCACGCGCGGAGCGTGCCTCAATCCGCACTGGCGATCGAGGCGCTGTTCGCCGATGCCGGTGCCGCCGAGGGCGTCTTCACCAACGTCTTCGTCGAGGTGGAGGACATCGCGCGGATGGTTGAGAACCCGCTCGTGCAGGGCTGCTCGCTGACCGGCAGCGAGCGGGCCGGCTCCGCCTTGGGCGAGGAGGCCGGCCGCGCCCTCAAGAAGGTGGTACTCGAGCTCGGCGGCAGCGACCCGCTCATCGTCCTCGACGGGGACAACCTCGAGCGCACCGTAGAGGCAGCGTTCGTCGGACGGATGCACAACATGGGCCAGGTCTGCACCAGCGCCAAGCGGATGATCGTGATGGGCGACGTCTTCCAGGATTTCGTCGACGGCCTCGCCGAACGGATGGCCGAGCTCGAACCCGGCGACCCGCTCGACGAGAAGACGACGCTGGCGCCGCTCTCCTCCGAGCGGGCGGCCGAGCTGGTGATCGAGCAGGTCGACGAGGCGATCGAGAAGGGCGCCGGCGTGGTGACCGGCGGCCGTCGCATCGACCGCCCCGGCTCCTTCGTCGAGCCGACGATCCTGGTCGACGTCACCCCGGAGATGCGCGCCTACCACGAGGAGCTGTTCGGTCCGGTCGCTGTCGTTTACCGGGTCGAGTCCGACGAGGAGGCGATCGCGCTGGCGAACGGCTCGCAGTACGGGCTCGGCGCGGCGGTGTTCGGCAGCGACGGCGAGCGCACCCAGGCCGTGGCCGACCGGCTCGAGGCCGGGATGGTCTTCATCAACCACCCGACCGCCTCGGAGCCGACTCTGCCCTTCGGCGGCGTCAAGCGCTCCGGCTTCGGGCGCGAGCTCTCCCACCTGGGGATCCTCGAATTCGCCAACCGCAAGCTGGTCGCGACTACGCCCGCCGACGCGCCGATCCGCGACGCCCTGGACTAGCGCGAGCTCGCGCCCCTAAACGGCTCTGCCGCCGAATACGGCATGCCGCCGGTGAAATTACGGCACTCTCACTGATGCAAAGGGGCCTCGGCGGGCCTAGTTTCGTCGTGCAACGTCAAAGCACACGAAATCGGAGGCATCAAATGCAGCTGTACGGAATTCTTCGTCGCAACGGTTGGCGGACCCCGGCGGATTTGGAAGTGGCCGGGAAAAGGTCGGCCGAAGTGGGCGATCAGCCGGGCTCCGGGGTGCGGTGGATCCGCAGCTACGCGCTCGGTGAGGAGAGCGGCGAGGTCGGCACCTTCTGCGTCTACGAAGGCGAGAGCCCCGAGGCGATCCGCGCCCACGCCGAGACCGCCGGCCTGCCCGCCGACGAGATCATCCCGATCCTCGACACCGTCGTCGTCCGGCCGGACCCGGTCGCCGCGTCGAACTGATCGCCCTGCGAGGCACGCGAGGCGCTTTGGTGGACCACTGGTTCACTAAAGCGCCTCGGCTTCGTGCCTAGACTGATTGCGATGAGCGAGCGGACTCCCCTGGTCGGGCGGGCGGAAGAGCTCGCCCAGCTGAACGAGGCGGCCGGGCGCGCGCGCCTCGGCCAGGGCTCGATCGTCCTCCTCTCCGGCGAGGCCGGGATTGGCAAGAGCTCCCTCGCTGCCGCGGCGGCCGCGGGCTTCGACGTCGCCCTCTGGGGCTCGGCCACGGCCGGCTCCACGGTCTCTTATGGGCCGATCGTCGACGCCCTGCGCTCGCGGCTGCGGGAAGACCCCGACGCGCTGGCCGAGTGCGGGCCGCTCCTCCCCCACCTTGCGCTACTGCTGCCGGAGCTGGGCGAGGCCGCCGACGAGAGCGAACGGGCCACGATCTTCGAGGCAATCCGCTGTGCCCTTGCCCACCTCAGCGAGGACGAGCCGGCGATCGTCGTCCTCGACGACCTGCAGTGGTCCGACGAGACGACGCTGGAGCTGCTGGCCGCTCTGGCCGCCCCTCTCGGCCAGCTGCCGGTCCTCGTCGTCGTCGCCTACCGCTCCGACGGCCTGCCCCGCGACCACCGGCTGCGCTGGCTGCGCAACGAGCTGCGTCGCGGCGGCCAGCTGAACGAGCTGGCCCTGGAGCCGCTCGACCGCCCCGCCGTCGGCGAGCTGCTGGGCGAGCTGTTGGACGAGGCACCCTCCCCCGCGCTCGCCCGCACCGTCCACGACCGGACGATGGGATCGCCCTTCTTCGTCGGCGAGCTGGTCGCCGCGCTCAACGCCCGCGACGCCCTGCGCCCCGGCCGCCGCGGCCTCGAGCTCGCCGAGCGCGACGAGGTCCCGGTTCCCGACTCCATCCGCGAAGCGGTCCTGGTCGGCATCTCCGACCTCTCCCCGGAGGCCCGCGAAGCCGCGGAGACCGCCGCGGTGGTCGGCCAGCAGGTCGACCTCGGCCTGGCGGCTGAGCTCGCCCCCGCCGCGGGGCTGGCCGAGCTGGTCGAGGTCGGGTTGCTGGTCGAAGAGGACCCGGGCACGGCGAGCTTCCGCCACTCGCTCGCCCAGGAAGCGCTCTACGCCGAGGTCCCCTGGATCCGCTGCCGCGACCTCCACCGCCGCCTGGCCGAGGCGCTGGAGGCAAGCGACGGCCGCAACATCGCGATCGCCGCCCACTGGCGCGGCGCCGGCGACGAGGCCCGCGCCCGCGAGGCGCTGCTCGCCGCCGCCCAGGAATCCGACGCGGTCCACGCGCACCGCGATGCGATGCGGGCCGCGCGCGAAGCGATCGAGCTCTGGCCCGAGGACGAGACCGAGGACCTGCGGGCCGAGACGCTGCAACGCTACGGCCGCTGCGCCGAGCTGGTCGGCGAGATCGGCGAAGCGACGAAAGCCTGGCGCGAGCTGGCGGCCAGCTGCGAGCGCCGCGGCGACGGGCTCGGGTACGCCGAGGCCCAGCGGCGGCTAGCCGCCGTCTACGACCTCGGCGGCGAGCGGGATCAGGCCTTCGCCACCCGCCGCCTCGCCGCCGAGTCCTTCGCCGCGGCCGGGCGCCCCGCCGACGCCGCGCTCGAACGCCTGGCGATGGCCGACCACCACCGGCGCGGCGCGCGCTACGCGGAGGCGATCGAGCTCGCCAAACTCGCCGCCGCCGACGCGCGGGCGGCAGAGCGCATCGACCTCGACGCCCGCATCCTCGGCCTGCTGGGCGTGGTCGAGGCGAAGGGGGGCGAGTTCGAGAAGGGCCTCGAGTCGGTCCGCACCGGCCTGGCCCTGGCGCTGGAGCACGACCTCACCCCGGTCGCCGCCGAGCTCTACCAGCGGCTCAGCCTCGTCCTCTACGACGGCGCCGACTACCGCCAGGCCGAGGAGGCGCTCGACACCGCCCTCGACCTCTGCCGCACCGACGGCGACGCCGGGACCGAGGTCGCCTGCGTCACCTGCCTCGTCTACGTCCTGCGCGAGCGCGGCGACTGGTCGCGGGCCTCCGAGCTCGGCCGCGAGTTGATCGAGTCCGACACCGCCGTCTGGGTCGCGGAGGGGCTGCTCGGAGCGATCCACGCCTTCGAAGGCCGCTACGCGGCGGCGCGGCGGATGCTGAGCGCCTCGCGCGCCGTCTCCTCCTCGGTCGGCCACTACAACATGTACGTCGACTCGACCACCTCGCTGGCGATCGTCGCCGCGGCCGAAGGGCTCGACGACGAGGCGGCGACCCACTGCCGCGAGCTGCTCGCCCGCTGGGAAGAGAGCGAGGACCACCACTACGCCGTCTGGGGCCTGCGCTGGGCGACCAGCTGGCTGGCCCAGAACGGCCGGCGCAAGGACGCGCAGCTCTGCGCGGCCGCGCTGGGCAAGATGGCCGCCGAGGGCGGCCACGACGACGCCGTCGCGGCGCTGGCGCAGGCGGTCGGCGAGCTGGCGCTGGTCGAAGGCGACGCCGCCGGGGCGGCCGAGAGCCTCTCCCGCGCGGTCGAGCTGCACCGCAACATGGCGACCCCGCACGAGCGGGCCCAGGTCGAACTGCGGGCCGGGGTCGCCCTCGCCGCGGCCGGCGAGCGCGAGGCGGCGCTGGAGCGGCTCGGCGACGCCTACCGCTGCGCCGCAAAGCTCGGCGCCAGGCCGCTGGCGGCGACGGCCGCCAAAGAGGTGGCGGAGCTCGGCGAGTCCGTCGCGCAGCGGCTCGGGAGCCGCGCCGCGGCGGCCGCCGACGGGGTGAAGCTGACGCGGCGCGAGCTGGAGGTCCTGCGCCACGTCGCCGTCGGCCGCACCAACCGCGAGATCGCCCAGGAGCTCTTCATCAGCCAGCGAACTGTCGACATGCACGTGCGCAACCTGCTCGGCAAGCTCGACTGCCGCTCCCGGGTCGAGGCCAGCCACCGAGCCGGCGAGCTCGGGCTGCTGAGCTAGACAGCCTTCCTAGACATGCGGGTTTTCTGATCGGCAGCTAGGGTCCGCCGAAGATGCCCGACTACTCAACCTCTCCTCTGCAGGACTGGGGCGAGCTGATCTCCTTCTCCCCCTCGACGGTGCTGCGCCCGGCCAGCGTCGAGGAGCTGAAGGAGATCCTCGAGAAGGTCCACCGGGGCGAGATCGGCAACGGCCGGGTCCGCGTGCCGGGAAGCCTCCACTCCTGCTCGGAGATCGCCGTCGGCGACGCGATCATCGACGTCTCCTCCCTGCCGAAGAGCATCGAGCTCGAAGCCGGCGGCGGTGCGGTGACCGCGACCGCCAACGTCTCCCTGCACGAGTTCCTCGCCGAGCTCGGCCGCCACGGAAAATCGGTGACCGCGACCGGCGGCACCGACCACCAGACCCTGGCCGGCCTGATCTCCACCGGCACCGCGCCGGCCAGCTCCCGCCACGGGCTCTACGAGAAGCTCGAGTGGGCCGAGTTCGTCACCGTCGATGCCACCGGCCAGGCGATAGAGCGCCGCATCAGCCGCGGCGACCCGGACTTCCCGGCGGTGATCTGCTCGCTCGGCCTGCTCGGCGTCATCACCCGGGTCGGCTTCAGCCTCGTCGATGAGCTCTTCTTCGACGTGACGATGAAGGTCGTCAGTCTCGACGACGTCCTCACCGACCTCGACGCGACCTCGCGGCAGTACGACTTCTGGCGGGTCAACTGGCTGCAGAAGAGCGACAAGGCGCTGCTGTGGGCCGCCACCGCGGTCCCGCGCGAGCTGTCGAAGCCCGACGGCGACTACCCCGAGGAACGCTCGGAGCAGATCCTCGACTTCGTCTTCGCGGCGATGGACAAGGTCGCCGACACCGGGCCGCTGCTGAACCCGGTGCTGGAGGGGATCTACAACGTTCTGGCGCTGACCTACGACGAATCCCGCTTCACCGGCCCGCTGCGCAACATGCTCCCGGTCGACCGCCGGGCGCCGCTGCGGGTCTCGATGGCCGAGTGGAGCTTCCGACCGCAGGACACCTACCGCGTGATCGGCGAGTGCGAGGAGTACTTCGGCGAGGCGGGCTGGCCGAACATCCCGACCGAGATCGAGCTGACCAGGGTCGACGGCGGGCTTATGTCGGCCTGGAACTGGGCCGACACCCCCTACATCGTCAAGTTCAACTTCATGCACCTGACCGAGGTCTGCCGCTCCCCCGGCGAGAAGGAGGAGATCTACGCGCACCTGCGCGGCCTCTGGGAGCACCTGCGGCGCGCGGGTGTCCCCTTCAAGGCGCACTGGGGCAAGATCAACTTCATCGACCCGGCCTTCGTGCGCGAGAACCACGAGTTCGACCGCTTCAAGCCGCTGATCTCGCCGATCTTCATGAACGAGTACCTGGAAGAGAGGCTGGGACCGCTGTGACCGAAACGACCGAGTTCCCCGGGCTGATCGACATGCACGCCCACCCGGCAATGAACGCCTACTTCTGGGGCCGGGACCTGCGCAAGCACTACTTCGCCGGCAGCAGCTTCAACCCGCTCGCCAGCCTCACCGACTTCCCGATGCTGAGGAAGGGCAACGTCCGGGTCCTCTGGTCGGTCCTCCACGTCCCCGAGGACGAGCAGCTCCACAGCCCCCCGCTCCGCCTCCTCGCCCGCCTGGCCCCGGGTGGGCGCCAGATCCTCAAGCTCGACAACGCCTGGGAGGCGACGCTGCGGATGATGGAGGGGATGGAGCGGCAGATCGCCCGCGCCGGCGACGAGTTCGCGCTCGCGCGCTCCAACAGCGAGCTCGACGCGGCGCTGGCGGCCGGGAAGAGGGTCTTCGTTCACACGATCGAGGGCGGCCACCAGCTCAGCGCCGGGTTGGCAGCGGGCGACGTCCAGGGCCGCCTCGACCGCCTCGAGGAGCTCTCGCGCCGTGGTCTCGCCTCGCTGATCCTCGCCCACCTTTTCCCCAACGACATCGCCGGCCACAGCGAGTGCATCCCGGCCAGCCAGCACAAGATCCTCTTCTGGCGGCTCGACACCAAGGTGGACGACTCGCGCGGCCTGACCGAGACCGGGAAAGCGGTGGTGAAGCGGATGGCCGAGCTGCGGATCGTCCCGGACCTGACCCACTGCTCGCCCGCCTCGCGGCGGGACGTCTACGCCCTGGTCGGCAAAGAGATCCCGATCGTCGCCACCCACATCGGTGTCCAGGCGCTGAACCCGGTGCCGGTCAACATGAGCGAGGAGGACGTGCGGGAAATCGCCGCCTCCGGTGGCGCGGTCGGCGTCATCTTCATGCCCTACTGGCTGGAGAGCTCGCACCCGAAGGACGGTCTGGAGGCGATCTGGCGGACGATGGAGCAGATCAACGCCTGGAGCGGCGGCGAATGGCAGCACGTCGCGATCGGCACCGACTTCGCCGGCTGGACCGACCCGCCCGACGACTGCAAGAGCTCCGGCGAGCTCGGCCGCGTGCGGGAGATGCTCGAGGCCAAGGGCCTGTCCCGGCCCGAGGTCGAGGCGGTGCTCGGCAGCAACGCCCGCCGGGTACTCAGGGACGGTTGGCGCTAGCTACGCCCCCGCCCCCGCGCCAGTCACCCGAACTGCATCAACTTGACTACCTGCTGGGTATACAAGTTGATGCGGTTTGAGATTTTGGCTTCCATTCCTTGTAGCGGTTACGTCGGCGCTGGCTGGGTGCGGCGGCTCAGGCGACGTGCCGGCGCCCGGCACCAGCGCCGACCGCTATTTCGGCGACCACCCCGGCCAGGACGCGACGAGGGCCGCGATCTCGCGCCGCGACTGCAGTGCCCTGCGACAGGCGCTCGCAGAGGCGGGCGCCCGCCCGGGCATCGAATCGGAGCCCTCTCCCCCGTCCTCCCGCTGCCTGATCCGCGGACCCGGGCTGCGCGTCTCCGTCTACCTCGACGCCGCCTACGCGGCGCGGCAGCGCTACGCCAACCGGATGGTCGAGCAGGTCCAGTTCTACGGCACCGACCCGGCGAAACGGCCGCACGCGGTGGCTGGCGTCGGCGACCGCTCCGCCCACGAACCAGCTGGATCCCCGCCTTCAGCACCCTCTACGCGGTCCGCGGCAATCGATGGCTGACGATCGCCTACTCCGACGCGAGCCTGCCGCGCCCCCGGCGGGAGGCGGCCGCCGCCGCGCTCGCCCGCGAAGCGTTCAAGCTGACGGCTCGGTAGCCGGCGGCGCCTCGACCATCAGCGTGACCGGGCCGTCGTTGATCAACGCCACCCCCATGCAGGCGCCGAAGACGCCCTTCTTCGCTCCCAGCCGCTCGCAGAAGCGGTCGTAGAGCGGCTCGGCGACCTCCGGCCGCGCCGCCTCGACGTAGCTGGGCCGGTTGCCGCGGCGGGCGTCGCCGTAGAGGGTGAACTGGCTGACGCAGAGCACCTCGCGCTCGCCGAGCGGCTCGTTCATCCGCCCCTCGGCGTCGTCAAAGATCCTCAGCTTGCGCACCTTCTCGGCGAGCTTGTCCGCCTCCTCGGGACCGTCGCCGACCCCAACCCCGAGCAGGACCAGCATCCCCGGCCCGATCTGAGCCACCCGCTCCCCCTCGACGTCGACCGCCGCCTGGTTGACTCGCTGGACCAGGGCCTTCAACGGCGGTGCTTGCGCCGGTGAGGGTGCTTACGCACGCAGCGCTTCTTGCCTTTGACCAGCTTGCGGTGGAAGCCCTTCCTGCACTTGCGATGCCGGGGCTTCGTGCCGGTCGCCGCGCCCGCCGGAGGCGGCAACGCTGAGCCCTCGTCTTCTTTTTCGGCGGTTTCGGGCTGCGGTCGTTCTTCTTCGAAGTACCAGGGAAGGGCGCCGTCGATGCCGGTGCGGTCTTCGGGCGGAGCGATCTCTATCGGGTCCGCCTCGGCGAACGAGAAGGTGTGCTCCCACCATTCGCCGGCCGTAATCCCGAAGGGTCCGAACTCCACTCCGAACTCCACCTTGTAGGCAGCCGCCGGGAGGCTGCGAATCGCGTAGTTGCCGTCGAAGTCGGTCTTGTCGCACCATTCCCCGCTTTCCGGAGCTTTGACGGCGCAGACCCTGACCCCGTAGAGATCGCCGCCGGTCTCCTCGTTGCTCACGTGCCCGAAGATCTGGGCTCCCGGGTAGAGCGACTGGTCGATGCCGGAAACGACGGAGCCGGCGACCACGGACACGGGAGTGGCCGAGGCGTAGTCCTCCCCGTCCTTGTAGTACCGGTCGATGTAGTTGACGTCGCTCTCCCCGTTGAAGTGGACCCGGTACTGGCCGGCGGGGATGTCGTTCGCTTCGAACGTGCCGTCCGGGTGGGCCCGGAAGCCGATCCCGTAGGGCCCCGAGCCGAAGGCGTCGATCCAGACCCAGACCCCGCCGGCGGGGTCTCCGGTGAGCGCGTCGGTGAGGGTCCCCTTCATCACGCCGCCCGGTTCGAGCGCGGCGTCGATCCCGCTCCTCGTTTCTCCCGGGTCGGTGATGGTGACGAGGTTCCCGGGGAACGTCTTGCTGTCGTCATACCACTCGGCGACGTAGTTGAGCGCCCACGAAGGCGTCGAGAACCTGAGGTGGTAGGAAGTCGGCGGCAGCCCACTGAGCAGGTAGAAGCCATCTGATGCCGTCGTCACGCAATCCCTTTCGAAGGTGTACGGCTCGGGGGTGGGACAGACTTCAGCCCCAGCGATCGGGCCGCCCCCCTCAGCCGTGACGTGCCCGAAGATCGAGGCGGCCGTCGCGGCCGCCGGAGCCACGACGAGCAGGAAGGCGACCAGCGCCAGCGCCTGGATCGAACCTCTGAAATTTTTCGCGACCACTCGATACCTCCCGCGTACCGGGATTCAGTATCAACCATCCATCGCCGCAACGGTGCGGCCGGCTCCCTCACGCATCCAGCGCCTCGACCAGTGAGCCGGCGTCATAGGCGCCGTAGAAGCGCTTGCCGTTGACGAAGAAGGTCGGGGTACCGGTGGCGCCGCTGGCTTCGGCCGAGGCGCGGTCGCGGGCGACGCGGTCGCAGTGGGCGCCGGAGTCGACCTCGGCGCGCATCCGCTCGGCGTCGAGACCGAGGTCGGCCCCCACCTCGAAGATCGTCTCCGGCGAGAGCCGGGGCTGGGCCGCGAAGAGGGCGTCGTGGTAGTCCCAGAAGCGTCCCTGGGCCGCGGCCGCCTCGCTCGCCTCGGCCGCCAGCGGCGCCAGCGGATGGCGCTCGGGGATCGGCAGATGGCGGAAGCCGAAGAGGAGCCGGTCGCCGAGCCGCTCGCGGACCCGGTGTAGGACCGACTGGGCGCCGAGGCAGAACGGGCACTGGAAGTCGCCGAACATCACCAGCTCCAGCGGCGCGCCGCGCTCGCCGCGCACATGGTCGATGTCCTCGAGCGGGGGTGAGAGAAGTTCGTCCACGTCCCCCTTGATGTTATGTGGGTGTGCACGACATCGAGTCGATCCTCGTCCTCGTCCTCGCCGCGGCGCTGCTAGTGCGGCTTGCCGACTTCGGCAAGATCCCCGCCCCGATCGTCCTCGTCGTCGGCGGCCTGGCGATCGCCTTCATCCCCGGCCTGCCGAACGTCGAACTGGAGCCGGACACGATCTTCCTCGTCTTCCTGCCGCCGCTGGTCTACGCGGCAGGTTGGCGCGCCTCGCCGCTGGAGCTGCGGACGGTCACCCGGCCGCTGGCGCTGCTCTCGTTCGGGCTCGTCTTCCTCACCGCCGCCGTCGTCGCCCTCGTCGCCCACGCAACCGTGCCGGGGCTGACCTGGGCCGAGGCCGCGATCCTCGGCGCCGTCATCGCCCCCACCGACACCGTCGCCGCGACCTCGATCTTCCGCCGCCTCGGCGCCCCCGAGCGGGTGCGGCTGCTGGTCGAAGGCGAGTCGATGATCAACGACGGCACCGCGCTGGTCCTCTACCGGATCGCCGTCGGGGTGGCGACCGGCACCGCCTTCGCCCTCGGCGACGCGACCCTCGAGTTCGTCACCGTCGCCGCCGGCGGCATCCTCGCCGGGCTCGCGATCGGAATCCTCTCCGACCGCGTCCTGCGCCGCCTCAGCGACTCCGACCTGACGATCATGCTCTCGGTCCTGACCGCCTACGGCGCCTACATCGGCGCCGAGGAGCTGCACGTCTCCGGCATCCTCGCCGCCGTCGTCGCCGGCGTCTACGCCGGCTACCGCTCGCCCCACACCCTCGACGCCGACGTCCGCCTCAACGCGGTCGCCTTCTGGAGCGTGCTCGTCTTCGGGCTGGAGATCACCCTCTTCGTCCTCCTCGGCCTGCAGCTACCGGAGATCGTCGACACCCTGGAAGCGAGCTCGACGGGGGTCGGCCAGCTTGTCTGGCCGATCGTCGCGATCGCTGCCTCGTCGATCGCCGCCCGCCTCGCATTCGTCTTCGCGATGGGCTCCGACGCCGGTGAAACGGCGGGGCAGCGCTTCGCCGTCGGCTGGAGCGGGATGCGCGGCGCCGTCTCCCTCGCCGCCGCTCTGGCGGTGCCGCTCAGCGTCGAGGGCCGGCCGGAGATCATCTTCCTCACCTTCGCCCTGATCCTGATCACGATCGTCGGCCAGGGCCTCTCGCTGCCGTTCATCGTCCGCGCCCTCGGGCTCGAGAACCCGCGGCGCTGGTCCGACGAAGAGGCGGTGGCGCGGATGGAGGCGGCGCAGTCGGCGCTCGACCGCCTCGACCAGATGGAAGACGACGAGCGCGCCAGCGAGAAACAGTTGATGCGCCTGCGCGACCTCTACCGGGCCCGCTTCCGAATGTGCCAGGCGGTCCTCGCCGGCGAGGACCAGGAGACGGCGATCCGCGAGCAGCGAATCGCCGACTACGGGCAGCTGCGCCGAGAGCTGATCGGCGTCGAGCGCGAGGAGCTGCTCGGGCTGCGCGGCGTCGGCCGCCTAAGAGACCAGACGCTCCGTCAGATCGAGAGGGATCTGGACCTCGAAGAGGCGCGAATCAGGAGCTGAAGAATCGCTTCGCGATGCGCATGCCCTCTACGGTCGGTAACCCCTCTCGCCCAGCATCTCCTCTACACGGCGTACAGCTTCAAGGGTTGCTTCCAGGCGAATCCGCGCTTCAGTTTCGGGCTTCGCTGCTCGCAAGAACGTCCTAAGCGGCTTGAAGTCGCGAGAAAAGCGGGAGTTGTCATCCATCTCGTCTTTGAAGTCCGCGAGTTGGAAGGGCCGAGCATCAGCTTCTCCCCATCGATTCGTGCTGCGAACGGCGATCGTGTGCAGCTGAGTCGACATGAGGCTGGCATCGGAAGCACCACCTGGGTCCTCCCCTAATGCTTTGTAGACCTCGTCGACCCAGATTTTGACCTCATCCCGCTCCGCGTGCCGATGGCAGTTGTCCTGGTACGTCCAAGCTGCAGAGAAGAATTGGGCAAACATAAAGAGGAGGGTGTCCATCGCCCATTCATGCGTGGTCAGTCGGCCATCTGGGAGCTTGCCGTCAAAGGATTTGTCCTTGACGGCAGGCCACCAGTTGGAGAAGTGCGCCAGGTTGTGCGCTAACTGGCGGGCGCCCTTTGCCAGAAGCCTGAGACGCACTTCAGGATCTCCACAGGGGTCCGGCGCCTCCAGAGTGCGTAGTCCAAGAAGGAACATCAGGAAACCGACGACGCCCACAAGCCCAATCCACACCGCAGGGGGCTCGACCCACCCTAAGGCTGCACCAAGCAACACCGTCCCAAGCCCGATGAGCAATCCTCGGCTGAAGGTCAGCCGTTTGAGATCGATCCGCCGCCAGGGTCGTTTGATGAGACGACCCTATCGTCGACCTCTCGGGCAAACCATCGCTCCGCAATTGGCGAGACCGCAAAAAGCCCTCCTGAAGAGGAGTTTTTGCGGTTTCGCCAAGAGCAGCGCGTCGAGGAGCGGGTGGGGCACCCCTCGCGGGTACTCAGCATGGAGCCGGCCCTAAGGCGCTCAAGGCGCAAGCCCATCCCCTGCAGTTCAGCCGGCGGAGGTGCTCCCGGGAGGGGTGCCCCACCCGCTCCCTACCGCAAAGCTAAGAGAAGAACGAACGCGCCCGTTCGGCGACGAGGTCTGGCATCTCGTCGGCGATGAAGTGGCCGCAGCCGTCGACCAGCTCCAGCTGCATGTCGTCGGCGTGGCGCTCATAGCCGGCCAGGAGGGTGTGCTTCAAGGCTTGGTCGCCGGTGCCGAAGAGGAGGCGGGTCGGCACCTTCAGGTGGGCCTTGGCGTAGCGGCCGCGGCCGATCTCCGGTGCCTCGCGGAGGTTGAAGACCCGATACATCTGCACCGCCGCCTTTGCCCGGGCGGGCTCGGTGAAGGCGTTGGAGAAGGCGTGCAGGGTGGCGTCGTCCCAGGCCTCGCGGCGGACCGAGGCGCCGGCCAGGACTTTGGGGACGAACTTGCCGCTGGTGTGGAGTCGGTAGCCGATGCCCGGCGTCAGGATCAGCCACTGGTACCAGAAGCGCCAGAGGTGGGGCGCCATCGCCCGCATGCTCGTCCACGGCGGCAGGATGTTGAGCGAGAGGTAGCGGTCGACCCGCTCCGGCGCCCGCAGCGCCAGCAGGAACCCGATCCAGCCGCCCCAGTCGTGGCCGACCAGCTTCACCCGCTCGATCCCGAGCTCGTCGAGGACGGCGAGGATGTCGTCGACCAGGTTCTCCTTCTCGTAGCCGCGCGGAGGCGCCTCCGACCAGCCGAACCCGCGCTGGTCCAGCGCGATCACGCGATGGCGGTCGGCGAGCGCCGGCATCAGGTGCCGCCACTCGTACCAGTGCTGCGGCCAGCCGTGCAGGCAGAGGACGACGTCCTCGCCGGCGCCGGCTTCGGCGTAGTGGAACTGGATCCCGCGGGCGCCCACCGTGTGGTGGGAGACGCCTTCGACCTTGGGCAGTGGCTGGCTCACCAGCCAAACAGCCTAGTGAGGGGCGGCGGAACCTGCTCAGGGGCGGGCGAGGCGACCGGCGGCGCGCCGGGTGAGTCGCGCCAGTCGCCTGCCCCCCTTTCGCTCAGCGCAGCGCGGCCGCCGCTGCTCGGCGAAAGTCGTTCAGCATCTCCTCCATCGTGCTGACCTCGCAGGGGACCCCTTCCGGCCAGCTCTTCTCGGGATGCTCGTGAAGCGTCTTCAGCCCGTTGCCGCTGATCACGGCGACAACGGTCTCGTCCGGCGCGATCTTTCCTTCCTGGGCCAGCCTCGCGGTCGAGGCGATCGTGGTCCCGCCGGCGGGCTCGGTGAGGATGCCCTCGGTCGCGCCGAGCAGGTCGATCGCGCCGAAGATCTCGTCGTCTGAGACCCGCGCCGCCGAGCCGTTGCGCGAGCGGACCGCGTCGACCACCAGCGCGCCGTCGCCGGGGGCGCCAATAGCTATCGAGTGCGCCGCCGTCTCCGGGGTCTGGGGAACGATCTCGCCGCCGTCGACGATCGCGGTGGAGATCGGCGAGCAGCCGCTCGCCTGGGCGATGTCGATCTTCGAGCCGGCGGTCTCGGCCAGGCCGACCTTCTCCAGCTCCACCAGTCCCTTGTGGACGCGCGAGGAGAGGGTGCCGCCGGCGGCCGGGATGACGAAGTGGTCCGGCGCCTGCCAGCCGAGCTCCTCGACGACCTCGAAGGCCATCGTCTTCGCCCCCTCGGCGTAGAACGGCCGCAGGGTGATGTTGGCGAACTCCATCCCGGTGGAGATCGCCAGCTCGCGGCAGGCACGGTTGGCTTGGTCGTAGTTCGCGTCGAGCTGAATCACCTGGGCGCCGAGCGCCCGGCAGGCCTTCGCCTTGCCCTTCTCCATGTTGCCCGGATAGAAGATGTAGGGCTTGGCGCCGGCCTGAGCGGCCAGCGCGGCGACGGCGGTGCCGACGTTGCCGGTCGATACGCAGCCGACCTCATCCTTGCCCAGCTCCAGGAGGCGGGCGATCGCCATCCCGACGACCCGGTCCTTGTAGGAGAGCGAGGGCCGGTTGGTCGAGTCGTCCTTGATGTAGAGGTTGCTGAGACCGAGCTCGGCGCCGAGCCGCTCGGCGTGGATCAGCGGCGTTTTGCCGGCGAAGGCGCCGACCCGCTGCTGAGCGCGCCGGTTGAGGATCGGCAGCAGCTCCTCGAAGCGCCAGATGTTCAAAGGGCGCTCTGCCAGGGGGCGCTCCGCGATCCGCCGCTTAGCGAGGTCGTAGTCGTAGTCGACGTCGAGCCCTTCGCCGCAGGCCGGACACTTGAAGGCGCGGTCGAGCAGCGGCGTCCGGTAGCCGCAGTCGCGGCAGGTGAGTTCGGTGGCGCAGGAGTCGGTCCGGAGCCCGTAGGGCTCGGTGCGATGCGGATCTACCGCGTCACTCATAGCTCCTCCTTTGCCGCCGATGCCTCGGCGCTAGTCCAATTGGTCGCACGGGTATAACACATGGTGGAACACTGCTCAACACATACTGCGTAAACGTCCCAGGGGCCGCCGGGCAAATCCCTTCCAGCAAGGTAGCGAAACCAGCAGCGGGCGGTCCCAGGTGAGCTATATCGTCTGTAGAGTTTCTGTCCGCAACCGAACAGGATCCCCCGATGACCCCCCAAGAGCGTTTCGCAATCAATTTGAGGAAGGCCCGCACCGCCGCTGGCGTCTCGCAGGAAGAGCTGGGCTACCTCTGCGACCTGCACCGAACCGAGGTCTCGCTCCTGGAGCGGGCCGGGCGTGAGCCGCGCCTGGCGACGATCGTCAAGCTCGCCGGGGCGCTGAAGACGACGCCGAACGACCTCTGCGAGGGGATCTCGTGGATGCCGAAAGCCCGGCGCTTCGACGTCAAGCGCCCGCCGCGGGCATAAAAAGGCGCGACAGCGTCCCCCAGACGCCGCCGCGCACCCCTGAAACGTGCCGCCGAGCGAAGAGCAAGTGAAGGGAGGCGGGGCGACGCCGGCCGAGCCGACGTGACCAGGATCCGTCATGACGATTTAGATCCTGGCTCAGGATTGGTCCTCCTTTGCCACCCCAAGGCGGTTTCCCATATCCGAGAGCCCCGCCTCCTTCACCGGTTGATCGCCCGGCTGGACCATTCATAACAGAATCACTTGTAGCAATCAAGGGTATTTGCTCATTCGCGCGGGTGACCACGGGTGCGGGCTCAGGAGGTCGGTGCGGGAGCCGGCGAAACGGGGATCTCGGCCACCGCCGGCCAGGCCCCGAGCGCCTCGGCGCTCTCCCCCGCGCCCAGCGCGACGAGCAGCTCCTCGGCCAGGTGGGGGGCGAACGGAACTAGCGTGCGCGCCAGCAGGACGAGCGCGGCGATCTGCGCCTCGGCGTCGGCGCGGTCGAGCTCGCCGCGGCGTTTGATCACCCGCTTCTCGAAGTCCTGGATCCGCTCCAGCAGGCGGGTGATGTTGCGGACGGCCTTGTGCATCTGCAGCTGCTCGACGTCGGCGGTGATCCGCTCGAGGCCGTTCTCGCACCATTTACGCAGGCGGTCGCGCATGTGCTCGGTGTCCGCCGCGGCCTCAGGGTCGTGCGAGAGACCCTCCAGGCCGGCGATCCGCTCGTGGCTGTAGTTCCAGAGGTTGCGCAGGAAACGGGAGGCAAAGCGCACGGCGCCGTCGCTCCAGTTGAGCGTCTTCGCCGGGCCGGCCGCGTAGAGGACGGCGAGGCGGACCGTGTCGGCTCCGTGCTGGGAGACCAGCTCGTCGGGGTTGACGACGTTGCCGAGGTGCTTGCTCATCTTGCGGCCGTCGGCGATCACCATCTCGTGGAAGAGGCAGCCGGCGAACGGCTCGCCCTCCTCCATGAAGGCGAAGGGGCCGATATCTCGCAGCGCCTTGGTAACGACGCGCTGGTCGAAGACGAAGCCGCCGCTGTCGTTGCCGGCGACGAGGCGCTCGGAGGGCAGCCACTCCTTCAGGTCGGGGTGGGTGAACATCTGCTCCTCGCGGCCCTCGGGCGGGACCGCGGCCGGGACCCAGAGCCAGAGCGCGTCGAAGTGGCAGTCGAGGGTGTCGGTCTCGCGCTTGGCGGCGCCGCCGCACTTCGGGCACTCGACGTCGACGAAGTCGGGTCGCTCGGCCAGCGGATTCCCTTCGCCGGTGGGTTTCAGGTCGCGCGGGAGGACGACCGGCAGGTCCTCGTCGGGGACAGGGACCGGGCCGCACTTGTCACAGAGGATCACCGGGATCGGCGTGCCCCAGGAGCGCTGGCGCGAGATCGAGAAGTCGTTGGCGCGGTAGCGGGTCGCCTCGCGGGGCGACCACTCCGGGGCTGCCTCGACAGGCTCGACCGGCTGCTCCTCGCCATCGACCGGTGCCGGCACCTCGACCCGCTCCAATCGTGCCGCGATGTCCCGGTCGGCCTCGTCCACCGCCGGGATGCCGAGCACGGCGGTCGGCCCGAAGCGGGCGTCCACGATCGGCGAGATCACTACCGGCAGGCCCTCGCCGCCGGGGCCGGCGATCGAGAGGTCGGTGTCGAGAAGGGGCACCGAGCGAGCGTCGCGGGCGCTCCGCTCCCAGCCGCCCGAGCGCATCTGCTCGAGCTCCTTGCGCACCGAGTCATCGGCGATCCAGGAGTCCACCTCGGGGTGGCGGGGCGAGAGCAAGACGAAGCTCGCGAGGCCGGCATGGTCGCGGTGGGGCGTGAAGGCCGTCAGCTTGCGGCCCTGCGGCGAGCCGAGCTCCAGCTCGACCCCATCGGAGCGGCCGAGGATGTAGCGCTGGGTCGCCAGCGAGAGGTCGTCCCACTTGCCGCCCGAGGCCAGCAGCTCGGTGTTGCGGTCGTTCTCCTCCAGGTAGGGGGTAATCCGCAGGAACCAGGTCGGGCGCCGGATCAGCCGCACCTCGTTGTGGCAGCGCCAGCAGCGGCCGTCCTCGACCTGGATCGAGGCGAGCGTCGTCTGGCAGGTGTCGCACCAGTCGACGGTGGCGTCGTCGCGGTAGATCAGGTCGCGCTCCCAGAGCGTGTTGAAGACCCACTGCGACCAGCGGTACTGGCTCTCGTCGGAGCTGTAGAAGACACGGTCGTAGTCGAACGAGAAGCCGAGCCGCTTCATCTGGCCGAGCATCCGCTCGCCGCACTCGGCGACCCACTCGGCCGGCGGCTCCTGGCGCTCGATCGCCGCCAGCTCGGCCGGCAGGCCGAAGGCGTCGAAGCCGAAACCGAAGAGGACCGCGTCGCCGCGGCCGCGGCGGAACCGGGCGTAGGCGTCCCCGATCGAGTAGTCGCGGACGTGGCCCATGTGCAGGTTGCCCGAGGTGAACGGGCTCGAGGGCTTGACGTAGACGCGCTCCTGACCGTCCTGCGGCTGCGGAGCGGCGAAGTCGCCGCGCTTCTCCCAGGTCTCCTGGCGCGCAGCCTCGATCGCCTGCGGGTCGTAGTTACGTCGCTCGGTCATATGGACCAATGATGCCTGAGGCGTAAAGGCGACCCGCCCCGTGGACCCTCAGCTATCGAACGTCCACAACTTGTTGCCGAGGAAATTGAACGGCATGGCGACGGCGACCGCGATCGCCTGAGCGGGGAGTTCTCCCACCACGTCACCGGAGATCAGGAGTTCCAGCACGATCAGGTTGATGACCAGCGAGGCGACGCTGACGGCGAAGAAGCGGGCGGCCTGGAAGTGGGCGGGGCGCTCGCCGGGCTCGAAGGTCCAGTGGCGGTTCCAGAAGAAGTTGTTGCTGACGGCGACGACGAAGGCGCCGATCGCGGCGGCGATGTGGTGGATGTCGAAGACGCTGGCGAGGAGGGCGAAGACGACCAGGTTGATCAGGTACCCGGAGCCGCCGACGATCCCGAATTTGGCCAGCTGCCACCAGCTCGCCGGGCGGCGAGCAGCTGCTCCGATGCGGAGTGCAAGTTCGGAGGGAGGCGGCATCCCGAACGGAGCAGGTTAGCGAGAAGAGCAGCCGTTTCCCGCGATCCGCGTAGTCTTCCCGGCCGTGCTCACGAGGAACGCAACCGTGGTGGCCGTCGCCCTGGCCGCCGGGGCCGTAGCGCTGGCACTCGCCTTCGGCGGCTCGGAGAGCTCCGGCACCGCCAAGGCGGGGAGCGAAGCGGATTCCGGCGCCCCCTCGGTGGAAATCATCTCCCCCCGCAACGGCGCCCGGCAGGTCAGCCACGCGGCCGTGGTCAAGGTCGCGGTAGAGAACTTCCAGCTCGCCCCGAGCCACTTCGGCGGCGAACCCCAGCTCGGCGAGGGGCACCTGCGCTTCAGCCTCAAGCGCGTCCCCGACTGCGTCGACCCGAAGAAGCTGGCCGACGCGATCAAGAGCCCGGTCGGCAAGGGCCGCCTGGCCGGCAAATCCTTCGACTACGCCAAGTACGCGGGGCCCAACGGCGTCCTCGCCGAGCAGATCGGCACCTCCGGCAGCTACTCCCCCGCCACCCGGCCCGAGATCTACTACCACGCCCTCCTGCCCGGCTTCTACCGCCTAATCGTCAACCTCGCCCAGAACAGCGGCATGCCGACCCAGTTCCACGACGTCACCAACTTCCAGATCCTGCAGAAGCCCGGCCATCACGCGAAAAAGTGCGAAGAGGGCAAGGTCCCCAGCGCCAAGGCCGCGGCGCGATTGGAATAGGAAGTCAGTGTCGCTTTTGTCTCTCTATGGGAGACAAAGTCGACATTGGGTCCGATCAGATCTGGTCTCTGGAGAGATTGCGGCGCTACTGGACTAATCGTCCTCGATGATCTCGACCGGGATAGAGGCGGGGGTCGGAAACTCATCCGGCTGGTTCGCATAACGGTCAAGGTCGAGTTTGTTCTGCTCAAAGGCAGCCTCGACGCGAATCGCATTATCTGCGTTGAGCGGCAGTTCCTCGGTGCCTCCGTATCCATCGACGACGATGGCGATTGCGGCGCCGTCTTCACCCCTCTTGAGCCTTTGAACGTTGATGAGCTTGGTCTGTTCGCCCAAGTAGTCGTCGGCCGCTGGGGTCAGGAACCAGAAGTCTTCTCCGGAACTCGCATTCGACTCGGATTGCACGGGCCGAGGATTAAGCGAGGTCTCCATCTCCCTTAGATCGCGCCCGATGGTGACGGCTGGCGCATCAGCCTCGGTCGCGATTTCCGCCGCCGGACTACTTCGATTTGGCAGTCGCAGCATCGCCTCCAAGATCTTTCGCTGACTATCGCTCAAAGCCATTCCGAGACCTTAGCGTCGAGAGTTCCAAACTACCCACTACCCCGAAGAACCATTACTTCACTTTGTATAGTGGCTAGGTGCGCACTTATCGCCGCTTGATGGGTTACCTGCGTCCCTACCGGGCGCAGCTGTGGGGTTCGCTGGTCTTCGCCTGGGCGGCGATGGGGATGACGGTCCTGATCCCGTGGCTGATCGGGGAAGCGGTCAACGCGATCAGGGACGGGAACAAGCCCGACCTGCTGCCGCTGGCGCTGGCGATCGTCGGTGCCGGGATCCTGCGGCTGGGTTTGACGGTGGTGCGGCGAGTGGTTGCCGGCAAGGTCTCGCTGGCGGTCGAATTCGATCTGCGCCAGCAGTTCTACGCCCACCTGCAGCGGCTCGACCTCGGCTTCTTCGACTCGCAGCAGACGGGGCAGCTGATGTCGCGGGCGACCGTCGACCTGCAGTCGATCCGCTTCTTCCTCGGCTACGGGCTGATCTTCATCACCCAGAACCTGCTGACGATCACCCTGGCGGCCGTGGTGATGATCGCGATCAACCCGGTGCTGGCGCTGGTGGCGCTGATCCCGGCCCCGTTCGTGATCGTCACCGCGACGAAATACAGCCAGATCTCCCGCCCGGCCCAGCAGGAGGTGCAGCAGCGGATCGGCGAACTGACCGCCGAGGCGGAGGAGAACGTCTCCGGGATCCGCATCGTCAAGGCCTTCGCCCGCGAGGAACACCAGCTCCACCGCTTCCAGCGCGTCGTCGCCCGCGTCTTCGACCAGAGCATCTACACGACCCGCATCCAGGCCTTCTTCTCGCCGCTGATCGGGCTGCTGCCGCAGATCGGGATCGCGTTGGTGCTGCTGGTCGGTGGCCGCAAAGTGATCGACGGCAGCCTCAGCCTCGGCGCCTTTGTCGCCTTCTACACCTACGTGGCGATGCTCGCCGGGCCGATGCGCTCCCTCGGCATGGCGCTGGGGATGGCGCAGCGGGCCGTCGCCAGCGGCAACCGCATGTTCGAAATCCTCGACCGCGAACCGGCAATTCAGAGCCCGTCCGGTGCGCCGGAGCTGCCGGCGGGCGGCGGCGCCGTCGAGCTGCGCGGGGTGACGCTGCGCTACAACGCCGGATCGCCCTCGCTCGCCGGCGTCGACCTGGCCGTCGAGGCCGGGAAGACGGTGGCGCTGGTGGGACCGTCGGGCTCGGGGAAGACGAGCCTGGTCGGGCTGATCGCGCGGCTCTACGATCCGAGCGAGGGAACGGTGCTGGTCGACGGCGTCGACGTGCGCGACGTCGACGTCGAGTCGCTGCGTTCGCAGATCGCCTTCGTCGCCGACGACAGCTTCCTCTTCACCGCCTCGGTCGCCGAGAACATCGCCTACGCCCACCAGGACGCCTCGCTTGAGCAGATCGAAGCCGCTGCCCGCCGCGCCCAGGCCGACGCCTTCATCCGCGAGCTGCCCGAGGGCTACAAGACCCGGGTCGGCGAGCGCGGTCTCACCCTCTCCGGCGGTCAGCGCCAGCGGGTCGCAATCGCCCGCGCCCTGCTCGCTGACCCGCGCATCCTCATCCTCGACGACGCCACCTCCTCGGTCGACGCGACCACCGAGGCGGCGATCAAAGCCGGGCTGCAGGAGGCGATGGCCGGGCGGACGACCTTCATCATCGCCCACCGCCTCTCCACCGTTTCGCTCGCCGACGAAATCGTGGTGATGGACAGCGGCTCGATCGTCGACCGCGGCACCCACGAGGAGCTGCTGGCGGGATGTGGCTTCTACCGCGAGATCGCCGAGCACGGCCTCGCCGACTCGGTCTTCCTCCAGCACGACCTCGAGGAGCGCGAGGAGGTGGCGCGCCTGTGAACGAGAGCGGCGGCAGGTTCAGCAACATCGGCCGGCTCTTCGCCGACCTCTGGCGTCTGGTCCGGGGCGAAGACCAGCGGGCGCGCAAGGTGCGCTGGATGATCGGCCTGCTGGGGCCCTACCGGCGGCGCGTGGCCCTGATGTTCACCGCCCTGATCCTGGAGACCGGCGCCGCCCTCGCCCCTCCCTACCTCCTTGGCAAGGCGATCGACAGCGGCATCGAAGCCGGCGACCTTTCGACGCTCAACTGGATCGTCGTCGCCTTCGTCTTCGCCACCGTCCTCTACGCCGTCGCCACCTACTGGGAGACCTACCTCGTCGGCTGGATCGGGACGCGGGCGCTGCAGGACCTGCGCGAGCGGATCTTCACCCACCTGCAGTCGATGTCGATCGGCTTCTTCACCCGCCGCAGCCCCGGCGTCCTGATCTCGCGGATGACCAACGACGTCGAAGCGCTGAACCAGCTGGTCACCAACGGCCTGGTGACGATCTTCTCCAGCACCCTGACCCTGGTCGGGATCGTCGTGATCATGCTCTTCCTCGACGTCCAGCTGGCGCTGATCACCTTCGTCACCTTCCCGCTGTTGGCGGTGGCGAGCGTCGTCTTCCGGATCGTTTCCGCCGGCACCTACCGCGCCACCCGCGAGCGCATCGCCGCGGTCACCGCCTACCTGCAGGAGACGCTCAGCGGCGTTCGGGTGGTGCGCAGCTTCGGGCAGGAGCAGCGCCACATGGCGGCGATGACCGAGCTGAACGAACAGAACCGCGACGTCAACATGAAGACCGTCTACCTCAACGCCTCCTACTTCCCGGCGGTCGAACTGCTGGCGGCGGCGGGCACCGCGGTGATCCTGCTCTACGGCGGCACCCAGGCGGTCAACGGGGCGCTCGAAGTCGGCGTCGTCGTCGCCTTCGTCGGCTATCTGACCCGCTTCTTCGAACCGATCCAGGAACTCTCCCAGCTCTATACGACCTACCAGCAGGGGATGGCAGCGCTCGACAAGATCTTCGACCTGCTCGATACGCCGCCCGACATGGTCGACGCGCCGGATGCGATCGACCCGGGCACGCTGCGCGGCGAGATCGAGCTCGACGGCGTCTGGTTCTCCTACGCGGAGCAGGCCCCCGCCAAGGACGGCTCCGACGACGATCTCTGGGCGCTGCGCGACGTCGACCTTCACGTGCCGCCGGGCCAGACCCTGGCCCTGGTCGGCGCCACCGGGGCGGGCAAGTCGACCTTCGCCAAGCTGGTCGCCCGCTTCTACGACCCCCAGCAGGGGACGGTGCGAGTCGACGGCCACGACCTGCGCGGGGTCCAGCAGCGGGCGCTGCGGCGCCAGCTGGGCATCGTGCCCCAGGAGGGCTTCCTCTTCTCCGGCACCGTCCGCGAGAACGTCGCCTTCGGCCGGCCCGAGGCGAGCGACGAGGAGATCGAGGCAGCGATCGCCGCCGTCGGCGCCACCGATTTCGTCACCGCTCTCCCTGAGGGCCTCGACACCCAGGTCGGCGAGCGCGGCATCCAGCTCTCGGCCGGCCAGCGCCAGCTAGTCGCCTTCGCCCGCGCCCTGCTCGCCGAACCGCGCATCCTGATCCTCGACGAGGCCACCTCCAACGTCGACGTCCGCACCGAGAAAACGATCGAGCGCGGCCTCGAGCGCCTCCTTCACGGCCGCACCGCCATCGTCATCGCCCACCGCCTCTCCACCATCCGCCGGGCCGGCAAGATCGTCGTCCTCGAAAACGGCCAAATCGCCGAGCAGGGCACCCACGACGAGCTGATAGCCGCTAACGGCGCCTACGCCAAGCTCTACGGCGCCTGGTCCGAATCAGCGGCTTAGCTTCGGCTGGTCTAGGGAGGGTCGGGTATCCCCTTCTCTCCCTGGGATTTTCGCCTTTAAGAGCGCTGTCTCTCGCCGAGTCGCCAGTGCGAAAATCAGGACGCCGGTCGTTCAGGGGATACCCGGCCCTCCACCCGGTCGAGCGGCGAGGTCCCAGGATTCGAACACCTAGCGAGCCTTCAGGTACGCGGGTGGTACCGTGCCCGCGCACGAAGAAGCTCGGCCTGGCGATGACTACTGCAATTCTGCTCCTTGGCACCGCTGGTCCTGCGTACGCTGAGGTTGTTCCTCTCGGATACAAGGAGTTCACGGGTCCTCGGCCCTACGTCTACTTCTCCCCCGACACGCTCGAGCGAGCGGAATCGTTTGAAGTCGTGGTCTCGGCCGACCCGGCTCAAGATCACGCCCGCGCCAATGCAATTGCCACGGCAGCCCGAAACAAGCCAGCGCGGGCAGGCAACTTCTTGAAGGCACAGGGCTACTGGTGCCGTCGACACGAACTCCGCGGGACGGCGTCTGTCCGCTGTACGCGCGGCACAAACATCATTCGCATCTCCGGCAAGCTGCGGCGCTGAACTTTCAGGCGAGGAAAGGTTTCGCCGAGACCGCAAAAAAGCACCCTCAAGGTGACTTTTTGCGGTCTCGGCGCGGGACGGCTCGCTTCAGCCGTAATTCAGAGCGCGACCGATTGGAGGGGCTGGGTGTTCCCCGAACGACTGGCGTCCTGATTTTCGCACTGGCCACTTGGCGAGAGCCGGTGAGTTAGCGGCGAAAATCCCAAGGAGAGAGGGGAATACCCAGCCCCTCCCCACACGATTCCGAAGTTCGGTGCCCTATAGGGGCCCAAAGTTCGGAGAGGTTGATCAGCCGGGGCCGACGCCGCCGGATTCGCCGCCGGATTCGGGGGCCGGGGCGGGTGCTTCGGGGCTGCCGCCGGCGCCGCCCGTTTCGGGGGCGATTTCTTCTTCGGGGGCGGGTTCTTCGTATTCCGGTTCGACGTATTCGGGTTCGACGCCGCCTTCTTCGACTTCGCCTTCGAATTCTTCGCCGCTCGGAGCCGCTTCGCCGCTGCCGGCCGAAGGGGTCGGCAGGCCGGGTTCTTCGCTGCACTCTTCGAAGCCGTAGATCGCCGCCTGCGTCTGGAAGCTTTCCAGCGCCGCCGCCGCTTCCTGGCCTTTTTCTTCCATTGCGGCGAGGTCTTCGCGTTCGGCCGCGAGCTTCGCTTCGCCCTCGACCTTGGCCAGCTCTTCGCCGGCTTCCATGAATTTGGCGTAGTCGGCTTCTTCGCCTTCGGGCGCGCCGAGGTCCTGGAGGCGTTCGACCATGCCGACGTAGAGGTTGGCGATTTTTTCGGTCGACTCGCCAGGCGTCGATTCAGACGTTTCCGAGCCGCTCAGGGCGCCGACCGCGGCGTTCACCTCGGCGCAGACGCCGTCGCCCTCTTCGATCAGTTCGTCCTTGGTCAGCGCCGCCGGTTCTTCGACGGTCGGCGTCGAGGTTTCCGTGTCCCCGCCACCGCCGCCGCCACAGCCGGCGACAACCAGCGCCAGCAGGGCGCCGAGCGCGAGGAGGATCGTCTTGTTGCCGGGGATCCGCATTGGGTGGCGACGCTAGCAAAGCGATTAGACGCTTTTGCAGGGGAAGTTACGTGGCGTGGCTTGACTGCGGCCCAGGGACTCGAACCCCGACTACCTCGTCCAGAGCGAGGCGTGCTGCCATTACACCAGGCCGCAACGGCGTCCCTCAGGATAAGGGACGGGCGCGCACGGCGGGACTCAGGCGAACGGCGTCCGCTCGGCGATCATCTGCCGTGCCTGCGCCAGTTCCTCGGAGCGGCCGACGCTGAGGCAGCCGGCGACGCGGTCGCCCTGCAGGTACCAGACCGAGAACTCGCCGCTCTCGCGGTCGCCGCGCCACTCCTCGCGGTCCCACTCGTAGGCGGGGCCGACGTACTCGAGGCTGGCCCAGTCAGCGAGGTCGCTGAAGAAGTACGGGACCACCTCGTAGTCGGCCTCGTCACCGAGCATGTTGCCGGCGGCGTGGCTGCCCTGCTGCATCGCCACGTCCCAGTGCTCGACGTGGATCCGTTCGCCGTGGACGACGCTCTCGTACGAGCAGCAGTCGCCGGCGGCGTAGACGCCCGGCGCCGAGGTCTGCAGCTTCGAGTCGCAGACGATGCCGCCGTCGCCGACCTCGATCCCGGCCCGCTGGGCGAGCATCGCATCGGGCCGGACCCCGGCGCCGACGACGACCGTGTCGCACTCGACCGCCAACCCGCTCTCGGTGAGGACGGCGCCGACCCGGCCGTCGCCCTCGAAGGCGCTCAGCGTCTCGCCGCCGTGGAAGGTGACGCCGTGGTCTTCGAGCTGCCGCTGGAACCAGCGGCCGGCGTCGGCGCCGAAGGTCCGCGAGAGCGCGACCTCCTCCATTGCCAGGATCGTGCACTTCGTCCCCCGCGCGGTCAGCGAGGCGGCGACCTCGCAGCCGATGTAGCTGCCGCCGACGAGGACGACGTGCTCGGCCGCCTCGGCGTCGGCGCGGATCGCGTCGGCGTTGCCAAAGGCGCGCAGGTAGTGGATGCCCTCATTCTCGGCCCCCTCGACCCGGAGGATGTTGACCATCGCCCCGGTGGCGAGCAGCGCCTTGCCGAACACCACCTCTTCGCCGCCCTGGATCTTCGCCGTCCGCGCCTCGAGGTCCAGCCCCATCACGTTCTTACCGGTCGCCAGCTCGACGCCGTTCTCCTCGTACCAGGAGTGGCCGCCGTTGACGTGGGCGTCCTCGCGGCCGGCATCGCCCCGCAGGTACTCCTTGGAGATCGGCGGCCGTTCGTAGGGCGGCTCCGGCTCCCGCCCGACCAGCAGGACCGAGCCCTCGGCGCCGCGGCGGCGCAGCTCGGAAGCGCAGTGAGCGGAGGCCATGCCGCCGCCGACCAGCAGGAAATCGACCTCTCTGTCCGCCATCGCTGCCCGGCTACCCGGATTCAGGCGCCGTTAGCCCCGTTGCCGCCGCCCTCGGGGCCGAAGAGGGCCTTCAGGTCCTCCTCCTTGCCCGGGTCGAGGACGGCGAGGATCTCGTCGCCTTCCTCCAGCACGGTGTCGGCGTTGGGGACGAAGCCCTTGCCGGAGCGCAGGACCGAGATCAGCAGGCTGCCTTCGGGCATCTTCAGGTCGCCGACCCGGCGCCCGGTCACGCCGGAGTCCTTGCCGAGCAGCATCTCGATGATCTCCAGCTGCTCCTCCTGCAGGTCGAGCAGGTGGACGAGGCCGTACTCGGGCACCTCGTGCTCCAGCAGCCGCAGGATCAGGTCGGTGGCCGAGACCGAGGGCTTGATCCCCAGCAGGTCGAAGTGGCGCCGGTTCCGGGGGTTGTTGACGCGGGCGATGATCTGGTCGACGAGGTACTTCTCCTTCGCGACCTGACAGATCAGCATGTTGTCCTCGTCGTCGCCGGTGACCGCGATCACCATGTCGGCGCGCTGGATCCCGGCCCGCTCCAGCACCCAGAGCTCGGAGGCGTCGCCGTAGGAGACGTTGTGCTCGAGCTCCTGCTCGACGGTCAGGTAGCGGCGGCGGTCGTTCTCGACCAGGGTCACCTCGTGGCCTTTGTCGAGCAGCTCGCGCGCCAGGTTCCAGCCGACCTTCCCCGCTCCGACGACGATGATGTACATGGCTCCAGCCCCCTACGCCGCCGCGGGCGCGTCGTCGGGTGAGCTGCCGCGGGCGCCGGCTGAGCGGACCGCGTCCTCGAGCATGTCGATCGCGACCCGGGTCGGGCAGACCGTGTTCAGGCCCTGGCGCTGGTACCACTCGGCCCGCAGCGGGTCGAGCACGCGCGCGATCACCGTCGGCACCTCGTAGCGGCGCTGGGCGATCTGGGCGATGACGATGTTCGTGTTGTCGCCGTCGGTGGAGGCGATGAAGACGTCGGCCCCCTCGATCCCGGCGGCCTCCAGGGCCTCGGTCTCCAGGCCGGCACCAACCGTGAACTGGCCGCCGAGGTCCTCCCAGCTCTTCTCCAGGCCCACCTCGAGGCGGGCGTGGGACTCGGGGTCCTCGTCCAGGCAGGAGACCTGATGCCCCTCGCGGAGCATCGCCCTTGCCACCGAGGAGCCAACCCGGCCGCAGCCGACGATCAGAACGAACATGGGCCGGATACTAGACCGCTACTCGGGTTCCGGCGGGGCCGTCAGCAGGACGCGACAGGGGGCTTTCTTCAGCACGTACTCCGTCGCGGCGCCGATCTCGGCCGGCTTGGCCGCCCCGATGCCGCCGAGCACGCCGCCGCCGCGGATCTTGGTCGGCTCCTCGCCGCCGATCACGATCGCCTCGACGTTGCTGCGGCGGGCCGCCTCGAGGATGCCGGCGCCGACCTTCCGCGCCCGGATCACATCGGTGACGACCTCGACGTCCTCGTACTCCTCCCCCACCTCGCGAGCCCGCTCCAGCGCCCGGCGAGCCTGCTCCTCGCGCTCCTTCGGCAGCTTCGCGTCAAGCGGCAGGGTGAGCGGCACCTCGATCACGTAGACGACGTCAAGGCGCGAGTCGTGCCCGCCCTTCGGGGTGCCCGCCTCGGCTGCCGCCAGGCGGCCCGCGGTGGCGACGATGTCGTCATCGAACTTGGTCCCGAAAACGGGGACGAGGATGTTGCTGAACTCGATCTCCGGCACCTGCTTGGTCAGCGCCCGCTCGGTGACCGAGACGCGCTTGGTCAGCGTCGTCCCCTCGAAGACCTTGCGGTAGACGACGTAGAAGGTGAGCCCGAAGGCCATCCAGCCCAGCCCGACCCAGCGCGCGGTCGAGTGGTAGGCGAGGACGCTGATGAAGGCCAGGCCGCTGACGATCGCGGCGACGATCGCCGGCACCGGCAGCTGCGTCTGGCCCCAGGTGAAGCCGAACGGGATCTTGAAGGGGCGGCGCTTGTCCGGCTTTGTGATCCGCAGGCGGATGATCGAGAGGTGGGCGATGGTGATTGCCAGGGTCGCCCCGAAGGCGTAGATCCCGGCCAGCAGCTTGACGCTGGTCGGGACGATGAGGCCGATCGCGATCAGGCCGCTGAGGACGATCGCCACGTAGGGCGTCGCCGTCTTCGGGTGCAGCTTGCCGAGCCAGCTGGGGATCTGGCGGTTGATCGCCAGCGTGTAGATGTGGCGGGAGACGCCGAGCATCGAGGTGCTCGCCGCCCAGATCAGGACCGGGGTGGCGATCGCCGCGACGAGCCAGCGCATCGTGTCGTCAACCCAGTCCTGTTCGTAGGCGGAGACGATCCCCAGCACTGGCTCCTCGATGAACTCGCCACCCAGCGCGGTTTGCTTTTCTTCGGGACCGGCGACCACCGGCACCGCCATCAGCGC
>Ga0164302_10000024_pt1 | contig 30837 bp, 26 predicted proteins | sample Whisoiple_202_MG_FD_109714 | JGI IMG/M metagenome (GOLD analysis project Ga0164302, IMG submission 109714) | Soil microbial communities amended with pyrogenic organic matter from upstate New York, USA - Whitman soil sample_202_MG | ecosystem: Environmental > Terrestrial > Soil > Agricultural... | reverse complement strand
TGCAAAAAGAAATATTCATATAGATATAGGAAGTTCGTTCGATCCAAAAATCTGCAATGTGATCATATTGTTCCCAGGTCTTTGGGTTCAAAGCATGGTTATACCTTTGACACCTTTGAAAATAGGATGCGAGCCGTCCTCGAATTTTTACACAATCGTAATAATCTTAGGACAGTATGTCAGACATGCCACAAACGATTGACATCTGAATATCTACGTAAACGAAGATTAGTTCATTCCGAGAAGCTTGACCGAATCGATTTTGAGAGATCGACTAAAAACTATGCGAAATCCGAAACAAACACTTACGATCAATTGTTGTCCAACGCGAGTAAGACAGGATAATTAAAATGAGCTAAATGAGAGGATCACTTATCTCGACTTTCTAATTAATGGATCGCTTAGCAGGGCCTATGTAAAAACTCAGATTGGCTAGGTTGTTTTTCTTAGCTTGTTTTTAATTAATGCCAGAGCGATTTGTGGGTCGGCTCTTCCCTGGGTCAGTTTTAGAACCCTTCCAAGTAAAAAGTTAACGACGCCTGGATTGGAACCAGCATCAATTACAGCAGCCTTTTCTGATTCAAAGGCGTCCTCTACTGCTTTCAAGAGAATTCTTTCGTCGTGTATCTTTGAAGAGTCGGACTCACGTATAATCTGAGAAGGCATCTGGCCTGTCCTCATGATTTTGCTCAATGTCAATTTAGCAGTATGCCTACTAATTATATTCTCGTCAACTAGCCTTGCTAAATCAGCAATATGCTTTGGTCCAATCCGAAGGTCTAGAGCGATACTACTTTCTTCTGTCTTTGAGTTTCCAATAAAACTCATCAAATCAGAAACTAACCAGTTAGCAATTTCCTTTGGGGAGTAATATATCTGGACAGCCGCCTCAAAAAAATCCGCCATCTCTTTGTTATTAATCAGGACCTGCGCAACATGGTCGGAAAGTTGAAAGTCCGCAACAAACCGATTCCTTCTTTTATCGGGCAATTCTGGCATTTTTTGTTGAATAGATGACAAATATTCCTCAGAAAGGAGTATTATCGGTATATCTGGCTCGGGAAAATATTTGTAATCTTGTTCCTCTTCCTTGGCTCTGGATTGCTTCGTCACTTTTCGTTCACTATCCCAGTGCCGAGTTTCAGATTTGACTTCAATACTGTGGGATGAAAGTGATTTTTGTCTAGTAATCTCAAAATTTAATGCCTTCTCGACTTCTCGAAACGAGCCGACATTTTTGATTTCTACCCGCTTCCCGCTTCCTATGGAAATATTTGCATCACATCTGACTGATCCCTCCAGTTTTGTGTTGCAAACCCCTAAATGTTCCAGAATAGAAGTCAACTTGTTCAAAAATGTCCTCACCTCCGCCGCATCTTTAAAATCAGGCTCCGTGACGATTTCAACTAGGGCGGTTCCTGCGCGATTATAGTCAATGAGCGTATAAAAACTGGTATCCATATCAGCTTCGTATACTAACCTACCGGGATCTTCCTCCAATTGAACTCTGCGAATTCTAGCAAACTCTCCTCCGTATTGAAGTTTTCCACTGTAACCAACGCTACCTATACCCCCAGAGTCATATTGGGAAATCTGATAGTTTTTGGGTAGATCAGGGTAAAAATAATTCTTTCGATAAAATCCCATTCTTGGTGGAATAATACAGTTCATAGCAAATGCAATCATACAAGAATGATCTACCGCCTTACGATTTAATTGCGGCATACTCCCCGGTTGCCCAGAACAAATTGGACAAATGTTTTTATTCGGAAGCTCGTTGCGATAGTCCCCTTTACACTTACAAAAGAGCTTAGTTTGAAGTCCAGTTAGCTGACAATGAATCTCAATGCCAATATTTACTTGTTCATCCATCATAAATCCGGTCTCCTCTTAATAGATGCTACGCTTTCATACATTTTTGAGACATCAAAAAGTAATTGTTCTTGCATTTCATCGGTCATCAGTTGCAACCCTATAGGGAGATTATCACTAAAGCCAGCGGGAAGAGATATTGCAGGTGTTCCTACGAGATTAGCAACTACTGTATTTGTATCTATAAGATATCTCTTCACTGGGTCATCTATATTTTCTCCTATCTTAAATGGAAGTACTGGCATTGTCGGTGAGATTAAAACATCAACCTGTTTGAATAATTTCTTGACTTCATGTCGCAATATTGATCTGACTTTTTGTGCCTTGAGATAATATTTTGCATAGTAGCCTGACAGCAATACATGGGATCCTATCATTATTCTCCTCTTTACCTCATCTCCGAAGTTGTTTCGGATTTTTGAGAAATACGAATTCCATTCATAGCCCTCGGGATCGAAATCAAATCCATATCTCAAGTTATCATACCTAGCTAGATTGCTGCTCGCTTCAGCCATTGCGATGGTGTAGTACGAAGCAAGAGCGTAATCAGATTTCAAAGAGACCTCCTCCCATTTGCAATCATTCGAGGACAATAAGTCGAGTGAAGAATAGACAAGCTTAGAAATTGCAGGATCAGATGCTTCCACTAACTCTTTTATTAACCCGTATCGAACAGGCCTCTTTACATTTGAAGCAACAAACCCTGGAGTCTTTATTTCGTTGCGAGTCGTATTGTCATTTTCATCAAAACCTGCAATTACATTCATGATCATTACTATGTCGGAAACCGTTCTCCCAAGCGGACCTATTTGTTCCAGACTATTCGAGTAGGAAACTAGCCCAAATCTACTCACTAGTCCATAAGTTGGTTTCAGACCCACTACTGAACTGAAGCTTGCTGGACATCTGATTGAACCACCAGTATCTGATCCAAGCGAAACGGTGCATTCCAATGCAGCTACACTGGCGGCACTACCTCCGGACGACCCTCCTACTACATAATCTGGATTCCAAGGATTGTGGGAGGGTCCATAGCTTCCAAATTCAGTCGTTGAACCCATTGCAAATTCATCCAAATTTACTTTTCCTATTATAATTGCATCACGTTCTTTAAGCCGCCGAACGACTGTTGCATCATATGGTGGTATATATTCTTGCAACAACTTTGATGCACAAGTTGTTTTGATGTCTTTAGTGCATATATTATCCTTAATACCTACCGCAATTCCAGCCAACGATCCCACAGCCTCTTGGCTTTTTATTTTTTTATCTAGTTTTCTGGCGGTATTAAGCGCTTCATCATTTATTGTAATAAATGCCTTAATTTTGTCATCTATGTCATTTATTCGTTCGAGGAGTTGAATTATGTAATCCTCTATTGTAAATTCTCTGTTCCTTACTCCGGAGATAATCTGCTCTGCAGAAAGAGTGAACAGTTTACTCATGTTATCTCATTCTCGGTCCTTTTACATATCCTTCCTTAGAGTACTTGGTTGTCTTTGATAAATCCGTTTGATTATCATAAATTATATCATCTCTGAACTCTGAGACTCTCCTTTCATAATGTCTTGGCTCGACGTCAGACAAAGAGACACTGTCTAGCCTATCCAAATATCCAATTATTTTCTCAATTTCAATGTGATACTTTTCTATCTCATCGTTAGTCAATTCTAGTCGGGAAAGCCATGCGAGATGTTTCACTTGTTCAATTGTTACCAAATATTGTCTACCACCTATTTCGATATTACGGTGCTAATCTGTCTATGTCACGAGGATATAAAGAGGCATCTCGTATATTATCCAAGCTTGTTATAGACATAAGAAATCGCTCTAGGCCCATTCCGAATCCTGCATGAGGAGGGATCCCGTAATCAAACACTTTTAAATGATAATCAAATTTTTGTATGTTTAAACCTTGTTTTCTCATTCTATCTACTAATTCTGACTTTCTGTTTATTCTGGTGCTACCCGAGGATATTTCTAAAGGCCCAAACATGAGATCAAAGGATTCGGATTTCGCTTCAAATTCCGAATTTGGCTTAACATAGAATGGTTTGATAGAAGCCGGCCAATCAGTTATAAAATAGAAACTATCTAGGTTCAATTTTGATGTAATTAATTTTAATGCCTGTGGTGAGAAGTCGTCCCCGTATCTAACATTTTCATCGGCTACCCTTAAAGATTCAAGGATCTCATCATAAGAATACCTTGGAAGAGGAATTTTGATATCAGGAAGCACAATTTCCGCTGAATCTAACTCTTCATTGTTATTCTTTCTGATAGAATCGAGAACATGGAATATCAGTTTTTCCAGCAATTGCATAACGTCATTATAGTCTGCAAAGGCCATTTCGGTATCAATTGAAATTGCTTCTGAAAGATGTCTATTTGTTCGTGAAGGTTCAGCCCTAAAAATTGGACCGATTTCATAGACATTCTCAAAGGACATTGTCAACTGTTCCTTATACAACTGAGGACTTTGAGCTAAAAATGCCTCTCTGTCATAGTAGAAAATCGGAAACAAAGCCGCACCTCCTTCTGTCGCAGTTGCTATCATTTTCGGAGTGTTTACCTCTAAAAAGCCTTCTTTTGCAAGGAACTCTCTAATTGACCTTAGCAAAGTATCCCGAATACGAAATATACTTTGTAGTATATCTCGTCTAAGATCTACTGCTCTAAGGTCTAACCGTGTGTCTAAACCTGTTGAACTTCTCTTGCCTTGAACCATAAAAGGCGCGGCATTTCTTGCATTCGAAAAAATCTTCAGCTCTATTGGTACGATTTCAGCTCCAGTTGGCGACTTTTGTTGAGGTCTTACGTGTCCTTTTACTGCTAGTGAAGAGTGTTCTTTTAAAGATTGTATTTGTTCTAATACTGAATCTGGGCAGTCTCCTTTCTTGGCAACAACTTGAGTCTCTCCAAATCTATCCTTTACTTGAACAAAATGCAAATTACCATGATCACGAATACTTGATACCCATCCCATGACAATAACACTTTCTTTCTCTGAACATGATGGAATTTCTGATGAATAATGGGTCCGTCGCCACTGATCCATCTCAACTTCTTCAATTATTTCATTCACTTTTTATAGCACCGTTTGTATCCGAATCATGTATGCGGCAGGTAATTTAATTCTTCATTAGGAATGGAACTAATATTCGAGGCAGCTCAGTTAACTTTTGAAGGTTGAGCCTTCAATATATAAATAATTCGTCATGTTATCAGGATTAAATGAAAGAAATCAGCCACAAAGTTTCATGTGATCTCTATATACAACAGATTTGCTACACCACCTTACAACGGTCGTGATGACTGCTACTTATTACAGAAACGGCATTAGGTAACTCTATTGCGTAGATATCATTTACTTGTGCGAACCTCCCGTATATACAGATAATTTTGTTAAATTGAAATAGGCGAATCGATTCTGGACAGATTACTGTCACTGCATTTTGATCACAATTGAAATTCGAAATATAAAGCCCAGATATTCTAACTATAATATGTTGTTTTATGGCCTTCTAGAATTGTTATACATGAGTTGCTAGTCTTCGAAATTCGATGGTAGATTCTAATCCTTATTTGCTAGATGATTTTTTATTGGCTATATGGTTGTGTGTGCCTTATCTACCAGCTGTAAAGTAAAGCAGCCTAAGACCTGCAATAGTGAATCATTTTATTGTAAAATTTTATTGTAAAACTTTTGTGGAATCCGATATGAATTACAATCTAATTGTAATTCCGCTTTCGTCTAAAAAGGACTTTACTTTACCTACGGTATATTTGTCGTAATGAAAAATCGATGCAGCAAGGGCTGCGTCTGCATCTGTTTCTTTGAATAGTTTAAGGATATGTTCTGGTTTGCCACATCCTCCAGAAGCGATCACCGGTATACGAACTGCATTTGATATTAAATTTGTCAACTCTATACAATAACCATCCTCGGTACCGTCAGCATCAACGCTTGTTAAAAGAATCTCTCCTGCTCCCAAACCTTCTACCTCTTTAGCCCATTGGATCGCATCCAGATCGGTTTCTTTTTTGCCCCCGTAGATCATTACCTCGTAGCTATTGCTACCCTTTCCATTTCTATTCAAGAATTTTTTGCTCTCTTCTTTTATTTCGTGTCTTTGAGATTTCCATTTTGCGTCTATTGCCACTACAACGCACTGCCTGCCAAAGATCTCCATTAATTGTGTTACTAGTGCTGGATTCTTAACTGCCGCCGTATTGACTGATACTTTGTCGGCGCCACTCCGCAGAATCTCTCGAGCATCTTCGAGGTTACTTATTCCTCCGCCTACAGTAAAGGGAATATTTACGACGCTAGCTACATTTCTCACTACATCACGAATTGTACGTCTTCCCTCCTGAGAAGCTGTAATGTCTAAGAATACAAGTTCATCTGCACCTTGATCGGTATATTTTTCGGCCATCTTCACAGGATCCCCTGCTGTTTTCACATCTGAAAAGTGGATTCCTTTAACTACAAGACCATTATCTACATCCAAACAAGGTATTATTCGTTTAGATAGCGGCATTTCTATGCTAAGGCCTTTGCCTGAACAACATTGAATCGTCCCTCGTATATGGCGCGACCCAGGATCACGGATGAGCACCCAGTATTTCTAATTTTTACTATATCCAAGATCGAAGAAATGCCCCCACTCGCAATTATATTTATATCCTTGATATTAGACGCTACCGATAAACTTTCTACATCAGGACCTGTCAAGGTGCCATCCCTATCAATACTTGTAAAAAGAAATTCATTTAATCCCATATTCATGAACATATTGATACCATGTATAATATCAAAGCCAGAAGCCTCACGCCACCCGTCCACCATGATCATACCATTTAATTGATCTATCGAGATGACAATCTTTGAGGATAGTGTCTTAGCAATGCGTTTTAGAGAATTGGGTTCTTTAAAGGCCATGGTTCCTACTACCACCTTAGATACACCCATGTCCAGCATATGCTTTATGCTGTCTACAGACCTGATCCCTCCGCCGATCTGAACCGGAATGTGTAGTGAATTGATCACATTTGAAATCAGGCTTATGTTGGAATTGCCAGTTCTCAGTGCCGAATCTAGATCCACAATATGCAATAGATCAGCACCTTGTTCTTCCCATTTTTTTGCTATGCTTATCGGGTCGCTACTGTAAATTATTTTATCTTCTATGTTGCCTTTGACGAGTCTTACCACGTTACCTCCTAGAAGATCAATAGACGGAACTACTTTCATTGCTTCTCACGACATATATTTAAGAAATTCTTTATTATGATCGCTCCGGTCTGGCCAGACTTTTCTGGATGAAATTGTGTGCCATACAAGTTTTCTTTTTCTATGGAGGCAGGTATCGTGATTCCATATTCTGAATTTGCGGTGATCATCCGCTTATCACTTGGTGATACACGGTATGAATGAACAAAATAAACCCACGAGCCATCTGAAATGCCATCTAATAGCTTACCTCCATTCCGTTCTATTTTTAGGGTGTTCCATCCCATATGCGGTATCTTTGTGAGTTTTTTGTTCAGCATGATCACCTCCCCATCTAGTATGGCCAATCCATCAAGCTTTCCCTCTTCGCTCCTGTTAAATAGCATTTCCATACCTAGACATATTCCGAGTATCGGGATTCTGTCCTTTACTGCTTTTGTAAATAGCTCTTTATCTTCACCAATTGAAATGATAGCAGGATCAAAATTTCCTACACCCGGTAAAATCAGCCCGTCATAATCCCAGAGATTTTTCATTTTGCTTATTATAGAAGTTTGTACTCCAGTATTTCTTTCAAGTGCTGCTTTAAGACTATAAAGATTTCCTGCGCCGTAATCAAATAGAGCTATTCGCAGCATTATTCAAATTTCACCCTTAGTACTCGGTACACCGATTCCCCTGTTATCAATAGTGGCTGCCATCCGAAAAGCAACTGCAAATGCCTTTAAAGCCGCCTCTATTTTGTGATGATCATTATCTCCATATCTAATTTCTATGTGGGTACATGCGTTTAAATTCTGTACTAGAGATCTTACAAAGTGTTCTAGATCTTCTTTTAGTATTCCTTCTGTCATGTTATTCACTAGTTGCAATTCAATCTTATGGAATTGACGCCTCACAAGATCAACACTGACATATGCAAGGGAGTCATCCATTGCAACTGACGCGTATCCAAATCTTCTTATATTCTGACGTTCTAGTAGCGCCATATCAAGAGCTTGCGAAAGCGCAATTGCAGTATCTTCAATAACATGGTGTACAATATGATCATTCGATTGTGCGGTAAGGGCAAGGTCTATCATACTGTGCCTACCTATCGTAGAAATCAGATGATCTAGAAAATTTATATCTGTCTTGACCGAAAATTGCCCATTACCGTCGATCTGAGCGTCTACTGTCAGAGATGTTTCTCTTGTATTTCTCACTATATGTGCGCTTCGAGACTTCGAGGTCAAATCCGTCAATAATGTCAAAGCCCCGTATCTACTTTATTTAACATATTCGGCAACTGATTTACAGTTCTTATCATTGCACGGGCTCCATTAGTAACAAGCAGATGAATAGTTCTTGCAGGATCGAAACTGTATTTATAAGTCCCAATAAATGTCATTTTTAGATTGTACCTTTTTTCAGCTAATTTTGTCATTAATAAATCTTCCAACGAATCTCCGACATATATCGCACTTTTAGAAGATAGCATCTTTGTAGCCCTATGCAAGGCATATGGACTAGGTTTGGCATGTTTTCTTAATTCGTCTTCTAAAAATACGCAAGCATCTATATTTATATACTCAAGTATCGTCTCTAGTGAATATTCTACTGCTAATTTACTTCGTCCTGAAACAACTGAGATTTTACCATCAAATAATTGCGAGAGTTTGCTCATTGTTTCTTTTTTTATTATTATTTTATCGTTGTCAATGAGCGGATCTCCAAAATAGTATCGCGGCTTTATTTTATGTTGCTTTAAGAATAGCTCAGGACCATAGAAAATTTCATCAAATACCGTCGCAAGGAGACTCTTGCCAACCGATGATGGGTAATTTAAGAGACGCTTGTACTTATTGATGTTGTGTTTCGACACGCATGAAGCGAGAAACTCTTCTACATACTTTATCCCTAATCCATTGAGACTTTTAGTCATCAAAGAGACAAATTTTCGGGCTTCAATTAGGTGACCTTGTTCACTTGAAAGCACTACTAAAAGGATGGCGTAACAGGTATCAACATCATTGTTAAAACCGCCAGTTTGTCTGAGCTCAGCAATAATTTTATCAGTTACCAAATTAGTATAGTGTAGTTCAGGACTAATCTGGTTTAGAATAAAGGTAACAGTATTCTTTATTGCTAGATTGTATGATCGTCTTACATCTATTAAGACCCCATCGACATCAAATATAATAGAATCCGGTAACATGTCCTATTAAAAAGTGTAAAGAATTGATTCTACGGGTATATTCATATCCCTCGCTTTTTCTGTATCGCAGTACGAATCGATTCTAAAAACATATTGTTCATTTCGGGGGTTCCTATAGTAACTCTGATACAGCCCTCATAGTTATCAAGATTTCGAAACATTTTTACTTGTATTTCCCGTTTTGTTAGCTCTTGCACGATATTACTGTACATCTGAAAAGATTCAAAAAAAATAAAATTTGCATCTGATTTGTAAACATTTAGACCCTCAATCTCTGAGAGATCATTGTATACTCGATCTCTTTCAGTTTTTATAAAATTGACAGTATCAAAGATATACTTACTATTTGATAACATAAGGCTAGCAATTTTTATCGAGAAGCTATTTAGCGGATACGGTGACTGAATATTGGATCGAAAAATTTCAACAAGCTCTTCATTCGAAACCAAGTAGCCAATCCTTGCTCCGGCTAATCCAAATGCCTTTGAGAGTGTACGTAATACTACCAAGTTGCTATGTTTACGTACTTGAGATACGAGAGAATAGTTTGCGAACTCTACATAGGCCTCGTCCAGTAGAACTAGTTTATCCTTCAATGCTTCCAAAATTTCTAGTACTAGATCTGCTCCGAATTGATTGCCGGTGGGATTATTCGGGGAACAAATATAGACCATATCTGATCTATTTGCAGCCTTTAGAAAATCTGATTTATTAAGAGAATTATCTTCCTTATTTAGAGGGATAGCTTCCACCTTTACATTATGTAAATCACATCGGTTCATAAAATATGAAAAAGTAGGAACAAATACTGTGGCCCGCCTATCTCTAGCCACTGTGGACATTAAGGCTTCAATTATTTGGTCTGACCCATTACCCACACCAACATATTTCTTGTCCATACCCAGGAATCTTCCAAACTGTTCATAGACTTCCTCGAGTTGTTCTATAGGATATTCACGAAAGTCGATACTAATAAGCGCCTGAGATGCAATCTTATATAAAAAATTCTTATCAACTGCCAAATTCTCATTAGCATCTAGTTTTACTGTACCAGGGGATACAGAGGGTTTTACATAGGCTTGTAAACTCGAAATTTCTGCTAGTCTTTTAGAAAACCAATTCATGTAGTAGTTCTTTCCTTTACTGCTTCGTAATGATTAAGTAAGCCTTCTGCGAATGTAATTTCCTTCAAAAAAGGTTCTGCATCTACTAAACCTCTTCTTGATAATTCTAACCTATTAGTGATTTTAATAAAGTCTAAAATGGAAAGAGATCCTCTTGACTTTCCAAATCCAGATGTTGGAAGCACGTGGTTTGAACCAAGTACGTAATCGCTTGCTGAAGATGGAGTGTATTTACCAAGCAGAACCAACCCCGCTGACGTAATTTTATTTGCAAGATTCTTTGCATTCTTACTTATTATTTGTAGATGTTCAGGTGCGAGTTCATTAATAAACTCAACTGCCGAAGCCTCATTTTTACATATTGCGATAAATCCGTTATTTCGTATGCTTCTTTCGACTATGTCTGACCTAGCGAGCGGTTCGTGCCTGTTGCTAATAATTGAAACAAGTTCTGATTTAACACCATCAGCAATAACTTCGGAGGTAGTTACCAAACCACATAAAGTATCAACACTGTGCTCCGCCTGAGAAATTAGGTCACGAGCAACAAACCTTGGACGAGCCTCATCATCAGAATAAACTACAAGTTCTGTTGGACCTGCAATCATATCTATCGAAACATGTCGTGAGGCGACCATTTTTGCTTGAGTAACGAATATTCCACCCGGACCAACAATCTTGTTAACCCTCTTTATTGAGTTTGTTCCAAACGCTAGTGCTGCTATTCCCTGCGCTCCTCCTATTCGATAAAATTCATCTACATTACATATATCAGCGGCTACTAGAGTCATTGGATCCACCTCTCCATTCCTCATGGGTGGAGATATTGCTACAATTCTTTTAACTCCTGCAATCCTAGCAGGAACTGCGCACATTACTAGTGTGCTCGGATACCTTGCATTTCCTCCTGGGATGTAGCAACCAACACTATTTAGCGGTTGTATTAGTTTTTGTAGAAAAATCCCATTACTAGATGTTTGCATCTTACTGGCAGTGAGACGTCGGAGGAGCATGCTTTCCGTCTGCACAATTCTCTTCTTCATTAACCTTAATGATCGAATTTGCTTGGTACTTACATTACTATATGCGTGTTTGATGTCTTCTCGTGAAATTCTTAAAGATTTAAGCTTAATTTTGTCAAATTTTTCTGTGTAACCAATTAATGCGTCATCTCCATTAGTTATGACGTCTTTAAAAATGGAGTTTATCGTTTTGTCAATGTCGTCGGGCGGATTGTAGGTACCGCCACGCAACTTCGCAGCATCAGAGGTGGGATCTTTAATCCTAAATTTCTTGATCATAAGAATCTAGATTTATTTGATCCAATGGAAGAATTTGTCTTGGTTCTATTACGACCAAACCTTGGGCCAATTCCCGTAAGTTCGGTACAATCTTAATAAATTCACTCTTCTCTATAATCGTGTTCACGCTATACCATCCGTCTTCACTTAACTTGCTTATCGTGGGTTTTTTTAGAGCAGGAAGACGTTCAAGTAATCCTTTAATGTTATCCTCTCTCACATTGACGAAAATATGCAATTTCTTTCGTGCTTCCACTACCCCTTTCAGCAATGCACACATGTCCGCAATTTTCTCTCGCTTGTGAGGAATTTTAAGAGTATTCTTATTGGCAACAAGTACTGCGGTAGATTCCATTACCGTGTCAATAATTTTTAAATTATTACGTCCAAGCGTCGTACCAGTCTCTGTGATATCGAAGATTGCATCGACATCTTCAGGAGGTTTAGCTTCAGTGGCGCCGAACGAAAGAAAAATTTCAACTTGTTTATTCTGTCCAACTCGTAACCATGGTGTTATTATCATTGGGTCGGAACTGCCAAAATGTTGTTGATAGATTGGATTTGATTTTATGTACGATGAAGTAGTGGTAAGGTATTCTGAAGATATTCTGAGAGGCTTATTATGAGTCACAAAATGGCTAATCAATTCAGATAGATTTTGAGCATCGAAGCTTTCTGGGATGGCTAGGACTTGCTTTACCCGGCCATATTCTAGGTCAAGCAGAACTTTTACGTCTGCTTTTGCTTCGTTTATCCAGTCCTTACCAGTAATCCCGACATCATAAAATCCTTCTTGGACATAAGTCGGTATTTCCTGAGGTCTTAGGATTTTGACTTCTATTTCAGGATCACTCAATCTCAGGCGGTATGTCCTGCCCCTGCCAGTTATAGATTGCCAGGCTTGTTCTAATATCTTGTATGTTGCCTCTTCTATGCTACCTTTCGGGACAGCGAACTTTATTGTTGCCATTTTATAAGATAAATAACTAGAGTCATTGAGGTAATGTATATATTTACTCATTCTTTGAGTAATCCGTCGATGAAGAGATAGTATGGTTTGTAAAACTATCTTTGATCGATTATGGATATAATAATTTCCTTTGCTCTTGATGTACTTATCTTGCCCTCTCGGATCATTTTGTCTGCTACTAAATCGATTTGATTCCCTAGAGCCCCCGCGGAGATAGCTATATTTCTTGCGTGGAGCCGCATGTGGCCTTTCTGAATCCCAACAGTTGCTAAGGCAAGGATAGCTGAGAGGTTCTGTGCCAAGCCAACAGCTGAAAAAACCATTGCAAGGTCTGCACTAGATTCGACTCGCAAGAGTTTCAACGCTAACATAACCATAGGATGGACATTTGTAACACCTCCAACTATCCCAACAGCTATGGGTAGCTCTAATTCACCTAGCAAATCGCCATTACTGGTTTTACTCCATCTTGTCATCGAACGATATGTTCCATCCCTTGAGGCATAGGCATGAGCAGCTGCCTCTATGGCTCTAAAGTCTTGTCCAGTCGCAATTGCAAGCGCATCTATTCCGTTCATTATGCCTTTATTATGAGTAACTGCACGATAAACATCCGAATATGCAAAGCTATACGAATAAAGAATTCGATCAACGATGTTTTCCCCCCCAAGGTCCTCCTTATGAAATACGGCATTAGACCGTACAAGTCGTCTCGTAGCGTAATTGGACAGGACCCTCACTACTGCTTTACCATCTGTTATCTGTTCCAACGCTGGAGAAATTGCTTCACACATAGAGTTTATCGCGTTTGCACCCATTGCGTCACTCGTATTTACAATAATCTCTACAATAAGCATCTTACCTGCACCGCTATTGATCAAATCGTCTAACCATTTCACCTTAATGTCAGTGGCTATCACTGACCTGCTGGTGCTATTTGCTAAAGATAACAGCCTTTCTTTATTTGATAATACCTTTAACCCTGAGTCTGGAAAAATAACAGATACAAGTTGTACCTGACCTATCATTATTGCCTCATCTGCATTCGCCTTAAATCCACCTGAATTTCTCGCAATTTTGGCAGCCTTGCTACATGCAGCTATGACCGAGGGTTCTTCAGTAGCCATCGGTATAATGTATTCTTTACCATTAATCAGAAAGTCCGTTGCAATACCAAGAGGCATCGATATTATTCCAACGGCATTTTCTATCATCCCATTTATCATGTCGAAACTAATGCTAGAACTAGGATTGGTTAGCAGTTCTATTTGAGATTCTGAAAGATTAGCCTCGTTTCTAAGGAAAAGCAAGCGTTCATCTTTATCCATTTGATAAAATTTCTTTTTCTGTACCAACTGAATTGTAACAGCAACTAATTAGGTACTTTCTGCCATAATAAGAATGTGCACAATTCGAGGATTACCTATCACTGGTTTACTGAGTACAATTGAGTTGCGACCAAGACTCGCGCACTAGGCAACCAAATAAAGCCTCTTGCTTGTTGATATCGGATAAAGAAATAACTTCTTTATACATAGATCCATTTCTTTCAACGGTCGCTATAATAACATGCATCAGAGTAACAAAAGCGTTTTATTTGATACCAAGTACCTAGGTCTAGCAAGGTATCATATGCGAATAGTAATGAAGTTTGGCGGCTCCGCGATCGACTCTGTCGACAAAATTAAAAATGTCGCTGAATTAATAAAAAAATACAAGTCTCACCTTGATCAGCAAGATGGTTCCACCCGTCCAAACGAAATAGTAATTGTTGTTTCTGCCTTAAGAGGTATGACCGACAATATCCTGAAGATCTGTGAGAAGGTAAGAAAAGGGCTTAGGCAGCCGATTTACGAATTCGTTCAACATACGCGAGACGCCCACTTGCAGATAATCGAAAATGGTATAGGGAGCGATAGTCTGAAGATCGAGGCACGTGCGAAGATACTTCCTATACTTGATGAGTTAAGAGATGTTCTAGAAGGGCTGGTCTTATTAAGCGAAGTTACACCGAAATCTATCGATTACCTTCTATCTTTTGGTGAGAGACTATCTACTCCGCTTGTCTGTTTTTCCCTGCTAGACTACGGGTTAAAATCCAAATCCTTAACTGCTAAGGACATAGGACTTCTAACGAACTCTGATTTTGGAGAAGCCAGTCCGCTAATGGATACGACCAAACTCCGAGTGTCACGCAGTCTAGAACTTTTGCTCAAGGAGGACGTGATTCCTGTGGTGACTGGTTTCATTGGAGCAGATCAGAATGGTAACTTTACTACCATTGGACGAGGGGGATCTGATTACTCTGCTACGATAATTGGGTCCAGTATTCAAGCAGATGAAGTTTGGCTCTGGAGCGATGTAGACGGTCTAATGACTGCGGATCCAAAGATAGTTACAAATGCCAAAGTACTAAACGAAGTCTCATTTACGGAAGCCATGGAAATGGCCTTGTTCGGTGCAAAGTATATTCATCCCAGAGCCCTAGAGCCAGTAATCGAGGCAAAGATACCGGTTAGAATTCGAAACACCTTCAATACTCAGAACATTGGGACTCTCATCACTTCGAATCCAAGCAACGAATTCCAGAAAATTGTAAAATCGATAAATATGATCAGAAATACTGCATTAATTGACGTTAGTGGGAGCGGGATGGTGGGGGCTCCTGGGACAGCAGCAAGAATATTTGATACGCTAGCTAAAAATAGGGTAAATATTATGATGATATCTCAAAGCCCCTCAGAATCGAGTATCTCGATGGTAGTAAGAAAAAATGCTTTGGATAAAGCGACAAATATATTGGAACTTAATCTATTGGGCAAGGTCATTAAGAAAGTCAGTGTAAATGATGACGTTGCTGTCATAGCGGTGGTAGGATCAGGAATGCGTGGAATAAAGGGAGTTGCTGCGAAGGTATTTAGTGCTATTGCAAAGCGAGAGGTAAATGTTATCATGATTACTCAAGGATATTCAGAGCTCAACCTAGCCTTAGTTGTAAATAACAAGGACTGTGAGGAGGCTGTCAAAGCTTTGCACACGGAATTTGAACTATCAAAATAGATTTGGTACTTTGAATAGCCTTACTCACTGCACCTAGAATATGTAGAAACATGATTAGTCTGTCTGTCAATCAAGAAAAAGATAAATGCGCTTTAATGAATGAAAATGAGTAAATGAATACTGGTAAATTATTTGTCGTTGGATTAGGTCCAGGCCACCATGACCAAATGACTTTTCGTGCAAAGGAAGTGATAAATCAAAGCGATATTGTCATCGGTTACGATACCTACATTACACTCATAGAGAAGTTAATTGAAGGAAAGGAAATTTATAGATACCCTATGACCCAAGAGGTAGAAAGGGCAAACCAGGCAATAGACTTTGCCGAAAAAGGGAAGACCGTTTCACTCGTGTCGTCGGGCGACCCAGGTATTTACGGAATGATTGGATTGATTTACGAAATCTTGGCTGAAAAGGGCTGGAAGAACGGGGAAGGGCTATACCTAGAATGCGTACCTGGTGTTTCTTCTCTTAATTCATGCGCAGCCTTGGTGGGTTCACCGCTAATGACTGATTTCGCAGTTGTGAGTATGAGTGACTTACTCGTTCCCTGGGAAATTATTGTAAAGAGGGTCGAAGCCGCAGCGCTGGGAGACTATGTTACAGTTATCTACAATCCTGCCAGTAAAAAGAGAGTACATCAATTGATAGATACAAGGGATATATTTCTAAAGTACCGCAAGCCTGATACTCCAGTTGCTATTATTAAAGGAGCATATCGCGACAGTCAGGCTATAGTCCTAACTACTTTGAACAATATGCTTGAGCACCAGGATATGCTCGGCATGATTACTACGGTAATAGTTGGAAATTCGTCAAGTTTTCTCTACGACAATATTATGATTAACCCAAGAGGATATAAATCAAAGTATGAAATAGTAAAGGAGGTTTCATCGAGCCGTTAGACTCAAAGCCGTATAATTAACGGAATTTATCTTTGTATTTACGTTAGATTTTAGAATTTGGGTTTTGCAAGTGAGGGCTAAACTAAAGTCATTTGATGTATTATTGGATTTTACAAGTAGATGGGGGACAGAAGAAGCGTCAGACTTTACGGTTAAAATTGAAAAATTGTGGGGATTTTGAGGATAGCAGTCAACCCCCCTATTTGCTCAAATCGGAGCGCCAGCTCTCCTTTCAGCCTCAGTATCTACGGATCGGCGTTTAGCCCTTGATGCAAATAAAAGGCCAGTCAGTACTGCAAAAACCCCAGTTGTCAAACCAAACATAAACATTTCATCAGCCATTTCGTTAGTATATGACTCGCTTAAAGATAAAGTTGCCGTTAGCCCGGGGGTCATACGGCCTAGTTACAAATTGACATGGTACGAATCGTTAGAGATTTGTAGCTCATCATTTTTTGCACGTACACTAAAGACTTAAATTTTCTTACTATTATCAAGAGCTTAAAATTGAACGTTATTTTGGTGCTTACTATCATACTTGCACTATCTCTGTCACTTTGGCAATCTGATTTATTTCTTTCAAATTATGAAGATACAGTAGCTTTTGGAAAATATCAAGCGGAGAATACAAAACCTGCAGTTTCAGGTGTTGGTTACCCGATTTCGATACTTGGAGATTTTCAATCAACCAACAACCTGACATTCCTTTCTTCTGCGCAATTTCAAAATTCTGGGGCACTCCAGTCTACCAATAAAGACAACAGTTCCGCAGCTAAAAGTCAAACCGTTACGAAGCCTCACTTGGTTGGTTCCAATACCCTAGAATATACGTCCAGATTTATATGTGGGACTATAACCGGGGAGGACGGTCCTTTGAGACCGGGCCGTTATAACTCGGATATAAATATATTCAACAGGCAAAACTTCCCAATTTCCTTCTTCTGGAAAGCATCGCTTAACAACGACACTCATGATCACAATTATAATATTCAAAGCCTTGGACCAGCTAGGTCGACGAGCATTGATTGTAAACAAATTCTAACTTCAATTCCCGAGGTAGGAAATGCCTCTTCAGACAAGTATCTTGAGGGGGTATTAACAGTAAACGTGGATTTAGACCCTTCAATACTTTCAGCAATCTCATCCAGCAAGAGCGGAGTCGCGGGGGTATTATCAGGCTCTGAGGCGACTAGCGTTCTCAGTGTAGATGCAATATATACAGTTAATGCACTAAAGGTCTCCAACAGGGAGATCGTACTACAATTGATCGAATATTCGATTAACAGTCGAAGCAGTAAAGTTCCTTCAACTATGGTATCAAAAGTCCTAAGCATAGCTATGCCTATAAAAACTAACCAGACGGTAGACCCAGACAGGCAAGTAAGAACTGTTCTAATGAGAGAGTTTTCACTGACTCCTGTAGAGGCAGCCAATCTAGATATCACAATTAGAGGACTCAGTCTAGGTGTTGGAGCGTTAGATGACAATCATGCACTTTCTCTTGAGCGAATTAATCCTTATCAGCCGCCTTCTTAACCCGATTTTAAGTTCTCTTATCGGGTAAAACAGTTATCAAATTTTGCTCTTATATATAACTGAAATCATTAGCCAGATATCACTTCAGTATCGAAAAATTCCGTTAAATCGACTTTCAATTCCTAATCTAATGGAAACCTTTCCTGCAGCACTTCTAGTCCTAAGAGGCTACAAGATTAACGCAACTTAGACCTCTTTCGAATACACTTCGTACATCAATTCTAACAAGTGCCCGAGATCCGACTATTTTTGCTTGGTATTGTAATGCCCATTGATCCAGATATAATAAATGATACGATGATGTTATTTGTGGACACGGCCCTGCATAGCCATTAACAATTTCCCTTAGCTCCCATCCGAAAGCTTCTGACCAAATGTCCCATTATGAGCGCATTAAAAGACATGTTTTTTAGGCAAATTATGAATTAAATCTTATGAAGACATGCAAAGTCTGTAAAAGGACAAGATTCTTCTCACTAAACTTCCTTTTCTCCAATGATATGTGTAATGATTGTTATTTTTTAATTAGGGATTTCAAAGAAGAGAAAACTTGATGTGAATATCAAAAAATAAACGGTTGAAACTATAGCGCTTCTGGACAGAACAAAAGGCTTAACTTGATGTAAGTCTTCAGGGATTCTTACGTATTAAACCGCATAATAAATCAGAACACTTTAAGTCTAACGATAATTATAGAAGGATTCTGTACTGATTTAACAGTATTGAAAGCAAACGTTAGATTATGCTAGATGATCGGTTGTCAATTCTGCTTATTTCCGCATCGTATACAGAATTTTGCGTGTATTCCGATCGGATTGCCACATTCTGTACAATATTTTCGTTCTGCAAACCCGGTGTGTCTTTCTAATCTTTGATCATCTAAATTGTCTTTAGAATCTATGCCGACGGTAGGACTTGACTGCCCTGCATCGGGCATCTCTGGCGCTTTTTGTAAACTATACATATCTGTCACCGCTCCACTGGGCTTAAACGAATCATCAACATTCGGATTAATCCTCGTGATTCCTTCATCATCGTCATTTTTCAGATCTTCTATATATAATAATAACCTTGGACTCTTCGAATCACCAGGACCAGGCACTTGCTCACCCAGCCACATGGCGAATTTCTTAAGAGTCATCTCTGGGGTCGAAAATGTTAGCGAATGGGTAGACATGTACTCATCAGTAGCTGACCTCCCGTTAAAGACTTTCATTAATTACATTAATACTGAGATATATTATTAATAGTTGTATTTCTACAGTCTAAGATGGAACTTCCTAACTTAATAGATTAAACTGACGTTTTATCAGAATTGTTGTCTTCTTCAAATTTTGAATTGATCGCATCTTTCTGATTACGAATTATTGTCATCTAACAACCATAATTTTTTCAACATCATGACAACATGATGATTTAATACAAATTAGAAATGAGGCTACACGTTATCTTGTTTACAAATAATATTTAGCCTAGGACGTTTAGATAGTCTTCATAATACTACGTTGCCAACTGTAAATACAATGACAAACAAAATTTTATTTCTAATGTACACTCTTGCAATTTAAGTATCTTATCATTTGGGTTGTAGCACATTGAAATACTCCCTATGCATTTAGACACCTAGCAATTTCGGACCGAATTAGTCTTTTGGAATATTATGTTTCTAGAATGGTCAACGTTTAAGAAACATTAAATGGCTCATTGTCGGCGAATATATTTGATAACGTTTTTTGGTAATGCGATTGGTTCGCACACTACTTATCTTTAATTCAACCTCAGGAGTTAATAACTTCTTATACGTTTTTTGTGCATTCTATCCATTTATCGATATGAACTGTATCAGCATGTTCGCTAAACTATAGCAAATAATATGAACGTAATTTCAGAACTTCCTATACGTCTTGTATACTGGCTATATATCTAAAGACTCTTAATATACCGATATTATATAATTTTATTATATCAGCCCAAATTTCGACTTTACCATCAAGAAATCTAAGCTAAGCTAAGCTTAGCTTAGCTTTCGAACGAAACCGATTGTTGGAATACTACTGTAAACTTCCACATTTATTACAGTATTTTGCTCTAATTGATAATCCCTGACCACACTTGCGGCATTTTCGTATCGACACTGGATTTCCATCATTTCTGCGACGTGGATTTTCCAATGTGATTGTAACCGGCTTAAAAGTGGGCTCTTGTATATTATGTGTATCATCGCTGCTAGAAGTTTGGGGGTTTAATCTGGATAAAGGCTCGCCGCTATGTGCAGCTTTTGAGCCGAATTGTGGAGTCAAGGATGGATTGGAAGTTTGGCCCTTATTCTCTTCAAAGACAGATTTCAATTCTAAAATAATCTGAGTTGAAAGAAAATTCATAGACGACAAAGACTTCATGTATTCGCCGAGTTTAAATAAAAATTCCTTATCATTAAGGTCACCCTTTTTATAGAGTTGAGCAGAATCAATGAGATTTTCATATTGCTCCTGAATATCTGCAATCAATTTTTTCAGTTTATCGGTCCGATGTAGGATGTCTTCTTGCCCCTGCTCCTCTGGTACCACTGCTTACTACCTTAAATCTATCAGCCTAATAAAAGTTTGAACTGTACTGAAATGGCCTTTGCAGAAAAGAAATGAGTCCTAATAATTAAAAATTAATGTATCATTTGATAAGGGTCGTTGCGTCAGGAATTACCCAATTATGGGAGTAATCAGTCACGCCCTTGACCAGGTGGGTTATTCCCTTGCAGGTCAGCTTGATAACGACAGCATTCTAGATTCATTTGCATAATATTTTCTGGCGCCTACAAAGACCTTATAATAGCATGTGTTAACATCATCAGCCGATAGTTTACCATTTTTATTGGCCGCTTTGGTAGTGCAATTAAAGTAATTTTTGAGAGCTAGCGCCGGCACGGCAATTGAGACAGCTAACACGAAAATTGCAAAGACACCAAGGGCAACCAAAAACGTCGATCTCCGTATTTCTATGCTCATAGATATTCAGCCACGTATAATATATTTATGGACTTTGTGTTTTTTTTAGATTAGTATTCTATAAACAAGTATGCTAATAATTTTTATTGACTAATAGTACCTATTTTCGGAACCATGACAATGTCAGCTAAAATTGAAAAATAATCCTTACTCATTGAGACATCGATCGTCACATTAAGTCTATTATCTTTCCTGCAAAAAAATAATTACGCATAGGCTATGTGCATTATGAGAAAGCCTTAATTATTTAAACTCCTGATTCCGATTTAGGTTTGCGTCTGCTTGTATCAAATGACTTTTATATGCATACACTCAACTTTTTAGTCACGTCTATTAGGGAGGGGTGGTCTAGATTGGTTAGGATACCTGCCTTACACGCAGGTGGTCATGGGTTCAAATCCCATTCCCTCCAATTAACGCAAGGACTGCAAAATTAGTTTCCATTACTAACAAAAGGTATATGAGTAAGTTTTAATTGATGGCAATTAAATCATATGGTGCAACAGCTACTTCCACTACAACAAAGTGCATTAGGTGTACGATAAAAGCGCAAACACTGAAAAATAAAAATCTGTTAACCATGGTGAGGACGAACCGTAACTATCATCTGTAGTTGCAATCAATCACGTAGAGCAACCTTCCTTCTGACTACGTCATTGTTGTCTATCATATTAACCTACTTGAGGGGGCCTATCTGGTCTTACATTAAATCTTGAGTTAATGTTATGGTTAAGGCTTGTGCACAGCCATAAGACCTGGTATCCTGTGCCCTATTGAAGAGGGATGCCAAAGGCTTGTAGTGACTACAATTAATTTACTATATGAAACCCATACGCAAGACATTTCATGTGAAAACAGTGGAAGTAATCTGTGCCCATTAATTTATTCAAATCTAATTCAATAATACGATAAGACATTTCTTGACCTTATTCAAGCCGTAGAACTGATAATGATGATCAGCAGAAGTAAGTCACATTAATGCCTTTTTAGAAGTACCTCCATAGCTAAAAAAATTTAGGAAGAAAATTACAGGACTAACTTGCTTAAATCAAATATAACCAGAGGTCAGAATAAAAATTGAAGAAATACGACTCGATATGATGATTCCAGGAGCATTAAAAAGTATATCGCTAGTGATCTATTTTTTAACCTGTTTGTATTTCTTTGCGTTATTCTCCTATGTTCCCTTACTTTGCTGCATAATACAACTAGGCAAGCAAATGCTGAGACTTCTGATATTCGTCTAGTTGATTATAAAGATAATGCTGATGTCAAGATAAAAAATAGTAATGAATTCTCTGCTAGTTATGCTGGAGATCAAACGCAATTCTGGAAGAATCTTGCCAACCCAGCCTTGGGTTATTCTGCTATTAATGATGTAGGTAATGGGATACATGTTGATTTGTCATCAACGTCCTCAGATCCTCAGCAGTATAACATGGACGGAGAGCACAATCATAAAGTAGGAGATAATAAAGTTAATGCTAACGGAAACAACAACAAGAACAGTGATACTCCATTTACTTTACCATTTCCGTAAATTTCGCGCAGAGATAGAAGTGCTTGTAATCGGAGACTGTAAATTTTTTGACGTACGCTAATTGTCCATTAAGGTCACGAAACCTAGTTCTCAGTGTATTAATGTCCATATATCATAAGAACTGCGTACTGCTATTCCAAAGATGAGCCATAAGTGAATGAAGTGCCAAATAACTTTAGCACCTATAGTCGATGTTTGATGGCTCTAAAATATATAATTGAGCGTGGCTCATCTGACGCAGGAATTTGATACAATTAAACTTGATGGGTCATTAATTCGTAATTGTGCGACAACGGGCAATTTTGTCAAAAGCAGCGCCAACCTTATTTCTCCATTAACCTCCGTTAGACGAGTCACTGAATAACATAACAGCTTTACGAAATTATCGTATCATACGTCCAGGGGTAAAACGAAAGAGTGATAGTAAGTTAGTAGCGACAGAACTAATTAGACATATTATTTATTCTTCGATACGTTCGTAAGAAGCAGATTCCCACCATTAATCTTCATAGGCTTAGCCTCCCGGAAAACGAAAAAACATTACGCAAAGATCATGCTTTTTTGGCATTTGGAATGTGCGTATTTTGCACAGTCCAAAGACAAACTCTCACGTTCGTTTTTCTTACCAAGGTATATTTTCAGAGTGACTCGATTTCGTGATGCAGTTAATTCAGAAGATATTTCCCTTGCAAAATCGTATTCTGAAATCTAAGATACAATGAAATGAATACGCTAAAGTCTGTAATATCTCCACAATATAAAGAAATACTTTAATTAGGATAAAGTCTGCCTAGCTTCAATGACGTCATGGATGAATTGAATTTCTGAATTATTTTTGTCCTGATGATGTGTGCAGTTCTTGGTATCAACTAGCGATAAGGGAGAGATGCTACGATGGGATTAAGCGCAGCAGTTGCATCTTCTATCGGCAAAGTTGTAGAATATATAATTAAGGTGGTGGGGCCATTAATATCCTTTTGGACCGTATTACTAACGAAATCGTAAGTTGAAAGCACTCTGAATTTAGAAGCCAATAAATCTGTCCTGTATTTTGGTAATAGTGACGTTGGAACGAACATACCCCCAGCCACAAGATTGTTACTACTAGCCTTCTCTTTGCCAGACACATTTATGGTTCCAGTCATGTTCTTATATTTCTGATCTGTTACTGCGTACGTCCCTATAGGTAGTACCTTAGCGTCGGAGCTACCGGGATGTTTTATCGGAACGGTTTGCCATACTGTTTGTCCGGATTTTTCATCCTTTAATATCTCTATATGAATATGATTAGGATCGCCATGCATGTAAACTAAGGATGTTCCTGCTGGAACAGTTAGATTACTAGGGATGAAGTGAGCATTTTTCAGACTAATTGTCTTGTGCTCTGAAATTGAATGATGTGCTTCGTCAGGTATGTAGATAATAAATCCGCTTACTGAAGCGGGGAGGTAGATGCTGCCTGTTTCATAGACGGATCTAGCTGTTGGTACTGGGACGTTACCTGAATTGCTGGTTATTTTGATGCTAGCTGCACTAGAAACATCATATGTCCTAGTGCTCAATAATGGGTGTGTTGTTTCTAATATGTTCAAGGCATATGCATCTGGTGTAAATAAAATTATAGCTAGGGACATAAACAGGAATATCGTTATTGATGTAAACAAGATAGAAGACTGAATGCCTAACCAATTCGAGTTCATTATCATTGAAGATAACAAGCTAATTTTGGTAAAATTATTCTCAATCTTTAAAAACTTTGCTGAACTGAGTTATTTTTAGATTGACTGTTCATCAATAGAACAGTAAATGAATAGGTTATACTCTTCAGCATCCTGTTACCAATCATATTAATCCGGTTATAAAGTAACAGACGATTAGAACAGAACTATAAGCCCTCTTATATTGAGTTAGCAAGCAGGCAGGCAAGATGTACGACATTCTAGACAGTAGGCTACAGATGAGTAACTAACCTTTAAAAGAAGCAACGGTGTTGAATCCATGATTTTAGCCTTGCTAATTCTCCATGATGGATTATCGCATCTTAAGTACCGAAACTCGCTTTCTATGCGTAAGTAAATATATGGAAGTGTCCTATTATAACCAACGGTCTTTAAGTAAATGGCTTACGAAAATGTCATCCTAGTTTTGGTGGCAGTGGGACTAATCTTGTTTGGCTCCAAGAAATTGCCTGAATTATTCAAATCGTTGGGAAGAGCCAAAGTAGAGTATGAGAAGGCAAAAATAGAATCGAAGTATGAACTCGCCAAAACTGAACAGACTCTCAAACCGCAAGAAGAAAAAATGACAGGCAGAAGTATCTTGACAAGAGACAAACTCGAAGAAATGGCTTCAAAATTGGGTGTAGCTGAGCATGAAAGCATTAGTGATGATGAATTGAAAGAAAAAATACTAGAGCGTCTTAGGCAAGGATCTTGAATTTGGTCAATCTGTCGGAGACTACATTTAATTTTTTTAGAATAGCCTCTGTATAACTTTATAAAAAGATTTAATTGGACTTCCTTCGATTTCTCGTTTTGAAAAGGAACTCATTTAAATCCGATATTAAAATGTGGCGGGGATGAAGCATCAGATTCCCAGCTAGCAGTTCTTGATAATCAGTAGGAAGATTGAGTTTTCATTCCATTCAAGCTAGGACATAATGTGTTCAGGCCTCATCTAAAGAGATATCAACTTTGTTATTTGGTATTACTTCAAGGGGCATGACAAGAAAAAGCTAAAAAAAGCGAATTCTAATCTGGCACGAACCACTTAGCCCGTATCTTGTGCATGAAATACCTCGTTTACGTTTGCGAAGGAAATGTCTGGGGTGGGTCCGCCACCTATCACATAAATGTTATTTCCAATTGACGCAGCTGCCAGACCGTGGCGAGCCGTTGGCATGGGTAATTCTTCGACCCATTTATTATTCTGCGGATTATACATCTCATTATTATTGAACGTCTTGTCTGGAGCTTCTCCTCCAAAAACATAGATCTTTCCATTGACCACAGATGCAGCAATGCCACCACGCTTAGTGGGCATAGCAGCCAATTTACTCCACGAGTCAGTCTTAGGGTCATACGCTTCGTTATTATCTAGGTTTGAAGATTTACCTGTAGGTCTACCTCCTATAGCGTAAAATTTTCCCTCAACTACAGCTGAAGCAAGATGTTGCCTTGCAGTGGGCATTGGCGCCTTTTCAGTCCAAGTGTCGGTCCGAGGATCAAATGCCTCATTAGTATTCAAGGGCCTGCTGGATGTTCCACCTATTACATACAAGACTCCATCTATGAACTGAGCAGCTAGCGCTGCTCTTGCTGTTGGCATATCCTTATCTACAAGCCATTTGTCTTGTGAAGGATCGTAAACAAAGAGTCTGTTTGACGGCACTTTGTTATCCAAAAACCCCCCAACCAAATAGATTTTGTTATTATAAGTAGCCGCAGCAGCATGATTCAAGTTTACCGGCACCGGAGCGGCAGTTGACCACGAATTAGTTTTTGTATCGTATACTTCCACAGTATTCTTGTTTCTCTTGCCTGTTTCGCCATAACCAGCGATTATGTAGATCTTATCCCCAACTGCAGCGTATGCCGATTCCATCTTAGAGACTGGATTAGCCTTTGCAGTTTCCCATGATATTCTTTCTGGGAGTTTAGTTGCTGCCTGCTGCGCATATGTATTTCCTGCCAGCGAAAAAGGAGAACTAATGATAAAGCCAACTAGCAAGCAGATGAATATTACAGGACTAGCATACCTTGTTTGAAAGTGGAGAAAGGATCTATATCCAACACAGCGATTAATAAATTCATTTCGTAATAGACCATTAAGTCTAATGTAAGGCAGTATCATAGGTAAGTCAAGCATGAACATATATCCTTTTTAAGCTTTTATAGTCCTCCAGGCTCTTCACAACAAATAGACCTATAGCTGAAAAATTCCTACACTTTAATGATGGCTATACCCAAACAAAGAAAGAAAGGCGTGGGACCAAATCAAATTATGTTTATTACTCCTTACAGTTGTACTTTTCAGGCCTATTACTTAAAAACATCATAAAGGCTATCTCATTGTTAAAAGAAATCATGTTTTCAATTTATTTGAGACTGGATTCAGCATTACGACTCTAGGAAGCAAGATATTGAAAACAACGCGCTCCAAACTATTTTGATTTATCATAGACATATGAAACATTGATTAAAGTAGATAGTGACTATGTATGGTTATGGGTTGCAATTAAGCCAATTGAGAGGAATATCCTTGATATTCGAATCTACATTGAAAGGCACATGCTTGTGTCTGAACAACAGTTTATACAGCCTTTGATCAAAAGATATGAAAAGCACAATAATTTAACAGATGGTGGTACATGGTATCCACAAGCGTGTGTATTCCTAAACGTTAAACGTCACAATCACCATTCATCAAAGGAAAAGGTTTCATAGAGAGTACAATACATAAAAGATAGAACTGGTGTTTTAATAGTATTTACATTATAAGGAAAGAAAATGATTGTAATCTAAAATACGTCATGAACTTTTTGAGACTATTTGTAGATTCGCACAACAGAGAGATTTTGAAAAGATTAAGTGAAGAGTCTCAATCACCGAACAATTGATGGTACCAGGTTCGGCTCCTAGGTGTTGAGTGGATCTATTATAATCTATTCAAAGACAATGGAGCCTAAATTGTTCATGCGTATGGATTTTTGGGCTTATGTGTATTTTGGTTGAAGTGCATTTTGTCGCCAGGTCGGACCATCTAAATTGATCAATTCTGCGATTACAATGGCACAAACGACTATTGCGGATATCATAGAAACTAATCTGTCCTTTGTTTAGGATCAAATGATAGATAATTAAATTTGTCCTAACAATCATGGTATTTTATAACTACGAAGATACTGTCGAGGAGTTATCTTTGACGTACAAAAAGAATAGAAAGTGCTAAAAATGATTTATGTCAGTGCTTTACACAATTAGCCGTGCATTTTATTGCTATGCGAAAATTCAGTGTTCGCATCCCTGAATCCTACCAGATATACACTATAGGACTGATGTAAAATTAGTCACTTCATAGGATTTGACCAGGTGTATGAAAACGACTCTACTTGTGGCTAACTCAACTAAGACTAATTTATAACAGTCCTAATAACCGAAACAAATTTCCTACACATTGAGAATCCAGCCGGTATTACTCACACAAGATACGTAAGTATATACACTTTAAGAAATTAGACTGTGGCATACAACATACACCCAAGGGCTCAGTATTTACAAATTCATATCTTCAGGTAAATAATTGTCAAAAAGGATCACTACCGTGCCGAGGGTTAAGGATCTTATTTAAGTAATGTACAAGTTTTATTGAATTGCTTTTCCCTACGGATCGGCGCCCATCTCTTATAGGTAAATTTAGCAACTTAGACACAATTAAATAATTCAATACGTCATATCTGCGTAGGAGTAGTTAATCTTTTATCAGAAATGTCAATTTACTCAGGATTTGAGCTATTAGGATTCTTCTTAATAACTCGAAAGAATCTCACACTATCCTGAACATTCTCATCCCAAACAAGCTCATCCATATCCTTCAAGTCCAAATACTCTTTTACGAACGTCGGAATCCCGTCGTTAACCTTCGATACCCTCACCATGCTTAAAAGTAGTCATAAATAGATAAAAACCTATGGTACATTGAATTGTGACAGATTGAGGTACTAAAGATCTCTTTTTTCATTGATAGAAGCATCGATTTAATAGGAGCACGAAAAACGTTCATACGTGGGCCGTGTGAATATCGTATTGACAAAAGCGGCAGTGTCGGTAGATATAAAGTAATCTAGGCCCTTTATATTCCGGTCTTTTATTACGAGAAGGCATATAGTATCGCCGTAGGCAGGTCTGACCGCTCTGTCAAAGTCAGCATGTTCGCAAAAATTCAATAAATCAACGCCGGCACACATTTCACATCCAATAATGCAAATCGGACGTCAACTTCAAACTAGATATGATATAATAACAAGGTGACGGAATTTCACTTTTGCTTTCGATTTCGATTCAATGGTCTAGTTCGGCTACAATAGTTGGGAGTTAATGTTCATTGATATATTTGAGGAAAGGAGATTATTAGATGCAAAAACCACACTAATAGATGAAGTAGATTACATTGTTAATGATTGGCATGATAATAAATACAAAGGAGTAATTTTGTGTGCCTATGTTTCTCATACTTCCTGTCATGTATCTATCAGTAATACTAATTGTGAGATGGAAATAGTCGTACCAAGCTAGAGCTAAGGACATTGATTTAGCATAATCTGTACCCAACGTGGCGTGTAGTGAAATCTTTCCAAAGTATTATTAATCATAAATTGTGGATGCTACTTCAAAACTTTGTTGAGTGTTTCCATTAGATTTGTAGCTGGCTTAATCTTAGACGGAATACTGAAATTCTTTGTATGGAATTCTATGAACCAGCTTGTACATCAGTCCAGGGGAGTCGACCTAAGAATACGGCGTATTTTCGTTGTTCTGGATCTTACCATGACTGCAAACTATCCAAGTTTGGATACGGACAATTTCAGAACAAGAATTAAGGTGCTGATATCCAAATATGATTTATAACAGCAGCGTAGACGCGTTACGACATCTAGTGTCACCAGGGTATATCTTAGACAAAAGTTCTAAGATTAACCAAGAGACGCGCCGTATACGGTGCAAAATCACTGACAAACCCAAAAGGATTTCTTTTACTAGAGATGGAATCGAATACTACCTTGTGGAGATAACATGTGATGACGGGTCTCAATACGGTATACAAGCTTTTGGAGATGAAGCCCTAGAATTATTCTCAGAAGTTCATAAATGCACGCTATGCGGAAGAAGTTGTGTAAATGACTCATCTGATACTAAACATTGGAACTATGGAAAAGAGGAACTCATTGATGGAGCCTGTTGCAGCTTTGACACAGGCCAGTGCGCACTACTCTATATGAAATTTAGATGCATTTATGGCGAAAGCATTTCAATTATCAATTAGAATCTGACAGGAATGATCCCAGCGGCCGGCGGGTAAAAGGATCCAGTGAATTATGATTTCACGTGGTATCCAGTGTAACGGATACATTACAGCCTAAGAGCTAAATCGCAACATTCTTTGTAGGGTAAGGTAATTTGAAAGTTAATATCATCAACAGTAATTTGGAACATGCATATTCGGTATCAGTTTTATAAATTGTAAATAAGATATGATAATCGGATTCGAGTGCAACAATTGTCCAAGCTTAACATATAGTAGGGACTTACCCAAATCTAATAAACTAGAATCTTGACATTTTAACGAAGAAAAAATGCGAGAGTACAATAGGAACATATCACTTGTTATCTTGTCATTGGCTTTGGCATTAGTGTTAATTCCAGCCACAATGCATGATTATCAAGTAAAGTCAAAAACGGTTAGTATAAACTGCTCTAACGACAAACCATGTCAAAAAACCGTGTGTGATAGCAGAAAACCGTGCAGTACAACAATAGGCGAGACATTCGAAAGTGGAACGACATCGGATAGGAATTCCACAACACTAGGACATCAAACGGATCGATAGATAGATAAACAAAAAAACTCACTCCGAATTTATTGAGTCTTTCATTCTTTGATAAGATCCAACTGTGTCCAGTCTTGACTAAGAGCCTATCCCAGAATTATCCTCCTATAGATAATAATGCAACAGTCTAAACATACACATACTATCGCAAAATAATTTCCTAACTTCTCCTTATACCTAACCAAAAGTTTTCTGAACCCGTTGTGTCAGGAGTTGGTTCTTTTCTACAACCCCAACTTCTTTTAGCATGATGACGATAATTATTACCATCATTAATCTTTGTAACTGATTGTTTCTCCTCTATGTCAAATGTGTGGTAGATATCCTCTATAAGTTTGCGTACTTCGATCTCTTGAAACATATCTTTTACCAAGACAGCGGTTTTGTTTCGTTTAAACATTTTATGTGACTGTACGTCGACTATGATATTAACTAGTGTGACTATAGCGGCAATCCTCGTATCATACACATTGGCCGGAGCAGCAATA
>Ga0164302_10000023_pt1 | contig 31512 bp, 27 predicted proteins | sample Whisoiple_202_MG_FD_109714 | JGI IMG/M metagenome (GOLD analysis project Ga0164302, IMG submission 109714) | Soil microbial communities amended with pyrogenic organic matter from upstate New York, USA - Whitman soil sample_202_MG | ecosystem: Environmental > Terrestrial > Soil > Agricultural... | reverse complement strand
CAGCGATCCGCCGTTGCGCTCTGCGAGTTCCCGGGCGATCGCTAATCCGAATCCGCGCAGCCTCAGGCCGAAGCGGCACGAGCGTGGGCGGAAGAGCTGCGTCTTCACCCGGGTCGGCAAACCAGGTCCGTTATCGGAAATGTCGAGCACAATGCGCTGAGAGAGCTCACTCACATGAACGCGAACACTGGTGAGATTGCCGTGCTCCTGTGCCACCCCGACAGCGTTGTGGAACAGGTTGAACACTATTCGGAACAAATCGGTCGGGTCGATTAAAGCCGAGAGTCGTGTGTTCCCGGAAATCTCAATCTGAAATCCCTTGGGTCCCGTGGGAAGCACGATCTCAGCTACTTGTTCTACCACAGCTGAGACTTCGACAATGCGACGCTTATCTTCATGCCGAACCTCATGCGATTGCGTAACCGCCTCATCGCATAGCGAGCGCACTCGAGAAATCAGGCCATGAATGGAATCGGCGGGATGAGCTCCCGCCGGCTCAGAAAGGTTCTCAAGCGTGTTGAGACGAACCGCGATCGTTGCCAGGACGTTCCGGATGTCATGCGCCCATTGCTGGGGCGGGAGCGGCGCCGTTGCGACGCCCGGTGACTGCAATGCAATCTGCGGCATGGTTGTCTTCCGATGGCGAGAGCGTGGATCAATGGGCCGTCCAGCCGCCGTCCACCGGGAGCGCAATCCCGGTTATGGACGCAGCGGCGGGGCTCGCGAGAAAGACGGCAACATCGCCTAGCTCTTCCGTGGTTGCGAAGCGTTTATTCGGCTGCTGGGCGAGCAGAACATCGCGGATGACTTGCTCGCGCGGGATATTGTGCGACTTCGCCTGCCCCTCGATCTGCGCCTCGACAAGCGGCGTGTAGACATACCCGGGGCAGACCGCGTTGCAGGTGATGCCTTCCTCCGCCGTCTCGAGCGCGACGACTTTAGTCAGGCCCAGTATGCCGTGCTTCGCGGAAACATATGCCGCCTTGAACGGTGATCCGACCAGAGCATGCGCTGACGCGATGTTGATGATGCGTCCGAAGCCGCTACGCCGCATGGCCGGGACAGCCGCGCGGATGCAGTGGAAGGCGGACGAAAGATTGATCGCAATGATCGCATCCCATTTTTCCAGCGGAAATTCATCAATAGGAGCGACATGTTGGATTCCGGCATTGTTGACTAAAATATCGAGCCGGCCGTGCTCCTCCACGATGTGGGCAATCATCCGTGAAATCTCATCGTGCTTTGTCATGTCGGCAGGCGAATAGCTTGCCACCATTCCGAAATCGTTTGCGAACGAGGCGCGGACCTCCTCCACCTGCGATGGGGCCCCGAGCCCGTTTAGAACGATCGTGGACCCCGCTTCTGCCAACGCGCGGGCGATGCCGAGACCAATTCCGCTCGTTGAGCCGGTCACGAGCGACACTTTCCCGTGAAGGCCGGGCATGAGACCTGCCTGAGCCGGATTGACTTGGACGTTCATGAGGCGCTCCCGTGCTTGCTTCGCAGACTCGATGTGGGCTTCGAACTTCCGTCGAACGGGAGAAAAGGTGAAATGCCTGTTGCCTCTCAGATCGATGCACGGCGGCTATTGCGCCAGGGAGTCGGTTCTTGGCATGCTGCGGGGTAATAGAAGCGTGCGAGTGCACCCCGAGGCACATTGATGGAAATGCATCAGGTTCGGTATTTCCTGGCAGTCGCGCGGACGCGGAACTTCACGCGTGCCGCCGAGGAGTGCAACGTCGCGCAGCCCTCCCTCACGCGCGCCATCAAACAGCTCGAGGGCGAACTCGGCGGCGAGTTGTTCCGGCGCGAACGGCCGGCCGCTCAATTGACGGAACTCGGCCAGCGCATGCATCCGCTCTTGAAGCAATGCTATGATGCGGCTGTCGGAGCACGATCGCTGGCGTCGTCCTTCAAAAAAGGTGAGGTCGGCGCGCTCAGGATCGGTTTGAGCCATTCGATAGACTTGTCGCTATTGCTGCCTCACCTCAACGAGCTTAAGCGCCTTTTCGCTGGACTAGAATTTGCGTTCGTTCGAGGGAGCAGCAAGGAAATTGCCGATGCGCTGAAGAAAGGCGAAATCGAGCTCGCCATTGCCGCGGGACTGGATGACGATTGGGACAGGTTCGACACATGGCCCCTGTTCGAGGAGCCTTTCTATCTTGTTTTCAATCCGGAACACGAGCTTGCCGCCCGCAACACCATCGAGCTCGCCGATCTTGCGAAGTCTCAGCTCTTGAGCCGCCGTTATTGCGAACATTCGGAGCGCCTCAATGATAGTTTGCGGGGCGAGCAAGCTGCAATGCATTTCCACGAGATTTCCTCGGAACGCGATCTGATGCAGCTTTTGGAGGCGAATCTCGGTATTGCACTCGTGCCGCGGAGCTCGCGCACGCCACCCGCCCTTCACGTGGCGGAGATTCGCGACCTCAACCTCTCCCGCACGGTTCATTTATACGGAGTGGCTGGCCGCCAGCGTACTGCGGTCGCGGCCGCGATCTTGCGGCTCCTCAGAGGCGCGGATTGGTCGCACCATTCACACTAACGCGCAGCACGAAGAACGGATACCAGGCTCTCGACGTCCATACGGCGACGGAAATCGGGATCGATGAAGCGGGTTTTGACGAGCCCGTCCGCTCCGACGACGAAAGTGGCTGGGATTGGCACCATCCAACCGTCATTACCATGAAAAGCCGGCAGATCGCGGTCGGCGAGAAGCTGTTGAATGTCCGGAGTGAGCCAAACCGCGAGACCGAGCGCGAGCGCGTACCCGTTATCGAGATCGGTCAATATTGGGAAAGGAACGCCCCAATCGGATTTGAAGCGTTTCGCATATTCCTGCCGTTCGGGCGTGATCACGACGACCTGACCGCCGGCGGATTTGAGTTCCTCCTGCGACCGGACGAGCGCATCGACGCTCATTCGACAATACGGACACCAGTGACCGCGATGAAACATAATGGCGGTCGGACCATTGGCAAGCAGCGCTTCTAGATCGACCAAGCGGCCGCTCTCGTCTGGTAAGACAAAGGGGGGCATGCTCTGGCCGGGAGCGGGCGCGCTCCTCGCGGCCCCATTCTCCTCAATTCTTGAGACGAGTTTGTCGACAGCGTCTCCGTAGGCCGGAAAAATCTCGCGGCTCGCGACCGCATAGGCGCTCAAACGCTCGGCGAGCGTACCATCGAGCTCAATAGAGTTCTGAAAGGCGGTGCGAAGACGCTCCGCCGTCGACGATCGGATGCGCGTCTCCGTGTTGGTCTGAATATCAGAATGAGAGCTCACGTGGCGCGCCTCGTTGCAGTCGATGATGCTTGCAGGCTCATCAGCGTTTCCCTGACCGAGCCAGTTCCGATAATTGGTCGTAACAGCCCTCCGGTCCAGCAAAAACGTTATAGCCAAACGCTATCGATATCCAAGCGATAAGGCATTTCCGGTGAGTTTCTTGCTCCGCCATGTTCCTGTAAGCGCGCATTGTTGCCGCGCGGGAGGTGCTCATGTTCAAGTCCTGGCCAGTAATTACCACGTTGGCAGTTCTCGGTCTCACCAACTTCGCTTCTGTCGCACTGTCGGCTTCCGCGGAGAACGATGGGATCGTCAGAGTAGCCAGCGCGGTGCCGATCGAAGAAGCGGCAAAGCGCATCAAGCAGGCAGTTGCCGAAAAGGGCATCCAGTTTTTCAGCGAAATCGATCAAGCGGACCTGGCCGCGAAGGCAGGCATCAAGCTCCGGCCGTGGGTGCTGCTCGTCTTGGTAACCCGCCGCTTGGAACGCAGTTCATCACCGCCAACCCGAATGCCGGCCTCGACTGGCCCGTACGCCTGTTGCTCACGCAAGACGAGAGCGGCCAGGTTTGGGCGGTTTACTCCGACTTCGGCTGGATTGCCCAGCGCCACGGAATCTCAAACCGGGACGATCAGTTCAAAATGGCAACAACCGTCGTTCAGTCAATCACGTCGACCTTGGCGGCCAAGTAAAGATGCGCGTCGAACAGTTCGATGTTGTCGTGCTCGGCGGCGGCAACGGGGGATTGCGGTTACCGGGCCGACGCGTGCGGCCGGGATGTCCGTCGCGCTCGTCGAAGACCGGGAGCTCGGCGGCACCTGTCCAAACCGAGGCTGCACGCCCAAAAAGGTCCTCGTGGCCGCCGGTCACGCGCTACACGAAATCGGGCGTGCAAATTCCCCATTGTATCTCGGTGTCGAAGCCGGAACTCGACTGGGCGGCTTTGATCGGCCGTGAAAAACGATTGATCCAGGGCATTCCCGAGCGGCTCGAAGCGACGTTGCTTAATCGGGGTGTCGAGCTCGTCAGGGGAAAAGGTCGCTTCGTCTCCCCAAATGCCATACGCGTCGGGGACCGCTTCCTGGAAGCCAAGCACATCGTAGTCGCGACCGGGTCTCGCCCGCGTCCCCTCGAGATACCCGGCGCGGAGTTCCTCAAAGTCTCTGACGATCTGTTGAGCGCAATTGAGCTTCCCAATTCCATCGTGTTTATCGGTGGCGGTGTCATCTCGCTTGAGTTCGGCCACGTCTATTCGCGGGCAGGTGTAGAGGTGACCATTCTGGAGGTGCTGCCGCAGCTTCTTCCCGCGCTGGACAGCGACGCCGTCGCCCTGCTGGAGCAGCAAAGCGAGGGGATCGGGATTCAAATCGAGACTGGCGTGCGGATCAAGGGCATCCAAGAGACCGAGGGGCAGCTTCGCGTCAGGTATGCGAATGAGGGTGGCGACAGGTCAGTAGACGCGGATTGGATCGTGAATGGCGCTGGTCGCGTCGCCAATATAGATCAGCTCGATCTTGCCGCGGCGACCCTGGATCACGCTGGGGGGCTGATCCATATCGACCCCTTCTTGCGATCCACATCCAATCCGCACGTTTACGTCTGCGGAGACGTGGTACCAAACTCGCCGCAGCTCTCGCCCATCGCCACCTACGAAGGCAATATCGTCGGCCGCAACATCGTTGAAGGACCCATACACCGGCCAGATTATGCGAGCGTGCCGAACTCGGTTTACACCGTACCTGCACTCGCGAGCTTGGGATTAACCGAAAGGGCCGCGCGGGAGAAAGGATGCCCGATCAGGGTTCATAAAACCGACATGGCCGAATGGCTTTCGGCTCGCACCTACGCCGAACCTGCCGCGTGGGCAAAGATCATTGTCGACGATTCGAGCGACCAGATCATCGGCGCCCACCTGGTCGGCCATTCCGGTGAGGAATTGATCAATATCTTTGCATTGGCCATGGCCCACGGGATCACCGCCGGTGATATCAAGAACAAGATCTACGCTTATCCTACCTTTTCGTCGGACATAAAGAACCTCCTCTGAGTTGGGTTTGCCTTACCTCCCGCCAGCTCTTCCCAGGTGAGGCCAAGGCGTGCAGCGCCCCACGGGCATAGCGGCTCTCTATGAAGCACAGAGCCAACAAGCATTTCCTTTTTACCGCCCGAACAACGAGTGTTGCCCTGTCATTCCGCCGCATCTGACGGCTGAACAACAGGAGCTCTCAATGTCCTACGCACGATCGCCGTTCAAGGCGCTCTCTCAAACGATAGCCGCGATTGGGTTGTTCACGATGGCCGGCGGCGCTGTGGCCCTTGCCGGCGAGTGCCCCGGCGGCAAAATGCAGGCAGACGTCCGTCCGGCCGTGGATTTCAAGGGTGTCGGTGTGACGGACACCACGCTTGGCTCGATCGATCTCGAAAAGGAGCCGGCAAAGCTCAAAGGCCGCGAGTTGCGGTTCCGGAAGCTGGTGATCGAGCCCGGCGGGGTCGTGCCGTGGCACAGTCATGATGACCGTCCTGCACTCATCTACGTCGCACAGGGCGAAATCATCGAATATGCCAGCAATTGTTCCGAACCCATTGTGCACAAGGCCGGCGATATCCGAGCCGAGCAGCATGGGACGGCGCATTGGTGGAAGAATCTGAAGGATACGACAGTGGTTCTGTTCGTGGGCGACGTTCGCCACGATCGCGACGACCATCACATGTGAGTCGTCGAGCGCGGCGCCGCGTGCAGTTCCACTCGGCGCCGCCCTTCTCCTTCCTATGTGGTGCTTGCATGTCCCACTCCTATTCGCACGATGTGATCACGATCGGAGCGGCCTCGCCTCGGGCTCACGTCCTCCTCCGCTCGTTCGTGATCGGTCTGACCGCGTTTCTGACGGTGGTGGACCTCTTCGCAACGCAGGCGATCCTGCCGAGCCTTGCTCGCCATTATAATGTGAGCGCCGCCGCCATGGGCTTCGCGGTGAACGCAAGCACGATGGGTATGGCCATCGGAGGGCTCCTCGTCGGGATGGCCAGCGCGAAGATCGATCGCAGAACGGGAATTCTCTTGAGCCTCGCTTTGCTGTCGATCCCGACTGCGCTTCTCGCCAGCGCGCCCAATTTGGCCGTCTTTGCGCTCCTACGCGTACTGCAGGGCCTTTGCATGTCCTCCGCCTTCGCGTTGACGCTCGCCTATCTCGGCGAGGAGTGCAGCATGACCGACACAGGCGGCGCCTTCGCCGCCTACATCACCGGCAATGTAGCTAGCAATTTGGTCGGTCGCTTGATTGCGGCAGCTGTGAGCGAAACGCTTGGTCTCGCCACGAACTTCTATCTTTTCGCCCTTCTGAATCTCGCGGGGGCGGTTTTGGTTTATTTCAGCATTCAACAGGCCGAACGGACGGGTACAAGAGAGAGCGAAAGCACCACCCCCCTCTCGGCGCTTCTGTCGCATTTGCGCGATCCGGGACTCCGTTCCGCGTTCATGTGCGGATTCTGCATTCTGTTCGCGTTCATTGGAACCTTCACTTACGTGAATTTCGTGCTCGTGAAGCCGCCGCTCTCGTTGAATATGATGCAGCTCGGACTTGTCTACCTCGTGTTTCTGCCGTCGATTTTCACCACGCTCCTGGCGGGCGCGGCGGTAAGGCGCTTTGGAACGCGTTTCTCCCTCTGTTCGGGGATCGTGATCGCTGGAGCCGGGGTACCGATGCTTCTGGCAAGCCACTTGGTGCCTGTGCTGATCGGGCTCGCGCTGATCGCCATCGGAACATTCTTCGCACAGGCAGTCGCGACGGGATATGTCGGCCGCGCCGCTTCCGAGAAGAAGGGTGTCGCGAGTGGCTTATACCTGGCCTCCTATTTCTTTGGCGGTCTCTTCGGCAGCGCTCTACTAGGTCAGCTCTTCGATCGCCTCGGCTGGACGGCCTGCGTCGTTGGGATCGGGACGGCACTCATGGCGACAGGACTGCTTTCGAGGAGGCTCAACGGCGTTCCCACGGCAGTTAGCTCAGCGCGAGCGCCTTCTTGCCAAACCATTTCTTGCGCATAGCCTCCCGGACCAAGGCGCCGACGCCGGGAGAATGCCGCCGGCCTCTGACCGTCACCAAATTCACTCTCCGCCAGAATTCCGGCTCGACAACGGGCAGGGAGACCACTCCTGCATGCTTCACAGCATTTGCAGGCATGAAGGCAAAGCCCAACCCCGCCGCCACCATCGCCTGGGTCCAATCATCCCGCTCGCTCCAATATGCCGGAGTGCAGGTCACGCCTTTCTCTTTGAGGATGTGGTCTGCATATCCCGCGAACTCGCAGTTCATGCGATGAATGTAGCGCTCGCCATTCATCTCCGCCACAGGATACGTCGCTTGGTTCGCCAGCCTATGTCCTTGATGAACCGCGATTCTCATTTGCTCATCGAAGAGTGGCAGCATGTGGGTCCGTTCATCGATCCCCTCGCCCGGCAGAGCGTAGATCGCCACTTCAAGGTCTCCCTCCAATAGTCTCGTGCGCAACTCGCGTGCACCGGCATCGCAAAGGCGCAATTCCAGCCCGTCGTGCTTGGTTTGCAACGCGGCTATCAAGTCGACGATTTCGGTGGGTGAAATGGTACTCATGATCCCGAGCTTCAAAGGAACCTTCTCGAGCTGCTTAACCTCCTGAGATAGCTGTTTCGCCTGCAAAGCCGCGGTGTAGACCGTCTGTAGATGAGGCCGCACCATCTCCCCGAGTTCGCTCAGGTGAGTAAATTTGTGCTCGCGATGGAAAAGCTGACCCCCCAGCTCCCCTTCGAGCTGCTGTATGGCGCGTGAAAGGGACGGTTGCGCCACGTTGCATTCGTCTGCGGCGCGCGAGAAGTTCAGGTGCTTGGCAACAGCGAGGAAATAGCGAACCTGGTGCATCTCCATGGGGGTACCTCATCCTGCAGGGCACCTCGCACCTTACAGGACTGATCCATACCTGACCTGAATAGTCCAGAGCGGAGCTAGTCGAAGGGAAATCAAAACGCGCTGAAGCACGGGAGTTACACGGCGGCTGCGCAAGCGACCTTGCGTGAGCAAAAACGCGAGAAAAGACGCATCCTAGAGATTGAGCGGCGGAAGTTTCGCGAACTTCCTGAGGAATGGGCTGACCGTGCTTTCGTTGCGGGGCTCCGTCAGCGCTAATACGCGAACAGCCCTACGACGGCGCGTTATTGACAAAATGACAAGAGGCTCGCCGGCACCTCTTTGACAGATGCCAAGATCGATGCCGGTCTGGAGTGAGAATGAAAGAAGATATCGCGTTCAGCCCTCAGCCTTGCCCTCGCGCCAACTTCGGCATCATTCGAGATACAATCCATTTCCGGGCATCGATTTGTAATTTCGCCTTCCTAACCATTCCGGGCCTGCAGTTATCGGCGATTTCTGCAATTTCATCCAGCTGAAGATCGGTTCGAAAAGCGAGGGCTCGCTCGTACTGGTCCCTAAACTGCACATCCGTTTTCTTCCATCGGTGGACCTGCGAGGGCACTAGCCCGACCCTTGGCATGGCGCCAGCATGTCCGCGTGCTACATCGGCCCGCTCGACGAAGGCGAGCAGGTCATCCGGCCCCTGAGAGCGTACGGCACGCCCTCTGAAGATCGGATCGCTGCTGTTCCGTATGTGCAGATTCAATCGGCCGGTGACAGCCTCTTTCCGCGCGGCCGCCGCTATTATTGGAAAGCGCAGTTCATGCGCGAAATCACGGATGAAGCCATTGACGTGCTGCTCGCGAGCTACGCGACCGCGCCGAAGGAGTCGCTTGTGATCTTCCAGCAGGTTGGGGGCGCAATTGCTCGTGTACCGATATCCGAGAGCCCTTACGGAAACAGGGATTTGAGACGACATTCTCGTCGAAGCCACAAATGAAAGCATGCTTGAGCTTGATACGACGCGCCACGCGGAGTTGATCGCATTATCTCGAGCGCAGCACCGTATCCATAGTGAGGATCCGAGTACAGCTCTCCACCAGCGCCTATACCATCGAGCGGGATGATGGCACCGTGATTGATCTGAGAAGCGCCAGCGAACGCGACATCTGTACTAAGTTCATCACGCCCGCTTTGCGTCGTGCGTGAGAGTGCGCTTTCCATCAGCTCAGTCGGCCCTAGGCTATCAACATACGCAATGCTTTTGCCCAAGCCGGACGGCATGGTCAATGACCTTGCGCGCCCGGGATGGAATGGCCCTTCGCGGTGGCGGTTGCTGCGCTCGATGAGGAAAGCCCCGGCGCATAACTCAACTGTTGCCTGAGTTCAGTGATTTCGTCGGGCATTTCAGGAATTCGGTCGAAACCTCGGCTGGATCCCAACAGCCCGAACGCCGGAAGCCGTTGATTCGGCTTGCGAAGCTGCAGAGCGGTGTTCCAGCTTAGCTGGCAGCAATGCTGCTACGAATCCCTAAGAGAAGGCCGATTCTCGCGAAGAGCACAGCGAACGGATTTTTCATGGTCTTACCCCACAGAGCAATATCCCTACCTGCGCCCCTCCCGAAGCGATGTGCGGGCGCGCACAATTCTGGCGAGGTTCACCACCCGCAATGATCCGTGCGCCTCAACACATCGCACCCGGCGAAATAGGCAAATAGTTCTTGAAACCAAAGGAGAGCTGAGTGTTCAAGTTCTTTCGCAAAGTTTCCAAAATCGTGGCAGCGATGGCTGCGGGATTACCTCTATTTCGGCCCGCCTCAATTGAACGCGAGCTTGAACAAACATTGCGCATGGTACGATCTTGTCACCATCAACGCAAAAAGGCAGCGCGTTCGCCTACTTCTGCGGCGTAGGTACCCCGTTGAGTGAAGATGGTCCATTTGGATACGCCCCTCGCGACCATCACGCTTCGAGTGCGTCGAAGAATGATTTCTCTTTTTAACTGGAGCTGTGACGCCGATGCTTTTTCCCCGCCCGATAGAAGCCGTTCTGTTCGACATGGACGGGCTACTCGTCGACACCGAGTCTGTTTACCGCGAGGCAGTTGCGGCTGAAGCCGCAGCGCGCGGCCACCCGATGCCGTTGTCATTGCTCCTGCAAATGCCTGGTCTCCCGGAGCACGCGTGTGACGAGCTAGCAGGGCGCCACTTCGGCCAGAACGTCGACGTATCGGCCTACAGTGCGGGGGTCACTCGACGCGTTACGGAAATGGTCAAAGCGGGTGTTGCGGTAAAAGACGGAGTTGTCGAACTTCTGGACCTGCTCGATCAAAAGCGCCTCCCACGCGCGATTGTCACTTCCTCGAGCTACGAAACGGTGGAAGGGCATCTAGCTTTTACAGGTATCCTGCCGCGTTTCGACGCCGTGATCGCTCAAGGTGACTACGATAGGGGCAAGCCTCATCCAGCTCCATTCCTCCGGGGTGCAGAAGTTCTCGCGAAAGATCCCGCGCGCTGCCTTGTTCTTGAGGACTCTTACAATGGTGTTCGAGCGCCCATGCCGCTGGGATGATTACCGTTATGGTGCCTGACGACCTTTTGGATGCGACCGACGAGATGCGGAACCTTTGCCATGCGGTCGTGAACACGCTTCATACCGTGCGCCGGGCCCTTCTAGTCGAAACGACAATGAACTAACCAGGCGCATTCCGCTGGGTCTGAGGTCCCGAATGGAGCGACGAGCACGGCTCCTGAATCTGATCTGGTGGAAGCTGCTGGTCTGCCATATGCATGCGAGCGCCTTTTTGGCGCCGGGTGCGGAACGTAACTGAGCAGCTATTGAACAGGGCCCAACTTTTAGCTCTTATGTCCAACCAGCTCAATAACCGTGTCATTCATTACGAGAAGAGACGAGTTTCGCGGAGTACTGACGCCAACGTGAGGTTAACGATCATTGATCCGGTCCTGCCAACGCGAAGAAGCCAGCGCAGGTCCACCTGTTTCTGTGGGTTAGTTGCACGCTCGAAAGCTTTGGCGGCGCGGCTTTGCTTGCTTTTGGACCTCTCCAATCGAGGAACTCGCTCGAGGCGGAGGTACGCGGCTCGTTAGCCGTTGAGGATACCGCTCCGAACGCAGGCGGGAGCGACGGATTTGTTGATCGCTCTCGCCGATCGCGTTGTCCGACCACGAGTTGATGCGAGTTCACGGACGTCGGAGACGAGGCCATATCCAGAATAACACCTTCGTTAATTTGCCACTCCTCTCAGGCCGGGTCTGCGGCCGTTCATCTATGGACGCCAGATCACTTACAGCCGTACTTACTGGTATGGGCGACGCGGGTGCACGAGAAGCTCCAATAGGTTGGCTCACGACTTCGGGTCGCTTTTCGAAATGGCTCGCGCGCTCGAAAGCCGCGAGCGCTGACTGCACTGCTTCTTTACCCCGCGCGTTCGCCGCTTCGGCATCGGCTAAATGCTTTTCGGCCTGCGCCCATAGGTCCTTGAAAGATCTCATCGGCGGGGCAGCCAAGCCGCGTTCCCCATTCGTCTGCCTCGGCAAGACCGAAGGATTGGCAGCAGGATCGCCGGATACGTTGATCATGGCTCATTCTCGCGAGAACGTATTGCGCACAACCAAAGAGCGTGACAAACTTCACACGTTCTTAAGCGGCTCGGAGGGAGCCAACCTAGCAGAAAGGCCTCAGCGAGTCAGCTCTCTCGTAGAGAATAATGGGTCGTCGTCGCTGCCCTTGAGGTTCGCGCTGGGGGAGGCGCACGGCGGCAGCTCAACCACGAGCTTTTTGCAATGTGACAAGGTCGCTTTTCGCCCGCCGTGGGCACACTTTACCGGCAACATGACGGATAGATTTGGCGAAATCTGGCAGCTGCAGAGCGTGCGTGCCGAGGGGGATTTCGCTTTGGCTTCGGTGGTTGAGCGACATGCAGGTGGTTGAGATCGTTCTGAATCGCTCGTCGAATAAAGGCCAACGATCAACGCGACTATGGCGCTCAGCTATGCGCCATGGGTGTTCTGTCATCGCGGTTGCGTGACTGTGGTCAAATTGGACACTTGGATGCGGAGCAGTGGAGGCTGCGAGCGAACACGCTCGGCGGTTATTGCTCATCTACAATAGCTTGGATAAACTAAGCACTTCACCCTGTGTCGAGTTTGGGAGGGTAGTTTGGAACGAACCGAGGAGGAGAGCGTCGATGCCGTAGTGATCGGCACTGGGTTTGGTGGGTCGGTCGCAGCGTGGCGCTTGGCTGAAGCGGGCTTGTCCGTGGTGATTTTAGAACGAGGGAAACTTTATCCGCCCGGCTCCTTCCCACGCAGTCCACATCTTATGGCGCGGAATTTCTGGCGCCCAGACCAGGGGTTATTCGGCCTCTTCGAAATCTTGACGTTCAAAACACTTGGTGCCGTACTGTCTAGCGGAGTCGGCGGCGGTTCCCTCATTTACGCGAATGTCCTGCTCCGCAAAGACGAAAAATGGTTCGTTCGAAATGGAGCAGATGGCGAGGACTGGCCCGTCACTCGCGCCGATCTGGAAGTACACTATGATCGTGTTCACGCGCGTCTCCAGCCTCAAAAGTATCCGTTTGAGACCCCGCCGTACAGCTCCACGGGCAAAACTCATGTTATGCGAGAGGCGGCCGAAGCGCTCAAGCTAGCTTGGTTCATGCCCGATCTTGCGATCACCTTCGCTGATCAGGGACGGCCCCCCATCCCCGGTGAGCCGATCACGGAGGTTCATCCAAACTTGCATGGACGCACGCGGAACACTTGCCGGCTATGCGGCGAATGCGACATCGGCTGCAATTACGGCAGCAAGAACACCACGGATTATATGTTCCTCAGCACCGCCCTAAGGAAGGGGGCCGATCTACGACCGCTTTGCGAGGTAAGAGAACTGATCCCGTTACCAACCGGAGGCTGCACGGTGAGGTACGTGCGCTACAATCCCGGATTGGAATCCCAGGGCGGCGACGTTGCGCGACGTTTAGAAACGATAAAGGCGCCTCTCGTCGTGCTTGCCGCGGGGAGCCTTGGTTCAACCTCTCTTCTGCTTCGCAATAAGCATCACTTCCCGGGAATAAGCCCGCAGCTTGGGTTTCGCTTTTCCGGGAACGGCGACCTTCTCGCCTTTGCTTTGCGCTGTCGAACCAGAGGAACCAAGGAGCCGCGTTTTCTAGATCCGACATTTGGGCCAGTTATCACGAGTACGATCCGCATACCTGATGAAATTGATGGAATTCCAGGAGCCGGCCGGGGAGGATACATTCAGGACGGAGGCCAGCCATATTTTGCGAGTTGGCTACTCGAGGGCGCAAACATACCTCGCGTTTCGATGGGGGTGCTATCGCTCCTTTGGCATTATCTGGCTCGTCGGCTCAGGTTCAATAAGGACAGCAACTTGAGTGGTGAAATCAGCCGAGCATTGGGAACGGGCGCGTTGAGCGCCTCTACGCTAACTCTTCTCGCGATGGGCCGCGACGTTGCCGGTGGAAAAATTACCTTTGATGAGGGCTCGCTCGCCATCGATTGGCCGCGCAAGCCCTCACTCGAATATTTTAAAAGCATGAATAGAACGATGTCCGAAATTGCGCATTTCCACAATGCTCGATTCGTCCAAAACATCCTTGGCTATATTGGCCGCACGATTACCGTTCATCCCCTCGGGGGCTGCTCGATGGGCCGCGACGCTGATCATGGGGTAGTTGACGCATTCGGGCAGGTCTTCGGCTTTCCGGGTCTCGTCATCGCGGATGGTTCTGTTATGCCGGGTCCAGTGGGCGCAAATCCATCGTTGACCATTGCGGCTTTGGCCGACCGCTTTGTAGAACACTCTATCAGTACGCTCCGGCGAGGACGGACCAGAGAGGTCGTCCACTGATGGGCAGCCTTGAGCATAACATCTGCGCCGGGTCACAATACCACAGCTAATCTCACGAGGAGTTTGCAAACGGGAGGAGTGGCGTTATGCCCCAAATCGGCGTTCGGTTTCACGAGTTGATGAAGGGCTGGATCGCTGTCCCTCAAGCGAGTTTGGAAGACTCGGAGCGCGCGTGGCTTGAGCTTCGGGCGGACGTCTACATCGAGAATTTAGACGCCTTTCTGGCCGATGATGGCCATCGTGGGCAACTGGTCGGAACTATAGATTTCGGCCGGTTTGGTCATAGCATTCCCGCAGTTGGTCACGTCGAGCTCTTCACGATGAGTGCAGATTCGGCCACGCGCCTGATGAGGTATCAAGCCTCGTTTGTGGTCAATGGTCTTGAGTACAAGATGATCGGTACCAAGTACGTCGCTAAATCGGCAGGCCCGAACGTCTGGAGACACACGACAACTCTCTTTACTACTATTGCGCGCAATGGACCTGGGGATTATGTCTTCGTGGCAGCTGGCGTCATTCGCCTATCGTTTTGGCAGGGCACCCGGATGCTGTTTACGTTGCGCGGTACGGGTTCAGATTCTCTGGCAACGCGATCGAAAGCCGTTTTTCGCTTCGTAAAATTTTTCGCTAGCGAGGTTTCCGCCGTATACTTTCGCTAACGTTCTCTGTCAGCACTCGCTCCCTCGATCTCTTCGCTCTCCTCACCCAGCATCTTAATTGCATGCTCAAGGCTGCGACGCATCCGATTAAATGCCTTTGATAAAAGTGCCATCTCATCTTCGCCTGAAATGTTGAATTGCTTCACGTCGGAACTTCCCATGCTCACTTCCGTAGCAATTGTCGAAATTTCTATAACAGGCCTGATGACGAGATAATGCAACAAAGCATTCAGAATGATAATCATCAACACGAACACAGCAAAAATGAGAAGAAGAAAGGTTTTGAGGGTTTCACGTGCCTGTGATAAAGCGTTGTCCATCGAAACAGAGATGATCTGCGCGCCGATAATCTCGCCTACCTGCCAACCGAAGCCGTTTGCATCACCGTAAAGCTTTCTCATACTTGCGGGAGCATCGCCTGGCGTACTGTGGCAGGCGAGGCAGGAATGCTCCGTCACCGTGATTGGGTGAGCAAGACTCAACAAGCGGCCCGAAGGAGTTTCCCGCTCAGCAATAAACTCCTGCTGGGTTTTATGGCCGCGGAAAAATGCGACGACATCTGCCTCCCAGTCTGTCGTCCGGTGAGCGAGATTGGTCGGATTGACGACCGCCTCTTTGTAACTGTAATCTGGAAAGTCGTACTGAATGGCTTGGAAATGGGACTGCGCTGCAAATGCGGGCACCGAAGCAAGTAAAAACGTCCCCTCCCGTTCCACTCCAATTAAGGGCTCGATCGTATGGCTGGTATAATGCCGGATCGCATTTGCGGAAGCCATCATCACCCGGGCGTTCTGGATTGCGTCGCTCCGAGCGTTTGCTTCGAATCTGTGCAATAGGAGGAACCCTGTGACTGTAAAGCCAACAAGAAAGGCGACGAGAATCGCCAGATTGAATTTGCCTCGAAGGCCCATTCAGCTAACCACCAACCGTGAAATGATGCTCGACGGTCGGTTACCCTAAGGGGCTCGGCCTAGGGGGTCAAATTGACCTTTCCACCCTCCACTTTTCAGCGGGCAAGGATGGCTGCCGACATTCCACATGATGTTTTTATCAGCTTCTCATCGCTGGACTCGGCTGATGCGTTACGGTTGTGCGAGCGCCTCGAAAAAGAAGATGTAATTTGTTGGATTTCAACCAGAGATGTCAACCCTGGAGAGAACTATCAAGCCGCCATAGTAAATGCCATAAAAACAGCAAAAATCATGGTGCTCGCGTTTTCTGCGAACGCTAATGCATCGCCCGAAGTAAGCAAGGAATTGTCGCTCGCGAGTGCCTTCAAGATACGTGTTATTCCGGTGCGGATGACCGAAGCTGTGCCGCAAGGCGCGTTCCTCTATGAGCTCAGCACGCGGCAGTGGATAGATGCTTTCAACAAGTGGGATAGTGCACTCGAACTCCTAGTGAGCACCGCAAAAGCGATTTGTGCGCGCTCTCCTGATGTAGGGGGACTGTCTCCGGCGGGCAACCGAGCCGCAGAAAGTGCTCCCATGCAGCGTCAGTCACCAGCGAGCGGGGCTCTGCAGATACCAGGACCGGATCTCGAGGAAGCGCGCACTGTGTTGGCGTACTTCGTAGGTCCGATTGCCCGCGTTCTAGTAAAAAGGGCAGCGAGCGTCGCGGCATCCCTCGCTGATTTCCATGATCGACTAGCCTCTGAAATTCCGTCGGCCGAGGAGCGCAAGGCCTTCCTCAAACGGCTCAAGGCTCGGTTTGGGAAAGACTCAGGTAACGACTAGGCGGAACATGCCGGATGGAGCGACAACTCACGGAAAAGAGAGCCGAAGAACACTGCATCGCCGTGTAAACAGAACGTACATAGCTCTTGACCCAAGTACCAGGAACCGCGAAGCTGTTTGTCGCGCGGTAAAGACAACGTCTAGATCGAGACGATGAAGATCCTGACATTCAATGCCTGGCATGGTTTGGATGGAAAGGGCACCCTTTCCCACGGAGAGCTTGAGAGTCCCCTCGTGCGCGCATGTAGGCTCGAGAGGCAGGTCCGCAAACTAGCCGAATGTGCGCCGGATCTTGCGTTTCTGCAAGAAGTGAATCCTCTTGGCAAGCGGCTGCCCCAGCTTGCTCGCGCGTTATCGATGGAGGCTGTCTCGCAGAGCGATTTATCCGGGATCAAAATATGGGGAAAAGGCGTTCCGGCAAATTTGAGTTCCGGTTTGGCCATTCTGGCAAAAGATGAGTTGCGCAAGCTAGAAGGTCTTCGCTTGAGCGGCTCTCGGTGGTCGTTTGCAACTGCGGATTTTAGCTTCCAACTGTCCGAGACTCGGTACGCGTTGCTGGCGGAGCTAAGAAACAGTATTATGGGAAGACTTCTCGTCGTTAATGCCCATCTGCACCATGGTCTAGAGCCGAATGCATCCTTATTGGAAAAATTGCAGCGACTGTTCGATGACAAAGTTGTTAGCGCCGCGCAACGCAATGAGATCGTCAAACTAATGGGTGGTGCACGGGAGCGACGTTGTGGGGAGGGCCGCCGTCTAGTCGACAGGATCGAAAAGCTCGCGCCGTCCTACGACGGAGTAATTCTCGCGGGTGACATGAACGCCGATCCGGAGTCGGCCGTGATAGAGTTCCTCAGGAGTCATCATCTTGTCGATATCGTTCCAGCAGGCATCAATACATGGGATAAGGCTGCTAATGCCCATGTCTTTCAACTTTCGGAATCGTTCTAGCTTACGATCCCTGATTTAGGAATTGCTCCTCTTAAAGATATTTTGCGCACGCACGAGGCCCGGCCGACCCGATTGGATTATATTTTCATGAGCAAAAATTTATCGAAGCGGGTACAGTCGGTAAGCTTATTCGGCCACGATATGCTTCCAGAGGAAAGCATCTCTGATCATTTCGGCATTTGTGCAACATTGCATTGAGGTGCGTTGAACCCCGGCCCCAAACGCACCGAAAGGATGGCGGCCTGTGGTATAGAGTGCTTGCCATTTCAGCGGAAGCGGGCAAGATTCTCAAAAGCGCCGGAGGAAACGGTGAAATGCACAATCTTTACGGACCACGTTCCCCGAACGGTGCGCCTACCTTCAGATTCGGGCGCGCCCTGGTCACAGGATTTTGCACCCTGCCGCTTTTATGCGCTTGCAAGGAACAGGTGCCGCCGCCCCCTCAGCTTCGTGCGGTTGCGACGGTGACGGTTCACCGCCGTGTGATTACTGAAACTGTGACGCTGAAGGGCGTGTCAAGCGGGCGTGATGCGACTTTCGACGTACCTGCTCAGATGCTGCGTGGGGCGCCCCAAAACCCGAGTGTGGACGTGTGGTTAGCCGAGGACCCATCTGTGCGTGTAGCCGGGCGCGTCCGGGAGGTCGTTCCGGCAGATGCGACAGCGCGCATGATTACGATAAAGGTTGGTCTTGAGAATCCGCCGCCAAGCATGCAGCCTGGGGCAAATCTCAGGAGCCGTATGAGGCTGCACTCGGATGCCGCGTTCCTCCTTCCGAGCACCGCGTTGAACGAGAATGACGGAAGACCCGCGGTTTGGGTCGTTGATTCGCAACATCAGACCGTCAATTTGCGATCTGTCGAGGTCCTACGATACGATGCAACTTCCATAGCGATATCTAACGGGCTTGAAGATGGGGAAATCGTCGTCACTGCCGGAGTGCATGCACTTGTGCCCCGACAGAAGGTTCGACTACTCCGGTCTGCTTCATGAGCGAACAGTTTAATCTATCCGGATGGACGCTGGCGCACCGGTCTTTTGTTACCTATCTGATTATTTTGATTATTACGGCGGGTATATGGTCCTTTTTTTGCATCGGGCGCAGCGAGGATCCACCATACAAACTAAAGACTATGGTTGTGCAGGCGGTTTGGCCCGGCGCCACTGTGAGCGAAACACTGGAGCAGGTGACAGACCGTCTCGAACGAAAGCTCCAGGAGGTCCCGCACCTCGATAACATTCGGAGCTACACCACTGGCGGCAAATCGACACTGCTCATCACTGTACAGCAAGCGGCGCATAACATCGTCCCAGAACTGTGGTCTCAAGTTCGAAAGAAAGTTGACGACATACGTTTGGAACTCCCGCAAGGTGTTATTGGACCTGGTCTGAATGACGAATTCGGCGACACGTTTGGCATTGTCTACGCGTTCTCCACGGACCGGTTTAGCTTTCGGGAACTCCGCGATTACGTTGATCGGGTCAGATCGCAGCTGCTGCAGATCGCCGACATCAGCAAGATTGAAACGGTCGGGGAGCAAGAGGAGCGCATTTATCTTGAATTCTCCGTGGATCAGTTATCCGGGCTTGGTATCGATCCCGCCTCCTTGATTAAAGCGCTGCAAGCCCAAAACGCCGTAACTCCTCCAGGCGTGGTGGAGACGAAAGACGACAAGCTTCTCATTCGCACAACGGGCGCTTTCGAGTCTGAGGAAAATATCCGCGAGGTCAACTTCGCCGTAAATGGAAGGATGATCCGCCTGACTGACATCGCGACCGTCAAGCGCGGATATGCAGATCCACCTCAGCCGCTGTTTCGCGTTAATGGTCGAGCAGCGATCGGGCTTTCGGTCTCAATGCGTGCTGGCGGCAACATTTTAACTTTGGGGAATAACGTCCAGGGCACGATGGCTCACATTATTTCCGATCTGCCAACCGGCATTGAGGCCAAACTCGTGGCGGATCAGCCGTTAATGGTCAAACACGCTGTCAATGAATTTCTAGAGGCTTTGTTGGAGGCCGTCGTCATTGTGCTTGCCGTAAGTTTTCTGAGCCTGGGCTTCCGGGCGGGAGCCGTTGTCGCCTTCTCCATCCCAATCGTACTGGCGGTGGTTTTCACGATTATGTATGCGACGGGCATAGATTTCCAGAGAGTGTCCCTGGGCGCCCTTATCATCTCACTGGGTCTCCTCGTTGACGACGCGATGATTACGACCGAGACCATGGTAAGTCGCCTTGAAGCCGGAGATAACAAAACGTCTGCGGCAACGTACGCTTACAGGACAACAGCCTTTCCAATGTTGACCGGAACGCTGGTGACCATCTGCGGATTCGTGCCAATTGGCTTTGCTCAGAGCGATGCTGGAGAATATACATTCTCCCTGTTCGCGGTGGTCTCGATTGCTCTCATTACGTCGTGGTTCGTTGCCGTTCTATTTGCTCCGCTAATTGGTGCGGCCGTTCTCTCGACCAATGGGAAAATGCATTCGGACAAGCCAAGTCGCGGGAACCTAATCTTTCGCACGATCCTCGCTCACGCCATGCGCTGGCGCTGGTTCACAATAGCAAGCACGATTGCTCTGTTTGGTATCTCGATCTATGCTCTGCAATTCGTTCCACAGCAATTCTTTCCCCCCTCTGATCGGCCCGAACTCCTGGTGGATTTGAAATTACCGGAAGGGTCATCGATCTACACGACAGACCTAGCCACCTCGCAAGTCGACGAGCTTTTGCGCGGCGACGAAGATGTCGACCGTTGGACCACGTATTCCGGTCGCGGAGCGATGCGTTTTTACCTATCATTCAACGTACAGCTGACGAACGACTTCTTTGGGCAAGTTTTGATCGTCGCAAAGAGCTTTGAAGCCCGTGAGCGGCTCCGCACCCGTCTTGAAGCTGCATTAGATGAGCGGATTCCCTCGGCGGTTGTGCGGATATATCCCTTATCGATAGGCCTTCCAGGAGATTGGCCCTTGCAATACAGGGTTACTGGGCCGGAGGTGGAACAGGTTCGCCACATCGCCTACCGCGTGGCGCAGGCGGTCTCGACCAATCCATACGTGCGCAACACGAACTTTGACTGGATCGAACCCGCTCGAACAATACGCGTTCGGGTTGATCAGGATCACGCTCGCGCTCTGGGTCTCAGTTCGGATGCCGTCGCTCAACTCCTTAGGTTTGTCATGACCGGGGCAACAATCACCCAGGTGCGAGATCGCAAGTACCTGATTGACGTCGTGCTTCGGGCAAACGATGAGGATCGGGCTTCCGTATCGACTATACGCACGATGCAGCTTCCACTCCCGAGCGGCCGGTCGGTTTCGCTCAGCCAGGTTGCTTCTATAGAGCCCGGATTGGAATACCCGCTCATATGGCGCCGCGACCGGATACCGACAATCACGGTGCTGTCCGATCTTGCGCCTGGCATTCTTCCACATGCCGCGTCGAGTGCATTGACGCCGAAAATCGCTGAAATCAATGCAACGCTTTCACCAGGTTATCTAGTCACGGCTGGCGGCGAAACCGAAGAAAGCGTCAAATCTCAAAAATCCATCGCGGCTGTAGTACCCCTAATGCTATTCCTTACATTTACGATCTTGATGATCCAATTACAAAGCTTTCAATTACTTTTCTTAGTACTAAGCGTCGCGCCCTTGGGGCTGATCGGCGTTGTGTCGGCACTGCTGATCGCCAACAAGCCTCTGGGGTTCGTTGCCATTCTCGGAGTTATTGCGCTGATTGGAATGATCGCCCGGAATTCGGTTATTCTCATTGATCAGATTCAAATCGAGATCAAGCGAGGTGGATCACCTTGGGAAAGTGTCATCCACGCCACTACACACAGGCTGCGGCCTATTCTTCTCACGTCGGCCGCGGCGATCTTGGGACTTATCCCCATCGCACCAACTGTGTTCTGGGGTCCTTTAGCATACGCGATCATGGGCGGACTAGCCGTTGCGACGCTGCTCACGCTGATCTTTCTCCCGGCACTGTATGTCGCGTGGTTTCGCATCAAAGACGACCGACGGCAAAGTGCAGCGCTGTAGGAGATGCTGGGCGCAAGAGATACGGAGCTCCTCGGCGGGTGTTGGGATAATCAGTTTCGAAGGCATATCTGCTGTTCGGGAGGCGTTCGCCCACTTGCAACATCAGCAGTACGCTGATCTATTAGCCAGGGCGCTGTCGCTCGCCGAAGGGCGTGCAAGGTGAGCCGGTTAAACATTATCAGCGGCATGTTGCTTTCGAAGCAAACACATTCTGGATTGCAGGCCAGGAGAACGGATCGCGCAAGGTGTCTATCGCCTTGGCATGAGCGCAACATGACAGTTGAGCTAACGGACAAAGCGGGGGCGCATCATGGCCGAGATACGGGATACAAGCTTCAACGGTTTGGACGAGACTGCAGGAGCGGAGCGAAGCGCCGGTTTGAAAGATCTTTTCGCCTACCCTCTCATGCAGGCGATGCAGGACCGTCGCACACGACGGGTTGCGCAAGGCGTTTCGATCCAATGCACCGACGACTTGTCTCATAGCAGCCCGAATGCTCCGTCGCCTCTGAGCCCGATCGAGGAAGCCGTCCTTATAGCTGCAACTGGGGTTACGGGCGCGGTCATGCACGACGGCCCGCTGATCAAGCCGACCGGCCTGCCGGAACTAGGCACCCCGTTTCTCAATAGCGTCGGCCGTGCCGCGCCCAGCGCCGACAACGGGCAAGCAACGTCCATGTTCTTGATCAATGACGAGGGCACTTGGCTCATCCAGCGCCCCCGCGGACAAGCCGGCGTCGATCTTCTGCGCGATATTCCACCGCGTTGGGAGGACCGAAGCGATGCGGATTGGATTGCTATGGCTAATGCCGTCAAGCGCAAGGTCTATGATAAAAGACTCGATGCCCCTCGGGAATGGCCCTACTATCTAGGGTGGAACGCCCAGCATTCGAATGTGGCAGGAACAACGATCTTTCTTCCTGTCGTGGATAATACGCGTCAGTACATCAATGCTATCCTGATTTTGCTTTCGGAACCGAAGGGCAAAGCACCTTTATTTGTGGACGACTTTAGTCCGTTTCGGCCCAAGAGCTTTGTGGAGTGGGGGGTGTGGTGCGGCATGCAAGTCGGTCTGGCACCCTACATTCCCTACCAACCGATCGGGGGTATAAAGCGAATACAGGAAGGGTATTTCAGCAAGGATGTTCCGGCGCCCTTTGGTGCGCTCGCGACTGCTCGCACTGACCATGAAGCCTTCCTACTCCTTCAAAACCTCCTGCTCGTTGGTGAGGGGCTTCGCCTGGGCGGCTGGGTTCACTCTGCTATGCTTCCGCCGCATATCATGAAGCGGGACCCGGCCAACGGAGTTTTCGGGCTGGGCTTCCGGGAGCACGGCGGCAAGCAGCCGCGTTGGGGTCGCTGGCCGCCAGTACCCGCATCGCAGACCAATTACGTTGGTCTCGACGGTTTTCTCGAAGGTGCGTGCCCGCCTTACATGTCGATGAACGATGCCGTCGATGCGGTGCTTGAGGAAAAGTACGAGGCCGATCACGTCTACGGCAATGCAAAACTATTCGGTCGAGCTTATAAGGATCAAAGCAAGGCCGATTCTTTCCTGAAGCAGGCATCACATTTCCCGAAGCAGGCGGTGACATACGGGAAAGAGATTTGTAATTACGTGTACGACACATACGGTCGTTTTCCTTCAAATACCGACGCGTTTTATCTTCCCGGCATCTGGGCTCAGTTCTCGCACCTCGAGATCGAGTATTACAATAAGATGGCTCAGCCTTGGTTTTATCGGCGACAGGCAGAGGGTAAAAAGATTTGGAATCGCCACTGACGAGAGAACAAGCCGAACGTCACCGTCGGAGCAAGGAATTGCCGGCAAATCAATGCTTTCCAAGCGCCGGCTTACCGCTGCTCAGACTTTCCCAGGTCACGATTCGGGGCCGCGCGAAAACTGCGGCCGGATTTGTTCGACGACATTTTGGAAATCGGCGGTTCGGGAGAGATGAATTCACGTTTCGCCTCGCGCCTCCTCCACCTTTCCTCACGAAAATTGGAGCGTCCTGCGCGGTCGCAAGACTAGCTCCCCCTATTGGAAACCGGACAGTTGGCAACTTATGGACGTGAAAGACGTCAGGAGGGTTCGCTTAAGGCCCCGAGCATCCCCACGACGGCCGCTGCCTAGGAACCTAAAAATTCGGCGGACGGATTGGTCCCATGAACGGCCTGGCAATGCGCCATCTACATCCTACTGGAAGACCCACATCATTGTGGCTTGGGCACAGCCGCCATGCCATAATTACGGATGCGCTCCGTGAAGACGCTCCCCGACGTCCCAGCGCTGAGACATGGTTGCGGCCCTAATGCCATTTAATGAGCCAATGGACGGACCTGACCCGATCCTCAGCGTAGGAATTACTGGTCACCGGTCAATTGCCGACGAACCGATTGTATCGGACGCTGTCGAGGCTGCGATTACAAGTGTTCTTCAGGCTCTTGAGAACGGAAGCAGACGCTCCACAGCCGCCAAACCTTTTGCGACTTCGAGACGTTTTCGTCTGAAAATCGTTTCGATGTTAGCGGAAGGAGCCGACCTTTTGGGCATGCAGGCTGGTCTAGACTGCGGCGCCGAGCTGGTCGGAGTGCTGCCGTTCGACGAGAAGTCCTACCGGGACGCCTTTGCAAATGCGCCAAGCCGCACTCTCTTCGATACCGTGTGGAGCAAACTCTCCTCAATTGTGGTCTTGAGAGGATTTGTGGGTGATGATGCTTCGTACGAGCAGGCCAATCGAGCAATTTTGGATCGAGCTGACGTCGTGATCGCCGTGTGGGATGGAGATCCGGCACGAGGACGAGGGGGCACGGGCGACGTGGTGCATGAGGCATTGGAGCGCGGCTTACCCGTTATCGTGATTAGTCCTCACGCCAATACCACTCCAAAGCTGCTTGGACCTGCTGGCGAGACCAGCTTCTCCGCAGATTCGTTGGACTTTTCGAATATCTGCAGGGACGTCAGCAGCTCGCAGGCGTCCAGAAAGTTCGCGCCAGAGCGGGCCAGCGAGCGTGAAGAGAAATGAAGGCTGCGTACCAGCCGGAACAGTTCGGTGGGGAGCAGGTTCCAAGCGCTTACCTCTGGCGAAAAGTCACAATTTAGAATCAGAAGAATTGGAAGCAACTACTTCCCTGGCACTTCACCGGCAACCCTGTGTAAGAAAATCGCATGATCCAGCAGCATTTATTTGGTCCCGGCCCGAAACGTATTCTCGCTCTCGACGGGGGTGGCATACGCGGTGCCATCACGATTGCTTTCCTGATAAAAATCGAGACAATCCTCAAGAAGCTATTCGGCCGTGAGACAAGGATCTCGGATTATTTCGATCTTATCGGCGGCACCTCAAGCGGCGCTATTTTGGCAGGTGCTGCTGCGGTGGGACTCTCCGGGCCGGAGATGCTTGAGTTTTTTAGCCGTCTCGCTCCGACCGTCTTTCGCCGTTCAGTGTGGCGAATAGTCGGATTTCAATCGAAGTTTGATTCGAGGCATTTGCAAATTCAGCTTGAATCTGTACTCGGAGATATCTCGCTTGACAGCGAGCGCATTCAAACTGGCGTCTGCGTCGTCCTGAAACGAATGGACACGGCGAGCGCTTGGGTCATAAGTAATAATCCTCGTTCCCAATTCTGGAACGATCCGCCGGACGGAAGTTATGTTGGCAATCGGCGATATAAGCTTGCGACACTAATTCGCGGCAGTGCCGCCGCTCCGCATTATTTTGATCCCCAACTCCTACAGATTGTCGAAAACCAGGAGCCAGGACTTTTCGTCGACGGCGCCCTTACTCCGTACAACAATCCGGCCCTTTTGCTCCTGTTGATTACCACGCTTCCCCAATATGGAATCCAGTGGAAAAGCGGTCCCGAAAATCTTCGTGTTGTTTCGCTCGGAGTAGGTCGGTTCAGAGACTACCTGGCCGTACGTGAAGGGTTACGTATGAGTGCAGTTGGCGTGGCCATTCGTTCTCTGACTGGTATGATCGCGGAATGCGACACAATGGTTCTCGGATTGATGCAGGCGCTTGGAACAACCCGAACACCATGGAAGATAAACTCGGAAGCCGGAACAATGAGCGGGCTCCTACCGAACGGTCCCCTTTTCGAGCAGCTGCGATATGACGTGATTCTGGAACAAGATTGGCTCAAGCGAGAGCTCGGCTTCAAGATCGATAGTAAAGCGTTGATGCGGCTGCGTCGAATTGACGATTATAACAGCGTTCGTCTAGCCTACGAAATCGGTCAACGCGCTGCCGAAAAGCAAATTCTCGAAGAGCATTTCGCGTCCGAGCTCTTCAGCGGGCAAACGTTGAATGCGCAAGCTAGCGGATCGCAATGAGCAATCGTGCGTAGGGAACTAAGGGTCGAAAGAGCGGAGCTGTCTTGTATAACCTTTTCTACAAAGCTCTCTGCGTGCTGTTTATGCTCGAGCTTTGCCTTGGGTTACGGGCAGCTCGCGCGCAAGGAGCGGATATATCAAGCGGCAAGCGTGTGGCATTGCTAATCGGAAATGCGATTTATCTCGACGGCTATAAGCCTGTGCCTACCGCACTCCATGACGCCCGTAATTTGGGAACTGAACTGCGGCGCAATAACTTTGACGTTGATTTAATGGAAAACCTCACGCGAGCGGACATGCGACGCGTACTCGACACTTTCTTTGCGAAGATCCAGCCGGGCTCGGCTGCTCTCTTATATTTCAGCGGTTTTGGGCTACAGATTGGGAATCAAAATTTCCTTATCCCAGTTGATGCGCAGATACGATCGGAAACTGAGGCAAGGCGCGACGGTTTCGCACTTGATAATATAGTTGACCGGATGGCGCAAAGGGGAGCTCAAGTGAAAATCGTAATCGTTGATGCGTCACGACAAAATCCCTACGAAACCCGATTTCGCTCTTTTTATGCGGGCCTCTCCAGGATTGATATCCCCAATGGCACGCTCGCCATCTATGCGGCGGCACCAGGGAAGGTGAAAGAGGACGACACAGGAGCAACGAGCCTGTTTATGCAACAATTGCTGACCGAAATTCGAGATCCGAACAATACTGCTGAAGAGGCGTTCAGCCGCACCAGGCTCGCCTTTTCCGCCGCCTCGGGAAGCGAACAGATTCCCTGGGTGCTATCGTCTTTGAAGGAGGGCTTCTATTTCGTGAGGAGCAAAGGTGTGCGGAAGTCAGGCTCCGAACCTGCGCCAATAACCTTATCTCCTTTACGTTCCGAGAGCGAGCCGGCAGGTCCGCCACCTACATATGCGCCACCGTCCTCTTCGCGGGATACCGGAGCAGCCGCCTTTCCCCCGAGCGTAGCTGATGAGCCCCGCCGCGTTGCTGAGACATCCGCCGCACAGTCCAGACCTATAGAGACGTTTCGTGATTGCCCGGACTGCCCGGAGATGGTCGTTATTCCTCCTGGTTCATTCGATATGGGCGGGGCCGGAACGCCTTTCGATAGGCCATTGCATCGCGTGACAATCGGGCAGCAATTTGCACTCGGTCGATACGAGATCACTTTTGATAGTTGGGACTTGTGCGTCGAAGCCGGGGGCTGCAGGTTCAAACCAGATGATCACGGCTGGGGGCGCGGGGACCATCCTGTGATCAATGTCAGCTGGTTCGACGCGAAAGAATATGTTGCGTGGCTGACACAAAAGACCGGCAAGCCCTACCGGCTCCCGAGTGAGGCCGAATGGGAATATTCTGCACGGGGGGGTACGCAAACTCCGTTCTACTGGGGCGCTCGAGTTGGTACTCGCCAAGCAAATTGCCGCGACTGCCAGACAGGCGCCGGAGTGGAGCCTCTTAACGTCGGCAACTTCCCTGCAAACGCGTTCGGTCTCTACGATATGTCCGGAAATGTCGCGGAATGGGTGGAGGATTGCTGGAACGAAAGCTACAATGGTGCTCCGCAAGACGGATCACCTTGGGCAAATGGAAATTGCTCATTACGAGGGTTGCGTGGTGGATCGTTCGACAGTCCCTGGGCATACCTTTTGTCCGCGGCGCGATTCCGTTATGATGCTGATGTCCGTTACTTCGCCAACGGATTGCGCGTAGCACGGAAGCTACCCTAATCGGCGGCAGCGCGCGTTGATCTGAAGTCGAACTCGCGTGCATCGCCGACTGCCATTGCGAAGCCAGCGATCATATTTTCGGAAATAGGGTCCAAGCTGCCATAGGCTCTCCGCTACTCCATTTTGAGGAGAAACTCCGGTTGACTCAGGAAAATGATTGGCGGACACTGGCGACTTGAGCGCTGCAGCACGCGCTCCACATCCGTTAGTCTTTCATGACAATAACCGCGATCTCCACTTTTCCTCCGTTTTTCGGAGAACGCCGGCAACTCAGTTGTGGTTCGCTAGATCGTCTCCACATTGAGACGGCCGATGGCACGCCGCTGCTGCTCCACCATGTTTCAGGGGGAACCCGCGGACCAGTGGTGTTGTCGCCCGGCACCGCGATGACCGCTCTCAGCTACTGCATCGATACGCTCCCGATGAACCTCGTGGAATATTTAGTGTCCCAGGGTTTCGACGTGTGGCTTTTCGATTGGCGGACGAGTCCCCTCCTTGATGCGCACAAACGGCCCTACACGCTTGACGATGTAGCGCACTACGACTGGCCCGCGGCGATTGCTGAGGTGCGCACGCGTACTGGAGCCGCTCAGGTTTCGGTGCTTGCGCACTGCCTATCATCACCGACTTTTCTTCTTTCGCTCCTACGTGGTCACCTCGATCCGACCGCGATTCGCGCCTTTGTCGCAAGTCAAGTTGCACTGCATTTGCGCTTCACTGGGCCAGGAACAATGAAGGTCAAACTGCATTTGGATCGGCTGCTGCCGCCGCACGAAATGGTTCACCAGCGTCCCCAAGATGTATGCGTGCGATTTGCTGATCTTGCCGCATCATTTCTTGCCCTGGTGATGCCTCGCAGCTTCAAGTGCGACAATAGGGCATGCTACCGGCATGTCGCGACTTTTGGCGAGCTGATCCTTCACAGCCGCATCAACAAAGATACTCATGAGCTGATGGGCGATCTTGTGCCGGAATGCCTGACGGGTTTTCTTAAAGATGTCGCATTGTGGGCTCGTGGTGAAACGATTTTAACGGAAGATGACCGACAGCATCTCGGTAGCCTCCGGTTTCCTATCCACTTCATATCCGGTTCGGAAAATCGGATGTTCATCCCGGAGAGCACCGAGGAAAGCTTCAATCTCCTTTGCGAATTTAATGGGCCCGAGTATTATCGGCGCAAGGTCTATCCCAATTTTGGCCATCTTGACTGTTATTTCGGCATCGGAGCAGCGGAGACGATCTGGCCCGATCTGCTGGCGGCGCTCGATCCTGAAGTCCTTAATAGCCTTTCAAGTGAAAGCGAGCCGTTTTCGGCCGCAGCGACCATCTAACGCGGAGCCTTTGAGCGGCGGGTTCCCGGGTTGGACGACGGCCTATCTGATTGGGACCGCGGGAGGCGGAGTAGCCGCTGTAGTTCCGCCCGGCGAGTGTTTGATATCTGACGCGGCCGCCGCCGGCTGGATGGACCATAGGAGGAACCCATGGGAAACTCTCTGTCAGGTTTCGTTTCAGCCATTGTGATCAGCATCGTAAACTCGATAGTGCCACCCTCCGCGACAGCACAATCGTCGCTTTGGGATCCCTCCGCCGAAATAGTTGAATTGATCATGCCATCCGTCGTCGGGATCGCGATTAAAGGAATGCTTGATCCTTCCGAGGAGGACGTAAGCCGGAAAGGAGTCAATGCGCCTGTTATAGTTGATGTGACCGGCTCCGGCGTGATCGCGGATGCCACAGGGTTGATCGTAACTAACAGGCACGTGATCGAGGGCGCTTATCAAATTCAGGTGCGGCTCCATGATGGTACGACGACCAAAGCTCGCTTGCTTGGCAAAGGATTAGGGGAGGTCGATCTGGCTGTCATCAAGATTGACCTCGATTACCCATTGGCCGTTGCTCGGCTCGGCGACAGCAACGAGGTCCGGGTCGGCGATCGCGCTCTCGCGGTCGGAAATCCGCTTGGATTTTCGGGTAGCGTGACTGCCGGCATCGTAAGCTCCCTGGGGCGCGATCTGCGCCAAACCGCCATCGGTGAGTTCATTCAGACGGATGCAGCAATTAATCACACCAACTCCGGCGGCCCACTCTTTAATATGCGCGGCGAGGTCATCGGCATTAACAACCAGAAACATTCGGACACCTCAGGTGGCAGCTCCAACGGCATCAGCTTCGCCGTTCCGGTCAATGAGGTGCGTTTTGTCCTTGAGCAGATCAAGCGATTTGGTCGACCTCATTTCGGGTATATCGGCGCGTGGGTGCAAGGCATCACCCCTGAGATGGCCGATGCGATTAATCTTCCGAACGATACAGGCGTAATTGTCGCGTCCGTAACGCCGGATGGGCCCGCTGCTTTGGCCGGCATCAAGCCTGGCGACGTCCTTCAAAGGATTAATGGGCAGAAGACCACCGACTATCGCAATTTCCATCGTACCATAGCCATTTCGCCCGGCAGGGCTATTACATTGGAGGTTTGGAACGCAGGGAAGACGCGCACTGTCACAGCTGATGTAAAGGAATATCCTCAGAGCCTGTGGATGTCCTACACCTCGGATCACGTAAACGCCCCTATTTTCAATGAGGTGACGGACTTTGGGTTTGAGATTTCCGATGTCACCCCTGCTCTGCGGAGTCAGTATAGCCTGGACTCCGATCTTGTCGGTCCTGTAGTGACCCGTGTGGTCGAAGACTCTGCTGCAAAGCACGCCGGTCTGAAAGTCGGAGATGTGCTTGTCGAGGCTCAAGGAACAAAACTCAATGCAATCTCAGATTTTGCTAAGCGGTTGACGGAGCTTCGGGATAGTGGACGTCGGAACGTAATGCTTTACGTCGGGGGGACGGGCGGCGACCGGTGGGTGGCCCTGCCTTTGCAGCTGTAGTCGCGTCGAGTTGGTTTGCTGCGCAGGTTCTGCGATTTGCAAGTGGTATGCGGCTCAAACGAACTTGCGCGTCTCATATGTTCGCGCTGGCAAACACGTGGGCGCCTCTGGGTTTCAGACAGATGCAGGCAGCGTAGAGCTTCCAGCCGCGCAGTACCGCCCTTCATCGCCGAGCTGATCAGCCTCCCGATTGTATCTACCTCGCGACGCACCGGATCGGCGTCCAAATGCGCGTAGCGCTGGGTTGTCGAAGGCGTGGAACGTAACTTCCCGATTATTGGCTAGGCACCGGCGCCTATGGAAGCAAAACTGTCCCTGAGATCATGAAGCCTTAGGCCGGCTAGGTGTGCCTCGTTCACGATGGCCGCCCGCGTGATTGCGCTGGCGGGGTTCTTAGTCGATTGCGGGCTCGAATGCGAAGAGGATGCCCGCGCTGCTTCTCTGGAAAGATCCGCATGACCTCGCGTTCCCCCCGCATGCATCGGCGCGCCCGCACTTCATTCGAGAAGTAAGAACGGGCCTTTCTCAAGAATCTGGGCAATCACTGACGTACTCGGGTTCGTATAATTGGCTGGTTCGGTCGGTATAGTTGCTTCGGCCGCACTCCTCCAGTTCGGTGCGCAGACGCATACTTCGTTCCTGGGCGTGACGCGTGCCTTGCGAACTCCACGCGCAATTTGTCTCGGTTTCTCAGAGGCGCTCCGACCTTCCGCCGCTCGGAAAGTCGGTTCAGAGTTCTCGGCGACCGGCTGCGGTGGGCTCGGTGTGATAAAATGATCGCCGCCCGCTATAAAGTCAGGCTGGATCATCTCGCGAAAACTCGAAGGCACGGGTTGGGCTGTTTGAACGAGCGTTGCCCCTGGTTCAAAGGAGCTATCGTCTGGAAAGTGTCAGCAGCCATTTCGCGATGTTCGGATCAGCCGATCGGGGGTCAAAGCTTCGCGCTTCCGGAGGTAAGACAAGCTGCCAAAACGGCGGCGGACTTCATGTCACAATGTCACATCCGTAGTTACCAGCCCCAGCTTAGCAATTCCTAAGCTGGGCCATCGGTTTCCATCGACTAGCGGCTTAGCATCCCCGCGACACGCACAGCGGCAGGCTCACTCGGCACGTCGAAGATGGTG
>Ga0164302_10000022_pt1 | contig 31715 bp, 26 predicted proteins | sample Whisoiple_202_MG_FD_109714 | JGI IMG/M metagenome (GOLD analysis project Ga0164302, IMG submission 109714) | Soil microbial communities amended with pyrogenic organic matter from upstate New York, USA - Whitman soil sample_202_MG | ecosystem: Environmental > Terrestrial > Soil > Agricultural... | reverse complement strand
GTCGTCGAGGAAGCCGAGGAAGGCGATCCCCAGCAGGTAGGGCAGCCAGCGCCGCAGGTCCGGCTCCAGCAGGTCGAGGTCGGCGCGGTCGTCGAGGAAGGCGAGCGGGGCCAGCGCTACCAGCGCCGCCGTCGCCAGCACCGCCCCCAGCGGGAAGGCGAGGAGCGCCCCGCGGTAGTTCTCCCGCACCAGGCCGGCGTCGCGCAGCCCGCGCGCCCCCGCCGGGACGATGAACAGCGAGATCGCCAGCGCCAGCGGCAACCCGACCCAGTACACCCGCTATTCCCCTTCGGTCAGCAGGTCGGGCAGCAGCTGGTCGGCGCTCCCCTTGACCCCGAAGCTGCCATCGGCGCCGAGCAAGGCGAAGACCATCGCCAACTGCCCCGCCGTCAGGTCGACGTCGTCGACGCTGGCCATCCCGTTCGACTGGAAGAAGGAGACGTTCGAGGTGTCGTCGGTCGAGGTCTCCACGCCCACCGCCGGCACCCGGGTGGCGGTGATGCCGCTCGCCAGCGCTTCCTCGAATTCGTCGGTTTTTTCATCCTGCACCGGCCCCATGCCTTCGGGCTGGTCGCGGACGACGATCAGCCCGTCGAGCCCGCCGAAGCTGCCGCTGGCGCGCGAGAAGAAGTTGCCGCGCACCACCTCGGGGAGCGTCCCGCCGAGCACCAGCTGCCGTCCCAGGCCGGTGCCGAGTTCGGTCAGGGCGTCGGAGTTCGTGCGCAGGTCCGCGAAGCGGGTCTTGGCCAGGTCTTCGGCGAGGCCGTTGACGTCGACTGGCTCACGCACCACCCCCACCCCGACCAGGCGGCCGCCGGTCGGCGCCAGCGCATCCTCGACTTCGCCGGTGATGTCGCTGGGAAGCCCGCCGAGCGCGAGGATCGCGACCCGTTTCCCCTTGAGTTCGTCGCGGGTCAGCACCGGATAGACGCGCTGGGCGAACTCGTTGGACTTGTTGAGGTCGCCGTTTAAGTCGTTTACCTGCGAGCGGGCGTCCTGGAGGTTGCCGACCAGGCTCCGCTCGAGGTCCCGGCGGGTGTTGGTCAGCGCGTCGCCGCCGAACTCGGCGCCGATCAGGATCCCGATCGCGAGCGCGATGAAGACGGCGATCAGCGAGGTGGCGTGGTAGCGGGCGGAGTACCCCATCGATGGCGGAAGGCTAGTGCCGCACGCGCATCTAGTCGATGCCGAGCCAGATCCGGATCTTCAGCCAGACGAGTTCGAAGACGTCGTTGAGCGCCGGCGAGGTGATCACCAGGATCGTCAGCAGGACGAGGAAGGCGACGGCGAAGAAGGCGAGCGGCGCCAGGGTCGAGCTCGGGTTGTAGAGCCGGCTCACCCCCTTGGCGTCGACCAGGCGCTCGCCGATCTTCAGCCGCGTCAGGAAGGTCGAGGACATCCCGCCCCGCTTGCGGTCGAGGAACTCGACCAGGTTGAAGTGGGCGCCGACGCTGACGATCAGCGCCGCGCCCTTCTCGTGGGCCATCAGCATCGCAACGTCCTCGCTGGTCCCGGCGGCGGGGACGACCTGGTGGTCGAGCCCGGCCTCCTGCAGCCGCTCGCGGCCGGGCGCCCGGCCGTCCGGGTAGGCGTGGACGACCAGCTCGGCGCCGCAGCCCAGGGCCGCGTCGCTGGCCGAGTCCATGTCGCCGAGGATCACGTCCGGCTTCAGGCCGGCTTCGAGGACGCCGTCGGCGCCGCCGTCGACGGCGACGATCAGCGGCCGCATGTCGCGGATATAGGCGCGCAGCGTTTTCAGGTCGCGCCGGTGGCGGTCGCCGCGGACGACGATCAGGACATGGCGGTCGCGGAAGCTGGCCCGCGTCGCCGGGAAGGCGATATTGCCGGTCAGCAGATCGGTCTCTTCGCGCACGTGGGCGACGGTGTTTTCGGCGAATTCGCCCAGCGCCTCGTCGATCCGCGCCCGGTGCTCCTGCATTTCCCGCTCGAGCTCGGGGACCCGCAGGACGCGGCCGCGCGCGACCTCCTCCGCCCCGACGTAGATCGTCCCCTCGTCGATCCGCACCCGATCGCCGTCTTTGAGCCGCTCGAAGAGGCCGGCCCCGGGAGCGTCGATCAGCCGGATCCCCGCCCGGGCCAGCATCAACGGGCCCGCGTTGGGATATCTCCCCTGCGAGGACGGCGAGGCGTTGATCACGGCGACGACCTCTGCTGCGATCAGCTCCTCGGCGGCGATGCGGTCGACGTCGACGTGGTCGATTACCGCCACGTCGCCCGGGCGCAGGCGCTTGACCAGGTGCTTGGTCCGCTCCCCCAGCCGCGCGGTCCCTTCGATCGGCGCCTCGGGCCGGGCGCCATTCCTGCGCCCGAGCAGGGCAGGGAGGCGACGACGGCTGGTAGCGGCCACCAGCCCAGATTAGGCCCTTAGGAGCTCACGGGCATGCTCAGTTGCCGCTTCGTCGGAAGTCTCTCCGCCGAGCATGCGGCGGATCTCGGCGACCACGCCCTCACCTTCGAGGCGCTCGACCGTTGCCACCGCCTCGTTGCCGCCGACGTCCTTTTCGAGCCGGAAGTGCACGTCGGCCAGCGAGGCGACCTGGGGCAGATGGGTGATGCAGAGGACCTGGCGGTCGCGCCCCAGCGCCTGCAGCCGCTCGCCGACGACCCGCGCGGTCTTGCCGCCGACGCCGGCGTCGATCTCGTCGAAGACCATCGTCCCCGCGCTCGCCGCCTGCCCCAGCCCGCTCAGCGCCAGCATCACCCGCGAGAGCTCGCCGCCCGAGGCCGCATCGCGGAGCGGCGCCGCCTCGATCCCGGGGTTGGGCGCGACCCGCAGCTCGACGGTCTCGCGACCGGAGGCGCCGTATTCGTCGGGGTGGGGCTCCAGCACCACCTCCAACGAGGCCCCGACCATCGCCAGGCCGGCGAGCTCCTCCGCGACGCGCTCCTCCAACGGGCCGGCGACGGCTTCGCGACCGGCGCTGAGCCGCTCGCCGAGATCCGCGCGTCGCACTTCGGCCGCGGCCAGGGCGGCCTCGGCCTCGGCGCTGCGCACCTCGGCTCCCTCCAGGCGGGCGATCTCCTCGCGGCAGCGCTCGGCGTGGGCGAGCACGGCCTCGACGCTGCCACCGTGCTTGCGCTCCAGCTTGTCGATCGCTTCCAGCCGCTCCTCCACCGCCTGCAGAGAGGCCGGGTCGGCGGCGATACCCTCGGCGTAGTCGCGCAGCTCCGAGGCGACGTCGCCGGCCTCGACCACCAGCGCCCCGAGCCGCTCGGCAAGCGAGTCGAGCGCCGGATCGAGTCCGGCGGCGCCCTGCAGCGCGGCTTCGGCCTGTGCCAGCGCGGCAGCGGCGCCGCCACCGTCCGCATCGGCTCCCGCGAGCCCGGCATGAGCGCTGGATGCGGCTTCCCGCAGCCCCTCGGCGTGGCGCAGCCGCTCGCGCTCGGCGGCGATCTCCGCCCGCTCCTCGGGGACCGGCGCCACCTCCTCGATCTCCGAGAGCTCGTAGCGGTAGAGGTCGAGGTCCCGCTCCCGCGATCCTTCGCGCTCGCGTAGCTGCGCCAGCTCGGCCGCCAGCCCTCCGCACTCGCGGTGCGCCTCGCGGTAGGCGGTCCGCATCTCCAGGTGCTCGGCGCCGGCGAAGCCGTCGAGGATCTCCAGCTGCGCCGAGGAGATCGTCAACCGGCGGTGCTCGTGCTGGCCGAAGAAGGCGATCAGCCGCCCGCCGAGCAGCTTCAGGTCGGCGGCGGTCGCGGCGCGTCCGGCGACGAAGGCGCTGGTCCGGCCGCCCGCCGAAACCCGCCGGCCGAGCACCACCTCATCGGCGCCCTCCGGCAGCCGCTCGGCCAGCTCGGCGAACTCCGGCTCCTCGAGCAGCCCCGCGGGCAGGTCGAAGACGCCCTCGACCCAGGCCTCGGCGGCGCCGGGTCGGACGATCTGGGCTTTCGCCTTGCCGCCCATCAGCAGGTCGAGCGAGTGCGCCAGCACGGTCTTGCCTGCACCGGTCTCGCCGGTGATCGCGTTCAGCCCCTCCCCCAGCCGCAGCTCGGCCCGCTCGATCAGAAGGAGGTTCTCGATCCGCAACTCACGCAGCATGGGATCTGTGTAGCAACGGCCGCGGACGATGGTCGAGGGGCCCGGAACGCCGGGCCCCTCTGGGTTCGGTCAGGGTTTAGCCGTCAGGAAGAGCGGCTCCTCGTTTTTCGTGTCTGTAAACAGCTCGTATTTCAGGGTCGTGACTTCGGCTTTTGCCGGGCACATCATTCCGCTCCCGGCCTCGAGACCGAAGGCGGGTTTTCCGGTGACTTCGAATGTCGCCGGATGTGAATCTGTGGTGAAACTCCCGCTTATGTTCCCGGCAAGGCTGTAGATGCATTTCATACTGGTGCCTTCGAAGATGACTGTGAACGTGCCGTTGGCCTGACCGCAGTCGTTGCCGATTAGTTCGAATTTGTCACTGCCTTTGACGTTTTTGATGCACCAGTGACTGGTGCTCAGTTCGCCGTTTGTCAGCGCCGGCACTGTCGTCAGGGTTGCACCAAACGTTGGGAATCCGGATGATTTGCAGCGTGTTTCATTCATGGTCAGATTGCTGGCAAAGCGCAGCGTTTCGATTGTGGTTTCCCATTCGGTCGCGTTATTTTTGACCACCGACCCTGTCATCCAGTTCTCGTTGCATTCGACCGTGGTGAGGCCGGCAGTGAACACGGCGGTCTGGTCGCCTGTAAATGTCACTTTCGTTCCAACCGCGATATCCGTACTGGGTGTCTCCCTGAGCAGCGCAGCCGCCGAAGCCGTTGCGGGGGCAACCGCGGCGGCAAGCGCCACCACGGCCAGGCAGAGCGAAATGTTCAACTTGTTCATGGGATTCCTTTCCCCTCCAAGGGGTGACCTCGGGTCTTTTACTCAAAATCCCTATTTCATTGGGGACGACCGCGTCAAGGAAAAGCGGGGATCCGCGAGCGCAAAGGTGTGAGCGCGGCCGTCCGCGCCGGCGGATAGCCGTCTAGCCTCGAGGCTCGCTCGGGCCGTCCGTCGGCTGGACGAAGTCCCTGGAGCGGACCAGCCAGAAGCCCAGTGCGGCGCCGAGGAAGGAGCCGATCGCGGCGATCAGGATGATCTCGTTGAAGGCACTGACGAAGGCGACGTCGGCGGCGTGGGTCGCTTTGACGTGGAGCTCCGGCGGCAGCTGCAGTTCGGCGACCGCCCGCGAGCCGCCGGAGGCGACCACTTCCCCCAGCCCGTCGGGGGCGCGCGGCAGCAGCTCGCCCAGCTTGGCGTCGACGCGGCCCTGGAAGACGGCGCCGAGCCCGGCGACGCCGGTGGCGATCCCGACCTGGCGGAAGGTCGTGTTGATCCCCGAGCCCATCCCCGATTTCTCCACCGGGACGACCGCGATCGCCGCCTGCCCGATGCCCGGGTTGGTCGTCCCGATCCCGATCCCGGCGAGGATGAAGCCGGCCAGCAGCGTCGTCCAGGTCGAGTCGACCGAGACGCCGTGCATCAGCAGCAGCCCGACGCCGACGGTGGCCAGCCCGACCCCGAGCAGGATCCGAATCGGGACCCGGTGCGAGAGCGCGCCGGAGATCGGGGCGACGACGAAGCCGAGGACGGTCAGCGGCAGGAAGCGGAGCCCAGCCTCCAGCGGCGAGTAGTCGAGCACCCCCTGCATGTAGATGGTCAGGTAGAGGAAGAGGGCAAACATCCCCGCCGAGAGGAAGAAGGCGACCGCCGAGACGCCGTTGAAGGCGGCTTTGCGGAAGAGCGTCAGGTCGAGCATCGGGTGGTCGCTGCGGCGCTCGATCGTGAAGAAGGCCAGCAGCAGGACAGCGGCGCCGATCAGGCAAGCGAGGATCAGCGGGCTCCCCCACCCCTCCGGGTTGCCCCGGATCAGACCGAAGATCAGCAGGAAGAGCGCCGAGGAGAAGGTGACGAGGCCGGGGAAGTCGATCGGCTCGGGGTCCGGGGCGATGACGTTGACGATCTTGCGCTCGGTCAGGACCATCGCCGCAATCCCGATCGGGACGTTGATAAAGAAGATCCACTCCCAGCCGAGGCTCTCGGTGACGACGCCACCGATCAGCGGCCCGACTGCGACCGCACCGCCGACCGTCGCGCCCCAGACCCCGAATGCCGTCGCCCGATCTTTGCCGTGGAACTCCTGGCCGATCAGCGCCAGCGAGGTGGCGAACATGCCGGCGCCGCCGACCCCCTGCAACCCGCGCGCCAGGTTGAGCAGCGTCGGGTTCTCGGCGATCCCGCAGAGGAACGAGGCGAGGGTGAAGATGCCGAACCCGATCGTGAACACCCGCCGCCGGCCGAGCCGGTCGCCGAGCGACCCGGCGGTGAGCAGGAAGGCGGCGAGCATCAGCGAGTAGGCGTCGACCACCCACTGCAGGCTGGAGAGGCTTGCGTTCAATTCCCGCTGGATGTCGGGCAGGGCGACGTTGACGACGGTGACGTCGAGCAGCAGCATGAAAGTCGCCACCGAGACAAGGACGAGGGTCCACCACTTGCGCTCCATGGCGGGCAACCCTAGACAACCGATCTCGTCGGCTGACCAAGCAGATCAAGGACGCAGGGAGCGCCGCGTGCTCTGCACGCAAGCGACTGAGGACGCAGAGATGCGCCGGTCAGACGGCGAGATGGCCGAACTTCTCGCGGATGCGGCCGTAGAAGCTCGTGCCGGGAAGCTGCGCCAGACGGCTGACTGAATCGATGAAGCGGACCTCCAGCGAGGCTCCGGCGGCGAGGTCGGCGACCTTGCCGCCGTCTACCGCGACCTCGACCGGCTCGCGCTCGGGCGCGTTGACGACGTGGAGGACGTCGCCGGGGGCGACGACCAGCGCCCGCGCGGTGAGCGAGTGCGGCGAGATGTAGCTGACCACGTAGCCCTTCACGCCCCAGGCCAGGATCGGTCCCTGGTTGGCGAGGTTGTACCCGGTCGAGCCGGCGGGCGTGGCGGCGACGAGCCCGTCGCAGCGGACGTGGCCCACCTCCTCGCCGGCGATCCCGTAGCTGAGCTCGGCGACGCGGTCGTGCGGGCGGCGGGCGAGGGTGATGTCGTTGAGCCCCACCTGCTCGGTGCCGCCGACCTTCACCTCCAGGCCGGGCAGGTCGATCGTCTCGAAGTCCCCGGCCAGCGCCCGGCGGATCCCCTCGGCCGCCTGCTCGCGCTCGACCGCGGCGAGGAACCCGACGGTGCCGAAGTTGACGCCGAACACCGGGACCTCGGTGTGGGCGTAGCGGCGCAGCGCGTGGAGGATCGAGCCGTCGCCGCCGAGCACGAGGCAGATGTCGGGAACCGTGTGTTCGGCGGTGACGTCGACGCCCTCGCCGGCGGCGCCGTGCTTCTCCAGCTCCTGCTCGGTAGCCGCCAGCCGCCAGCCGGCCTCGTGGGCGACCTCGGCCGCGACCGCGACCGCTTCGGAGGCGCTCGGCGGGTGCGAGTGAGTGATCAGCGCCGCGGTCTTCACTCGTCTTCCTCCACGACGGCGGCGACGGCCGCCTCCAGGTCTTCGACCTCCGCGCCGGAGCCCCCGCACCAGACGAAGGTCTCGCGATTCCCCTTCGGCCCCGGCAGGCCGGATGAGGCGAAGCCGCGGACCGGCAGGCCGAGCTCGCGGGCGGCGAGGGCGACGGCTTGGATCGCCTCGCGGCGGTCGGCGGCGTCGCGCACGACACCCTTCCCGACCCGCTCCCGGCCGAGCTCGAACTGCGGCTTGACCATCGCCAGGATCTCGCCGCCCGGCTCTAGGCAGCGGGCCACGGCCGGCAGGATCTTGGTCAGCGAGATGAAGGAGACGTCGATGGTGGCGAGCGAGGGGACGAACGGCAGATCCGCCGGCTCCAAGGCCCGAGCGTTGAGCCGCTCGATCACGTGCACGCGCGGGTCCTGCCGCAGCCGCACGTCGAGCTGCCCGTAGGCGACGTCGACCGTCGCCACCCGCGGGGCGCCGCGCTGCAGCAGGCAGTCGGTAAAGCCGCCGGTCGAGGCGCCGACGTCGAGGCAGTCGCGCCCGGCGACGTCGATGCCCAGCGCCTCTAGGGCGTTCTCCAGCTTGATGCCGCCGCGCGAGACGTAGCGGGGGCCCTCGGCGACGACCAGGCTCGCGTCCGGCTCGACCAGCTGGCTCGGCCGCAGCGCCACCGGCCCGTCGCGGCCGATGCGGACCTCGCCGGCGCGCACCGCGCCGGCCGCCGCCGAGCGCGACGGAAAGAGGCCGCGGTCTGCCAAAACCGCGTCTATCCGGGACTTTCCCATCCGGCGAAAGCTACAGCGAGGCCGGCGATCTGGCCTTTTATTCGAGCTTGAGAATGGCTTGCCACATTTGCGCAGGCCCCACCGCGCACCGGTCACCAAATTTGATCTGGTCGCCTAGGGCAAATCGGGTAGAGACCCCGCAGAGTCCGTCAATTGCAGGATCTCTGTGACCCCACTCACACACAAGTCGCACATACGTTCGTACGCTGTTCAAGGATTCGCAAGGGAAGACCGATCAAGGAGATCAGGAAAAGACTTCAAAGGCTGAACCCCGCGTCGAACATACGCCTCGCTGCTTCCCACAGCGACGCACTCGACATTAACCGGGCTCACCTACCTCCCACGGATCCACACATATATAGAGATACATATCTCTCCTCCCTGTAGTAACCCCAGAAGCGCCCCGCCTCCCCCGGCGGGGCGTTTTCTGTTGTGGAGCCAAATTCGGCGCCTCCGGGGGCATCCGCGAACGAGACTCTGAGCTTCAGTGCGCCAGTTGGTGCGCCAGTAGAGCAACCGAGCGACGGCGACACCGACTGGCGGACCCCTACTCCGTGCTTCCTTCGTCTACCGGCAGCACAGGTTCCGCTGGCTTCAGTGAGACCTGGTTGCCAACCATTGGCGGCCGATCCGCCGCCTCTCGAAGTCCGACCAAATCATTTGAGAATTCTTCCGCTGACAGCCCCGGTGGCAAGGAAAAAATCAACGGTTGCATCGGCGCCGCCCATTCCTTGCCCCCGGTCGTGATCGCAAATGCCTCAAGCAGATCAAAAGGATCTATCCCAGCCGCCAGCATGGGACCGAGCGGCGTGTAGACCTGGTGGCTCGAACCGTCGACCTTGGCCTCAATCGGCTGATCGAGATGAATGTATGCCACCCGCTCGATCGGGCGGCCTGGTGCTGGCTCATCCACGTAGAAGCGCAATCCCACTCGCTCGACAGCAAGGGATCGTCCTCCCGTATTCCAGAAGCCGACGCAGGCGTAGCCGGCAAGCACATGCCCAAGGTCAGGTTCCAGTCGTGAGGTAATGAGGCGAACACTCGACTGGACGGCCAGCTGGCGGCGACCCACTAGGAACTCCCGCCTTACGGCGATCCCTGCTCCGGCAGTCCCCGTGACTGCTCCCCATATTGCTAGCGGATCCACCCGCGGATCGTGTCGGACCTCTCGGATGTCGCCGGAGACAACTTGACCGCCGCTACACGGCACCGGCCAGGTAGGCATCCATCCGCGCCCGCACGTCATCGTAGCTCCCGGGGAGCAGGTGGCCGTACACGTCAAAGGTCGTCTGGATTTTCGAGTGGCCCATGACGACCTGGATCGCTTTCGGGTTCGCGCCGGTGTCGATCAGCAGCGACGCGAAGGTGTGGCGGCACTCGTGGAGGGTGAGCATGGTCAACAGGACCGGCGCGCGCCCCTCCTGCTCTGCTGCTTCCCGCTCGGCAAGGTTGTACGCCTTCCAAGCCCGTCGCGCTCGGCCGTCGATGGTGGACGGGTAGAAGACCTGATCGGCGGCGCGGCCGAAGATTCGATCCCCTCCGCTTCTCCCCGTCCTGACAAGCTGCTCATCGAGGAAGTCCCGCAGGATCGCGAGCAGGGGAATCGTCCGCTTCGCCGCCTCTGACTTGGGCTCAATCTCCCCCTCCTCCTGGTCCCACCCTTTCTTGACATAGAGAAGATTCCGAGCCAGATCGATGTCTTCACATCGCAGCGCTTGCAGCTCTCCTCGGCGAAGACCCGCGTAGAACGCCGTCGCCCAGAGGGCGCGATCCTCAAGAGGAAGCAGAGCGATCAACTCCGCGGCTTCGGAGGGCGCGACGATCCGGCGCGGGCGCTTCGACCTCCCAACAGGAAGATCGATGCCTTCGGTCGGTTTGTTGGCGAGTTCTTCGCGATCGTTGGCTCGCCGGTAGAACGCCTGAAGCGGATTGAGTGCGTTGCTGGCGCTGTGGGTCGAAAGCGTCGCCCCCAGCTCGTCGGCGAATGCCTGCACGTCGGAGCGCCGAACCTCTGACGGGCGGAGCATCCCGAGTTCGGAGTCTTTGTAGCGAAGGCGGACGGCCCGCTCGTAGGAGCGAATCGTGTTCGGCTTGTAGCGCTCCTTCTTCTTCGGGCGGACCTCGCCGCTCTCCATACCGGCGACGAAATCGACCAGCGCCTCGTAGAGGGTTCGGCTGTCCTTCGGCGTCGAGCGCAGCTCCCCCACACGGGCCGCCGTCAGTGCCTCGGCGCGCCAGGCTTTCGCCTCGCTCTTCGTCTTGAACGTGCGGCGAACCTTCCGCTTCTCTCGGCGCAGATAAACCCATGCCTCCCAGCCGGAGTTGCATCGGCAACGTTTTCCCTCCCGCGCGGGGCAGCTCTTTGCGTGTCGCCGGACGACGCCCTCAGCCATGGGTCCGCCCCCTCCCGGTGAGAAGGTCGCCGCCCGTCCAAGGGCACAGATACATAGGGTGAGAAATAGCCATGAGGAGGATGCGTCTCCTTTTGGTTAGGCCCTCGGGTGGCGCGCCAACGCCGCTCCGGGGGCTGCTTTTGTTGACGTGGAATCTACCGCCTGAGACCGACGCCTGGCAGCTCATCGGATCTGCTCCACCATCGGCACCTCGGCGTTCTCGACCACCCAGCGTTCAAGCTCGGCAACCGGCACCAGGCGCTTGCGACCACGCCGGATCAGGCGAAGGTGCGGGGCGATGTGAGCGTCGAAGTAATCGGGGCCGACGCCGACAGCCGCGGCGGCCTCGGAGGGCGTCAGGGCGATGCGGGGGATGGATGCGGGTAGCTTCTTTGCCATAGCGATCCGCCAAGCTAGAGGCGCCCTCGATCGCTTTGAACGTGTGTAGGGGTGGGTAAGGGGTTACCCACCCCCGCGACGCCTCCCGGAGCAGATCCGCCGGGCCTCCACCCTCTCGGCCGGTGCGGCCAGTGAATCGACATGCCGCGGGGTGCCGCTGTGCCGGGGCATCTGTGTGCCCTGGCACGTCGCGATGCCCCGGCATGACATGCCCCGGCTAAGCCGGGGCTGTGCCCGAGCAAAGAAGATGCCCCGGCATCGCCGGCTGGATGCCGGGGCATGTGCCGGGGCTTAGAAGCTGCCTTCGCCTCCACGCTCATCTCCCGAACCCGATCTCTATCGACCACGCGGCGACCCGTTGCCGGCTCTGCTCAAGCCGGAGTTGCCGCTGGGCCTGCTGGATCTGCCGCTCGGCATCGGCGTGCTCCAGAGCCCTGACGTGGTCTTGCGGCTTCGGCCCGAGCGCTTTGTCTCTGTCGACCACGTCGTTTCTGAGGCGGTAGCCCTCGACTCCCCGCACCGCTCTGTCCCACTCGCGCGCTTTCGTCGGATCGGAGGGACGCTCACCAAGCTCGGAGGTGATGTAGTCGGGCGGCGAGAGCCGCGCCGCCGTCGCCGCCAGTCGCGCCCGCTCGGAGAGAACATGCTCTGCAACGGCTGCCTTCGCCCGCGCCTCATGGCGTACCTCGGCGAGCGCTGCCTTCTCGGCTTGCCGCTGCTCGATCCGCTGGCGCACGGCTGCCCGGCTCTCCGCGAGGAAGCGCTCCTCGTCGCCTCGCTCGGCCACCGCCCGTTCGATGTGCCCGAGCGTGACTCTGTCCTCCCGCAACCTTTCCTCGATCCGGCGATGAGCGCCCGCGTTGTGAAGCTCGGCGCCGGCCTCGGCTTGGATCTCTCGGACCCGGCGGGCAAGCTCGGCCGGCGAGAGCCCGTCGAGCTCCGCCCGCAGCGCCGCGTCGTGGGCGGAGCGCTGAGCCCCGACCCGCTCCGCGGCTTCGGCGATGTGATCGAGACCGCCGCGCGCCGCCGAGCGCGGCGCATACTCCTCGCGCTCGAAGTTGACCTCCGGCGTCGCGTAGAGGTAGGTGCCCTCCCGGCTGCGCGAGGTGGCGACGTAGAACTCCTCCTTGGTCATCGACGGATCGGCCATGACGAAGGCCGTGTCCACCGTCGCCCCCTGGGCCTGGTAGGTCGTCGCTGCATAGCCGTATTCCAGCGCAGGCCCTCCGTCCCTCTCCCTCAAGCGCCCCAAGTAGTCGGAATCGACACACACCCGCCCGCGGGTGTCGATTCCGACTAACTCCACGGTCCCGGACTCCCTATCCACCCCCGCCACGACCCACCGCTCGCGGTTGTAGATGTTCTGGCGCTGGTCGTTTATCCGGGTGATCACCTGATCGCCGGCAGCAAAGCGGGCTTCGCCGATCGTGATCTCCTCCGCCCCCAACCGGCCCGCCGCCTTCATCTGCTCCCGGGCCAAGGCGTTCAGCTCGGCGACCTCGGCGTTGGGCTTCGCCACCATCAGCGCGTCCTCATCGCGCTGGAAGCTCTGCCACCAGTCGGCGACCATCGCCTCGCGGCGCGCGAGCGGATCGTCGGCGACCGTGACGCGCTCGGCGCCCTCATAGACCGAGAGCGCCTCGCGACCTTCGCCCTCTCTGACCATCTTCGCCGCCTCGCGCTCCAGGTCGTGGCGGTGGCGGATCACTTCGTCGAGGACGACCACTTCGCTCCTCGCGACGATCGAGGCGAAGAGGCCGCCCGCCTCGATCTCCCCGAGCTGCGCGGGGTCGCCGATCAGGACCAGCTTCGCCTCTGCCTCGGCAGCGTGCTGGACGAGCCGGGCCATCGCCCGCGAGTCGACCATCCCGGCCTCGTCGACCACGAGCACCGATCCCCGGGCGAGCGCCTGCTGACCCGCCGCGCTCCCGCGGTCGAGTTCGGCCAGCAGGCGGGCGACGCTGGTGGCGCTCAAGCCCTCGGAGCGAAGGACGTTGGCCGCCCGCCAGGTCGGTGCCGCGACCCGCAGCTCGGTGCGCTCGTGAGCCCAGCCGCGCGCGGCGGCAACCGTGGCGTAGGTCTTGCCGGTTCCGGCCTCGCCGACGACGACGACCAGTCCCTCGCCGCCGCCCAGCAGGCGGCGGACCATCGCCTCCTGGTCGGGCTTGATCGAGGGCCGGCGGGCGAGGACACGGTTGACGAGCAGCTCGTCAACGACGGCGCGGTCGGTCCGCGCCGCCATCGCCTCGGCGGTGGCGAGCGCCTTTCGCTCCAGCTCCCATATCGCGCGGGTGGTGAAGCGATCGCCTTTCGGGGTCTCGGCGATGCGGATCGCGTCGGGGTGGGCGAGGTAGGCGTCGGCCAGCTCGACCACCTCGGGGCCGGGCGCCCCGGCGGGCAGGTTCTCGGCGACGGCCTGGATCGCGGCGCGGCGGTCGAAGTGGGAGGCGTGGGCGGTCAGCGTCGCCTCCACCCCGGCGACGGCGACCTTGCTGTCCGGGACCGCCGCGCGCTCGGGATCGAAGGTCGAGTGGATCGCCTCGCGGGTCAGGCCGATCTCCTGTGCCTTGGTGCGCCAAAGCTCCCGCAGGCTCTCGGTGGCGAGATCGGTGTCCTTGGCCTCCCGCGTCGCCAGGGTCGCGACCTGCATCGCCCGAGCCGAAGCTCCCTCGCCGCCAGCGGCCTCGAGGATCTCCCCGCGGCGGGTGGAGAACGCCTTCAGGTGCCCGGGGTCGAAGCCCTCGATCTCGGCGATTCCGTTTCTGACCTCTCCCCACCGGACGCCGAGCCGCTGGGTCAGCTCGCTACGCAGATGGGCCTCATAGACATAGCCCGCGGTTTTCAGCTGCTCGTAGATGCCCGGGTGGTAGAGCCGGGTCCAGCGACCGTCGGGTCCCTTGGTCGCGTTGGCGACGAGGACGTGGGTGTGGAGCTGGGGGTCTCCGGCTCGGGAGGAGCGGTGGGTGTAGGCGGCGGCGAGGAAGCCCTTGCCCTGCACGAACTGATGGCCCCCGGCGCCGCGGCGGGTGAGGCAGGCGGTCTGCTGGAGGTATTCGAGGCCGGCCTTGACCGCCTCGGCGTGGGCTTCGCTGACCTGGGCGCCAACGGGAGGTCCGCCGAGCGCCCAGGAGAGGGAGACCGACTTCGGCGCCGAGAAGGTGAGATCGAAGCCGGGGACCGCGCCGCCCTCGACGTGGCGCAGGCCGAGCGGCTCGCCCGTGGCGGGATGGCGGCCGGTCAGCATCGCGACCAGCTGGTCGGGCTCGACCTGGCCGGAGAGCCCGAGATCCTCGGCCCCGTCGCCGAGCCACTGGCCCGGGGCCTCGGCCTCGCCGGAGTAGTAGTCCTCGGCTCCTTCGGCGACCTTTTCGAGGTAGTAGCGCTCCTGACCGCGACCGAGCTTTCCGGCGGAGAGCATCAGCGGTGTCCTCCGGGGCGCTCCATGCACCTGCTGTCCGGCGGGGCGGGGGACTGCATCGGCTCCATGCCGTGTCTGCCACCGCAGGAGGGCTTTTGCAGCGTGTCGATTCGCGGGGCGCGGAGCGACTGCCTCTTGTTCCCTGCGCCCACCATGCCGGAGAAATGTCTTCTGCGGCACTAATGCCCCTGGCAGCTTCGGGCGCTGGGGGAGTTTGGCCCGCCGCGCTGAGGACGCTAGGCCGGAGGTTGGACGTGATTCCGCCCCTCCGTGGAGGGCATCTCACCACCCGGTGATAGTGCGTGAGGGGTTCTGCTGTTGGGCCTTTAGCGGTGGCTCAGTGAGCCTGGCTGGTCCTGGCTCAGGATCTCGTCACTGGAGTCGGCTGTTGGAAGTCGGGCTTCCTGGCTCTACGACTTCCGTGCGTTGCGGGGACGCTTGCTGGGGCTGGGGCGGGAAATGGGGGTCGCCCCCCCGGGCGGCTTGTGGCTTCTGGCGACGAACCTTCACCGCACCGAGCACAGCTAGCGAGCACCGCAGACGACCAGTCAGCGACCACGGTGCCCGCTAGCTCTGTTCGAGGACTTCGATGTCTTTAGCCAGCTTCGCCATCGATACGCCGAGGCCGCGGGCGAGACTTCGCATGCTCTCGAAGGTCGGTTCATGCTTCCCCGACTCCAGCCGGGAGATCCAAGAGGTGGATAGCCTCGATCGTTCGGCGAGCGTCGCCTGGCTCAGCTGGGCGTCGGCTCGAAGCGCCCTAATTGCAGAACCGATGGCGCGCCGCTGCGCCTGGGTTTCCCGAATGCGGTGGAGGTCCTTCGGCAGGACGTTCCCTCCGTCGCTTAATGAGATCACCGTCTGCGACATGCCGGCGCTTCACCAGCTCTCCCGGGCTGCCAACGGCCGGCATGGCGTTTCTCGACGCTTCGAGCGAACGGCATCAGCTCGCCTGCTCCAAGTCCGCGGCCACCCGTAGGCGATAGAAGGTCTGAACAGATCCCCGCACATGGCGTTGTCCGGATTTCTGCACGAGCCCCATATCCGAGAGAACCCTCATGTGGTACGAGATGAGGGTGACCCCGAAACGCCGGTCAAACATCTCATCGACTGTTTTCGCGGAGAGAGGCATCTCCAGCCACGCCATCGATTCGAGGATTGCGACCTTTATGGGGTGGACGAACAGCGCTACACAATGGTCCCAGGGATAGCTGTGGTTTGGAATTGACATTGAGAGTTGTAGGTCGGCTGAAGTGGGGATCTCGACCGAGCGACCCCGAGGACGGGCGCGCCGGGATGGCCTTCATCGAAGACAGCGCGGGAGAACTTCCGCCCTCGGATGTCACAACCACCGCTAAAAATGAACGCGATGATCTAGCTCAGTCGAGTGGTTAAGAGAGTACGGGCTTAACACCACTCGTCCATACCGACTTCTCGAAACAGCTTTACCCGTTAGTCGGGATTTCCCGTGAGTGGAAGTCGTTGGTCTTCCGGTACGAAGGCACCGACCGACCGGTTTCGCTCGAAGCCCAGCGTCACCCCGATCCTGGTCGTTGGGTCCTCGCCAGAATCGATGCGTCGCCCGAGAGATCGAGCCTCTATCTCGACCATTCGATCCCACGATTCGCGTTGCTCTTCGGCGAATTCCCGCTCACCCTCTTTGTCGAGATTGAACCACCGCCACTTCATGCATACCAGCGGGTCTCGATTCAGTTTTTCGGCCCACAGCGCGTCGAGGCCCTCGGCCATCGCGGCCTGCAAGATCACAGCGGCATATTCTTGTTTCACCTCTGGTGGGAGCTTTTCGGCTTCCTCATCCGTGATTTCCGGGAGGGTCACCGCGCGGTAGAAGTGCTGATCGGCGTTCCTGACCTTCTCGGTTCTCGCCAGTTCAATGCACCCGTCCTTGGCGAGTTCCGTGATGTGGTGGGAGATGGTCGTTAGCGGCTGGCGGGTTCGCTTGGCAAGGTCGGAAGCGCTGTAGGTCGCCTCATTCAAGAGGCACAGGATTTCGATCCGCAGCCGGTTCCCGAGGCCGTAGCTGACCCTCTCCTCTACCCCGCGCGGCTCAGTTTTGGTTGCCAAAAGTCCTCCTATCGACTCGAATCACGCCAGTCAGCGTCCGTAGATCGTACCCGCTGTGCCTCTGGTAGGGTCCATTTACTAGGGAAAAAACCTTCACTCGGGGAATCCCTACCATCGCTCTGTTCCAGTTCGGCGCACCAGCCGGGCGCGGAGAGGCGAGGGGAGGTGAACCGGATGAAGCTCTCCAAAGAAGCGATGGTCTGCCCGACCGTGCAGGTCTACAAGCACGGTTAAGACGTGCGGGGGCCGACCTTGCGTCTCGGGGAGGTTGGGGCGGGTCGGCCCCACCATCGAAGGAGTCAGATTCGATGTCGAGGAAAACGCGCGAATTCGCTGCGGCCAAAGATGCCTACGAGGCGTTTGCTCCTGCCTACGACGACTTCACGGCGAATCACAACTTTGTGCTCTGGCTCGAAAAACTTTGGCCGGCCTTCGAGCGGCATTGTCCGGCAGGCCGCAGGCTGCTCGACGTCGGATGCGGGACGGGGAAGAGCTTTTTGACGATGCTGGACCGCGGGTGGACCGTCACCGCCTGCGACATCTCCCCTCGCATGCTGGAAATCGCCCGCGAGAAAGCGCAAGGCCGAGTTTCTCTAGTCGAGGCAGATATGCGGAGCCTCCCGCAGCTCGGCAGGTTCGATGCGCTCAACTACATGGTCGACCGCGAAGAGTTGACGCAAGCCCTAACGGGAATGCGAGGCAATCTGGCTCCAGACGGCCTCCTGGTGTTCGACGTCAACACCATCAAGGTGTTTCGCACCTTCTTCGCGGAAGAGGTAGTTGTCGAGATGGGCGGCCGGCGGTTGATCTGGAGAGGTATCTCCGCCAAGGACGCGCCGTCAGGCGGTTTCGGAGAAGCTCGCTTCTTTACCGAGGGACTCGATGAATCCCACGACGAGGAGGTTCCCGCCCATATTCACCGCGAGCGTCACTTTGACGAGGCGACCGTACTCGAAGCAATGGCTGGCGCAGGGTTGGATTGCCTCGAGGTATACGGCCACGACGATGACGCGGTCCCCAAACAACCACTCGATGAAGAACTTCACACTAAGGCGGTGTACCTCGGCTGCGTCTCTGTCGGGTAAGTCCGGCGTGTCCACTGCCGCTGCCCTAATCGGCACCCCCGGGCCACGTGAATTGCTGGGTCCAAAGTGGACGGGCTGTCTTGTTCAATAACCCTCTGTTACCGGTAAAGACAAATTAGGGCTAATTCTCGGTATAGGAATTCCACGTCATTTCCTATTGGGTACCCGCCGTTAGCCAGAAGGTCTCGTCCTCCTGGCGTCCCACACATCCAACGACGGGGGGAATCGGTGACCGACACGCAAGGTCGTGGCAGAAATGGTTTGGGCAGTGAGCTGTCGCAGCGGAGCCGGCTCAGCCTGCGCTGGATCATCGCGAGCTTGGTGCTCGTCATCGCCGTTCTGGCGTCGACCGCTGCGGCTTCGAGCCCGGAGGACTCCGAAGCTCCTCCGACGGCCACGAGCCAGCCGGAAGGCACCGAACTCCCCCAGGAGCGCACCGCTCTCTCTAACACGTTCCTGCTGCCCGACGGCGAACGGGAAACGCGGATCTACCAGAGCCCAGTCAACTACCGGGATGAGGAGGGCGCCTGGAAGCCGATCGAACAGGGTCTCGAAGGGACCCTGAGCGGCGATGTGGTCAACGGCGACAACAGCTTCGATCTGCGCCTGCCGGAGAACCTCTCCCAAGCTCCTGTGAAGGTGTCGGTCGGCGAGGCATGGGTCTCCGAGCGGCCCGTCGCCCTCGACACCGACCCGATCGCGCTGGAAGAAGGAACCGCCAGCTATGCCCTGGATAGCGGCTCCGCCGAACTCGAATTTTCCGGCCTCGCGAACGGCTTGAAGGAGAACATCGTTCTCACCACCTCGGCTCCCTCGACCTATCACTTCGAGCTCGACGCCTCAGAAGGGGTCACCCCAACCCTTGCCGAGGACGGCTCGATCGAATTCGTCTACGAGGACGGCGAAACGGTCGCCCGGATGCCGGCGCCGGTGATGTACGACGGCGCCGGCACCGCGGCGCCGGCCGAGGCCATCACCTACAGCCTCCAGCCGGAGTTCGGCGGCACCTGGAAGCTGACTGTGGCGGCCGATCCGGACTGGCTGGACGATCCCGCCCGGGTCACGCCGATCACGATCGACCCGAGTCTCACGATCCCAGCCCCGGCGCTTGATTGCGCAATCGTCAACCAGAGCTACAGCGAAAACAGCTTCTGCGGCACGTCAGGCTGGCCCTACGTGGGTTTGAAAGCCTCTTACAAATCATCCGGGGCAGATGAATACTGGCGGACGCTCCTGCGCTTCAATGTCGCTTCCATCCCGCCGAAAGCTTCAATTAGCGAAGCGACCATCGGCATATACGCAACGGGCAAAGCCACGAACACCTCCCAGGTCCAGCTCTACGACGCGAACAAGAGCTGGGAGAACACGGTTAGCTGGAAGAACTACAAGGTCGTCAGCGGGACTAAATCCCCCTGGACGACCGAAGGCGGGGATTACGGCAAATGGCTGATCCCGCCCGTGAGCATCGAAACCGCTCAACGCGGCACCCAGGCTGGATGGTGGGAATTCAAAGGCCAGAATCTCCCTTGGCTGGTCCAAAAATGGGCGACGGGCGAAATCCCCAACGAAGGCGTCCTGCTGAAGCTTGGGAACGAGAAAACGCGGGAATGCTGCATCACCCGGAATCTCGAATTCGCCTCGAGCGCCACCTCAACCAAGCCCTTCCTCTCGGTGAAATACGTCGGACCTGCCTCCGCCGACAGCGTGGTCTCTGCTCCCACCGACGGCACGACGGCGGCGAAACGCTTCCTCCTCACCTCGGCCTGGGACCACAGCGGCGTCGAAGGTGTCTACTACCAGTACAAGGGACCGTTCGGCTGGAGCGACATTCCCGCCAGCCAGGTCACCAACGGGAAAAATCAGACGGTCACCTGGCCCCTCGGGGTCGAGAGCATCGATGACCGCGAATCCGATCCGCTCTACTGGAACCCAACCGTGCTCCTGGGAACGAAATCGAGCGCGAGGTTCCAGATCCGCGCCGTACTGACCGGATCGCCTGGGGCCAGCGGCTACACCAAGCCGATTGAAGCCGAGCTCAACCGCACCGTCGGCGGGCCAAAGGACGCGGTCGCCCCCATCGGACCGGGCCAGGTCGACCTGCTCACCGGCAACTTCACGATCTCTCGCAGCGACGTATCCATTGCGGGATTCGGCGGAGCACTGTCTTTCTCTCGCTCGATCAGCTCGGCCGAACCCTCCGTGAATCCGACCGGCGTTCTCGGGCCGGGATGGCAACCGTCGGGGAGCCTCGAAGTTTCCGATGCGACCGGATGGAGAAGCCTAAAGCTCGAATCTGAAACCGAAGTCGAAGAAGAAGAAGGAGAAACCTTCAGCTTCACCTACAACTGGGCGGAGCTGACGAGGGCCGACGGAACGACGGCCAGCTTCGACGAAGACGAAGACGGCAACTTTCTCGCACCTCCCGAGATGACCGGGGACGTCCTCTACCGCAATCCCGCCACCGGGAACATCGAGTTCACCGCTCCCGACGGGACCCGAACGGTCTTCTCGAATTTCGCGACCGGGAGCAACGAATATCTGCCGGTATCCATCGTGATGCCCGGCGGGTCGGGGAATCAGTCTCAGATGGTCTATGAGCCCGTCGGCGGCAAACGCCGGCTGAAGACGATCATCGCTCCGGCGGCACCAGGAATCACCTGCCCTGCTGAAAGCGCCGGATCGATCAGCGGCTGTCGCCTGCTCACGTTCACCTACGAACCGGCAACCAAATGGGGCGCCCCCGCCAGCGCCGGAGATCGCCTCTCGAAGATCTCCTATACGGCCGGAGGATTCGGCGGAGCAACCGATGTCGCCCAATACGGCTACAACACCGTCGGGCGCCTGGCCTCCTCCTGGGACCCACGGATTTCCCCCAACCTCAAAGAGACCTACGCATATGGCGCCGAAAACCAGCTGCTCACCCTGACGCCCCCGGGCGTGCAGCCCTGGACCATGCAGTACGGCAACCTGGCTGGTGAGACCACGACCATCCGTCTCCTCTCGGTTAAACGCTCCTCGCTGGTTCCGAGCGAACCGATTGCGCGGACGACGATCGCCTACGGGGTTCCAATGTCGGGTAGCGGTCTGCCCAATCTGAACCCGCAGGAGGCGGCCAAATGGGGTCAAGAAGATCTCGCCACCGACGCGACGGCGATATTCCCGCCCAACGAAGTGCCGTCGAGCCCACCCTCGAGTTATGCCCACGCGGCGATTTACTACATGGACGCCGAAGGGCAGGTCTCGAATGTCGCTACCCCGGCAGGGGAGGGCAGCTCGGAATTCAACATCTCGACCACCGAAACCGACACTTTCGGCAACGAAGTTCGCGAACTGACGCCCGGCAACCGTGTCCGCGCGCTCACTTGCGGCTGCGATACGGCCGCGAAGTCGAAGGAACTGGATACGCAACTCACCTATTCCGCCGACGGCACGAAGCTTCTGGACGAACGCGGCCCGGTGCATCCGGTGCGGCTCGAATCAGGACTCGAAGCCGGGGAAATACAGCAGGCGCGGAGCTATCGGTCGATCCAATACGACGTCGGCGCCCCCGAACCCGCCGACGGGGAAACCTGGCCGTTGCTCCCAACCCACGAAACGACGGGCGCTCTGTTCAACGGCAAAGTTCTCGACCAGCAGACGGTCCGCTACGGCTATGACTGGACCTTGCGGCAGCAGACCGAACAGATAGTGGATCCCGAAGGTCTCAAAATACAGACGATCAGCGCCTACGACAAAGAAAGCGGCCGGCCGACCGAAGTCCGCCAACCAAAAGACGAAGCCGCGGCTGGATCGGGGACGACCAGGTTCGTCTACTACAAAAAGGCCGGCGCTTCACCGGGCCCGTGTGAAAAAGACCTCTACGCTGGGCTGCTCTGCAAGGAAGAACCAGCGGTTCAGCCGACGGGCTTGGATTTACCTGTCACTTACTACGCGAAATACAGCTCGCTTGGAAGACCCGAAGAAGTGGTCGAAACGGTGGTCAAACCGAGCGCCGCAACCCGCAAAACGATCATTACCTACGACTCGTCGGGTCGCCCGAAAAGCAACGAAATCACCGGCGGTGATGCGACCCAGGTTCCGAAGGTGGAACGGACCTACAGCACCACGACCGGCTTCCCCGTCTCCCAGCAGTTCGTTTGCCCAGTAGGAGAACCATCGTGTGACAAACAAACCACCACGATCGGTTATGACGCTCTTGGCCGGGCGGCCGAATACCAGGACGCCGACGGCGTCACTTCCAAAGCGACGTATGACCTGAATGGCAACGTGATCAGCGTCGACGACGGCAAGGGCTCGCAGACGATTCGCTACGACAAAGCGAGGGGCCTGCCGGTGGAACTCGCTGACTCGATGGCGGGGACGTTCACCGCTAGCTATGACGCAGACGGTCAGATGGTCCAGCAGGGCCTTCCGAATGGCCTCACCGCAACCACGACGTTCGACGCCGCTGGTGCCCAAACCAAACTGACCTACACCAAGGCAAGCAGCTGCGGTAGCAGCTGCACGTGGCTCAATTTCGAAGTCACGCGTTCAGCTGCTGGGCGGATTCTCTCCGAAGCCGGCACCCTGGGAGGCAAGAGCTTCGCCTATGACGCTGCCAGTCGATTGACGAAGGCTCAGGAAACCCCGCCAGGCGGCGGCTGCACCACCCGCGTCTACGCCTACGACAACAACTCGAATAGAACCTCCAAGACTACGCGCGCCCCTGGGGTTGGCGGCGTCTGCTCGGAATCGGGCGGCACTCTGCAGGCATTCAGCTACGACGATGCAGATCGGCTATTCGTACCGGGGACGATCTACGACCTCTTCGGGCGGGTCACCACTCTCCCGGCATCGGCAGCCGGCGGCAGCAATCTGCAGACCAGCTACTTCAGCACCGGCATGGTCGCGAGTCAAACGCAGGGAGGAGTAACCAATTCGTTTGCTCTGGATGCGTCTATGCGCCAGCGGCAACGGATTCAGGCTGGAGGGGTGCAGGGAATCGAAGTGTTTCACTACTCCAGCGGGTCGGACTCCCCAGCCTGGACCGCGCTCGGCGAAACCTGGACTCGGAACGTCATGGGAATAGGTGGGGGTCTTGTCGCCGTTGCGAAAAGTGGATCCGGCACTCGTCTACAACTTGCCAACCTGCACGGCGATATCGTCGCAACGGCGAGCACCGATCCGGCAGTCAGCCAACTTGAGATGACTGCCCGCACGGATGAGTTCGGCGTTCCGCTCAGCGGGACTCCCCAGCGATACGGCTGGCTTGGGGGAAGTGTGAGGAGAACCGAACTCGCTTCGGGCGTTATCCAGATGGGCGCCAGGAGCTACGTTCCCACGATTGGCAAGTTCTTGTCTCCCGACCCTATCGCCGGGGGTTCGGCCAACGCCTACGACTACGGGAATGCTGATCCGGTCAATCAGTTCGATCCTATGGGCATGGCCCCATATGGATATGACGAGGACTGTGATCCAGGTATCGTCAAGTGTCAGGTGAAGCTCCAGCTCTGGATGTGGTCCTCGCGAGGTAAGCGCATGGGCGTCCGGATGCGTTGGAGGACCAACCGCGCCGGAGGGGGAATCAACCTTCAATCGGTTGACATCTGGTATTGGGAGAACGAACCGATGGACATATATAGAGAAGGTTTTAAATTGATTCCGCCGCCGCATTACCTGAATAACTACCCAGGACTTCCGGCAGAGTGCAGGGGAACCGATCCTTGCGCTGATAACCATGACGCGCGAGGTACCTTTGCTTGCAATGGTGGTTCTCAGTATCAGATCCTCCTCAAGATCAAGTACTTCTATAATGAGGGGTCTGGAGGAGGCGAAATCCAGTTTCTGGAAGCTAAGGCTCAGATGGGCTGCATGATTCGATGATGAGAGGGAGAAAGCATTGAAAATCCGACTGTTGGCCATCTCGCTCGTTTTTTTGATTGGCTCATCATTGGCATGCGGGCAAAATGCATCTCAGGCGGCCGGGCCTAAGAACCTGGATCGGGTAATTCCGCGTCTTCCAAGCGGTCTCTCCGTTGAGGAGGTCGAAGAGCGACTAGGGGAGCCCGATGCACGGTTTGAACTCGAAGTAGGAGGCCCGGAGACCGCCCTTAACTACGGACTGTGGCAGGTGGCCTTTAGTCCGTCGCTGTATAAGCGAACCCGCAGTTACCCCGCCGGGGAGCGCCTTGGGGACCGACCAGGGGCTCCCCTCGATCGCAAGATCCGTGCGCTGGACCCTGGGATCTCAAGGGAGGCCGTCGAAAAGGAACTCGGGAAAGCCGAATCCTGGCAGGTGCTCGATTTCGGTCGCAATGAACGTTTGTGGTACGGGAACGGCAGGTGGAAGTTGCACTTCTCCGACCGACGACTAACGGGAAAGAGGCTCTACGGCTAGCACCTCGCGGCGGGCAGGCCACGCCGGGGTGCCCAGAGATGCTCTGACCTTGGGAGTGCGATGCACCAGTCGGCCTCAGCTCGCCGGACGCGGCCAGGACACCCGGAAAGTCACTGCAGCAGATCTAGCTCCCTTCTTCCCTCTCCTAGTTCTCTCCTTCCTGCAACGTCGCGGGCCATTTGTTCTTCCGGACGCTGGGAATGCACATCTGGAATGGGAGGACGCAAAGGTCACCCGCGGACATCGAATGGGCGACGAGCTGAACGGTCGTCGCCCAAAGGCGCCGGAATCCACCCGAAACTGCCGGTATCGAGGCGCGATAAGATCGCTCACAAGGTAGCCCCGAATCCGCACTGGCAAGCGGTTGGCGCACGACTACCGGGTGTAGCTCAGTTGGTAGAGCACACGACTGAAAATCGTGGTGTCGCTGGAATCGGGTGAAGCGATTGCGCTGGCGAAGTAAATCGATCTAGCCGTCGCCGCCAAGTTCGACGCCGACGACTTTTTGGGCGGCGGCCAAGTAGGCGTCGCGGTGTTGGTCGAACTCGATGCTCGCATCCATCACTCCGATGGAGTCATCGCGGCCCTTGCGGTCGAGCTGTTCCCTGCGATGCCCACCGGTTCGGTCGGACTGCCTTGCCAGGACATAGGTGATGATGACCTTCCGTGCTTCTTCCAGCGCGCCGTTCAACTCGTCAATCACAGCGCTGCCCGCCTCGAAGCGGATGCGGACTGCGGCCAAAGCCAGTTCTAAGCCCTCGGCGGCCTTTTCCAGCGCCTCGATCTGCTCCCCGAAATCGTCGGGCCAACCGTCGCCCGTATTCAGCGGCGGGCCAAACTTGGTCAGCGCATCCTTCATCACGCTTTTCATCCGGCCCAGCTCTAGGGCACCATCCGCCAGGATCGAGCGGGCATCGTTTCGGTCGTCCAGTTCGCGCTCATGAGCGAAGCGGCGAACTCCGAGCATGTAGGCGCCGAGCGGGCCAACGACCACCGCGAGGGCCGCGACGATCAGGCTCAATTCCTCAGTACTCATCCGATGGATCGTGAGGGGCCGAGCGGACGCCGTGATGCTCAATACTGACGGCGTGAGTGACGAGCTAGTACAGGGCGCTAAAGCTGCCGCCGAGCTTGAGCCAGCAATCGAGGCGTTCGCTGAGGCAACTGGGGCATTGGAACCAGTACGGGAAGCGACCGGCTGGCTTGGGGACACGATCCGCTATCGCCGGGAAGTCCATCTGGCCAAGGTCTTGATGAGGGCTGCCGAGAAGGTCAAAGCCTCGGGGCTGCCCGCCCACGCTGTGCGCGACAAGTGGCTCCGTGCCGTGGTTGAGAACGGGTCGTTGGAGGACGACGAGGAGATGCAAGAGCGCTGGGCAACTCTTCTCGCAAACGCCGCGACCGACAATAAGGAGGAGATCAGGCTCGCGTTTCCAAATATTCTCGCCGAGCTCGAACCGAAGGAGGCCCTGCTGCTCGAGCGGCTGTGGGAGAAGACGCCGAGCCCGTCTGAAGAACCCTTCGAGACGGTTGGCTCTGAGACCACGAACGACCTCGTTGACCTGGCCGGGATCTACAACCTCGAACGACTTGGGCTTCTGAAATGGATTTGGTCGACGGGGACGACTTGGGATGAGCTTTCCAACGGGCATGTAACGCTGAAGGGAGTCCAGCTGACCGAGCTCGGCTGGGAGTTCGTCAAGGCGTGCAAGTCCCCTTAAGGCAAGCCTTTCGCTTGTCTGTCGCCAGTTCGATGCGCCAGTGATGCGCCAGTCGGCCACCCTTCCGGCCGGATTCAGCCGGAGATAGTCGGACATAGCTCCGCATGGCCAAGCCAAGTCTGGCTTGCCCTCTCCCCTCTCGCAGTCCTCTCCTCCCTGTAGTAACCCCAGAAGCGCCCCGCCTCCCCCGGCGGGGCGTTTTCTGTTGTGCGGTCAGTCGAGCATCCGCCGCAGGACAGTGGTCACGAACTCTCGCTCTGGCGGTGGCATGTTCGCGATGCGCACACCCAGCGCGTCCTCCTTTTCCTGCGTGGGCCGAGCGCGTAGTTCGGCGACCATCTGTCGGACCTCCTCCTCCACGCGCTTTTGATCCTCGAGGCTGAGAGTCATCAGCCCGCCACCCAGGCCTTGGCCTCCTCGAGCTCGCTCGGCTCGTAGATCTTCACCTCGCCGGGAGTCATCCAGGCGAACATGTGCATCGCCCTCGCCACCCACTCGCTGTCGGTGACGAGGGCGAAGCGCTTCCAGGTGGAGTGGTCGCGGATCCAGGCGCCGAGGCCGGTCTTCATGTCCTCCGAGTAGGCCGAGGGCTCCAGGCCCTCGAAATCGGTCAGCAGGAAGAGGAGCCGCAGCTCGCCGGACTCGACGCCCTCCTGCAGGGCTGGCTCCAGGACCTCGACGTACTCCTTCTTGCTGAGCCTGCCGCCGGCACGGAGACCGATCGTGCCCGACGGCATCGCCCCGATTCGCTCGATCATCAACTCTCGACGTCCCACTTCTTCAGCTCGCGCTGGGCGGTGCCGTTGTTGCCGAGCTCGAACACCGCGAAGCCGGACAGGTGGAAGGCGAAGTCGTCGAACGGCTTGCTCTCCAGGTCGGCGAGGAAGTCGAGTTTCGCCAGACCGACGGTGACGTGCGCGATGTAGTTCTCGCCGCTGTGGTCGGGCACGTAGCGCTCGACGTAGTCGATCGTGTCCTGGTTGATCTCCGGCTCCTCGGCCGTGGTCACGTAGGCCTCGGCGGTGCCGCCGGACTCGACGTAAGGCTCGACGGCGGCGATCAGCGCGGCCTGTAGATCCAGCACGCCCTGGCTCGGCTTGACGACGAGACCGGCAAGTCCGAGGCCCGGCTGGGCGGCGACCTCCATGTGGGCGACTTTGACCCCGCACAGTTCGAGCTTGCTCGGGTCGGCGGCGTCGATCGCGGCGCCCACGGCCTCGTAGACGCGGTCGAGGTCGGCGGTCCGAACATAGCGCTGCAGCAGGGTGATGTGGGGCGTGTGGTTGGCGTCGAGGGCAAACCCCTCGGGGACGCTCCCTCGCATCTGCGTGTTTAGCGCCTCGGCGCGGGCGTGCATCACCTCGTCGGGGAGCATGAGGATGTCGATCGCGGTCAGATCGCCCATCAGAACACCACCTTCCAGTCGTTCTTGACGCTGACCAGGGTCCAGCCCTGCTGCTCAGCCGCCGCCACCGACTTCTCGGCGCCAGCGGTGTAGGCGAACTCGCGCTCATCGTCGTCGTGGACGACGAGGATCGAGAACTTCGCGCACTCGAGCATCTCGATGTCGACGTCGGCGTTGCCGCCGGCGAAAGCCGGCAGCCGCCCGGCGGTGGCGAAGATGTGCTCGGGCTTGCCGGGGCCGAGGGCGATGCCGCCGAGGACCTGATCGGAGCGATAGAGCTCGCCGCCTTTGTATTCGTACTGGGCGGCGGTGCCGATCACGTCCTCCTTGTTGATCCCCCAGGCGCTCTCGGCGATTACCCGCATGAAGTCCCGCCCGCCGCCGGAGCAGACGAAGACCCGGAACTCGTTCTCGCGCAGAAGCTCGAACAGCTCCAGCATCGGCTTGTAGACGAGCCCGGTGTAGGGCTTGTCGAACTTCTCGGATTTGGTGCCCTGCAGGTAGCTCAAGACCTCGGCGTCGAAATCGCTCGGCTTAGAGCCGTGCCAGTTGCGCGCCAGCGCTTCCTCCAGGGCCATGATCGCCTCCGGTTTCTGCTGGCCGACGTCGGCGAAGAACACCTTGTCCTGTTCGAGGATCGCCTTGTAGGGCTGCTGAGCGGCCAGCGCGGAGTCCTTCTGGGCCGCCGCGGCGAGAGCGCGGAAGATGAAGTCGAGCTGGACCGGCAGCGGCTGCTCGATCCACATCGTGCCGTCGTTGTCGAAGGTGGCGATGCGCTCGGCGGGGTCGAGGTAGCCGTCCCCGGGGGTGGTGGTGCGATGGATGAAGTCGATGATCGCCTGCTTGGCTGGACCGTCGTTCCAGCTCGCGAGCTGCTCGTTCAATGGAGGCCTCTCTTCGGCGGCGTTTTGCGCGCGGTCGGTGTCACCGGACCCTACAGCCGGGACGCCCTGCTACCGTGGACGCGTCGGGTTTGGCCCAACGCCACCCGAGAGGTTCCGTTTCCTCCGCGTGCCGCTTGGCGCCTAGGGGCCGCAGGATCTCCCTAGACGTTCAAATAAGGAGCACTTCCATAACTGTCTCATTTGCCGATCTCGGCATCTCTAAGCCTGTGATCCGCGCGCTCGCGCGCCGCGACATCACTCATCCCTTCCCCGTTCAGCAGCTGGTCGTCCGCGACGCGCTGGCCGGTCATGACCTCCTCGTCCAGTCGCCGACCGGATCGGGCAAGACGCTCGCCTTCGGCATCCCGATGGTCGAGCGCCTCTCGCCCGAGCAGGGGCGCATCAGTGCCCTGGTTCTGGCCCCCACTCGAGAGCTCGCCGGGCAGATCGTCGAAGACATCCGCCCGATCGCCGAGAGCCGCGGGCTGAAGGTCGCCGCCGTCTACGGCGGCGTCGGGTTCGGGCCCCAGATCAAGGCCGTCGGCAAGGCCGACATCCTGGTCGCAACCCCGGGTCGCCTCGAGGACCTGATTGCCCGCGGCGTCGCCAACCTCAAGCACGTCCGCGTCCTCGTCCTCGACGAGGCCGACCGGATGCTCGACATGGGCTTCAAGCCTGCCGTCGACCGGATCGTCAACGGCACCTCGAATGACCGCCAGACGCTCTTCTTCTCGGCGACGCTCGAGGGCGCGACCGGCAAGGTCGCCAAGGCCTACACCCGCGACGCCCGCAAGCACACCCACGCGCCGAAACAGGCCAAGGCCGACATCGAGCACCGCTTCCTCCCGGTCGAGAGCCAGGGCGAGAAGCTCGACCACCTGATCGCGCAGCTCGGTGAGGACGAGTGCGGGCCGACGATCGTCTTCGTCCGCACCAAGCGTGGCGCCGACCGGCTGGTCAAGCGCCTGCGCAGTCGCAAGGTCGAGGCAGTAGCGATGCACGGCGACAAGAGCCAGGGACAGCGCGAACGCGCCCTCGCCCGGTTCGAGAAGGGCGAGGTCTCCGCCCTCGTCGCCACCGACGTCGCCGCCCGCGGCATCGACGTCGAGGGCATCACCCACGTCGTCAACTACGACACGCCCGAGGACTCCGACGCCTACACCCATCGGATCGGCCGCACCGGCCGGGCCGGGCGCCAGGGCACCGGCGTCAGCTTCGTCCTCGCCGACCAGGCCGACGACGTCCGCCGCATGGCGGGGAACCTCGGCCTGGTGCGGGAGTTCGAGGTCGCTCACGGCGGCCGCCCGCAGGGAGCCAACTCGCGGCCGGCGCCGCGGGGCCGGCGCCGCGGACGCGGCCGCGGGAGCGCGAGCCGAGCGTGACCGCACCGCTGGGATCGGCTGAAGCCGGAATCGCGCTGGCCCTAGTCGGCGCGGTGATGGCGAACTTCGCCTCACTGCTGAAGCACCGTGGCTGCCAGCAGGTCCCGCCGGTCCGGATCCAAGCGCCGCTGCAGAGCGCCCGGCGGCTCGCCGGCTCGCCCTGGTTCGCCGCGGGCTGGGGCGTCGCGGCAGCGGCCTGGCTGGTCCACGTCGCCGCCCTCTCGATGGCGCCGATCTCCCTCGTGCAGGCCGCCCTCGCCGGCGGCGCCGTCAGCCTCGCCGTCCTCTCGCAGCGGTTCTTCGGCCATGCCGTCGAGCCGCGCCAGTGGCTGGCGCTGCTGCTCGGCGGCGTCGGCCTCGGCCTGCTCGCCCTGACCCTGCCGAGCATCCACGGCAGCCACTCCCAGTTTGCGATCACCGCGATCGTCGCCTTCGAGGGCGGCCTCGCCCTCTGCGCGCTTGTCCTCGTCTTCGGTTACCGGCGCATCAGCGCCCATCGCGGTGCCCTGATGGCGATCATCGCCGGCACCCTCTTCGCCTTCGCCGGGGTTGCGATCAAGGCGCTGACGGGAGAGGGAGAGCTTCCCTTCTTCGTCCTCGCGCCGTGGATCGGCCTGATCGTCGGCTGTGGCGCCCTCGCCCAGTACTCGGCCGTGGCCGCCCTGCAGCGCGGCGGCGCGATCGAGACGATCGGGTTGATGGGCCTGGTCGCCAGCGCCGCCCAGATCCTCAGCGGCGTTCTCGTCTTCGGCGACCCGATGGCCAGTGGCACGGTCGGGATCGGGCTGCAGGCCACCGCTTTCATCCTGGTCTGCGGCTCCGCCCTGCTCCTCCCTCCCTCGCGCTCAGGCGAAGCGCTCGGCACTCAGCCGCTCATCGCCCGGCCCGCATAGCCTCCATCCCACGTTCCAGCTGGGCGACGCTGGTCGCCCCGGGCGGGGCCGGCACGGCCCTGAAGGTCGAAGCGGGAAGGTGGAGCCGGAACGCGATTCTGCCGGCGGGGTCGAAGCCCGTCACCAGCGGGTTGTCGCCCCAGCTAACCAGCCAGCCACCGCTGTTCAGCTCCCGAGCCGAGCCGCAGCAGTGGCTGCGCTTCACCTCGGGGTCGTTGAGCTGGCCACGGTAGATCGCCCTCCTCTCCCCCAGATCGAGGCGGTAGAAGACGACGCGCGGCCGGCGCGGCCGATCCTTGCCGTTGTCGAAGACGGTGAGGCGCCCGCGGCGGTCGATCCGCACGTCGTGCTGACCCCCGAGCAGCTTGGTCGCCGGGTCCCCGGTCACCCGCAGCGATTTGCCGGTCTGGACCCCTCCGAGCTTCCAGTTGATCTCCCCCGTGGCGCGGTCGATCCCGTAGACGGCGTCGGTGTGGCGGGTGGAGATCACCACTTCGCTGCCGCGTGGCTCGATTGCGTTGATGTGAACTGGGTCGAAGATCTCGCGGTGCAGGCGGCGGCGGGGGTTGCTCAGCACGTTCCGCCACCAGCGCCCGGTCTCCCGCAGACCGATTTGGCCGCGCGAGTTCCAGTGCCAGAGCACCTTGCCGCTTGGGTCGACTTCCTGGACTTCGGCGGATGCGATCGCCGCCCGCTTCGGACCACCGAAGCGCCGCAGGTCGGCCGTTTCCGGGACGTAGGTGTCGAGTAGGACGTTGCCGTTGGGCAGCTCGCGGTACTCGTGGCCGTCGACAATCGAACCGCCGGTCCTGACCAGGCGCAGGAGCTTCCCGGACTCCGAGCGGACCTCGTGCGCCATCCGCGGGTCGAGGCCGTAGCCATCGCCGAACGACCGCGCCCAGACCAGGTCGCCATTGGCGAGGATTTGCCCCCAGAGCGCCCGCGTGTCCGGCTTGTACCACCAGCGCGGCACCCCTTCGTCGTCGAAGACGATCACCCAGGGGCGCTCGTCGGCGGGGTTCGAGAAGGTGACCACGAAGAGGCCGGGAGGCGCGGGCCGCAGCGATTCGAACCGCCACGACGGAAAGTCGACCGGCAGGGAAAGCGGCGGGCGGGGTGGCTCCGCTCGGGCCTTCCCAGTCGTTTCGGAGCTGCCGCACCCGCCCGCGGTGAGCAGGGCGGCGCCGGCTACGACGGCGAGCAGGCCGGCCAGGAGTCGTTTCATCGATGGGCCATAGCGAGGGACGGCACCCATCAAGCTTGACCGACGGTGCTCCTTGCCCACGGGCGCCGAGCTAGAAGCCGGCGAGAGAGACCGTCCCGCCGGTCCCGAATGCGCTGTCCAGGTGGCCGTCGCTGGTGAAGCGGGAGATCTTCACGGTCCGGCTTGCGGCGTCCCAGCCGGCCAGGACAACCTCGCCGCCGGGGCCGAGGGCCATCGCCCGCGGT
>Ga0164302_10000020_pt1 | contig 32825 bp, 28 predicted proteins | sample Whisoiple_202_MG_FD_109714 | JGI IMG/M metagenome (GOLD analysis project Ga0164302, IMG submission 109714) | Soil microbial communities amended with pyrogenic organic matter from upstate New York, USA - Whitman soil sample_202_MG | ecosystem: Environmental > Terrestrial > Soil > Agricultural... | reverse complement strand
TGGGTCGCGAGCCCACCCCGGAGGAGATCGCCGAGGTAACGGGGATCGATCCCGAGGAGGTCGACTCGATCAAGCGCTCCGCCCAGGCCCCGGTTTCGCTGGAGAAGCCGGTCGGCGACGAGGAGGAGTCGGAGTTCGGCCAGTTCATCGCCGACGAGAAGGCCGAGAGCCCGTTTGACCGGGCCGCGGACCTGCTGACCAAAGAGGCGCTGAAAGAGGCCCTCGAGAACCTCTCCTACCGCGAGCGCCGCGTGCTCGAGCTCCGCTACGGGCTCGGCGGCGAGCACCCGCGGACCCTGGACGAGGTCGGCCGCACCTTCAACGTCACCCGCGAGCGGATCCGCCAGATCGAGAACCAGAGCCTGAAAAAGCTCCAGTCTCTCGGCGAGGCGCAGAAACTCCGCGAGGTCGCGTAACCAGGATTAAGTGATCGAACATCCCGGCCGATACAGGCCGGGATGTTCGAGATTGATTCAGCGCTGCGGACGCTTATCGAGCGGGAGGGGTCCGACCTGCATGTGAAGGTCGGCGTGCCTCCTACCGCTCGGCTGCACGGTGAGCTGGCGCCGCTCGAGGGCTATCAGCCGCTGACGCCGGAGGACACCGAAAAGGCGTTCCACGACATCGCCGAGGTGCGCTCGCTGACCGAGTTCGAGGAATGCGGCGAGGCCGACTTTTCCTACGCGATCAAGGGCCTCTCGCGGTTCCGCGTCAACGCCTTCAAACAGCGCGGCTCGATCTCGATCGTCTGCCGAGCGATCCCCTTCGACATCCGCTCGGTCGAGGATCTCGGGCTGCCGCCGGTGGTGACCAAGCTGGCCGAAGAGCAGCGCGGGATCATCCTCGTCACCGGCACCACCGGCTCGGGCAAGAGCACGACGCTGGCGGCGATGATCGACCACATCAACCGCACGCGGACCGATCACATCGTCACCCTCGAGGACCCGATCGAGTACCTGCACCCGGACAAAAACTCGATCATCAACCAGCGCGAAGTCGGCTCCGACACCGAAAGCTTCGCCCGCGCGATGCGCCGCGTCCTGCGCCAGGACCCCGACGTGATCCTGATCGGCGAGATGCGCGACGAGGAGACGGTCCGCACCGCGCTGTCCGCGGCCGAGACCGGCCACCTCGTCCTCTCGACCGTCCACACCCTCGACGCGACCGAGACGATCAACCGCATCGTCGACTTCTTCGAGCCCCACCAGCAGCACCAGGCGCGGGTCATGCTCTCGGCGACCCTCAAGGGCGCCATCGCCCAGCGCCTCGTCCCGGACGTGACCGGCGACGGCCGCGTCCCCGCCTCGGAGATCCTCGTCGTCACCGGCCGGGTCCAGGACCTGATCATGAACCCGGAGGAGACCGGCAAGATCACCGAAGTCATCGCCGAGGGCGAGTACTACGGGATGCGCACCTTCGACCAGTCGCTGATGCACTACGTGATGGAGGGCAAGGTGGCCGAGTCGGTTGCCCTCGAGTTCGCCTCCAACCCCCACGACTTCAAACTGATGCTGGCGGCGGGCGGCCAGCGGGCGAGCGGCATCGAGCAGCTCGCACCCGCAACTGACTAGGGCGGGCGTCCAGATGACCGAAAAGCTTGCCTCCGAGGGCTCAAGCGCCCGGCGTCGGGGGCCGATGGCTGTTCCGGTGATCGCGTCTAACCGCTTCAGCCGGCTGTTCCGCAACCTGCGCCGCGACGAGCGCGGGATCGCGGTGCCGACGGCGCTGATGGCCCTGATTGCGACCTTCGCGATCTCCAGCGTCGCGGTGATGTCGACCGTCGACGTCCAGCGCGGCACTGCCCGGGACCACAGCTCCAAGGAAGCGATCGCGGCAGCTGACGCCGGCGCCAGCGTTGCGATGTTGCGCCTCAACCGCTACCTGCCGAGCCTCGTTGCCGGTGTGCCCTGTGTTGCTCCGACCGGCTTGACCCAGTCGCCGACCGGCGGCTGGTGCCCGAAAACCTCGCCCGAAAAAATCGGAGCGGCCCAATTCAGCTACCAGGTCAGCGCCTACGGGGCGAGTAAGGAAGTTCAGGTCGTCGCCTGGGGAACCTCGGGCAAAGTGACGCGCAGGGTCAACGTCGGTCTGCATGCCATCGATGGGAAAAATGTCTTCGCCGACGAGAAAGTGATCGGCGAAGAAGGAATCGAATTGAGCGGCAGCGCCGCCGAAATCATTACCGATCTCGGTACCAACGGCGAAATCACCAACAGCGGCAACAGCCACCCGACCCTCTGCGGTAACGGTCGCCACGGTATCGGCAAAGGCAAAGTCCCGCCGCTGAGCTGCGGCGGCACCGAATCCGAAGGCAACATGGTGCTGCCGCCGGTCGTGGCGCCGGCCAACGTCGAAAAAGACGACTGCCGCCTGATGTTCAAAATGCCGGCAGGGTGCAGCGGCACCGACGTCTACACCGCCAAGAACAACGCCAAACGGAGCGAAACCGTTCCCTGGGAATCGACTCCCAAGAGGCTGACGCTGAAACAGAACGCCGGGCTGACCCTCGGCGGCCACAACTACCTCGTCTGCAAACTCATCGTCGAAGGCGGCACGCTCTACATGCCGTTTAACACCGAAGTGAACATCTACATCGACACCCCGGAACACTGCGGCTTGGCCGCCGGCGCGGTGCAGTTCGCGGTCACGAATAACGGGGAAATCCTCTCGACCGCGTTCAACCCGTCCCAGGAAAGCTACGCGATTCCAGGCGTCTACCTGCTCGGCAACGGCAGCGTCCAGCTCAAAGGCAACCCCTCCAACGTCAGCCCGGAAAAAGGCCAGACGTCAAGCGAAATCATGATCTACGGGCCGCAGAGCACGATCGAATTCGACGGCACGGCGACCTGGAAGGGCATGGTGGCGGGCAAGAAGGTCATCATCAAAGGCAATGGGCGGATCGAATCCAGCTCGAAATTCAAACTGCCCGAAAAAAACCTGACCCCGCTGTTCGAACGCACCCGCTACGTGGAGTGCAGCGGCACCGTGACCTCGCCGCCCAACGCCAATTGCTGAGCTCGGCTCGTCGCCCGCCGCCCGATCGCCTGCAGGACTCAAGCATGCCGTTTCTCCTGCCGACCTAATCAGGGAGACGTATGCGCGAGAAGCTCAACGAAAATCCAGCTGCCCAGGTCGGCGTCGTCGCCGTCCTCTTGGTGCTTGCCGCCGTGTTTCTACTCGGCAAAATGGGCGGCGCCTCGGAAGAAGAAGGGGAAGAAGGGGGCGCGATCACCCCGGCTGCGACCGCCGCGATCGCCACCGCCGAAGTCGGTCCGGGCTCACCGCTTCCCGCACTGCCTGTTCCGGGCTCGGGCCCGGGGTCTCCACCTCCGTTGCCGCGCTCTGTGCTGAACGCCTTCGATTCCGGTCAGACGGTGGTCCTGCTCTTCGTGCGTCGCGGCGGCATCGACGATCACCTCACCACCCTTGCCACTAGACAGCTCGAGGGTTTGCGCGGAGTCGCGCCCTTCGTCGTCCCGGTCGACCGGATCGCGCATTACGCCTCCATCGCCCAAGGGATCGACCTCAACCGGGTGCCGGCCCTGGTCGTCATCCGTCCGCGCCGCTTGACCGAAGGGGTGCCGAGCGCGTCGGTGAGCTACGGGTTCCAAAGCCCCGAGAGCGTCGTCCAGGCCGTCATCGACGCCGGCTATGAGGGCCCCACTCTGTCCTACCACCCGTAGTCATGGACGGCAGGGATTATCCGGGCCATCTGCGGCCGGTCCCCCAATCGGGTGATTCCACCGCTCCTGTCCTGGACGAACAGATTTCCGGCACGCCCGGGCTGACGCACCCCCGGTCGCGCGGCCGCTCCAGCGGGTTCCTCACCGACGTCCTGGTCGAGCTCGGCTATGCCTCGCTCGAGCGGGTGCAGCAGGCGGTTGAGGAGGCGCGCACCGCCGGCCGCCGGCCCGAGCAACTCCTGCTCGAACAGGGAGCGGTCACGGGCGACCAGCTCTCGCGTGCCACCGCCGAGCGCTACGGCCTTGACCACATCGACCTGACCGCCTACCAGGTGGACATGGCGGCGGCGAACCTGATTCCGGTCAACACCGCTCGCCGCTACGGCGCGATCCCGGTCGGCTTTGTCAACAAAGAAACGTTGCTGTTGGCGATCGCCGACCCGTCAAACGTCCTCGCCGTCGACGACATCCAGATGGCGACCTCGCTGGACTGCCGGGTCGCGGTCGCGGCCGAGGAGGACATCGAGGCCTTGGTCAGCCGACTGAACACGCTGCAGAGCGCGGTCACCGAGGCGACCGTCGAGGAAGAGGCAGAAGACGAACTCGGCGAGGTCGCCGACATGCAGGTCAGCGCCGAAGACGCGCCGGTGATCAAGCTCGTCTACAGCATCCTCGGCCAGGCGGCGGGGGAGGGTGCGTCGGACATCCACTTTGAGGCCGCGGAAGGTGAAATGCGGGTCCGCTTCCGGGTCGACGGCGTCCTCCGCGAGGCGGCCCATGTGCCGAAACGGATGGTCAACGCCGTGGTCTCCCGTCTGAAGATCATGAGCGACCTCAACATCGCCGAGAAGCGCGTGCCTCAGGACGGCCGCGTCAGCGTGACCGTCGAGGACAGGCGGGTCGACCTCCGCATCACCACGCTCCCCACCCAGCAGGGCGAGGGGGCGACGATCCGCATCCTCGACAAGGACAACGCCCAGCGATCACTCGACGAGCTCGGGATGGACGGCTCCGGGCGCGAGCGCTTCGAGCGGGCTTTCCACCAGGCCTACGGTGCGGTCCTCGTCACCGGGCCGACCGGTTCGGGCAAGAGCACGACGCTCTACGCGGCCCTGCGGGACCTCAACCACGTCGAGCGGAAAATCATCACCATCGAGGACCCGGTCGAGTACCAGTTGAACGGCATCAACCAGATCAATGTAAACCGCAAGGCGGGTCTCGACTTCGCCACCGGATTGCGATCGATCCTGCGAGCCGACCCGGACATCGTGATGGTGGGGGAGATCCGCGACGGCGAGACGGCGCGGATCTCGATCGAGGCTGCGCTGACCGGCCACCTGATGCTTACGACCCTGCACACCAACGACGCCCCCGGCGCGATCACCCGCTTGACGAAGATGGGAATCGAGGCCTTTCTGATTGCCTCGGCCGTCGATTGCGTCGTCGCCCAGCGCCTGGCTCGCAAGCTCTGCAGCCATTGCAAGCGTAGGACCGTTATCCCGGTGCAGGTGCTCGCTGAAGCCGGGATCAGGGCGACGACGGATCTGGAGGCCTATGAACCGGTCGGATGCGCCCGTTGCAGCCAGAGCGGCTACAAAGGGCGGGTCGGCGTCTACTCGGTGATGGAGTTGAGCGAGGGCATCAAGGAGATGACCGTCGCCCAGCGACCCGAGGCGGAGATTGCGACGGCTGCGCGCGAAGAGGGGATGCTCACCCTGCGCGAGGATGGCGTGGGAAAAGTGCGCGACGGCCTCACCAGCTTGGAGGAGATTCTCCGTGTCACGGCTTAAGGGTTTGGCCTAGCGGGCCGATCTAGACCCATGGACTTCGACTTCTCGGAGGTTCTGCGCCGCATGGTCGAGGCGCGGGCCTCGGACGTTCACCTCAGCCCCGGGTTTCCCCCCGCGATCCGCGACAAGGGCAAGATCACGCCGATGGACGGATTCCCCGTCCTCACCGGACAGGTGACCCGCGAGGTCGTCTTCAGCATCCTCAACGACGACCAGCGGAAACGCTTCGAGAACAACAAACAGCTGGATTTCGCCTATGCGATCCCCGGCGTCGCCCGCTTCCGCGTCAACTGTTTCTTCCAGCGCGGCGCCGTCAGCGCTGCCTTTCGCTTCGTGCCCCAGGAGATCCCCTCGCTCGACTCGCTCGGCGGCCCCGCCGTTCTGCGCGAGCTGACCCAGAAACCGCGCGGCTTCGTCCTCGTGACCGGCCCGACCGGCTCGGGCAAGAGCACGACCCTGGCGGGGATGATCGACATCATCAACAGGGAGCGGCAGGACCACATCCTGACGATCGAGGATCCGATCGAGTTCCTGCACCCGCATAAAAAATCGATCGTCAACCAGCGTGAGATCGGCGCCGACGCCGACACTTTCGCCCTCGGCCTGAAAGCTGCCCTGCGAGAGGATCCCGATGTGATCCTGGTCGGCGAGATGAGAGACCTGGAGACGATCGGCACTGCTCTGACCGCCGCCGAGACGGGCCACCTCGTCTTCGCCACGCTGCACACTCAGTCGACTGCCCAGACCGTCGACCGGATAATCGACGTCTTCCCGCCCGAGCAGCAAGGCCAGGTGCGCACCCAGCTCTCGATCGCCCTGCAGGGGATCGTCACCCAGCAGTTGCTGCCGACCGCCGACGGTATGGGCCGGGTCGTCGCCACCGAGGTGCTCGTTCCGACGCCGGCGATCCGCAACCTGATTCGCGAGGGCAAGACCCACCAGATCTACGCCGCGGTACAGACCTCCGGTGCGGTAGGGATGCAGACGATGGACGCCGACCTGGCCCAGCTCGTCCGTGCCGGCAAGATCACCCGCTCACTCGCCGAACAGCGCTCGTCCGTGCCGGAGGAGCTCAAACGGGTGCTCGGCGGCGAGGGGGCGGTGATGCCGCAGCAGGTGCAGGCCGGCGGCCCGCCGTACAACGGCGCTCCCGCCCCGGCATCCACCCAGCCGCCGTCCTACGTCCAGGGGGGGTAGGCGATGGCTACTGCCACCACCTTCAGCTTCCGGGCGATGGACCTCGCCGGCACGGCGACGGCGGGTGAGATCGAGGCGGACTCGAAGTCGCAGGTCTCCGAGCAGCTGCGCCAGCGCGGGCTGATAGTCCTCGACGTCTCCGAGAAGAGCAACCCGTTCAAGCTCGAGGACGTGATGCGGCGCTGGAAGAGCGTCGACATGCGCGAGCTCGCGGTGCTCTCGCGCCAGTTCGCCACCCTGGTCGGCTCGGGGATGCCAATGCTGCGCACCCTGCACACGCTCGAGCAGCAGACCAAAGACGAGGAGATCGCCGAAGCCGTCGCCGGTCTGCGCGCCGACGTCGAGGCCGGCAGCACCCTCGAGCAAGCGATGGAGCGTCACCCGCGGGTCTTCGATCGCCTCTTTCGGGCGATGGTTCGCTCCGGCGAGCAGTCCGGCCGCCTCGACGAGGCGCTCGATCGGATCGCATTCCAGGTCGAGAAGCAGGACGCGCTGCGGCGTCAGGTCAAATCGGCGCTGATGTATCCAGCGCTGGTTTTCGGCTTCGCCGTCGTCGTTCTCATCGCGATCGTCGTCTTCGTTATTCCGGTCTTCGCCAACATCTTCGAAGAACTCGCCGAAGAACATCCCGACGAAGCCTCCGGGATGCCGGCTCCGACCGAACTTTGCATCGGGTTCTCCCACCTGATCACCGGCTACTGGTTCCTGCTGCTCCCGGGCATCATCCTCGCCTTTTGGTCGTTCTTCCGCTGGAAGAAGACCCCGACCGGCAAAGACCAGTGGGACCGTCTCATCCTTCGCCTGCCGTTCAAGATCGGCGACGTGATTCAGAAGGTCGCCCTGGCGAGGTGGTCGCGGACCTTCTCCGGTTCGGTGGCGGCAGGCGTGCCGATGCTGCAGTCGATCCAGCTGACCGGGGATACGGCGGGCAACGTCGTCGTCGAGAAGGCGATGGAGGACATGTACGCCTCGGTTAAGCGCGGCGGGTCGCTCGCGGCGCCGATCGAAGCCAACTCGATCTTTCCACCGATGGTCGGCCACATGGTCTCCGTCGGCGAGGAGACCGGCCAGCTGGAGACGATGCTCTCGAAAATCGCCGACTTCTACGAAGCCGAGGTCGACGCTAAGGTCAAAGCGCTGACCTCGCTGATCGAGCCGATCATGATCTGCTTCGTCGGCGGCATGGTCGGGTTCATCGTCATCTCGATGTACCTGCCGCTGTTCAGCATTTACGAAAAGATCCGCTGAGCTCATCGGTTTTCGGGTTCTCTTCTGGACGCAGCGTCCAGAAGACCGAGTTTTCGTAGGACGCCACCCCAATTTCAGGGATCAAGTTCGGGGGCAGGCGGCCGATGAGGTGCAGGTGATGAATCTGCCAGTGCTTCGGTGCCAAAGGCAAACCCGTCGTGAGGCGGGGGCGCAAAGCCGTCGGGACTCTTTCGGAGTCAGCCGGGCTACCACCGGGGTCGACAGACACCACGTGGCTTCACGCGACGGGGCTCTGGCTCGAACGATTAGGACCATAGGAGGTCACTAATGTCAGTCCAGAATCTCCGGGCCCGTCTTGGCGCTCGGCTCAACGGCGACGGCGAGGCGGGGTTCACCCTGATCGAGCTTCTCGTCGTGATGCTCATCCTCGGCATCCTGGCCGCGATCGCGCTGCCAGCGTTCTTCAATCAGAAGGACAAGGCGACCGACGCGAAAGCCAAGGAGAACGCCCACTCCGCCCAGGTAGCGATGGAGACCTGTGCATCCGAAGAAGGCAACTCCTACGCCGGTTGCACCGCTGATCGACTCAAAGAAATCGAGCCGACGCTGCCGGCACCTGCGGGCGAAGGCGTCGAAGGCGAAACCATGGCCGTCACTGGCAACAGCGTTAACGAATACACGATCTCGATCGTTTCCACGAAAACCCACACGTTCCAGGTCGTTCGCAAGAGCGACGGTTCCACCGAATTCCCGTGCGATCCGGGCGGCGAAGGCGGTTGTCCGTCAAGCGAAATCTGGACCCAGTAGTCCATTTCATCGCCTGATTGATTTCGCGAAGGGCGGGCTTTCAGCCCGCCCTTCGCGCGTCTTGCGAAATCCCTAAGCAGATCGTCGAATTTGGCCGATAGCTAGATCAATGCGCAGGTACATCCTCCTACTCCTCCTGCTTGCAGTCGCGCCGACGGCGACGGCGCACGCCTCCGTCCCGCAGTTCGAGGCCACGTCGGGTGACGGCGCCATCGTTTTCTTCACCAGCAACGAAAAACTCGTTCCCGGCGACACCGACAGCCGGGTCGACATCTACGAGCGATCCTTCGAGTCGGGGGCGGGCGAATACGTCACCCGGGAGCTCTCGACCGGACCGACCGGGGGCAACGACGCAGTAGACGCTCTCTTCGAGGCAATCTCCGAAGACGGCTCGGAGCTGTTGTTTCAGACGACTGAGCCGCTGGTTGCGGCAGACACCGACCGCAAAGACGACGTCTACTCGCGCAAAGTAGGGGCCGGTTCGCCCGAACTGGTCACTGTCGGAGAAGCCGACCAGAACGGCGCCGCAGACGCGAGCTTCGTCGGCGCGTCCGCCGACGGGCTGAAGGTCTTCTTCGTAACCGCAGAACAGATCTCGAGCGACGACAACGACAGCTCGGACGACATCTACGAGCGCGATCTGAGCAGCGGCGAAACCCACCTCGTTTCTGCTCCGGCCGGGGGTTGTGCGAGCTGCGAACCGGAAGCGTTCCCCTTCTTCAACGGCATCTCCGCCGATGGGCAGCGTCTGTTCTTCGCCTCCTCGGGGAAGCTTTCGCCTGCCGACTCCGACACCGCGATTGACATCTACGCCCGCGATCTTCCGGGTGGACCGACGGAACTCGTCTCCGCCGGTAGCGGCGCCTGTCAGCCGGCCTGCGGCAACGACAGCTCCGAGGACGCGGTATTCGCCGGAAGCTCAAGCGATGGGTCCAAGGTCTTCTTCGAAACCGCCGAGCCGCTCGCCGAAGCAGACGGCGACGGCGGTAATGACGTCTACGAGCGAGCGGGCGGCGCGACCACCCTCGTCTCTCCCGGGACCGAAGACAAGCCGGCGAACATTGCCCGCGAAAGCGGCACCTTCAGGCCGGCGATCTCCGCCGACGGCGGCAAGGTCTTCTTTCAGACCACGGAGGCCTTGCTCGCCGACAGCGACTCGGCCAACGACGTTTACGAATACTCGGGCGGCAGCGTCCGGTTGGTCACCCCCAACGGATGCACCGGGGGCGGTTGCGGCTCCACGTTCGATGCTCTGACGCCCGACGGCTCGGTGCTGTCCTTCTCCAGCGAAGAGCAGCTCGTCGCCGCAGACGAAGACTCGAGTCCCGATATCTATGCGGTAACGACCTCGGGTGGACCGCCGGTTCTGACTTCGGGCGGGGCTCTCTCGTGCTCGCCCGGGTGCGGCAACGAAGATTCCCCCGCAGTCTTCAACCGGATGTCGAGCGACGGCGAGGTGATCGTGTTCAACTCGTCGGAGAAACTGACCGGAGTCGACGCCGACACCGATAGCGACCTGTTTGCCCATGATCTCGGACCCGGGGAAACCGAGATCGTCAGCGCGCCGGGGCTATGCCCGTTGGCGGGTGGGTGCGACGTCGGCTTTGCCGGCGCCTCGGCAAGTGCCTCGAAGGTGTTCTTTCTGAGCGCCGAGCGCCTCGACCCGGAGGACAAAGACCTGGAGGTCGACCTCTACGAACGGGACCGCAGCTCGGGCGTTACCAGGCTCGTCTCGAGGGAAAACGACAAATTGATCGGTCCCTCGACCCCGATCCTCAGCGGAACTAACCCGGCCTCTCCAGGGACTTCGTCGACCCCCGGACTGCTCGGCAAATCCGACCCGAACTCGACGCTCAAGATCTACCTGGGAGCGGGCTGTATCGGTCTCCCGGTGCAAACCCAGACGCCGGCGACCGCCGCGCAGCTCGAAGGCGCTGGAATCGCGGTCTCGGTCGATTCGGGCACGACGACGATTTTCAGCGCCAGCGCGACCGACGGGGAAGGCATCGACTCCAGCTGCTCGGCCTCGATCTCCTACACCCAGCAGGACGCATCCAACCCGCCACCCGAAGGTGGCGGGGGTGGGGGTGGCGGCGAACCCTCAGGGGGATCGACCGGCGGTGGCGGTGGAACCGGCGGCACCCGCGGCGGCTCGAAAACCAAGCCGGGGATTGTCTACGTCACCCCGCTGGCCCGCATCACCTTCGGCCCGGCGGCGAAGACTCGCCTGCGCCGGCCGGTCTTCCGGTTTGCAGACGCCACTGGTCAGCCGGGTAGCACCTTCCTCTGCAAGCTCGACCGCAAGCGCTGGAAGGCCTGCACCTCGCCGCTCAAGCTGCCGCGCCTCGGTCGCGGCAAGCATGTCCTCAGGGTCACTGCGATCAACGCCCTCGGGGTCCGCGCCACGGCGCCGGTGGGGCGAAAGTTCAAGGTGATCTCCAGGTGAGCCGGCTGCGGACTTTGAGACGGGGTCGCTCGCGCGAGGGCGGCTTCACCCTGGTTGAGCTGCTGGTCGCGGCGGGCATGGGCGTGGTCTTGATGGGAGCGGTCGCCTCCCTGGTGATCAGCGCCGTCAAATATCAGCCAAAAATCACCAAAAAGGCGGAAAACATCTCGACGGCGCGCTACGTCCTCGATCGCATGACCCGCGAACTGCGGAGCGGCGAAAGGATCGAAGCGGGCAGCGCCTCGGAAGTCGTATTCGTCTCCTATGGACGGCACAGCCCTTGCGGTAGCACCACGACGCTTGCCTCCAACCTGCCCGCCGTTCCCTGCAAGATCACCTATCGGTGCACCACCAGCTACTGCTCGCGCACCGAGGCGGCGCCTGCGAGCGCGCCTGGCAGCGGCACGACCCAGCGTCTCTTCTCCGGCATCAACAGCAATCAGGTTTTCAGCTTTCAGCCTGCCGGGAAACCAGCCGAAGCGACCTACGTGAAAGTGACCTTCAGCGTGCCCGATCCGCAGGGCGCCGGATCATTGACCGTCTCCGACGGGGCCAGCCTCAGAAACGCGACCCTCGGCTACTGATGGACGCGCGATCCCGACACCAGGATGGTTTCACCATCGTCGAGGTCCTCGTGGCAATTTTCATCGTCTCGATGGCCGCACTGGCGACCTTCGGGCTCCTCAGCACCGCAACCCGCAATGCTCAACGCGCCAAGGCAAATCAGGTCGCGGTCGAGTTCGCCGAACAAGAACTCGAGCGATTGCGGAGCAAGTCGGACGAAGAATTGGCGATGACCTCGGTCCCCGGCAAATCCACCAACCCGTTCAATCCGAACTACCGGATTCGGAGCGACGAATTTGCCCTGACGCGAAGCCCGCTCGGCGATTACGGGGAAATGGTCCACATCGGCGGCGTGAGGGAAGGTGTGGGAACCGGCCAGGAAGACACCTCGATCACCGAAGGTTCCGTTGCGCCGGCCGAAAACTTCCAGAGCGGCGACGTCAAAGGCAAGGTCTACCGATACGTCGTCTGGCGCAACGACGCCGCCTGCGGAACGTCCTGCCCCACGCAGCAGGATTACAAACAGATCGTCGTTGCGGTGAGGGTCGATAACGCTCCAAACGACTCTGCGCAGCATGGCTACTTCGAAGTCCAGTCGAAGTTCATCGATCCGAAACGGAACGCCGAATCCGATCCGGTGAAAAACACGGAAGGCAAATACGTCACCGCGCAGCAGTTCTACCTGACCGATACGCCCTGCGCGGCGAGCGGGGAAACCCAGCGGGTGGAACCGACCGAAGAGCATCTGCTTCACAACACCCTGGGGACCTGCGCCAACGGCCTCAAATCGGGCAGCACTGAAATCGGGGCTCCGGACTCCCTCAGCCTGTTTCCGCCATCCGATCCGGCACCCGAAGACCCCGAAGTGCCGGCTCTCTTCGACTACGCAAATGACTTCTACCTGGAGCCCTCACCTGACACCGACAAGGGGCTGCAGATACCGCGCTCGACCACGACGAGCTGCAACAGCTTCACGCCGCCGAGCGTCGAACACCCCGAGTCTCTGGTCCACCGCTGGGTGACGGACCGGATGCCGCAGAATTTCACCCTGAGCGGCAAAGTCACGTTCGAATTCTTCAGCCGGACGATCAACAACGGGCAGTACAGCGGCGGACTATGCATCTACCTCTTCAAACGTGAAGAAACCTCCAAACCGACTGACTTTCGTTTCAAAAACCAGCTGGGCTCGACCGAATACTGGCTCTACGCCCCGCCTGGATATTGGCCGCTTTCAGAAGCCCAGGCGCCGCGCGAATGGAAGCGGGTGCGGGTGACGATGCAACTCAGCGGCCTGCCGATAACGATCCCCAAAGAAGGGCGCTTCGGCCTCGCCCTGAGCGTTGACCCGGCGCACACCAACGCCGACGCAATCCCGATCATGTACGACTTCCCGACGATGGCCAGCCGGCTCGAGGTCGACACGACGACTCCGCTCGAATGATGACCTCGCTCGCGCCTGCGGCAGTCTTTGCATTCGTCGGCGGCCTGATGGCAGGAAGCTTCACGACCGTGGTCTCCCATCGGGTTCCCCGGGGGGAATCGGTTGTCGGTCCCCGCTCGCGCTGTCCTGGCTGCGGAACCCAGATCGCCGCCTACGACAACGTGCCGGTCTTTTCCTGGCTGCTCCTGCGCGGGAGAAGCCGCTGCTGCAACGAGCGGATCTCGGCCCGCTATCCGGTCACCGAGTTGGTCCTCGCCGCTCTCTACGCAGCAACCGTCGTCGTGCTCTGGGGGGAACTCGCCGAGATCCTGCTCGGATTGGTTTTCGTGACGACCTTGGTTGCGGTCACGGTCACCGACCTCGAACAGCGGATCATCCCCAACAAGGTCCTGCTCGTGGCCACCGTCCTCGGTCTGCTGATCGCTGCCGTCTTCGACCCGGGAAGCCTGCCGCAGCGGGCGATCGCGGCTGCGGCGGCAGGGGGCGGCCTCTTCCTCGTCGCCCTCGCTTACCCGCAGGGGATGGGCCTCGGCGACGTCAAGCTCGCGGCGGTGATGGGGCTGTTTCTCGGGCGGAACGTCGCCCCGGCCCTGATCGTCGCCCTGCTCGCCGGGTCGATCGTCGGGGCAGCGATGATCGCCCGCCACGGCGCCCAAGCCCGCAAGCAGGCGATCCCGTTCGGACCCTTTCTGGCGCTGGGCGGGGTAGTCGGGATTTTGGCGGGCGACTCGATCGTCGACTGGTACCTGTCGACGTTCTCCTAGAACTGAGTAATTGCAGCGCGAAAGTTCTCCGCGCTTTTTGCCGATTGAAGAAGTGCGTCGCCTCGGCGGCCCCGTCTTATGGACATTTCTTCCCCCATCAAGCAACTCAGCATCGGCCGCAAGAAGGCCGGGGACCTGGTCGGCCTCGACATCGAGGCCGGCAGCGTCGCCGCTGCCGAAGTGCACGTCAACGGTTCCGCGCAGCTGAAGGCGGCTGCGATCCAGCCGCTTCCCGCCGGCATCTTCCACGACGGGGAGGTCGCCGACCCGGAAGGGCTGACCGAGTCGCTGAAGACCCTCTTTTCCCAGCACAAGCTGTCGAAGCGCGTACGGCTCGGTATCGGCAATCAACGGGTGATTGCGAGGACGCTGCGGCTGCCCGCGATCGAGGATCCAAAGGAGCTCGACGCGGCTGTCCGCTTCCAGGCCCAGGAGCAGATCCCGATGCCCCTCGACCAGGCCATGCTCGAGCACCAGGTGGTCGGCGGGGTCCCCGCCGCCCCAGACACCCCGCCCCAGGTCGATGTCGTCGTCATCGCCGCTCGCCGGGAGATGATCGCGACCTTTTTGGACCCGATCCGGCGCGCCGGTCTGGAACCAGTGGGTGTCGATCTTTCCGCTTTCGGGATGATCAGATCGCTCGCAGCTGTCACCGACGCCGGTGTTGCGCCCGTTGATGGCGAGCCCGCCGCCGAGGAGGCGGTCCTGTTCTGCAGCCTCGGCAGCGTGATGAACCTGGCGGTCGCCCGACGGCGTGCCTGTCTGTTTACGCGCGTCTCCGGATTCGGCGTCGAGGGCATTGTCGGCAGAGTCGTCGCCGAGACCGACCTCATCCCGGAGCACGCCACGCAGTGGTTGGCTTACGTCGGTCTCGAACGGGCGACGGAGGAAATCGACGGCGGCCCTGAGATCGTTGCGATCGTTCGCCGCGCTCTCGAAGAGGGCCTGGCGGGGATCGTCAACGAGCTCCGGCTCTCCCTCGACTACTACGGAGCCCAAGAGAGCGCCGTCCCGGTGGGAAAGGTCGTTCTCTGTGGTTTTGGCAGCGCGATTCCCGGATTGGCGGCGCGGGTCGGCGAGCAGATCGGCCTCCCGATCATCGTGCAGCGCCCCGGGGCCCTGGCGGGCTACGACGACCTTTCGGCAGCGCGGCTGACCCTCCCCTTCGGCCTGGCGCTGGAGAGCTGAGATGCGTCCGGTAAACCTGATCCCACCCGATCAGCGCCATGGCCGGCGCGCGCCGATGCGAACCGGAGCGCTGCCGTACCTCCTGGTCGGCGCCCTTGTGGTTCTGTTGGCGGGCGTCGCCCTCCTGGTGACCGCGAACAACGAGATCTCCGAACGCAAGAGCGAACTTGCCAAGGTCGAAAGCGAAGACCGCGCGGCCGAAGCCCAGGCCCAGCGGTTGGCTGCCTACGTCCAGTTCGAGGCCGTCCACAACGCACGCCTGGAAACGATCACCAGCCTGGCCGACAGCCGCTTCGACTGGGAGCGGGTGATGCGCGAACTCGCGCTGATCATCCCGGGGGACGTCTGGGTGAGCGAAATCAACGCTTCCGCGGGCGCAGGCGCCGGCGGACAGGGCGGAGGTTCCGGCTCGGAACTGAGCGGCGGGATCACCGGCCCGTCGCTTGCCATCACCGGGTGCGCCGACGGCCAGGAAGGAGTCGCAGGTTTCGTCACCGCGCTCGAAGGAATCGACGGGGTCACCCGAATCGGGGTCGAAGAATCGGCCCTGCCGAGCCAGGCGGAAGGCACCGTCAGCGCCGGTGGCGAAGAATCGGCGGGTGGCGATTGTCAGACCCGGGACTTCATCGCCGCATTTGAACTGACCGTTGCCTTCGACGCGGCGCCGCCCCCGGCGGTTACGGAAGGCGAAGCCCCCGCCACGGTCACCGAAGGAGCCGAAGAAACTGCCGCGAGCACTGAAGGCGGCGGCGAAACCGAAGGGGCGACGAGCGAATGAAGATGACCTCGTCGAACAAGCTGATCGTCGCGATGCTCGCGATTGCGGTCCTAGCCGTCGTCTTCTGGACGATGCTGCTCAGCCCTAAGCGGGAGGAAGCGGCGAAACTGAGCGACGAAGTCGCCCAGGCGCAGGAATCGCTGACCCTTCACCGCTCTGAAGTGGATCAGGCTCTGTCGGCGCGCAAGCGCTTTGCGGTCGAGTACCAGCAATTGGTGGTTCTCGGCAAGGCAGTGCCCAAGGGCGGCGAAACCGCTTCGTTGCTGGTCGAGTTGAAGCGACTTGCCGACCGGGCTCACGTCCGCTTCGAGACCCTGGCTCTGACCTCCTCGGGCGGCGGCGAATCGGAAGCCGTGGCGGCGCCGGCCGAAAATGCCTCGCCGACGGAGGTATCGGCCTCGCTGCTGCCGCTAGGCGCCACGGTCGGGCCCGCCGGTCTGGCTGTGATGCCCTACGAACTCAAATTCACCGGCACCTTCTTCCAGATGGCCGATTTCATCGAGAGCCTCGACTCCCTGGTGAAGACCAACAATGCCGCGGTGAACGTCACCGGTCGCCTGATCACGATCGGCGGCTTCAACCTCACCTCGGATCAGGCCGCTGGATTCCCGCAGCTCGAAGCAGGATTTTCCGTCACCACCTTCGTGTTGCCGCCGGAAGAAGCTCCCGCCGCCGGGGTGACGCCGACCAGTCCCGAAGGCGAAACGGCGACCGCCAGCCCGGCTTCTGCGACCGTGGAAGGAACCCCATGAAGCGCGTCGGCCCCGAGCTGAAGATGCCCGACCTGAAGTCGGTGAAGGTGCCCGGAGTTCTCCGCGACCTGTTCGAAGACCTGCGAGACCGCCGTCTGTTGCCCTTGGTCGGCTTGATCGCGATCGCGATCGTTGCCACGCCGTTCCTGCTCGGCAGCGATTCCGACATCGAAGAAGCGGTGCCCTCGCCCGGGGTTCCCCTCGAAGCATCGACGCCGGCGGGGGCGGACCGCTCGCTGACCGTAGTCAAGGCAGAGCCGGGTCTGCGCGACTACCACCGACGGCTGCGCCATCGCAAGGCGAAGAATCCGTTCAGGCCACACCACACCGGGGCGGTACTCGCCGGGACCCAGCTGAACGGCTCGCCCGAAACGTCGAGCGGCATCTCGGTCGAATCCGAATCTTCCAGCTCCACCACGGTCGAATCCGGTTCCGGTCCCACCTCCGAATCGACCGGCGGTGCGCCGGGCGGTGGGGGGAATGGCAACGGCAATAGCGGCAACAGCAACTCCAACCCCGGCAACTTGACCTACTACGCCTTCGCAATCGACGTCAAGATCACCAAGACCAAGACCGAAGCGAACGGCAAGAAGAGCAAGCCGGAGGTGACCGAAAAGAATCGCGTCCTGTCGCCGGGGGCCCTGCCCGGAGAGAAAACCCAGGTCGTCACCTTCATGGGGATCAGCCCGAAGACGAAGATGCCGCTGCTCCTCGTCTCCGAGGACGTCGAATCGGTTTTCGGCGAAACCGAATGTCTTGCGGGATCCGGGCACTGTCAGCTGATCGAAGTCGAACCGCAGATGCCGGTCACCTTCGTTTACGGCGAGAACAAGGTTCGCTACAAGATCGTCATCCTCAAGGTCGACGTGGTTCCGACCGGGCATCCCGAAACGCCCTAGTTCGGCATTTCTCCAATGCTTCAGTAAATGAAGCCATGGCGCTACACTTGCTGAAGCGAGGCAATTGCCACTAGCTGCCTCGCGATCCGATTATGAGTGCCGAGAGCAACTCGACCTGCCCCGTCTGTAAGACCGCTGAAGTCGTCTGCGGCAAGTGGACCCTGCTGCTGATCCGCGATCTGGCCGAGGGCAGCGCCCGCTTCTGCGAGCTCGAGCGCTCGCTGGCGGGGATCAGCCCGCGGACGTTGTCGCTGCGGTTGCGGGCGCTGGAGGAGGAGGGCATCGTCGAGCGCCACACCTACCCCGAGGTGCCGCCACGCGTCGAGTACGCGCTGACGGCGAAGGGGAAGGCCCTGGTGCCGCTGGTCGAGGCCATGCGCAGCTACGGCATGCGCTGGCTGCTGGGCGACGCCGCCGAAGCCGGCGACCGCCAGCCCGCCGCCGCCTAGTCGCCCGCTGCAAGCGATCGTGCACACGCAGGAGCGCCCGCGCTCAGGCGAAAGCCACAGGCGTGCGGGACTTCCTCCTCAACGAATCGATCAAGCGCCTGGCGACCGAGGCCGCGACGCGGCTGAGCTCGATGGTGGCGATGGGGGAGGAGATCCCGTTCGACGTCGCCGCTGACAGCGGCGACGATTCGGCCTTCTACAGCTACGTGCCAATGACCGGGCGCTACGTTGCCGACCACGCCGAGGAGCTGCGCGGCCTGCCTGGATTCGGTCCCGCCCGCGACGCCACGGTTGAAGCCGGCGTCGCCGCCCCCTACTTGGAGGAGCGCGGCCAGGGCGTGCCCGCCGACCCGGGCGCCCGCGCTGAGCTGATGCTGATCACCTTCTTCGCCGAGCTCTGGGAGGGCTCGGCCGGCTTCGCCCTGGACCGGGAGCGGCTCGAGACCGCGCTGGCGACGCTCGACGCCGAATCGCGCGACGCCGACGACGCCGAGCTGCTGATGGCGCCGATCGTCGGCCTGCGGATGCCGATGCCCCGCCTGCAGTTGCCCCACGACGTCCGCATCGTCCGCGCCGACTCGATCGAGGCGCCGGTCGAGGCAATGCGCAGCGAGGGCATGGGCCGCGCCGCCTGGGAGCCGCAGTACCTGGCGGTCGCCGAGCAGGACGAGGGCGGGGTCGAGTCCGCCCTGCAGCAGCTGCGCGAGCTGATCAGCGTGATGAGGCTCTTCAAGGGCGGCGGCATCGGTCTCGGCCCCTACGCTTTCGCGCCCACCGGGGAGGGTTGCTGGCGGCGGATCGCCACCGGCGCCCCCGCGACCCGGCCCGGCGGCTTCCGCCTCAGCGAGGAGGAGGCCGAGGAGTTGATCGAGTTCGGCACCGCGCTGGAGGCGCGACCGGATCCCGACAATGCCCTGAGCTGGGCGGTCGGCCGCTTCGAGATGGGCTGCGAGCGCCCCAGCGCGCTGGAGGGCATGAGCGACCACCTGCTGGCGATGCGCGCCGTGCTCGAGGGCCACGGGCCCGTCGGCGCCTCGCTGCCGCTGCGCGCCGCGGCGCTGATCGCCGACGAGGGGATGGACCGGATCGAGGCCGGCGAACGGGTCGAGCGGGTGCTCGAGCTGGAGCGGGCGATGATGAACGGCCGCCCGGTGGAGGGCGCCGTCGCGCTCGCCGGCTGGCTCGAGGAGAACGCCCGCAAGCTGCTGCGCCAGGCCGCCCTGGGAGAGCTCGGCAACGACCTCAGCACCGTCGCCGACGAGACCCTGATCGTCAGCGGGCTGGCCGAAGGCGACGCCGAGATCACGGTCTCGGTTGAGGAACAGGCCCCCGAGCCCGAGTATGAGCTCGAGCCGGAGCCCGACGTCGTCCCCGAGCCCGAGCCCGGGCAGATCTCGATCGAAGCGGTCGAGCCCGAGCCTTCCGCCGAACTTCAGCTGCCCGTCGACGAACTACCGGAGGAGGAGTACGTGGAGCAGGAGACCCGCATCATGGAGCCGGTCCCGGCCCCAGACGAGATCAGGATCACCGCTACCCCGTGGCTCGAGGAGGTCTCCGACCCGCGCGGCGGCGACACGATCCAGTGGCCGGCCGACTCCGACCGCGACATCCAGCACCGCGAGAAGATCGACACCCCCCGGGTGCGTCACCTCTTCCCGGTCCCCGAGGACGCCGACTGGGAAGTGAGCCACCTCGAGTTCGAGTACTCCCGCCGCGCGTAGCCTGACGCTTCGCATATCGGCGTCCTCGGTCGCTCGCGTGCAGAGCACGCCACGCTCCCTGCGTCCTTGATCTGCTCGGTCAGGCTACGCGCGACCGGCTGCGATCTCGACCCGCTCCTCCGCCGTGGCGAAGAGGTAGCGGTCGATCTCGGTCAGGCCGCGGAGGTCGTGGACGTCCTCGTCGAGGTAGGGGACGCGGATCACGCAGCTGGTGCGGAGCTCGCCGGCGAGATGGTCGATGTTGCGGGAGTCGCGCTCGGCGAGGGCCTGGTAGTCGGCGAAGTTGGCGGCGACGCGCTGGGCGAGCTTGGCGTCGCCGAGCTTCTCGGTCAGGGCCGCGGGGAGGTCTTCGACCTCGGCGCGGAGCTCGTCGGCGGGGTAGTGAACCTTGTTGACGATCACGCCGCCGAAGGGGAGCTTGGCCTCGACCAGTTTGCGGTGGAAGTAGACGGCCTCGTCGATCGGCTCGCCCTGCGGGCCGCAGACGACGAGGAAGCAGGTCTCGGGGTCGGAGAGGAGTTGGTTGACGCGCTTGGCGCGGGCCTGGAAGCCGTCGACCATGCCGCTGAAGGCGTTGAAGAACTCGGCCAGGTCGGCGATCAGGTCGAAGCCGACGATTTTCTTGAAGACGCTGAGCATCACCGAGACGCCGCGGCCGGTGACCTTCGCCGCCAGCCCGGTCGGCTTCATGAAGACGCGCAGGGATTTGCCCTCGATGAACTGGGTCAGCCGTTTCGGCGCGTCGAGGAAGTCGAGCGCGTTGCGGGTCGGCGGGGTGTCGAGGACGAGCAGGTCGAAATCGCCTTCGGTGTGCAGCTCGAAGAGCTTCTCCATCGCCATGTACTCCTGCGAGCCGGCCAGGGCGCTGGAGATCTGCTGGTAGATGCGGTTGTTCAGGACCCGGTCGCGGGACTCCTCGTCGGGCGCCTGCCGCGAGACCAGCTCGTCGAAGGTCGCTTTCGCGTCGAGCATCATCGCCCACAGCTCGCCCTTCATCTCGACGCCCTGCTCCTCGAAGAGGGCCGGCTCTACGCGACGCGCCTCGTTGCCGAGCTCGTCGAGCCCGAGCGAGTCCGCCAGCCGCTTCGCCGGGTCGATCGTCAGCACGCAGACCTTCAGGCCCTGGGCCGCCATCCCGGTCGCGATCGCCGCCGAGGTCGTCGTCTTCCCGACCCCGCCGGAGCCGGCGCAGATGCAGATCGACTTGCCGTCGAGGACTTCGCCGACCGAGGCCATCAGCCGAGCTTCCCCGCCAGCTTGCGCGCCGCCTCGACGTCGAGTTCGGGCTCGAAGAGGAAGGGCAGCGATTTGACCGGCGCCTTTACGCCGCGCTTCAGGCGCGCGAGCTGCTGCCGCTGCGAGCGGGCGCGGCCGAACTCCGAGAGCGCCGCCCGCGCCGCCGCCCGGGTCGCGCCATCCTCGCTCTCCGCCACCTGCGCCAGCACCTCGGCCTCACTCTTCTTGAACCGCTCCGGGTAGAGGCCGTTGAGGTAGACGCGGTCGACCGCAACCCCGACCTCGTCGCGCAGGTCCCGCTCCAGCGAGACCGACTCGTTGACCGGCATCTCCTCCGGCAGGGCGACGATCGCGGTGCCGGTGTGCTCGTGGTCGGTGATGAAGCGGTCGAGCGTCACCGCCTGCGAGTGGATCGGGCCGACGCGGGCGATTGAGGCGAAGGTGCGCGGCGTCTGCAGGAAGCCGACGCCGTGGCCGGTGGCCGGGGCATCGACGATCACCAGGTCGTACTTGCGCCCGCTCTTCACCTTGCGGTCGAGCTGCGCCAGCTCCCAGATTTTCCCGATCGTGACCAGCTCCTTCAGCCCCGGCGTCGCCGCGGCGAGGTAGTTGAAGATGCGGCTGCGGAAGAGCATGTCCCGCATCGCCCGCACCTTCAGCTGCAGCAGCACGTACTCGCGCATCGACTCGTCGGGGTCGATCGAGATCGACCAGAGGTTCTCCTCCATCTCGACCTCGTGGAAGCCCACCGCGGTGTGATCGAAGATCCGCGAGGTGTTCTCCTGCGAGGAGACCTCGCAGACGATCGTCCGCTTGCCTTCGCTGGCGGCGCGCAGGCCGAGCGCGACCGCCACCGTCGTCTTGCCGACGCCACCCTTGCCGGTGACGATTACGAGTCGCTTGTCTAAAAGATCGGGGATTGGCTGATTCCTAGCAATTTCGGGGGGCGGCAGGAAAAGCGGTGTCCCATACGAATATCCGCGCAATGGGATTTCTAAGCCGCAAGAAGCCGAAGCCTGCTCCCGTCGAGATCCATGAGGAGCGTCCGATGGAGGACGAGCTTCAGGGGATGGAAGAAGCTGTGCCTTTCCGGGACGAGGATAGGGACGATGGGGATTGGGCCGCGGGTCCTGTCGACGCAGGGGACCCACCACCAGCTGCAGAGCAGCAGGTGGTCCCCCCTACGACGCCACCCACGGCAGAAGCGTTTGAGTCTGAGCTGTCCGAGGATGTGGATGAGGCTCCCTTGAATGCCGAGGAGCTTGAGGAGCCTGAGGAGGACGGGCGGATGCGGGCTGTGGATTTGATCGCGCCCACGCGACTCGATTTCCTTGCCGATAAGGAGGCTGCTGCGGAGCCGCCGGTCAAGACGGCTGAAGTCTTTGTCTTCGCCAATCAGAAGGGCGGGGTCGCGAAGACGACCACCACCCTGAACCTGGCCGTCGCCTTCGCCGAGTCCGGATACCGCGTGCTCTGCATCGACCTCGACCCGCAGGGGAACCTGACGATGAGCCAGGGGATCGACCCCGACAAGGTCGAGAAGAGCCTCTACGACGTGCTCGTCAACGACATGCCGATCTCCGAGATCATCGTCAAGCGCGAGATCGACATCGCCGTTGCCTCGATCGACCTGGCCGGCGCCGAGATCGCGATGAGCACCAAGATCGGCCGCGAGCGCTCGCTGGAGAAAGCGCTGAAAGAGGTCGCCGGCGACTACGACTTCGTCTGCATCGACACGCCGCCCAGCCTCGGCCTGCTGACGATCAACGCGCTGACCGCCGCCAACAAGGTGATCGTCCCCGTCCAGTGCGAGTACCTCTCGATGCGCGGCCTCGTCCAGCTCCAGAACACGCTGAAGATGATCCAGGAGAACCTCAACCCCGACGTCCGGATCGAGGGCATCCTGCCGACGATGTTGGACTCGCGGACGATCCACGCCAAGGAGGCGGTGGAGATCCTCGAGGAGAACTTCGGCGACCTCGTTTTCCAGTCTCGGATCAAAAAGGCGATCAAATTCGCCGAGGCACCTGTCAAAGGCGCCTCCGTGCTCAAGTACGATTCAACCTCGAGCGCGGCGAACTACTACCGGGATCTGGCGAAGGAGGTTCTGTCCCATGGCTCGGCGTAACAAGCGGGCAAGCATGCGTGAGGGACCGCTGTCCGACCTCTTCCGGTCGACCTCGGAGGACGCACCTGTCGATCCCCCGGAGGCGCCGAGATACGGGCGCCAGGACCCGGCCGAGGCGAAGAAGGCGCAGGACGAAGGTGGTCAGGACGCGGGTCCTGTCGACGCAGGGGACCCACCCCCAGCTGCAGAGCAGCAGGGGGTCCCCCCTACGACGCCACCCACGGGAGAGGCGGCTTCGGCTGACATTCCTCTTCAGGCGGAGGAGACGCCCACTTTCTTCGATCAGGACGTTGAGGGCTCCGGTCGGGATATCGAGTCTTCGAGCGAGTCTGCTCCGGAGCGGTTGAAGCGGGTCTTCAACGAGGAGCCTTTGCCTCGGGGGCGGGAGCAGTTTGTGCCGGAAAACCCGCGGTATGGGCGGGATGAGCCTGCTTATGAGCCGCCAGGAAGCGGTGAGCCGCACCAGCCGGTGATCAAAGTCGTCGGCGTCGGCGGGGCCGGCGTCAACGCCGTCAACCGCATGGTCGACGCCCGCATCCCGGGGGTCGAGTTCATGGCGGTCAACACCGATCTTCAGTCGCTGCAGCTCTGCGTCGCCGACGTCACCGTCCACATCGGCGACGAGCAGACGCGCGGCCTCGGCGCCGGCGCCGACCCCGAGGTCGGCCACCGCTCCGCCTTCGAGGAGCAGGACAAGATCAAGCGCCTGCTGAAGGGCTCCGACATGGTCTTCGTCGCCGCCGGCGCCGGCGGCGGCACCGGCTCCGGCGCCGCCCCGGTCGTCGCCCGCCTCGCCCGCGAGGTCGGCGCCCTGACCGTCGGCATCGTCACCAAGCCGTTCAGCTTCGAGGGCAGCCGCCGCGGCGAGATGGCGAACAAGGGCATCGAGGAGCTCGCCGCCGAGGTCGACACCCTGATCGTCGTTCCCAACGACCGCCTGCTCGACGTCCTCGACCAGCAGACCTCGATGGTCGAGGCCTTCAAGGTCGCCGACGATGTCCTCCGCCAGGGCGTGCAGGGGATCTCCGACCTGGTCACCCTGCCGGCGGTGATCAACCTCGACTTTGCCGACGTGCGCTCGATCATGTCCGAAGCCGGCCGGGCGTTGCTCGGGATCGGTATGGCCTACGGCGACGACCGCGCCGTCCTCGCCGCCGAAAAAGCGATCTCCTCGCCGCTGCTGGAGACCTCGATGGAGGGCGCGCGCTCGATCCTGCTCTCGATCACCGGCGGCGCCGACCTCTCGCTGGTCGAGGTCTCCGAGGCCGCCAAGGTAGTCGGCGAGGCCGCCCACCCCGACGCCAACATCATCTTCGGCGCCAACGTCGACGACGAGCTCTCCGAGCAGATCTGGGTCACCGTCGTCGCCACCCGCTTCGACGGGCGGGCGCAGCCCCAGCGCCGCGCCGCCGAGCCGACGATCCGCCGCACCAAAGACGCCGAGCCCCAGCGCCGCGGACGCGGCGGTGATCGCGAGCTCGGCATCGACGTCCCCGAGTTCCTCCCCGGCTAAAAGCCCCTCATGCGAGGGGTCGTCGCAGCCGGCCATCCGCTGACCGCCGAGGCCGGCGCCGGCGTCCTGCGCGAGGGCGGCAACGCGGTCGACGCCGCGGTCTGCGCGGTGCTCGCCTCCTTCGCGGTCGAGAGCCCGTTGACCGGGTTCGGCGCCGGCGGCCACATGATGGTCCACCAGGGCGGAGAGACGACGCTGATCGACTTCTTCGTCGCCGCCCCCGGCCTCGACGAGATCGAGCGCACCACCGAGCTGGTTCCGGTCCCGGTCCGCTTCGACGCCGAGACGACGCAGACGTTCTTCGTCGGCCCCGCCTCCTGCGGGGTCCCCGGCACCGCCGCCGGGCTCGCCCACGCGCTAGGGCGGTTCGGGACGATGCCGCTGGCCGACCTCGTCGGGCCGGGAGTGCGGCTCGCGCGCGAGGGCGCCCCAGTCAACCACGGCCAGGCCTACATCCTCGAGATCCTCGCCCCGATCCACGAGCGGATGCCAGGGACCCGCGAGCTCTACGCCCCGGAGGGGCGGCACCTGACCGAGGGCGAGATCTTCCGCTTCCCGGAGCTGGCGACGGCGCTGGAACGCTACGGCGCCGAGGGTCCCGACCTCTTCTACAAGGGCGAGATCGCGGCGGCGATCAGCGACTTCGTCGTCCGCCACGGCGGCATCGTCGGGCCCGGCGACCTCGCCTCTTACGAGGCGATCGAGCGCAAGCCGATCGACGCCCCCTTCCGCGGCGCCGAAGTCCTCACCAACCCGCCGCCCTCCTCCGGCGGCATCCTCATCGCCTACACGCTCGGCCTGCTCGAGCGCCTCGGGCCCCGCAGCGGCCCGGAGCAGCTGGTCGCGGCGATGGAAGGCGCCAACTCGCGCCGCGACCTCGCCTTCGCCGAGTCCCTCTACGAGGAGGGGATGGAGGTCGGGTTCCTCGACCCGGCGGGCCTCGACCTCGCAGTTGCCGACCTCCTCGGCTCGACGACCCACATCTCGGTGCTCGACGCCGACGGCAACTGCGCCTCGGTCACCTGCTCCAACGGCTCCGGCTCGGGCGTGCTCGTCCCCGGCACCGGCGTGATCCTCAACAACATGCTCGGCGAGGAGGACCTCAACCCGGCCGGGTTCCACCTGATCGCGCCGGGGCGCCGGGTTCCGTCGATGATGGCCCCGACGGTGGTGCTGCGCGACGGCGAGATCGTCCTCGCGCTCGGCAGCGCCGGCTCCAACCGGATCCGCTCGGCGATCCTGCAGACGGTGGTGCGGGTGGTCGAGCAGGGCTTCCCCGTCGCCGCCGCGATCGAGGCGCCGCGCCTGCACTTCGAGCAGGGGATCGTCCAGGCCGAGAAGGGGGTCGACGCCGCCGCGCTCGACCGCATGGAGGCGCGCGGGCGCAAGGTGGCGCGCTGGCCCTCCCTCAACCTCTTCTTCGGCGGCGTCCAGGGAGTCGCGCGCGACCCCGCGACCGGCAAGCTGAGCGGAGGCGGCGACCCCCGCCGCGGCGGTGCCGTCGCCTACGCCGACTGAGGCGGGAGAATCCCCGCCGTGGCGAGCGTTGAGATCGACTTCGAGGCGGAGGGGCTGCTCGATGAGCTCGAGGGTGATGCGCGGCAGGCGCGGCTGGTCCTGCTGGAAGAGCTGGCCGCCGATGGCGTCTCGCTGCAGGAGCTGCGCGAAGCGGTCGCCGCCGGCCGGCTGGCGCTGCTGCCGGTTGAGCGGGCGCTGGCCGGGACCGGTCGCCGCTACACGGCGCGTGAAGTTGCCGAGAGCGTCGGCATCGACCTCGAGCAGCTGCGCCGCTTCAGCGCTGCCCTTGGCGTCCCGTACACCGACCCCGACGAACCGCGCGGCACCGAGGCCGACCTCGACGCGGCGCGGCGGATGAAGGCCTTCCTCGACGCCGGGCTGCCGGAGGAGGGGATGCTGCAGGTGGCGCGGACGATCGGGATGGGCACCTCGCGGATCGCCGAGGCCAACCGCGAGCTGGTGATCCGCACCCTGACGCAGCCCGGCGACAGCGAGCGCGACGTCGCCCTGCGTTTCGCCGCGGCAGCCAAAGCAATGATGCCGCTGGTCGGCCCGACCGTCGTCCACGCCCTGCAGGCGAACATGTTGGAGCAGATTCGCCGCGACGTGATCGCTCACGCCGACCTTGCGACGGGGGCGGTCGGCGGCACCGCCAACCTCTCCGTCTGCTTCGCCGACCTGGTCGAGTTCACCCGCCTCGGCGAGGAGATCCCGGCCGAGGAGCTGGGTCTGGTCGCCGGCCGCCTGGAGGAGATGGCCAGCGCCGTCGCCGAGCCGCCGGTGCGGCTGGTGAAGACGATCGGCGACGCGGTGATGTTCGTCTCCGCCGAGACCGGGCCGATGCTGCGCGCGGCGCTGGCCCTGATCGCCGCCGCAGAGGCCGAAGGGGAGCAGTTCCCCTGGTTGCGAGCCGGCCTCTCCTGCGGCTCGGTCCTGCCGCAGTCGGGCGACTACTACGGCCGCCCGGTCAACCTCGCCAGCCGCATCACCGGCGTCGCCCGCCCCGGCAGCGTCGTCGTCGACGCGGCCGTCAAAGAGGCGGCCGGCGAGGGCTTCACCTATACCTACATAGGCGAGCGGAAGTTGAAGGGAATCGACGCTCGGGTGAAGTTGTTCAGGGCACGTCTACGGAGTTGAGTGCACGATCATTCAGATTCCACCTCAACACCACTTTATGTGACTGGTGATGCACGGTCATGCATCCCTCTCCCTCTTGGAGCGAAAAATGAGCTAGAATGCACGATTGTGCATTCAAAACTCGACATCGCAAATGACGGGGCGCGTGCAATAGGGGTGAGCGTGCGCCGAGCCCGGGAGGAGCTCGGTTTGCGTCAGGACGAGCTTGCCCTTGCCGCCGGAGTCAGCACCAGGGCGATCCATCAGGTCGAGAATGGCAAGCCGACCAGCCGCCTGGACACGGTGATCCCCGTGCTCGCGGCGCTGGGCCTGAAGCTCACGGTCGCGTGAGCCAGTCTGCCGAGCAGATGCCGGGAGGCCGGGCGCCGACCCACCGTGAGGGGACTCTCGCGGTCTTCTTAGGGGGGAGGCCGGTCGGATCGTTGGAGCGGACCGGGCCCACCCGATATCGGTTCGCGTATTCGGAGGATGCGATCCGGCGCGATCGGAGTGATCCAATGGCGCGGCTCTCGGCCTCCCTACCTCTGCGCGAGGAGCGCTTCACGCCGAGCGAGTCGGCGCCGTTTTTCGAGGGACTGTTGCCGGAGGGGGCGGTGCGCGGCGCCATAGCCGCCAAGCTCGGCCTCAACGAGGCCAACGGCTTCGGTCTGCTGGCGGAGCTTGGCGCCGACTGCGCTGGCGCGGTGACCGTTTTGCCCGCGGACCGGCAGCCTTTGTCGACGGCAGCCGCAGCTCGGCCGCTTGACGAGAGCCAGCTGGGTCAGTTGCTTCGTGACCTCCCGCGCGATCCCCTCGGCATCGATCTGCAGCCCGATGGGGTTCGGCTGAGCTTGGGCGGCGTCCAGGACAAGCTGATCCTCATCCGCTCCCCCACCGGAGGGTTCGCCCAGCCGCTGGCGGGGATGCCCAGCACCTGCTTGCTGAAGCCGGAGCACGAGCGCTTCGAGGGGCTGGCGGCCAACGAGGCTTTCTGCATGAGGGTCGCGGCGGTGGCCGGGAACGAGACGGCGATGACCGAGCTGCTCGAGATCGACGGCATCCCCTGTCTGTACAGCGAGCGCTTCGATCGCGCCGTCGAGGCGGATGGCACCATCGCCCGTCTCCATCAGGAGGACATGTGCCAGGCCCTTGGCCTGCTCCCGACCCAGAAGTACGAAGCCGATGGCGGACCCTCGGTGCCGGCGGTGATCGCGCTGCTTAGGAGGCAGCCGAGCCCGCGCATCGCACTCGACGTCAACGCCTTTCTCCGGGCATTGTTGACTTGCTTCCTGCTCGGCAACAGCGACGCGCACGGGAAGAACTTCTCCCTCCTCTACGACCCCGCCAGCGGGGTTCGACTGGCACCGCTTTACGACATCGTTTCCACCGCCGTCTACGACGGCTTGACCCCGCGCCTAGCAATGAGGATCGGCGGGGAGGCCGACCCGGCTGAGGTCGACTTACTGCGGTGGGAACGCTTGGGCGCCGAAAGCGGTCTCGGAGGTGGGCTGCTCAGTTTCGTCAAACGCTGGTCGTCGGAGATCCTCGCTGCGACGGAAAGCTGCCTACGCAATGCCGAGCAGGAAGGTTGGTCGCACCCCGTGCTGGAGGTGATCGCCGACGTCTGCCGGGAGCGTGCTCGCCGGTTGATCGACGGCCGCTAGGCAGGCTTGCGGGCGGAGACGAGGAGGTTGTAGAAGAGCTCGGCCGGGAGGTAGGGCTCGAGCACTCGAGTGTCGACCTTCTGCAGGGCGATGTAGCTGTTGAAGGCGAAGCGGCGCCAGCCGAAGGAGATCGATTCCGGCTCGGCGCTCGACTCGACCGTGCGCAGGCCCCAGCCCCAGGCGTTGGAGAGCAGCTCCTCGCCGCCGACGTGGCGCTTCTCGAAGCCGGAGTCGCGCAGCAGGCGGCGCAGGTCGGCGGGGGCGAAGGCGTGGACGTCGACCTCGGCCTCGAGCGAGTGGTCGTGGGACTGCTCGCCTTCGGCGACGGCGCGCTCGGTGGCGCCGACCGCCCGGCGCCAGAGCGGCGCCAGCGCCAGGCCGGCGCGCTTCGGCAGCGCGGCGAGGGTATCGCCGTAGCGGGAGGGCTCGCCGGCGAAGGCGATCATCCCTCCCGGCCGCAGGACGCGGCGGAATTCGGCGAAGGCCTTGTCCAGGTCGGGGATGTGGTGCAGGACGGCGTGGCCGAGAACCAGGTCGAAGCTCTCGTCCTCGAAGGGCAGGGTCTCGGCCTCGGTGGTGACCGTGGTCACGCCCTCGAGGCCGAGCGCGTCGGCGGTCGCCTTCAGGCGCTTCAGCATTCCCGGGGAGATGTCGGTCGCGGTCAGCCGCTCGATCACGCCGAGCTGGACGAGGTTGAGCGAGAAATAGCCGGTGCCCGAGCCGATCTCCAGCGCGTCGCCGAAGGAGCGGCCCTTCGACCCGCCCAGCGCCTTGACCAGCTTGAGGCGCACCTGGCGCTGCCCGACCTCGCCGAAGTCGATGCCCCACTTGGCGTCGTACTCCTCGGCGGCCGCGTCGTGGTAGCGGGTGTTGACGTCCTTGATGTGCTCGTGGGTGGCGGTGGGGGAGGCTGGCATGGAGCGGGAACTCTAATAGCGTCCCGCCCGTGGAGCGTCACTACCTCCAGGAGAACCAGCCGCCCGGGGTGCCGCCGCTGCCGCTGACCGGCGAGCGGACGCTGCCCGACGTGCCCGAGGAGAACTACTGGTTCCGCCGCCATCTGGTCGTCTACGAATGGATCGCCGGGCGGGTCGGGGGCAAGCGGGTGGTCGACATGGCCTGCGGCGAGGGCTATGGCTCCGACGTCCTTGCCCGCACCGCCGCCAACGTCGTCGGCGTCGACGCCAACCCCGAAGCCCACGACCACGCGCGGCTGCGCTACACCCGTCCCAACCTCCGCTTCGAGCGCGACCTGGTCGAGTCCTTCGCCGAGCCCTGCGACGCCGTCGTCTTCCTGCAGACGATCGAGCACGTCCAGGACCCCGGCGCGATCCTCGAGCACTTCAAGTCGATGCTCGCCCCCGGCGGCGTCGCCTACATCTCGACCCCGAACCTGCTCACGCTCGCTCCTCCCGGGGCGGAGAAGTCCGACAACCCCTGGCACGTGAAGGAGTACCGCGCCGAGGAGTTCCGGGCGCTCTGCGAGGCGCATTTTCCCCAGGTCGAGATGTTCGGCCTCTTCCACGCCCGCAAGCTGCGAGTCCACGAGCTGGCGATCAAGCTCGGCTGGGACAGCGTCCACAAACACCTGCGGCTGACCAAGCCCTTCTACAACCGCTTCACCCCCGCAATAGCGAGCTCCGACTTCAGCTTGAAGCAAGAAAACCTCGACGCCGCATTGGACTTCCTAGCCGTCTGCCATGCGTGAATCCTCCCCGCCCCTGCCGGGGGGTGGCGCGGATTTGGGGGACCACCCCGAAAGGGGTGGTGGGACCAAATCCGGGACAGGACCCGCCGGCCCAAAAACGTTCGGCGACCTAGCAATAGTCCTCCACAGCCACATGCCCTACGTCGAGGGCTTCGGCACCTACCCGTTCGGCGAGGAGTGGCTTTTCGACGCGGTGATCCGCTCCTACCTGCCGGTCCTGGAGATGGCGCGGGACCTGACGATGACGGTCACCCCGGTGCTGGCCGACCAGCTCGAGGACGTCGGCGCCGCCGAGCGGCTGCGCCGCTTCCTGGTTGAGTGGCGGATCGGCGCCGCCGAGGCCGACCTCGAGCAGGTGCCGGAGGAGTGCCGAGTCGCCTGCGAAGGCGAGCGCGACCGCTACAGCCGCGCGCTGGAGCTGCTCGACGCGGCGGGCGGCGACCCGCTCGCGCCCTTCCAGCGCGCCGCGGCGGAGGGCCGGATCGCCCTGGCGGCCTCGGCCGCGACCCACGCCGTCCTGCCGCTGCTGGCGACGCGGGCGGGAATGCGACTGCAGCTGCGAACCGGAACCCGTTCGCACCGCCGCCGCTTCGGCTGGGAGGGCGGCTTCTGGCTGCCCGAGTGCGCCTACATCCCAGGTCTGGAGTGGCAGCTTGCGGAGGAGGGGGTGCGCTGGTTCTGCGTCGACCAGAGCGAGCACGCCGAGCCCCTCGACGCGCTGGCGCCGGTCCGAACGCCGGCGGGGCCGGTGGCGCTGCCGATCGACTGGGAGGCGATCTCCTGGCTCTGGTCGCTGGACGGTTATCCCTCCGACCCCGCCCACGCCCAGTTCGCCGGCAAATCGCTGCGTGGGATCCGGATCTGGCGGGTCGGCGGCGGGGCCTACGACCCGGCCGCAGCGGAGGCCGCCGCGCGGCGGCAGGCGGGCGAGTTCCTCGCGGCGGCGGCGGCGCGCCTCCGCTCCTACGCAGAGGAACGCGGCCGCCGCGGCCTGCTCGTCTTCGCGATCGACACCGAGTTGCTCGGGCACTGGTGGTCGGAGGGGCCGATCTGGCTGCGCAGCGTCCTCGAAGGGGCGGAGGACGCCGGCGTCCGGCTGCTCACCGTGCCCCAGGCGCTGGCCGAGCACGAGCCGGTCGAGCGCCCGTTGCAGCCCTCGACCTGGGGCGAGGGCAAGAGCCTGCGGACGTGGGACTCGCCGCCGGTCGCCGACCTTGCCTGGGGTACCCGGCGGATGGAGCTTCGCCTGCTGCGGGCGGTCTCGGGCGGGCTGGAGACTGGCGCCCTGACCCGCGCCGCGCGCGAGCTCCTCGCTGCCCAGGCGAGCGACTGGGCCTTCCTCGATCAGCGCAAGCAGGCGGGTGACTACGCCTACCAGCGCGCCACCGATCACGCCCGGGCGATGTTGGAGGCCATAGACTGCGACCGCCCCCCCGATCCGCGTATGCGATCCCTCGCCCCGGACCTCAGCCTCGCTCCGCTCTTGGAGCCGTGAACCAGCCACCCGAATGACCCGAGTCCTGATTCTTTCCTGGGAGTACCCGCCGCTGATCGAGGGCGGGCTCGCCCGCCACGTCCGCAAGCTTTCCGAGGCACTGGTCGAGCGCGACGTCGAGGTCCACGTCCTGACCCGTGGTGGCGAGGAGTCACCGGCCCAGGAGAACCGCGGGGGAGTGGTCATCCACCGCATCCGCGAGCCGAAACGACCGACCGACCTGGGCGAGTTCGTCGCCTGGATCGAACGGATGAACTCCGACATGCTCGCCGCCGGCGTTGAGCTCGGCGACCGCTACAGCTACGACCTCGTCCACGGCCACGACTGGCTCGTCGCCAACGCCTGCGATCACCTCGCCAAGCGCTTCGACGCCCCGCTGGTGACGACGATCCACGCCACCGAGTACGGCCGCCACCAGGGCTGGGTCGACAAGCACCCGCAGACCTACATCCACGGCGTCGAGCGCTGGATCACCAACCGCTCCGACCGGGTCATCGCCTGCTCCCACTACATGCGCGAACAGATCGCCGACATCTTCGGCGTCGAGGAGGGGCGGGTGAGCGTGATCCCGAACGGGATCGACCCCGACGACCTGCCCGCGCAGCCAGAGGCCGAGCTGGCCCGGCTGCGCTCCGAGTTCGCGACGCCGGACGAGAAGCTGGTTCTGCTGATCGGTCGCCTCGTCTATGAGAAGGGCTTCCAGCTGGCGCTGGAGGCGCTGCCGCGGGTGATCGAAGAGGCACCGGGCACGCGCTTCCT
>Ga0164302_10000018_pt1 | contig 33994 bp, 26 predicted proteins | sample Whisoiple_202_MG_FD_109714 | JGI IMG/M metagenome (GOLD analysis project Ga0164302, IMG submission 109714) | Soil microbial communities amended with pyrogenic organic matter from upstate New York, USA - Whitman soil sample_202_MG | ecosystem: Environmental > Terrestrial > Soil > Agricultural... | reverse complement strand
TCCCCGGCATCAGGATCGCGAACTCGTCGCCGCCGATGCGGAAGCAGTCGTCGGCCATCCGCGAGCCCTCGAGGATGCGCGCGACCTGGCGCAGGACCTCGTCGCCGGCGGGGTGGCCGAGGCGGTCGTTGACGCCCTTGAAGCCGTCGAGGTCGAGCAGGCAGAGGGAGACCGGGCCCGAGCGCGCGGCACGGGCCAGCTCGACCGGGAGGCGCTCCTCGAAGGCGCGGCGGTTGGGCAGGCCGGTCAGCGAATCGCGGCGGCTCTCGCGCGACTCCGCCTCGAACAGGTTCGCGTGGGAGAGGTGGGCGGCGATCAGCTCGCTCAGCATCTCGAGGGTTTCGACGTCGGCATCGTCGAAGTGGTGCGCCTCGGGCGCGTACACCTTGAGGACGCCGGCCGCACTTCCCTGGTGGACAAGCGGTACGCAGATCATCGAGGCGGCGCTGACCCGCTGGCACGCCGCCGAGTCGACGCGCGGGTCGCCGCTGGTGTCGTCGCTGCGCAGCACCTTCCCCTCGCGTACGCAGAGGCCCGAGAGGCTGCTCGCCGCCTCCAGCCGCATCCCGAGGTAAGGGGTCGCCTCGCCGGTGGCGACGGCGTAGACCATCTCGCCCGCCTCGACGATCTCGATCAGGCCGGCGCTGGCGCGGGTCAGCTCCTGCGCCCGCTCGGCGATCAGCTGCATGATCGTCGTCGGGTCGAGATCGCTGGCGGCGATCTCCGTCTGGGTGCGGATGATCGCGCGCAGCTGGGCGGCGGTGCGCTCATTGGTCATGCTGTTCAATCGGCAGCGCCCGGGCGCCGACTTAACGGTGAAGGAACACGGCCCGCTTAGCGAAGCGGGCCTGGGCTACGGCTTCATGCCATAGCCCAGGCAGGCTCCGTTTCTTCGACGGCCTCTTCCTCGTCCGCGCCGCTGCCGCCCGCCACCGCACCGGGCAACCGGTAGAAGTGCTCGGTCGCGCCGCGCACCTGGCGCTCGCGAACCAGCTCGATCAGGCCGGATTTCGCCAGCTCGGTGACGTGGTAGTTGGTGTTGCTGAGGGGGATCTGCAGCTCACGGCTGAGATCGCTGGGGGAGAGGACCCTGCCGCCGTCGATGCCGAGGATTTCGAGGATCGACACCCGCAGCGGGTGGGCGGTGGCGCGGGCTAGCCGCTCCCAGTTCACCGGCAGAGAACGCCCGTCGCCGATCTGCCCGTTTTGCGGCTCTTTAGATGGGGAATGACCGTTTTCAGAGTGACCGTTGGGGGAAAAACCGTCTTGGTTTGGCATGAGGCGACATTACCAAAAAATATTGACTCATGTCATTAATTTCGGGTAGGTTATCTGTCTAGTAGTCGTCTAAGGATGCTTCTTGGGAGGAGATGTCCAATGCGTACCGGCTTCTTGCGCGCAGCACTGATCAGCTGTCTTTCCGCCCTCTTCTGGGTCGCGGTGGCCGTGCCCGCGCTCGCCGACACGGGCGACATCATCGCCCCGAGCGATCCCGCTCACCCGTCCGTGGACTCCGGCTGGCAGGCCGGCACCTGCAAGGCGGAACCGCCGGAACCGGGAGCCGAACTCTGCTCGATCGCGACGCCGGACCAGTTCTTTGACACCGCCGGAGCGCACCCCAACTGGGGCTTCACCCAGTTCATCATCAAGAACGAACCTCCCGGCGAAACCCCGGTGGACGAACTGAAGACCGTCAGGGTCGACCTTCCGGTCGGGCTCAGCGTCAACCCGGGCGCGACGGTCCGCTGCAAACTGACCGTCTTCGAAGCGGGCGCCTCAGGCTGCCCGCCCCAGTCGGAAGTCGGCAAAAGCCAGGTAACCGTCTCGCTGCCGCCGCTGGGGACCCCCTCGCCGCCGACCGCGCCGCTGACCGAAGTCCCGGTCTACAACGTCGAACCGAAACAGGGTGAGGCGGCGCGCTTCGGCCTCGAACTCGCAGGCAACGAAGTCTTCCTCGAAGGCGACGTCGACTGGTCCGGGAACTACCACGAGGGATTCACGATCCACGTTCCCGCCGCCCTGCCGGAAGGGCTGGGCGGGATCCTCGGCCTGCTCGGGGGCGAAAAAGGGCTGATCCTCAAAAACCGCCTCGTCTTCGACGGCCGCTCCGGCGACGGCACCTTCCTCACGACGCCGACCACCTGCCTCGGGCCGGCCTACCAGGACGATTGGCAGCCCGGCGATCAGCCCGCCGGTCCCTCCGGTCACATCTACTCCACCTTCCTCCGCGCCGACTCCGTCGGCAAACCCGATCCCAACTTCCCCAACGGCTCCTCGTTCTTCGAGTCGCCGATCCCGCCGGTCAGCGAAACCAGCGGGCCGGGGACCGAACCCAAAGAGTGCGACACGATCCCGTACGACCCCGCGATCGAAGTCGACCCCGGCACCGCGCAGACGAACTCCCCCGCCGGCGCGACCGTCGGCGTCGAGGTCCCGCACCTGATCCCGGACTTCCTCGCCAACGAGAACGAACAGGACAGCTCCCACACCAAGCAGGCGACGGTGACGCTGCCGCAGGGGATGGGGCTCAACCCCTCGGCCGCCAGCGGCCTGCAGACCTGCAGCGACGACCAGTTCGGCAAAGGGACCCGCAACCCGGTCGCCTGCCCGTCGGAGTCGATCGTCGGCCGGGCGCGGATCGTGTCGCCGCCGCTCGAAGACCAGACGAACCCGCAGCCCGAAGAAGCGCTCGAAGGCAACGTCTACGTCGGCCAGCAGCTGAGCCGCGACCCCGCCTCGGGCGAGGAGTACCGGATCTTCATCGAAGCCAAGTCGGATCGCTACGGGATCGCCGTGCGGCTGATCGGCAACGTCCGCGCCGATCCCCAGACCGGACAGCTAACGACGACCGTCTCCGACACCCCGCAGGTGCCGTTCACCTCCTTCGACCTGACCTTTGACGGCGGAGCTCGGGCGGTGTTGAGCAGCCCGCCGACCTGCGGCCCGAACCAGGCGACGGCGACGATGACGCCGTGGACCGGCAATCCGCCGGCCCATCCCGCCGACAGCTTCTCGATGACCACCGCCCCCGGCGGCGGCAAATGCGCCAAAACGCTTGCCGAGCGACCCTTCGGCCCCGCCTTCGCTGCGGGTCCGGCAAGCGCCAAGGCCGGCGCCTTCAGCCCCGTCACCGTCCACATCGACCGCGGCGACGACCAGCAGGAGCTGAAAGGCGCCGAAGTCGTGCTGCCCCCGGGCATGACCGGCAAGCTGCGCGGCATCCCCTACTGCCCCGAGGCCGCGATCGCCGGGGCGGCAACCCGGGCCGGCGCCGAGGAGCGGGCGAGCTCGAGCTGCCCGGCCGCGAGCCAGGTCGGGACCGCGGCCGTCGCCGCCGGCACCGGCCCCGCTCCGTACAAGATCGAGGGCAAGGTCTTCCTCTCGGGTCCCTACCAAGGGGCTCCTCTCTCGCTCGCGGTGATCACCCCCGCCGTGGCCGGTCCGTTCGACCTCGGCACGGTCGTGGTCCGGGTGGCCCTGTTCGTCGACCCGGAAACGGCGCAGATCCGCGCCGTCTCCGACCCGATCCCGCACGTCTTCGGCGGCGCCCTGCTCAGCATCCGCTCGGTCGACCTGAAGATGGACCGGCCGGACTTCACCCTCAACCCGACCAGCTGCGAACCGTTCGCCACCACCGGTGCGCTCCGGGGCGGCGGCGGCAACCCGGCCGACCCCGCGGCGTTCAGCTCCTTCGCCGTCAGCACCCCGTTCCAGGCGGGCGGCTGTGAGGCACTCGAGTTCAAGCCGAAGTTGTTCACGAAGTTGATCGGCGCCCGCAAGAAAATGCGGCGGAACGGCCACCCCGCCTTCCGCGCGGTGCTCGTCGCCCGCAACGGCGACGCCAACATCAAGCGGGCGGCGCTGACGCTGCCCCACTCGCAGTTCCTCGACCAGAACCACATCGGCACGATCTGCACCCGGGTCCAGCTCGCCGCGGCGGCCTGCCCGGCGCGCTCCATATATGGATACGCGCGGGCGCAGACGCCGCTGCTCGACGACGAAGTCCAGGGGCCGGTCTACCTGATCGCCTCCGACCACGAACTCCCGGACCTGCTCGCCGACCTCCACGGCCAGGTCAACGTCCGCCTGCGCGGCGTGATTAGCTCGGCGAAGGAGCGGTTGAAGACCGTCTTCTACCCGGTGCCCGACGTGCCGGTGAGCAAGTTCACGATCAACATGAAAGGCGGCAAGAAGGGCCTGCTGGTCAATTCGCGCGACCTCTGCCTGAAGCCGAACCGCTCGGTTCTCAACTTCAAAGCCCAGAACGGCAAGCAACTGAAGGTGAAGAAACTGCCGCTGCGGACGCCCGCCTGCCGCAAGGCCAAGAAGAAGAAGAAGAGCGGGTGATCTGCGATTAACGCTTCGCCTACCTGGGTACGACCCCTCAACGTGAGGAAACGGGTTACGAGACTGCTGGTGTTTGCTGCCCTGTTCGGGGTGCTCTCGGTTGCCGTCGCCCAGGCGGGCGAAGTCGTCTTCTCGCCGCAGAACAACCCGCCGAATGCCAATGACGGCTGGCAGGCCGGGACCTGCAACACGCCGACCTGCGCGCCCGACAGCCCCAAAGCCGAGTTCTATGAAACGGCCGCCGGGCACCCGCCCTTCGGCATCACGCAGTTCATCGTCCGCCATAGCACCGAAGTGGTGCACGAAGAACCGCAAGTCGACATGAAGACGCTGCGGGTCGACCTTCCGGTCGGGCTCAGCGTCAACCCGGGCGCGACCCCGCAGTGCGCGGCGGCGCATCCCAAAGAATGCCCGGCGAACACCAAAGTCGGCGAAAGCATCGTCACCGTTTCGCCCGAAGTGCCGCTCCTGCCGCCGGTGCCGATCACGGCCGCGGTCTACAACCTGGTGCCGAAGCAGGGTCAGCCCGCGCGCTTCGGCTTCACGGTCGAAGCGGTCCCCGCTCTGCCGCTGCTGCCGCCGAACGACATCTACCTCGAAGCCGACGTCGCCTATGAGTCCGACTTCCACGAGGGGTTCACGATCCAGGTGCCCAAGGTCGACGCGGTGAAACTGCTGAAAAACCGCCTCGTCTTCAGCGGCCGCGCCCACGCCGATCCGGGCGTCGGCTACTTCCTCACCACGCCGAGCACCTGTCTCGACCCGAACGCCGCGCCCTTCCAGCACACCTATTCGACCTACGCCAGGGCCGACTCGCTGCAGAACCCGGACCCGAGCTTCCCCAACGGCTCGCCCTTCGTCGAGGCGAAGCTGCCGCCGGGCACGAGCCCGAAACAGTGCGCTTCGATCCCGTTTAAACCCTCGATCGGCGTCGACCCGGGGACCAAACAGGTGGACTCTCCCGCCGGCGCCGTCACCGAGCTGAAGCTGCCGGTCGAAGCGAGCGCGACGGGCCAGGAAACCTCGACGATGCGCACCGCGCGGGTCTCGCTGCCCCAGGGGATGGGGCTCAACCCCTCGGCCGCCAACGGTCTCGCCGCCTGCAGCGATGCCCAGTTCGGCAAGGGGACCCGCAACCCGGTCGCCTGCCCGGCGGCCTCCAAGGTCGGCACGGTCAGCGTCGCGACCCCGCCGCTGCCGGAGGGCCCCCTGACCGGCAACGTCTACGTCGGCGAGCAGAAGAGCCGCGACCCCGAATCCGGTGAAGAGTTCCGCATCTTCGTCGCCGCCGAGTCGGCCCGCTACGGGATCTCCGTGCGGCTGGTCGGCAACGTCGTCGCCAACGCGAAGACCGGCCGGCTGACCGCGGTCTTCGACGAACCGGCGAAAACCAACGTCCTGCGCGGCGGCAACGCCGACAACCTGCCGAGCGGGTTGCCGCAGGTCCCGTTCACCAGCTTCAAGATCGCAATCGACGGTGGCCCCAAAGCGGCGCTCAGCAGCCCACCGACCTGCGGCCCGAACCAGACCGAGAGCCAGCTGGCGCCATGGTCCGGGAACCCCGCGGCGACGCCGACCGCCAAATTCAACCTCGACTCGCTGCCCGGCGGCGGCCCCTGCCCGAAGACGATGGGGGAGAGGCCGTTTGCCCCCGGCTTCAACGCCAAGCCGAAAAGCGACGCCGCCAAAACCTTCACCCCGTTCTCGACCTTCATCAGCCGCCCGCCCGGGCAGCAGGAGCTGAAAGGGCTCGACGTCACCCTTCCCGAAGGGGCGACCGCGAAGCTGAAAGGCGTGCCCTACTGCTCGCCGGACGATCTCGAGAAGATCGAGCAGCGCTCCGGCGCAGCGGAGAAGAAAAACTCCGTCTGCCCGAAGGAGAGCAAGGTCGGCGTCGCAACCGTGCAGGCCGGCACCGGACCCGATCCGCTGAAGATCGAGGGCGACGCCTACCTCGCCGGTCGCTACAAGGGCGCGCCGCTCTCGATCGCGATCGTCACCCCGGCGCTGGCGGGGCCGTTCGACCTCGGCAACGTCGTCGTCCGGGTGCCGCTCTTCCTCGACCCGGAGACGGCGCAGATCCGCCCCAAGACGAGCGCGATCCCCGACGTCTTCGGCGGCACCAAACTCGACGTCCGCTCGGTCTTCCTCAACATCAACCGCGACGAGTTCACCCTCAACGGCACCAACTGCCGCAAAGGGGCGACCGCCGGCACGATCAACGGCGGCGGCGCCAACCCGCTCGACCCCGGCGCCTTCTCGGCCTTCAAAGTCTCCGACGAGTTCCAGGCGACCGGCTGCAAGAAGCTGAAGTTCCGCCCGAAGCTGAAGGTCCGCCTGTTTGGGAAGACCCAGCGGGCGAAGCACCCGAAACTGCGAGCGGTGCTGATGGCGCGCGGTAAGGACGCCAACATCCGCAAGGCTTCGGTGGCGCTGCCGCACGCCCTGTTCCTCGACCAGGCCAGCCTCGCCAAAGTCTGCACCCGGGTCCAGTTCGCCGCCGAAAACTGCCCGAAGAAATCGATCTACGGCAAGGCCCGTGCCTTCACGCCGCTGCTCGGCAAACCGCTCGAAGGGCCGGTCTACCTGCGCTCCTCGAACAACACGCTGCCGGACATGGTCGCCCACCTCAAAGGACAGGTGGACGTCGACCTCGTCGGTCGCATCGACAGCTTCAAGGGCGGCATCCGCACCACCTTCGGCCGCGTCCCGGACGTGCCGGTGACGAAGTTCGTGATGACGCTGCCGGGCGGCAAGAAGGGCCTGCTTGTCAACTCACGCAGCCTCTGCGCCAAGCCGGTCAAAGCGATCATCCGGATCAAAGCCCAGAACGGCAGGAAGGCGAACAGCAAGCCGAAGCTGCGCACTCCCTGTAAGGGCGCGAAGCGCGGCAGTCGTTCGAAGAACCGCTGAGGACCGTGACACCGTTAGGTGTTGTGTCACAAAACGGTGACACGGTTACCCGGGTAGTAACACGTACAGGCACTTGAATCGCTTACGCCGACGTGTAATGTCTTCAACGGGAGAGTTGGTCGTGGGCGTCACAGGGGGCGTCCTCGTTAAGGGAAAACGAGGAGGAGAATTTGATGGCAAAGCGCTCGTTCGCATTGCTTTTTTTGTGTCTTGGGGCGCTGCTTGCCCTCCCGACCTTCGCGGTCGCGGATACCGGTGACGTGGTGGAACCGCAGCATGAACCGGCGACGGCCGCCGACGGCTTCCAGTCGGGGGTCTGCTACGAAAATCAGGTCGAAGAAGACCCGACCAAAACGGACACGACCAAACCGTTCTGTTCGGCCGAAACGCCGAACCTGTTCTTCACCCAGGCGGGTGGACACCCGCCGTTCGCGTTCGACCAGTACATCATCAGGCATGAAACCACCGTGCCCGGAGTCATCGAACCGCTGATCGAACCCTACGAAGACCGGGTGCTTAAAACGGAGCGCGTCGATCTGCCGGTGGGGTTCACCGAGGACCCCCAGAGCAGCCCGCAGTGCTCGAACGAAGACTTCGAAGCAATCGGCGAAATCCCCGGCTCAGGCGGGCAGATGGGTCGCGTCCCGAAATGCGATCCGAGCACGATCGTCGGCCGTAACGAAACCTGGCTGGTCGTCAATACCGCCAATGCAGTGCCGGTGCCGGGAGCTCCTCCCGGAAACTTCCTACCGCGGGGATACGTGATCCCGCCGCAAGCTGCCAAAGGGACCAGGGTCGCCGTTTACAACCTCGAGCCGAAATTCGGTGAACCGGCCCGCTTGGGCTTCATCATCGGGTTCAGCAAAGTCATCGTCCTCGAAGGCGGCGTCGCCTGGGAGAGCGACTTCCACGAGTACTTCACGATCCATCTGCCTCCCCCGTCGGTCGGGGTCTCGAGCTTGAGGTCCCGCCTCGTTGCTTTCGGGCAGTCGGGCGACGGCACTCACGTCACGCTGCCGACGACCTGCTTCGACCCGAATGAATTGCCGGACCCGTACTCCACCTGGTTCCGCGGCGAGTCCTACGGGGAACCGAACCCGACGTTCCCCGAAGGATCGACCCCGTGGCAGGCGAAACTGCCGCCGGGGGCGAGAACGACCGGGTGCGAGTCCGTCCCGTTCGATCCGTCGCTCGAAGTTAACGCCGGCACGAACAACGTCGATTCGCCCGCTCCCGCGACTGTGACGACCAGAATGCCCTTCGACCCCGCCAAAGAAGGTGGTGAAGTTCGAAACGGCGGTACGGAAGGGATATCGCAGTCCCACGTCCGCAAAGCCGAAGTCTCGCTGCCTCAGGGCATGGGCATCAATCCCTCCGGCGCACAGGGTCTCGCCGTCTGCACCGACGCCCAGTTCAAGAAGGGCGTGCGGGTGATGGACAACGAATGCCCGCCCGAGTCCAACATCGGCACCGTCGAAGTAGAATCGCCGCCGTTGTCGGAGCCCCTGGTCGGCAACGTTTACGTCGGCCAGCAGCTCAGCCGCGACCCGGAATCCGGTGACCTCTACCGGATCTTCCTGGAAGCCAAGAGCGAGCTGGAGGGCATTAACGCCCGCCTTATCGGTCACGTCAAGGCCAACAAGACCACGGGCGCGCTCACCGCGGTGATCGACGACCAGCTGACCGGCGAGTTCGCCGGCAAACTGCCGTCCGGTCTGCCGCAGGTTCCGTTTGAAGAGATCAGGGTCCATTTCGACGGCTCGAAAGAGGTGCTGACCAGCCCGCCGATCTGTTCGGCCACTGGAACCAGCCACTTCGAACCGTGGGCTCGCCCCGGGGAACTGAAGCCGGTCGACTCGACCGTCACCCTGAGTAGCGATCCGACCGGTGGCGCCTGTCCGAAAACGATGGCGGAGCGGAAGTTCACTCCGACCTACAAAGCCGCCCCGGAGAGCACCCAGGGCGGTTCCTACTCCCCGTTCCACGTCCTCATCGGGCGGCGTGACGGCGAGCAGGAGCTGAAAGTGGTCGACGTCACCCTGCCGAAGGGGCTGACCGGCAAGCTCGCCGGGATCCCCTACTGCTCGGAGGCTGCGATCGCCGCAGCGGCCACGAAGAGCGGCCGCGAAGAGGCGGACAAACCGAGCTGCGACGAAAACTCGTTCCTCGGTACGGCGAAGACCACCTCGGGCACCGGTGACCATCCGTTGCAGATTCCCGGCAACGTCTGGCTGGCGGGCCCGTACAACGGCGCTCCGGTCTCGCTGGTCGTGACGACCCCCGCTCTGGCGGGGCCGTTCGACCTCGGCACCGTGGTCGTCCGGGTCGCGCTGTTCGTCGATCCGGAAACCGCCCAGGTCCATGCCGTCTCGGACCCGATCCCCGACGTGTACGGGGGGGCGAAGCTGGACATTCGAGCGATCGACCTGAACCTCTATCGCAAGAAGTTCATGCTCAACCCGACCAATTGCAGCGCCCAGGCAACCACCGGGGCACTCAAGGGCGGTGGCGCGAACCCGGCCGACCCGGCCGCGTTCAGCTCCTACGCCGTCAACGATCCGTTCCAGGCGACGGGCTGCAACAAGCTGGCCTTCAAGCCGAAGCTGAAGATCCAGCTCTACGGCGGGACGAAGCGGACCAAGAACCCGCGTCTGAAGGCCGTGCTCACCGCCCAGGAAGGCAACGCCAACATCGGCCGCACCGCGGTGACGATGCCGCGTTCGCTGTTCCTCGACCAGGGTCACATCGGCACCGTGTGCACGAGGCCGCAGCTGGCCTCCCACACCTGCCCGAAGGCCTCGGTCTACGGGTCGGCGGAAGCGAAGTCGCCGCTGCTGAAAGACAAGTTGAAGGGCAAGGTCTACCTCGTGTCCTCCAACAACGAGCTGCCCGACCTGCTCGTCGACCTGCGCGGCCAGGTGGAGGTCTACCTGCGCGGCGTGATCAGCAGCGGCAGCACCGGGGGCCTGAAGACGGTCTTCCGGAAGGTGCCCGATGTGCCGGTCAAGCGGTTCGTCCTCAACATGAAGGGCGGCAAGAAGAGCCTGCTCGTCAACTCGACCGACCTCTGCGACAAGCCGCAGCGGGCGATCGTGAAGATGAAGGGCCAGAACGGCAAGAAGAAGAACAACAACAAGTTCAAGCTGAACGTCGTTTCCTGCGGCAAGAAGAAGAAGTAGGAGCTCGACTAAGCGCACGTCGCAAGCACCGGCGCGGATGGCCGAATAGCCTCCGCGCCGGTGCGCCCGACGCTCTCAGTCCTGATCGTCGCCTACGAGAACCGCGGCGATCTCAGCAAGACCCTGCCGGCGCTCCTGCCTGAGCTCGGCGAGGGCGACGAGCTGATCATCGCCGAGAACAAGCCCGGCGACGGCAGCGCCGACCTTGTGCGCGATCTAGCCCCGGCAGCGCAGATCGTCCCGATGGGCGGCAACGCCGGCTTCGCCGCCGGGATCAACGCCGCCGCCGAGCTCGCCTCCGGCGAGCTGCTGGTGATCCTCAACCCCGACGCCGCCCCCCAGCCGGGGTGGGGCGAGGCGATCCGCCGGCCCTGGGTCGCGGATCGCGGCTGGGGCGCCTGGCAGGCCCTGGTCGCCGACGGCGAGCTGCGCTGCGTCAACTCGGCCGGCAACCCGCTCCACTTCACCGGCATCACCTGGGCGGGCGGCCACGGCCGGCCGCTCGACCCCCCGCCACCCGCCGGCGAGGTGACCGTCGCCTCGGGCGCCTGCCTGGCGATCCCGTCGCGGATCTGGCGCGAGGTGGGCGGCTTTCCCGCCGAGTTCTTCCTCTACCACGAGGACGTCGACCTCTCGATCCGGATCCGCGCCGCCGGCCACGCGGTCGGGATCGAGCCCGCGGCCGTGGTCGCCCACGATTATGAGTTCGGCGCCAACGCCGAGAAGTGGTTCTGGCTCGAGCGCAACCGGCTCGCCTTCCTCATTCGCAACTACCCGGCGCCGCTGCTCGCCCTCCTCGCCCCGGCGTTGCTCGCCACCGAGGTGGCGCTGCTGGCGGTCTCGGCGGCCGGGGGCTGGGGGCGGCAGAAGCTGCGGGCCAATCTCGCCGTGCTGCGCTGGTTGCCGCGGCTGCTGCGCGAGCGCCGCCGGGTGCAGCGGCAGCGGACCGTCAGCGCCGCCGAGTTCGCGTCCTGGCTGACGCCGGACCTCGAATCCGAGCTGATCTCGCCGCTCGCCCGCTCGGCCCCCGCCCGCCTGCTCCTGCGCGGCTACTGGCGCGCGGTCCGCCTGCTGCTGCCGTAGCCGATTCTCACCACACCCTGGTGGGGCGAAAGTCGGAAGCGCTAGGTCGACTGGCTGATCGGGCGGATCAGGATCTCGTTGAGGTCGACGCCCTCGGGCTGTTCGAGGGCGAACATCACCGCGCGGGCGATGTCGTCGTCGCCGAGGGCGCTGTCGCCGGGACGGTTCTCGAAGAAGGGGGTGTCGACCATTCCCGGCTCGATCAGGGTGACCTTGATGCCGTGGTTCTCGTGCATCTGGCGCAGCTCCTGGCGCAGCGCCTCGCCGATCGCGGTCGCCGCCCACTTGGTCGCCGAGTAGAGCGAGCCGGGCAGGACCCGGCGGCCGGCGATCGAGCTGGTGACGAGGAAGTGGCCGTCGCCGCGCTCGAGTAGGTGGGGGAGGGTGGCCCGGATCGTCAGCGCCACGCCGTAGACTTTGGTCAGCACCATCGAACGCCAATGCTCGGGCGACTCCTCGAGGAAGCCCCGCGAGGCGCCGAAGCCGGCGTTGGCGAAGACGGCGTCGATCCGGCCGAAGCGGTCGAGCGCGGTCGCGGCGAGCGCCTGCACCTCGTCCCACTCGGTGACGTCGCAGCGGACGGCGATCGCCCGCTCGTCGCCGCCGAGCTCCGCGGCGAGCTTCTCCAGCTCCTCCTCGCGCCGCGCCGCCAGCACCAGCCGGTACTTCGAGGCGGCTGCGCGGGCGGTCGCCGCGCCGATGCCGCTGCTGGCGCCGGTGATGAGCAGGACGGGGTCGTCGGGCATGCCGCCATTCTCCCAGGTCGGCACCTTGCGATAATCCCCGTTGCCTGTGGACCCCCAGCGAAAGCGGAAGATCCGGCTCGTCCTTGCGCTCAGCGTTGCCGTGCTGCTCTCGGTCGCGCTGATCTACACCTCCTTTTCGGCCGCGACCGAGGCCAAGGAGCCCTCGCAGCTGCTCTCCGCCACGCCCGGCACGACCTACGAGATGACCGGCCGGGTCGTCAAGGGCTCGATCAAGCACGAGGGCAACGGCATCGCCTTCCGCGTCGTCGACCGCGACGGCGGCGGTCAGGGCCTGCCGGTGACCTACAGGGGCACCGTCCCCGACCCCTTCCGCGGCGGTCGCGAGATCGTCCTCACCGGAGAGCTCGAGAAGAGCGGCGTCTTCGTCGGCCAACCGGAAACCCTGATCACGAAGTGCCCGTCGAAGTTCACGACCAAATCTGATGGCTAGCCTCGGCAGCGCCCTGCTGGGGCTTGCCTTTCTGGCCGCCCTGGCCGCCGCAGCGCTGGCGCTCTTCGGTCGCAAGGGCGACGAGCGCCTGCTCACCTACTCGCGCCGCACCGTCTACGCCTTCTTCGGACTGCTCGCCGCCTGCGTGGTGATCATCGAGGCCGCTTTCCTCGGCGACAATTTCTCCTTCAACATCGTCCAGCAGCACAGCTCGATCGAGACGCCGACCGGCTACAAGCTGGCGGCGATGTGGTCGAGCCAGGAGGGCTCGCTCCTGCTCTGGGCCTTCGTCCTCTCGATCGCCGCCAGCGCCGCGCTGTATGCGACCCGCAACAAGCTGCGCGACCTCGTCCCCTGGGCGACCGCGGTGATGATGGGCGTCGCCGCTTTCTTCACCGGGCTGATGCTCTTCGCCCCCGACGTCGACCCCTTCGCGACGCTCGACCCGGCGCCGGTCGACGGGGTCGGCCTCAACCCGCTCCTGCAGCACCCGAGCATGATGATTCACCCGCCGATGCTCTACTCGGGCTACGTCGCCTTCACGGTGCCGTTCGCCTTCGCGATCGGGGCGCTCGTCACCCGCCGCCTCGATGCCGAGTGGATCCGCGCCACCCGCCGCTTCGCGCTGATCGCCTGGGCCTTCCTCGGCCTCGGCCTGCTGCTCGGCGCCCGCTGGTCCTACACTGAGCTCGGCTGGGGCGGCTACTGGGCCTGGGACCCGGTCGAGAACGCGGCGCTGATGCCGTGGCTGCTCGGCACCGCCTTCCTGCACTCGATCATGGTCCAGGAGAAGCGGGGGATGCTCAAAGTCTGGAACGCGAGCCTGATCGTCGGCACCTTCTCGATGGCGTTGCTCGGCACCTTCCTGGTCCGCTCCGGCGTCCTGCAGTCGATCCACGCCTTCGGCGACAACACCGTCGGCCCCTACATCCTCGGCCTGATCGGGGTGGTCCTGGTCGGCTCGACGGCGCTGATCGTCAGCCGCCTCGACGACCTCCGCTCCGAGAAGCGGATCGACTCGCTGGCCTCGCGCGAGTCGGTCTTCCTGGTCAACAACCTGCTCCTGGTCGGGATGACGGCGGTGATCTTCTGGGGCACCTTCTTCCCGCTGATCTCCGAACTGTTCACCGGTGAGAAGGCCTCACTGGCCGCCCCCTGGTTCGACCGCTACACGACGCCGCTGGCGATCGGGCTGGTGATCTTCACCGGGGTCGGGCCGCTGCTCGCCTGGCGCCGGGTCAGCTGGGAGTCGGCGAAGCGGGTCTTCCGGGTGCCACTCGCGGTCGCCGCGGTGGTGACGCTCCTGCTGGGGGTATTCACCGACGCCGGCGAACAGCTCTGGGCGCTGGCGCTCTTCGGCTTCGCCGCCTTCGCCCTCACCGGCCTGGCGCAGGAGTTCTGGACCGGGGCCGCCGCCCGCAAGCGGCTCAGCGGCGAGTCCGGCGCGCAGGCGTTGGTCGGGCTGGTCGGCCGCAACCGCCGACGCTACGGCGGCTACATCGTCCACGTCGGCATCATCGTCCTGCTGATCGGCGTCGCCGCCTCCTCCAGCTTCCAGACCAACCGCGACGTCGAGCTGCGCCCGGGGCAGAGCGTCGAGATCGACGGCCGCACGATCACCTACGTGAAGCCGACGGTCGCCGTCGACGCCGAGAAGATGAGCATCGGCTCGGTCCTGCGGGTCGAAGAGGATGGCAAGGTCACGGGCTACCTGCGACCGAACCGGGCCTTCTTCCGCCCGACCGGCCAGGAGACCGGCCTGATCAGCACCTACTTCGCCGGTGAGGCGACCAGCGAGGTCGGCCTGCGGACCGGGCTCGGCCAGGACCTCTGGATCGCCGAGCAGCCCAACGTCGCTGGCATCCAGCGCGGCGCGCGGCTGGCCGACAAAGGCTTCACCGCCTGCGTCCGGGGCGAGCCCGGCACGCCGCCGCAGTGCAAAGCGCTCGGGGCCCTGATGCGCGCCGCCGCCGCCAACCCGAGCCTCCGCGCGCAGGCCTTCGGGCAGATCTCGAGGTTGCAGGGCCTGGCGGCCGCCCGGGTGGCGAAGACCTTCCTCACCTCCAACGCTCCCTCGACCTTCAAGGTGATCGTCAACCCGCTGGTCACCTGGATGTGGATCGGCGGCATCATCGCCCTCGCCGGGGCGCTGATCGCGCTCTGGCCCACCCGCGGCCGCCGCCGCGGCGCCCTCGTCCGCACCGAAGCCGACGCCCGCAAGGAAGCCAAATACCGCGAGATCCGCGACGCTGAGCTCGACCACGCCGCCGGCAAGCTCTCGGACGAGGACTTCGCCGTCCTCGACGCCGAGCTGCGCGAAGAGGCGCTCGAGATACTCGATCGCGAGCCGATCGCCTAGACTTTCCGGACCGTGTTCACGTTCTTCAGCGTCATCCAGGTGATCATCGCCATCGTCTTGATCTTCCTCGTGCTCCTGCACTCGGGCAAAGACGCGGGCCTCTCCGGTGCCTTCGGCATCGGCGGCGCCGGCGGCAGCGGCGTCGGCGGCGGCTCGATGGTCGAGCAGAATTTGGACCGCGCGACGGTCTTCTTCTCGGTGCTGTTCGTGCTGAACACGTTCCTGCTGCTGAAGATCTAGCCCGCTGGGTTAGGACGGAGGGAGGGACCCCTCCGTCGCAGATTTGGGGAGGCTCCTCCGGGGTCCCTCCCTCCGCCTCGTGACCGTGCTCTGAGGGCACGGACATAACGTCCTGCGTTGTAGGTCTGCTTGACACGTCTGTGGTTTGTGTAAAGATAGGCGACGAACTGGACGCGGTTGACAAGGAAGAGGGGACATGGAGGCACACGCGGAGCACGCGCACCATCACCACCACGAGCACGTCGACGTCGCTCCGGCGGCTTGGACCGACGGCAAGCGCTACGCCTGGCTGCTGGGGCTGATCGTCCCGCTCTCGCCGTTCCTCGCCTTCTTCTGGGTCACCGTCACCGGCTTCGGCGGCATGTGGTACCTCGGCCCGTTTCTCGTCTTCGGCCTCTTCCCGGTTCTCGACATGGTGATCGGCCTCGATCGGACCAACCCGCCCGACAGCGTCCTCAAGTTCCTCGAGCAGGACCGCTACTACCGCTGGTGCACCTACGTCTTCATCCCGATCCAGTACGCGGGCCTCGTCTTCGCCTGCTGGATGTGGGCCTACGGAGACCTGACTTTGGCCGAAAACATCGGCCTGGCGCTGACGATGGCGATGGTCGGCGGGATCGCGATCAACACCGCCCACGAGCTCGGCCACAAGCGCGCCAACTCAGAGAAGTGGCTGAGCCGCATCGCTCTCGCCCAGACCGGGTACGGCCACTTCTTCATCGAGCACAACCGCGGCCACCACGTCAAAGTCGCGACCCCTGAGGACCCGGCCAGCTCGCGGCTGGGGGAGGGGTTCTGGGCCTTCCTGCCGCGCACCGTCATCGGCAGCCTGCGCTCCGCCTGGGGAATCGAGACCACCCGCCTCGACCGCCTCGGCAAGTCCCACTGGGGCATGCACAACGACATCCTCAGCGCCTGGGCGATGACGGTCGTCCTCTTCGGCGGCCTGGCGATCGCCTTCGGCCCGGTCGTCCTGCCCTACCTGCTGGTCCAGGCGGTGATCGGGTTCTCGCTGCTGGAGGTCGTCAACTACCTCGAGCACTACGGGCTGCTGCGGCAGAAGCGCGAGGACGGGCGCTACGAGCGCTGCCTCCCGGCGCACAGCTGGAACAGCAACAACGTCGCTTCCAACGTCCTCCTCTACCACCTGCAGCGCCACTCCGACCACCACGCGAACCCGACCCGCCGCTACCAGGCGCTGCGCCACGTCGACGAGGCGCCGCAGCTGCCGACGGGCTACGCGGGGATGATCGTCCTCGCCTGGTTCCCGCCGCTCTGGCGCCGGGTGATGGACCCGCGCCTGCTCGATCACTACGGCGGTGACGTGACCAAGGCCAACATCCAGCCGCGCAAGCTGGGCCGGGTGCTGGAGCGCTACGGGCGGCCCACGGTATGAGTGCCTTCCGCTGCCCCAGCTGCGGATACGTCTACGACGAGCAGAGCGGCCACCCGCGCGAGGGCTTCCCGCCCGGCACGCCCTGGGCGCAGGTGCCCGACGACTGGGCCTGCCCCGATTGCGGCGTGCGCGACAAGATCGATTTCGAGCCCGTCTCAGCCGACGCCTGACCGTCGCCGCTGGCACGATAAGGGGATGCCCAGTAACGGCAGGACCCCTTACCAGGAGGCGGCGCGGGAGCTGCTGCGTCAGACGGTCTTCGACGCCGCCCGCGACCAGCTGGGCCGGCAGCCGTGGTCGGAGATCACGATGGCGGACATCGCCACCGGCGCCGGGGTCAGCCGCCAGACCCTCTACAACGAGTTCGGCAACCGCAACGAGTTCGGCTTCGCCTTCGTCATCCACGAGGCGGAACGCTTCATGGATGACGTCGAAAAGGCGGTCCTCGCTCACGCCGAGGACCCGCGGGCGGCGGTCCTCGCGGCGCTCGAGCATTTCCTCCGCACCGCCGGCGACGACCCGCTGATCCGCATCCTCCTCAGCGACGACGGCACCGGCGGCATGCTGCCCTTCGTCACCACCCAGGGCCTGCCCGTCGTCCAGTGGGCGACCGGGCGGCTGGTGAGCGTGATCGCAGAGGGCTGGCCCGAGGCGCCGGAGGCCGACGTCAAGCGGCTCGCCGAGAGCCTCGTGCGCCTGGCGATCAGCTACGTCACCACCCCGGGCGACTCGGCCGAGGAGGCGGCGAAGGCGGTGGCCGAGCTGCTGGGCCCGTTCATCGATAAGGCCCTCGGCTCCGCGGTCGAGTGATGCTCTCGCCGCGGCTCGACTCCCTCGGGGTCCGGCCGCTGGAGACCGAGGACGCGGCCGAGCTCCACGCGCTGGTGGAAGTCAACCGAGCCCACCTGGCGCGCTGGCTGCCGTGGGCGGCGGGGCAGGACCGCGACGGGACCGAACGCTTCCTCGCCGAGGCCGAGGCCCAGTTCTCCCGCGACGACGGCTTCCAGGCGAGGATCGCGCCCGAGGGGCAGATCGTCGGCGTCGCCGGCTTCCACTCGATCGACTGGGTCAACCGCAACACCAGCCTCGGCTACTGGCTCGCGGCCGACGCCCAGGGCGCGGGCACGATGACCGCGGTCGTCAGCGCCCTCCTCGACCACGCCTTCTACGAGTGGGAGCTGCACCGGGTGGAGATCCACTGCGCACCGGAGAACGCCCGCAGCCGGGCGATCCCCGAGCGCCTCGGCTTCCGCGAGGAAGCCCGCCTGCGGGAGACGGAGCTGATCGCCGGCGGCTACCTCGACAGCGTCGTCTACGGGTTGCTGGAGGCGGAGTGGGGGAGTAGGACCGCTTGAACAAATAAACCCGGCTGTTTGGGCCGGGCGGGCCTTTGCCTTTTGCCGAGCCGGCGGGCTAGCGTCGATGCAAGCCAAAGGAGGTCGCAGCATGAGCGCACAGGCAAACAAGGAAACGGCTGAAGGCGCCTATCGCGCCTTCTCCAACGGCGACGCCGCCGGCGCGATGGAGAACATGGACGACGGTGTGGTCTGGACCGCCCGGGGCGACAGCGCCCTCAGCGGTACCTACAAAGGCAAAGAAGAGATCGCGATTCTCTGGGCCAAATTCAGCGAAAAAGGGCTGAAGACCGAGCCCCACGATTTCATCGCCGACGGTGACAAGGTCGTGGTCCTGACCAAGGTCACGCTCGACGGCGAGAGCGAGGAGGTCGCCGACGTCCTCACCTACAACGACGGCGGCAAGCTGGTCGGCTTCGAACAGCTCGGCGATCCCGCGATCGCCAACCACGCCTTCCCGCGTTGAGAGCGACGGGGGGCCGGGCGCGAGATCGCGCGGCCTCCCGCCTGGCTTGGGAAGATGGCCCATGCGCCCGAACCCGCTCTTCGCCTCCGACGATCCGGAGCTGGTCAAGCAGCTGGTGCGCGAGCATCCCTGGGCGACCCTGGTGACGACCGCGGGCGGCGCCCTGGCCGCCTCGCACTATCCCGTGCTGGTCGACGAGGACGATCCCGGCCTGACCCTGGTCACCCACCTCGGCCGGCCCGACGACGAGGTCCTCGAGATCGACCGCGGCGAGCTCCTCGTCGTCGTCCAGGGGCACCACGGCTACATCTCGCCCGGCTGGTACTCGGCGAGCGAGCGCAAGGTGCCGACCTGGAACTTCACCGTCGCCCACCTGCATGGCACACCGCAGCGCCTCGAAGCGGACGAGAACCTCGAAGTCCTGACCCGGCTGGTGGCCCACTTCGAGCGCCGCCGCGACGCCCCGGCCTACCTCGACCGCGAGGAAGCCGAGCCGATCGCCAGGGGAACGGTCGGCCTGCGCATCCCGGTCGACCGGTTCGAGGTGAAGCGCAAGCTGAGCCAGAACAAGGACGACGAGACCCGCCGCACCGCAATCGCAGCGCTGCGCGAAGAGGGCCCGTACCGCCACGAGGCGCTGGCGGAGGAGATGGAGCGGGAGCTAGGCGCGGCGCCGGAGGCGCAGCCAGGCGAGTAAGCCGGCCAGTGAGTAGAGGATCGCGATCGCGATCAGCAGGAACTTGAGGCTGGCGCAGGCGGTAGCGATTGCCGGAGCGGGATCGCCGAGGTGACCGCCGAGGACGAGCAGCCAGATCGCGTTTTCGGCGACGTCGAACAGCGCCGCACCGATCGCGCAGGCAGGAGCGACGACACCGATCGCCGCGAGCCTCCGCAGCCCGCGCCCGGCGGCGAAGTCCCGCACCGCGACGCCGGCGAGCGCGAAGAACGCTCCGTAGGAGGCCATGAAGCCGAAGTCGATCCAGAGCGAGAGCCGCGCCAGGTACTCGCCGTGACCGCCCCATTCCGCCTGGATCTCCTGCACACGGTCGAGGCTCCCGGCGAACTCCAGCCCGATGATGCCGGGACCGCCGGTGCGCTTCAGCCGCTCATCGATCCAGGCTAGAAGCAGGTTGAGGACGATCGTCGCCCCACCGAGGGCGATCAGCGTTTTCGGGCGCCGTGCCAGGAGCGGGACTCTACGGGCAGGTTCCATACTTCTGGTCTTGGCGGGAAAGGAGAAGACATATCGCGTCGAGGCGGTCATCGATCTGCCGGCCCCGCTTTACCTCGGGTCGGACTTCCTCGGTCTGCTCAGGCCCGCCGTCATCGGGGGCGTGGGGGTCCACGTCGTGCTCCCCGATTTCAGCATCTCGGGTAGCGAGACGGTGCTGCATCCACGCGCGCTGGTGAACTGGGTCGACTCCTTTGCGGGGAGGGAGTCCGCGGATGATTCGAGGTGGCCGTTCGGCGAAGTCTTCGGCTGGGGGAAAGAGCGGGAATTTTCGGCGACGCGCCTATTGGTGCTCCCAAGGGGCCGCCTCACGCTCCGGCAGGCGCGCGAACTGCACAGGGCGGCAGAAGACTGGGTTGAGTTGCTCGGCATCTGGCTAGACGTGGTCGCGCGAACCGACCTACATGAGGAAAGGATCAAGGTCGACAAGCCGGGGCAATCCGCCTATGTGTGGGTCGATCGCGACAAGGCTCCCAAGCTGTTCAAAGGCAAACACACCATCACGCTCAACCTCGACGGTCTCTCACATGAGATCACCCCCTGGCAGTGGGGGAAGATGCTGGCGAAGGCGAGCGAGGCAGCAAGGCCGCCCGAGGGTCACCTTTTTTTGCGCGATGCGCGCCACGCGCTGAACATGGGCTTCCATCGCCGCGCGGTGCTTGATTCGGCCACGGCGACCGAGCTCGCTCTCGCCAAGCTTCGAGACGACGCCCTCTCCCCCGACAAGGTTGGTCTCGGGGACTACGTACGAGGAAAAGCGCAGCAGATCGGCGGCCTGACCGAGTTCCTCTCCGGGATGGGGAGACAGCTTCCAGAGCGAATTCAGCAGGAGGTTGGTGAGCCTAGGAATAAGGCCATCCACGAGGGGCGGGAGCCTGATGGCGAGACCGCCGCCAGGGCCCTCGCGAAGACCGAAGAGGTCCTCGACTTGGCGTTCCCCTGGAACGGGCTCCTCGCGTAGCCGAATGCCCGCTTCGGCGGAAACCCCCCGAGGCCCTCAAGCACGATTGGCGCACGAGACTGAGGCTCCGAGGCGGACTCATGTCTGCTGCGCCATATCGGTGTGCACATCACACGATCGCTAGGGTCTCCTCGGCGGTGGACCGCCCCGTCGACCGTTTCGACATGAACGACGAGATCAAGATGTACGCCGCGGAGCTACTCGCAGAGACGCGAGAGGAGATCGTTCGCGCCGACACCAAGGCGGCGATCCTCTTCACCGCCTTCGGGATCGCGGCTGCCGCAGTGCTGGCGGGCCTGATCGCCGGGGACTGGAGTCCGACTGATCTCGATCGAGGCGCCACGGATGTGTTCTGGGTAGGTAGCAGCAGCGCGTTTGTGTCCTTCTTGGCTCTGGGGTATGCGCTCTGGCCTCGAATGAAACACAAGCAAGCCGAAGGTCCGGCTAGCTACTTCCTGAAGATCCGCGAATACGACAATCTCGACGCCCTGCGGACGGCTCTCAAGCAGAGCGCGGAGACCGGCGATCGTCCGGTAGAGCAGCTCATGGTTGTGAGCGACATTGCCTGGAACAAGTTCGTGGGCATCAGGATTGCGATGCTCCTGTATGGATTCGGCCTCGCAGCGTGTGGCGGCGCCGTGATTTTCGGCTAGGCCCTCAGCCGATCTTCCTCGCCGTCACACAGCGAGAGGGGTTGCCTACTGCGTCGCGCACGGTTACGCGCAACTTCGACTTGGGTGGGTTGACCCTGATTGTGTAGGTGCCATTTTTGGGCTTAGCCCTGATTGGCTTGAACGAACCGCCGCATCTCGAGCTGACGCGGATCTTGGTGATGCCCGTACCGTGGCGATCGTCGGCCTTGACCTTGACCACGGCCGTGCGCTTGCCGGTCCGGGTCCGCGACAGCGAGAACGTCGAGCTGCTGATCTGAGGCGCCTCTTCGTCGAGGATGATCGTCGGGCTCGTGTGGACGAGTTCGGTGCCGCGCTCAAACCAGACGAAGACCTGCTTGGTCTCCTTGCCGGGTGAGGTCTGGGGGTCGAGAACCCAGTTCGTCGTCACCGGTGCCTGGTTGTCAAAGAGGACGCGCGTGATGCCCGGCTGGTTGGGGTCGTCGTCGTTGCTGATCCGGGCGGCGCGAGCACCGGCGGGTGGGGTGAGGACGAGCTTGACGGACCGTGACCCGGTCGCTTTCGGCGGGATGAAGCGAACCCCGGCGCCCTGTCCAAGCGCGCTTGCGGTCGCCGGCGTGATCGTCACGTCGACCGACGCGGAGCTGCTGAGCCCGGCCCCATCGGTGACCTGGACGGCAAGGTGGTAGGTGCCGACGGCCGCGAACGTCGTCGTGGTCGAGGCATCCGTGCCCGTGTCACGGTCCAGAACGCCGTCGCCGTTCGTGTCCCAGTGGAAGTCGGTGATCGCACCAAGGGGGTCTGCCGATTCATGGGCATCGAGCACCACCGGGACCCCCGGTATCGTCCGTTTGGGGCCGGCTGCTAGGTGGGCGATCGGAGCCGTGGTGTCCGTCCTGAAGTCGGCGCTGGCCGGTGAACTCCGGTTTCCGGCTCGGTCGACTGCCACGAGCGACCATATGTGGGCTCCGTCGGCGAGGGCCGTCGGAACCTGGATGCTCGTGGCGGCGGTGGGCGACAGGGACTGGCCGTCGACAGATACCTCGTAGTGATCGACCCCGGAGCCGCCGTCGATCGCCGGGAGCCAGGAGAGGGTCGGCCGGGTGCTACCGACAGCGGCTCCGCCGGTCGGCGAAAGAAGTAATGCCGGTCCGGGCGGTTCGGCGTCGACCGAGAACGTGATTGCTGCGCTTTGGCTCGTGTTGCCGGCGAGGTCTCTAGCGCGGACCGACCAGGTGTGTCCGCCGTTGGTGAGGCCCGCCACCTCCACCGTGCAGATTGCCCCGCAGGTGAAAGGTTCGATGCCGGCCGTGCGCGCTCCTCCGTCGACGAGCAGTTCATACCCGTCGACCCTGGAGAGCTCGTCCGCGATCGGTTCCCAGGAAAACGAGGTCGTGGGTGCAAGGTTCGCGGCGCCGTCCAGCGGGCCGCTCGGTGTGGCAGCCGGCGGCGGGGTGGTATCGCGGGTCCACGAATGGGTCGCAGGCGTCGGGTCGACATTGCCGACGGCGTCGCGCGCCCGGACCGCAAGCGTGTGAGGGCCGTCGGTCTCGACCCGGATCGCCGATGACCCGTCGCAGGGGGCAAACGAGCCGTCGTCGAGCTTGCATTCGTAGCTCGATGGGTAGCTTGCATCGAAGTCGAACCTGGGCGAGGGCTGGTTGTCGTACGCAGCGGGGGCTATCGCGATCACCGTGTCGAGCGCCGGCGCTTCCAGCGGGTAGACCCAAACGGTGCGGCCGAGGCTCTGGGGGATGAGGATGAACCGTCCCGATGCATCGAAAGAGACACCGGAGGGATTGAGATCGATGACGGTCGGATCTCCAAGCCGTTTCAGCTTCCCTGCTTCGGAGACGGAGAACGTCCACAGCCTGCTTGGCCTGTCCAAATTGTCAGTCCCCCCGACCACGGCGAGCATGTTGCCCGACGGCGACCAGGCCACCCACGTGGCGTTGTCGGCGTACCCCATGTCGAGGGTCACGATCTGTCCGTTGGCGTCGATCGCGTAGATGCCTATCAGTCCCGTGATGTAGTCGACTACGGCAAGCTGGCCGCCCGTAGGCCGAAAGGCGACGCCCGCTCTACCGACCACAAAAGAGATCGGTGGCTTGGAGCTCAAGGTCGTTCCGGACACGCCGAACACCGTCATGTTCCCACCCAGCTCATTTGCCGTAACCAGTAGCGAGCCGTCTGGGCTGAAGCTCAGCGACCGCGGCCCTGCGCTGTCGGGCATGGATTCTCGGTAAGTGAGCGCGCCGTCGGGGGCGACCGAGAACAGGGAGACCGAGCTGTCCCAGTAGTTGGCGGTGGCGATGAGAGTTCCATCTGGGCTGAAGGCCACTCGGTACGGTAAGCCGGCACCGGCCGCGGAGTCTGCGTAGATAGGCGTTCCTTCCGCCGACACCGTGTAGGTGCTCAACCCGACGTCGTTCGCGACGGCGAGCAGGTTGCCATTCGCACTGAAGGCAGTACCGCGCGGATTAGTGATTGCCGCCGGGCCGAGTTTCGCGGTGGGCGCAAGGGCCCCGTCGGGGCTGAGCGTGAACAGCTCGACGCCGTCCTGCTGCTGCGTGCTGACCGCGACCCTTCCGGTGGAGGACACGGCCAGGAAGTTTCCGATGCCTTCGAGCCGGGTCGGCGCACCGGCCGGGAGGAGCGTCGGGCCGGGCGCGAGGTGGTAAAGCTCGACGCTGTCGTCGTTCTCGGCCGTCACGCTGAGCAGGGTGCCGTCGGCACCGAACGCCACCGAAGATGGTCCGTCCCCCGGAGAGAACGACATCACAGGACTCAGCGCACCGTCCACCGCCCGCCGCAGCAGAGTCAGCGTGTCTTCTTGGAAGTTGGTGTAGGCGACCAGCTTGCCATCGGGGCTGACGGCTAGGTCCACGTCCCCCGGGCCCGATGGGCTCGTCCCGGCGACTTCTTCTATCTCGCCGGTGAGACTGAGCGAGTAGGTGGCGAGATCGGTCTGGGAGGATCCGGACCAGTCGGCCACACTGGCGATGAACTTGTCGGTTGTACCGACGAAGCTGGTGTTCACGAAGCACCGGGTGCCAGCCGGGTTGGCTTCGTAGAGCTTGTTCAACGATCCGTCGGCTGAGACGGCAAAGACCGTGAGTGAGGGGCCGACCGGGCACTCGCTGGTTACGAGTAGGAACCGGCTGTCGGGCGAGAAAGTCGCGCTGCTCGCCCTGGTATTCAGGTTCCCGGGACCGATAAAGAACGGTTCGCCATTGTTGACCGGCGTGAGAGTCGTTTCGCCGACGCTGAACATCGAGATGCTCCCATCGTCGAGGTTGGTCGTTGCCAGGAACCTGCCGTCGGGGCTGAATTCGACACCGATCGGTTCCGCGCCGGTCAGCATCGGCGAGCCCAGCGGCACGATGCTGCCGTTGCTGCTTGACACAGAGCAAAGTGCCACGGTGCTGGCTTCCGTGTTGACCGAAGCGAGAACGTTGCCGGTGGGCTTGAATGCGACACTCGATCCCGCACACTGAGTCGTCGGTGCCAGTGATTCCAGCGCGCCCCCCTGGGGGATTGCATACCGGCTTAAAGGACCGTCCGAACCGGCGACCGCCAGGTAGGTTCCGCTCGAATTGAAGCTGGCGGATTGCGGCATGTCGACCGTCGGGGAGACGGGGCCGGCGGGGGAGTAGGTCGCTGCGGCTTCGGCGTTCTCGGTTCCGGCGCCGATGAGAAATACGGCTAGCAGCACGATCGACGCGATGTGGTGTCTCAATCGTGTGCTCCGCACGGTCGTCCGTTTCGTAGGCCCGCCCACGCTTTTGTCGGGCGACTCGCTAAGTAGTCATGCTATATGGAAGTATTACGCCATGGTGGGGAGGGCGACTGGGAGTCCGCCAAGCAGTAGGTGGCTTCAGGGTGATGTGTCACGGCGCCGGCAGATCCTCATGGCCCTCGTCGCCATTGGCATCGCGGCTCTGGTGAGTGCGACGCCGGTGCTCACGCCCCTCGAGGACTGGAGCTTGGACCGCCGGCTCGACCTCCGGGGGGAGCGGGCGCCAAATCCCAACGTCGTAGTCGTCGCGATCAACCAGCCGTCGCTCGAAGAGGTCGGCGAGCAGTGGCCGATCCGCCGCCGTCACTATGCGGACCTGATCGACCGTCTCAGCGGTGCCGGCGCCGGCGTGATCGCCTTCACCCTCGAGTTCGACGCGCGAACCACGCCCGAGGATGACACCGCGATGATCGAATCGATGCGGCGGGCGGGCAACGTCGTGCTCGCCGCCTCGGCAGCGGAGCGCAGCGGTGAAACTCACATTCTCGGCGGCCGCGGCATGCGTGAATACGCCCGCGTCCGGGTTGGTATGTCAAACGTGCCGACCGACAATGACAAGACCATTCGTCACCTCTGGTGGAGCATCCAAGGACTGCCGACGCTGCCGCTCGAGATCAGTCGCCGGCTCGGCCGGCAGCCAGATCGCAACGCCTTTGACGATGGCCGCGCCTGGATCGACATTCGCGGGGGGCCGTGCGTTGCGGACCGACCGTCGAGCTGTGCGATTCCGACCTACGGATTTGCCGACGTATTGACCATGAGCGCGTCGCGCGCGCACCACCTCTTCGGCGGCAAGGTCGTCGTCATCGGAGCGACGGCGAGCGGCGTCAGCGACCCGCTTCCCGTCTGGGGCTCCGGCTCCGAATTGACGGGCAAGCCACACCTGGTTGCGCTGGAGGCTGGGACGGTGCTCGACGGCTTCCCGCTGCAACAGGCAAGCTGGCTACTCAGCGCACTCTTCCTCATCGTGGCTGGGTTCCTGCCGATGGTGCTCGACGGCCTGGGCCGCTGGGGGTTGAGCGCAAGACGGCCGACGGGTAGTGCGCTCAATAGTTGGCACGGACCGCTTTTGACCGGCGCCTTCGGCGCCCTGGGGATCGCCCTTTTGTGCGTGACCGCCGTGGTGGCCTTCGATCACGGAACCGTCCTTTCCGTGGGCGCACCGCTGCTAGCCGCGTTCCTGGCGACGAGCTTCGGCGCGATCAACCGGGACCACGCCGACACCCTCGCTGCGCAGCGCCTCTATGCCGCCGCAGACTGTGTCGTGCCGAGGGAGTATCTCGGAGAGCTATTGGCGCGCACCGCCGACCCGAATCACGATACGGTGAGAATCGAAGAAGGCACGGTGATATTCGTTGACGTCGTCGGATTCACCGTCTTCACGACGGCGTTGATGACTCAGCCCGGTAAGACGCCTACCGAATGCACGATGGACGTGCTACTTCTTGCCTCCAAGTTCCAAGAGCTCGTCGTCGATGCGGTGTTCGAGCACGACGGAGTGGTGGTGGACCTGATGGGCGACGGGGTGCTCGCGGCTTTCGGGTTGGTCGGTCGCAGCGAGGAACACGAGGAGATGGCCCTGTTGACCGCGTACAAGGCCTGTACCGATGTGGTGTTGTCGATGCGCGAGTGGCTGAGAGAGCAGGGCTGGGAGGACCTGGTTGCCGAGCACCGGGACAAGTACGGAGAGCTGGAGGGCGTCGATGACTTCGACGTTCGGGTCGGCTTGGACTCGGGCGAAGTCGCCGTCGGGCTCACCGGTCACAAAAGCAGCCTCGAGTTCTCGGTGATCGCCGCGGCGACCATCGGGGCCAGCCGCCTGAAGGACGAGGCAAAGCGGCTTGGTGTCACCTTGTGCGCGTCGGCCAGGACCTTCAACGACGAAGTAGGTGTCGAGACGCGCGAGCTCCTCGCAGCGGAATTGCAGGAGGGGCCGATCGAGCTGCGTGGCCAGAAAGGCAACCCCACCTTTGTCTACACCTGGACGCGCGACGATGCAACATACGAGCTCGCATCTCCTCAAGCTAGCCGCGGGTGAGGTCAGGGCGAGGGCAGCGACGGCCTGCCGGGAAGAGGCTGCGGGCGCGAAGGCGCATCTTGACGCTGGCGGTGGTCGGGCTCCTCTGCGCCGTTGTGCCCGCGGGGGCCGATGTCGAAGGGGAAGCGCCGCTCGGCACGCCTGGCAGCCTGCCGGGACAGCTCTCGGGTCCGACGGGAGTCACTCGGGCGTTCGACGGCAACCTCTATGTGGCCAACACTGGCAACGACCGCATCGAGGTCTTCGCGCCCGACGGCTCGAGCCTGCCGGCTCTCGGCGGGCCCGGCTCTGGGCCGGGGCAGTTCAGCGAACCCAGCAGTGTCTATGGCCTCGCCGCGGAATCCTCGCTGCTGGTGCTCGACGCGGGCAACGACCGCGTTCAGAAGCTGAACCTCAACGGTGCTCCGGTGGCGGGCTTCAACGGTCCGTCGGGTACGGGTTCGCTTCCCGGCTCATTCGACGCGCCCCAGGGCATCACCGCCGACGTCGACGGACGCTTCTGGGTTGCCGACACCGGAAACGACCGCGTCCAGGCCTTCGACGCCAACGGGACCTACCTCGAAACGATCGGCGAAGGGGCTCTGTCGAGACCGCGCGGTGTTGCGCTGGGCCTGGACGGCACTCTGTATGTCAGCGACAGCGGCCACAATCAGATCGTCGCCTATGCGCCTGGCGCGCCGAGGAGCGGCCCGGGGGTTCAGGTGGTCGGGCCCGGCAGCCTTCCTGGTCAGGTCGAAGACCCCGGAGGCATCGCCGTCGACGCCCATGGTCGGCTCGACGTGGCCGACTCCGGCAATGGCCGGATCGAGCGGTTCACGCCTGACGGCACCTATCTCGACAGCTACAGGGGCGAAGGATCGGCAAGACTGCAGCGGCCCGAGGGAATCTTCGTCACGCCGCCGGGCGGTCTGCTCGTCGCCGACGTCGCGGCGAGCGTGATCGTCCGCGCCAGGGAAACCCTTCCCCCGCCAGTCGCGGGCAAGTCCGCAAACATCACCAAGACTGCCGGCCAGGTCTTCGTGACGCGCCCGCACTCGCGGGTGGCCGAACCGCTGGTCGAGCCTCTGCATATCCCCGTCGGGACGACCATCGACACGCGCAAGGGCGCGGTCCAGATCGAAAGCGCCCGATCCACCAAGCCCAGGGACGTGCAGATTGGCAGCGCCTTCGACGGTCGCTTTGTCTTTCGGCAGCTGGTCAAGCCGGCGGTCCTGACCAACCTCGTCCTCACCGGCGGTTCCTTTGCACCCTGCCGTGCTTCGACCCGGGGCCGGCCGGCTGGGACCGCGTGGTCCACTGCGCGCGGCAAGAGCAAGGGGAAGGCCAAGCCCAATCACAAGGTCCGAGGGCTGTGGGGCAATGCGCACGGGCCGACCGAGACGACGGGGGCGGATGCGGCAGCCTCCGACAAGGGCACCGAATGGCTAACCGCCGACTATTGCAACGGCACGCTCGTCCGTGTCACGAAGGGCGTCGTGTTCGTGCGTCCGCTACGCGGCAACGCTAAACCGATCCGCGTCACCGCCGGGAACCAGGTCTTCATTCCACACCGCTAAACATCCTCGGCAGGACAGATATATGCGGCTGAGAGGAGTCGAACCTCCACGGGTGTTTCCACCCACAAGGCCCTCAACCTTGCGCGTCTACCAGTTCCGCCACAGCCGCTTGAGGGCGCTCGATTCTAGATGTTTGCGTGCAGGGGAAGGGCGGAGGTTGCGGGCGTCCGGGGGAGGCGGTAGCCTTGCGAACAAGTGTTCGAAGGGAATTTGCGGCTATTTAACCCTGGTGACCCGGCATCGGAGGGACTTGGAACGACGATGGAACTTGACCTGACCAAGCGGCAGAAGGAGATCTTCGACTTCATGCGCAAGTACGCGGCGAAGACCGGGTACCCGCCGACGGTGCGGGAGATCGGGAAAGCCGTGGGCCTCCATTCGTCTTCGACCGTGCACGCGCATCTGGCCAATCTGGAGAAGCTGGGCTTGGTCCGGCGCGATCCTTCGAAGCCGCGGGCGATCGAGCTGCTCTACGAAAAGGCTAAGCGGACGATCAGCCCCGGCAACGGGCTGCCGCTGGTCGGCCAGGTCGCCGCCGGTGAGCCGATCCTTGCCGAAGAGAACATCGAGGAGTACCTCGAAGTGCCCGACGTGATCGGCGGCGAGGACGGCGACTACATCCTCCAGATCCGCGGCGAAAGCATGAAGGACGCCGGGATCATCGAGGGCGACTACGTGATCGTGCGCCCCAGCGACGACGCCGCCAACGGCGAGATCGTCGTCGCCCTGATCGGCGAGGAGGCGACCGTGAAGCGGCTCTTCCGCGAGAAGGACCACATCCGGCTCCAACCCGAAAACGAGGAAATGGAGCCGATTCTCACCACCGAGGCCAAGGTGCTCGGCAAGGTGGTCGGGGTTTTCAGAAAAGTCTGACGAGACCCAGGGGCCGCCAGGCAAGGACGCAGGGAGTCGGAATAGCAGCGCTATTTCGACGACCGAGGACGCCGCATGGCGGTTCCTGGGGCCGTCAGGGCCACTTGCCCGACTCGATCAGCTTCTTGTAGCGCCGCTGCCGGCGGCGCGCGTCCCGCATCACCAGCGGCAGCAGCCGCAGGGAGAGGCGCGGGAAGAGGTCGACGAAGCGCAGGAAGGGTCCGCGCCAGCGGGGGACGATCAGGATCGGGCGCGGGCGCTCGCTCAGCTTGCCGACCTCCTTCGCCACCTCCTCGGCGGTCAGCAGGCGGCCGGAGAAGGAGGGCGCGGCGTCGAGGTCGTCGAGCTTGTCCTCCAGCATCGGCGTCCAGATCCCGTCGGGGCAGACGGCCGAGAGTTGGATTTTCTTCTCGCCGTTGCGGCGCAGGTCGAAGAGCGTCCCCAGGGTGAAGGCCATCGCCGCGTGCTTGGAGGCCGAGTAGGCGACCTCGCCCGGCGCGGCGACGATCCCGGCCAGGGAAACGACGTTGACGACGTGGCCGCTGCCGGCGGCGCGCATCGGCCCCAGGGCCGCGATCGTCCCGTTCATCAGGCCGGTGACGTTGACGTCGAGCATCGTCTGCCGCGTCTCGGCGCTCTGCTCCCAGGGCGGGCCGCTGAAGAAGACGCCGGCGTTGTTGACCCAGAGGTCGAGCGAGCCGGTGCGGCCGATCGAGTCGGCGAGCCCGCGGCAGGCGGCCTCGTCGCGGACGTCGAGGGCGGAGCCGCGCGCTTCGGGCCCGAGCTCGGCGGCGGTGCGGTCCGCCGCACCGGCGTCGACGTCGGTGACGTGGACGCGGTAGCCGCGCCCGATCAGCTCGGCGGCGATCGCGCGGCCGAGGCCGCTCCCGGCGCCGGTCACCACAGCCGTTCGCATGGCCGGGACCATAGACCCCGCGCCCTTGGTCCGGGACCGCGACGGAGCTACCATCGGTGGGCGGGCCGAGCGGACCGCGGGGGGAGAGAAAACCCTCCGAGGAAAGTCCGGACACCACAGGGCAGGGCGGTGGGTAACGCCCACCCGGGGAAACCCGCGGGAAAGTGCCACAGAAATGACACAGCCGATGGCGCGACTGCAGCTGCGTCGCGCACAGGCAATGGTGAAATGGTGCGGTAAGAGCGCACCGGCGTTGCGGTGACGTAACGGCCAGGCAAACCCCGCCCGGTGCAAGGCCAAGCAGGACCGTCGACCCGGCTCGGCGAGGTCCAGGTGGGCCGCATAGATAGATGGCCGCTCAAGACAGGATCCGGCTTACAGGCCCGCTAAGGAAGAGGCTCCCGAATGGGGGCCTCTTCTACATAGCGACGCCTGCACAAGATTCTGTCTTAGCGTTTGCTAACCTGCCGCCAACTTCCGCTGAATCTCCGCCTACATACCGCGGGGAGCGGGGGGCCCAATCAGTTGGGGCGAATCGCGGCCGAGTGCCGCGTAGCGCAGCTCTTTCAGCGCGAGCCCGTCAGCTAACCCCGCAAGCGCCTGGAAAGAGATGCAGACGATCAACCAAACCTCCGTGCGCTGGGCTATTGCCCTGGCTGCCTTCTTCGCCCTCTTCGCCGGGGTTGCTGCCGGTGCGCAGGCGGCGACCGGCGGCGCTTCGAGCTACACGCCCAGCACCGAAGCCGAAGAAGAACACACCTTCGGCGACTGGCGCTACGGCGGCGCCAGCTGGTACGGACCCGGTCTGTGGGGCCACAAGACGGCCTGCGGCCAGACGCTGCGGCCGACGACGCTGGGCGTCGCCCACAAGAAACTTCCCTGCGGGACGACGGTCAAGTTCGTCTACCACGGCAGGTCGGTCGTCACCCAGGTGATCGACCGCGGCCCCTACGTCGACGGCCGCGCCTGGGACCTGACCAAAGCCGCCAGCGACGCGCTCGGCTTCGAAGGCGTGGGACGCGTCCGCTACGCGGTCGCGATCGACGACGCCACCAGCGCCCGGCACGACTGAGCCGCCGTCTCGACTGAGCCGGCTTCTCCGGCCGCTCCTCGGACTACGCTGCCGTGTTCAGGTAGCAGCAAAAGACGAGAGGAGCAGCGTTTATGTCGAGGTTTTCGCGAGGGTTGGACGCCACCGGAGCGTGGAGAGGCCGCTGGTTGGCTCTCGCCCTGGGCCTGTTCGGCTCCGCCCTGCTGCTCCTCTTCAGCCTTGCCGCCGACAGCGGCGACGCAAGGGCCGGCCGCACGACGGTCATCCTCGGCCAGACCGCGAGCGAGCCCGATCCCTCCTGCCCGGACCTGCCCTGCCAGGCGATCGGCAGCGTTACCGGGTTCCAGGTCAACAACGGCCAGGCCAGCCTGCCGTTCACGGTTCCCAACGACGGCACGATCAAGGCCTGGACCCTGACCCTGGCCCAGCCGACCGGCAGCCAGCGGACCTTCTTCAACGGCTTCTTCGGGACGCCGCCGCAGGCGCGGCTGGCGATCCTCCGCCGCGTCCCGGGCACCAACCCGCCGCGCTACAACCTGCGGCGGCAGGGGTCGGTCAAGGTGCTCTCGCCCTACCTAGGGAAGACGGTTAAGTTCAGCGCCAACCTGGAAGTCGAAAGGGGCGACATCGTCGGCATCACCGTGCCGACCTGGGCGCCGGCCTTCGCTCAGGACCTGAACACGAACAACGTCTGGCGCGCCAGCCGCGAAGAGGGCGCCTGCAAGAACGCGACGGACATCCGCCAGGGCGAACCGCAGGAAAAAGTAGGCACCCGCCGCACCTACGGCTGCAAATACACCACCGCGCGCCTGCTCTACACCGCAACGCTGGTAGAGGGCCGCTAAGCGAAGGAGCCGGGTAAACCCGGCTCCTTCGACTTATGCGGCTGAGGGGAGAGCCCTGGGACCGCCCTGGTCTTGGGGCAGCGCCGCGGCGCTAGCAATCAGGCTCTGGAACTCGTTCAGCGCCAGGTGCCCGACCGCCTCGAGGATCTCCTCGTCGGTCCAGCCGATCTCACGGGCCTCCTCGTGGAGGTGGAGGGGCGGGGGGCCCGGCTCCAGGGTCTCCTTGAGGAAGGCGAGGAGGGCGGCCTCCTTGGGGTCGGATGAGGTGAAGCTGCGGGCTTTGGAGACCTCGTCGAGGCCGAGCCCGGCCCGCCGCGCCGACTTCGCGTGCTGGGCGATGCTGTAGTTGTCCTCGCGGTACTCGGCGACCGCCAGGGCGACCCGCTCGCGGGTTGCCTGGGCAAGCACGCCGCCGCGCAGCTCGGATCGCATCCGGGTGTACGCGCGCAGCACGGCCGGCGCTCCGGCGAGCACGCCGACGAACTTCGTCACCGCGCCCCCGGCGGCCTGAATGCTCTTGATGAGAGGTGCGCTCTCGTCAGGCGCCGTCAGCTCGTCGTGGATCTGGAATCTGCTTACTGCCGTTTTTACCGTCACGTGGCTTCTCGCTTCTGGGGTCTGTGTCGGGGCGGCATATCGCTTTACAGAGCCCTTACGTGGCCTTTACTTTACTTTTAGCCGCTTACTTACTAGACGTAAGTTATACCGGGTTCAGCGGACGCTTTCAAGCGTCACCGGATCGGTTTTCTCTACCCGTATTACGTCTTTCGGCACCCATCCGGTTCATTCGCCTATCGTTGCGGCCTTCCCCAGCAAGGAGGCAGCAGGAATGGCAGAGCAACCCCGTAGCGCCGCCGAGGTGATCGAGCTCGTCAAGGAGCACGACGTCCGCTTCATCCGCCTCTGGTTCACCGACGTGCTCGGCCAGCTGAAGAGCTTCTCGGTCAACGCCTCTGAGTTGGAGGACGCCTTCGAAGGTGGCATGGGCTTCGACGGCTCCTCGATCACCGGCTTCAACCCGATTGAGGAGTCCGACATGCTGGCGGTGCCGGACCCTTCGACCTTCGCGCTGATCCCCTGGCGCCCCGAGGAGGACGCGGTGGCGCGGATGTTCTGCGACGTCCAGGTCCCCGGCGGCGGCCCTTACGAGGGCGACCCGCGCTGGATCATGCGGCGGGCGCTGAAACGGGCCGAAGACCTCGGCTTCGACGCCTACAACATCGGTCCCGAGCTGGAGTTCTTCTACTTCCGCTCGGCGAAACCGGAGAACGGGGTGCCGGAGGTGCTCGACGAGGGCGGCTACTTCGACCTGACCACGCTCGACGCCGGCTCCGACCTGCGGCGGGAGACGGTGCTGGCGCTGGAGAAAATGGGGATCCACGTCGAGTACACCCACCACGAGGTCGGGCCCTCCCAGCACGAGGTCGACATGCGCTACAAGAACGCGCTGGAAATGGCCGACGACTGCATGACGTACCGGATCGTCGTCAAGGAGTACGCGATGAAGTACGGCTACCACGCGACCTTCATGCCGAAGCCGCTGTTCGGCGAGAACGG
>Ga0164302_10000014_pt1 | contig 38890 bp, 58 predicted proteins | sample Whisoiple_202_MG_FD_109714 | JGI IMG/M metagenome (GOLD analysis project Ga0164302, IMG submission 109714) | Soil microbial communities amended with pyrogenic organic matter from upstate New York, USA - Whitman soil sample_202_MG | ecosystem: Environmental > Terrestrial > Soil > Agricultural... | reverse complement strand
GCAGAGATTGAGTCATCTGCTTACCGTTCGAGATCGTCGAAATAGCTACCTTCATTTAGTATCTCCTAGATTATTGAGTTGATTGATTGCGCTCTGATGAGCGACACTTGTTTATTTTGGATCGTCGTCCGCCTCCTCGTCGACGATGTACTGTATTGCGCCTCGCTCGGTGAGAGCATCACAGTAGGTTTCGACATCCTTCATTAGCTCAGGCATGTCAAGATCACCATCGAATAAGTTGATCGTGATAGTCTTCTTGTTATAGTCGATCTGGGCCACTGTGACACCGTCATCGATTAGCGCGACGACGCCGGCTTTACCTGTATTTCTCCACATAGTTGTTAGTGTTGATTAGCCCTCTCGCCTTTGCGCCTGTGCTGCGCAGCGTTCGGACATGTTGCGAAATGTGATTTATGCTTCTTGCTGTCGAAGGTCGTATCGCCTTCGGTGACTGTTGCTGCATCGCACGGCATGAAGCCGTTCTTCGATAGCAGGAAGACGATCTCTGCTTTACAGGAGTCGCATTTGGTAGTTTTAGGCTGTTGCATTCGACTAGATTATTGAGTTGATTGATTGCGCTCCGATGAGCGACACTTGTTTACCGAGCGTCTGGCGTTATGCTTTCGCGGTCTTCTCTAGCTCGTCGCCATACTCTGTGAAGAAAGCGACGAATTGATCTACGACGAACCCTCGCCTCTCTTCACTCAAGAAGGCGAACTCGCTCTCGATCTCAGCGCGCGTAGGCGAACGCATCCCGAACTTTCGGAACATCCTTTCAGCAGCCTCCGCGAACATGGGTACTAGGCGGTCATTCCGCATGATCAGTGTTGATTAGCTCGCTCTCCCTTGCGCCGATGCTGAGCAGCATTCGGACAAGTGGCGAAATGTGACTTATGCTTCTTGTGATCGAACATCGTATCTTCATCCTTGACAGTAGCCGCATCGCACGGCATGAAGCTACCGGTGCCAGTTAAGAGATAGATGATCGACGCTTTGCAGGATGAGCAGATGGTGGTCTTATGCGACATCTGACAACTCCTTTCTGAGAATGCGAGCCAGACCAGGCTTCTTCTTGTACTTAGCGACTAGCCACCACAGCGTGCGATTCAACTCTTCAGCATTCATCTTGCTAAGCTGATTCTGAATGCGCTGAAGACATTGGATCTCCTGCTTGATACTTAAGCTCTTAGGCCGCGATAGCCTATCCATGTACTACCTCCTTCACCGCCTGCTTCACTGGCAGTCTCAGCTCACCGGCAGCGATCGTGAAAGCCTGCGAGCGTCGAGCATGGTGACGCGACGTGTGGCCTAGCTCTGCATCAGCACTAAGAGCGAGTTCGTGAGTCGCGCGCTTTTCGAATTGGTCTGCAGCTTCAGCCAGGACTTCGCCGGCGAACTCGCGAAGAGTGTTGACGAGAAGCTTCACCGGATCCGGACTCATCGCGATCTGCATGATGAGGTCCTTAGCCTTTTGTTCGTAGTTGATCATTGTGATTATTACTGGTTGGTTGTTACTGGATCGTATTCACTGGCGATGAATTACTCTGCTACCGCTTCGATCGGCTTCTTCTTGCTTACAGACTGCAGCTCCATTCCGAGCCACATCTTAGCTTCGGTCAGGTAGATGTAAGCCTGGCGATAAGCCCAGTCGGTCTTCCCTCCGCGCATTGCGACGTTGATCTGATTGAGCTGATCGATCATGCGCTCCTGAATCAAGTGACGCAATTCTTTCACGCGCTCGATATCGCCTTCGGGCAAGTTGAAGCGATCATCGACGGTATCTGCAGACGGCTCTACGGTTGTGTTGGATGAGTCGGTGGAGTTCGGATAAGGATTCTGTTGGCCGAGTTCACCTAGCAGCTTCCCTAGCCACATGAAGCCAAGCTCCATCGCGAGCAGTGACTGAGTGACGTACATCGAGGGAGGCATAGCAGCGAAGGTGTTTCTTCCGCGCGAAATCCATCCGCGTAATTCTTTGATCTGTTGAATTCTGTCGTTCATGTGTATATGTTCGTTAGTTGTGAATAAAGGCGAGCTATTGAGGCACGCCGGTTGAAAGGGTTATGCGGCTTCCCAAAGAGTCCTGGCTGCAATGACGTGACGATCGATCCTGAATCTCTTCGGCGTTGTCCAACTGCGGCCCGTGATCTCGTGAAGCTTCTTCCAGCCTAGAGCACGAAGCGAAGATCCTGGCTCACTCGTAAGTGTGTAAGTGATCAGTCGCTTGTAGCCTAGCGCTCGAGCAGCCCTCCAGGCAGCGGCATAGAGCATTGAGCAAGCGTTCTTCGTACCATCGGTACAGCAGCGGTTTACTTCGAGCGTAAGGCCATCGTCAAACTGTCTGGCTACCGGCCGGCCGACACTGATCACTCCGACGATCTTGCTGCCATCGTTGACGGCAATACCGAACTTCCATCCTGCAGAAGGAGGATGGTGCCGATGATGCAAGCGAATAAAGTCGCAGCACTCTTGCCAGGTGATCGGTTGAAGTGTCAGCATCGCTTAAGAGTTAGCCTCCTTCACCACGATCGATGCAGGCCAGCCTTTACGACGCTCGATGAGTCCGCGCTCCTCAAGGCGATTGATGCGACGACATACGCCGCTGATACCGACGCCCAGCTCGAAGGCGATCTCTTTTAGCATCGGAGGTTTGCCCTTTTGCGCTGTATAGGTTTTCACGAACTGCAGCACCTGGTCGTGCTTGCGAAGAGTTTGTCTGTGTCTACGTGTCATGGCAGTTTGATCGATTTGTTGACTGAATGCTGATCCACGTTGTCAGTGAATCGAAATCCGTATCGATGCGCGAGAATGATCAGCGCTCGCTTGATGCGCTTAAGTAGCTGGTTCATGCTGTGGTCCTCCGCGGATTAGGTTCTTAGCAGCTGACGCTAGTGATCGCACGGTCTCCATCGACGCGACGCGAACGGGCTCTTGAATCTCACGCGGCTTAGGCTTCACGATGAGTCCTGGTACACGCGCTGCTTGGTACTGCTCAGGCTTCACGGGAAAGATCGCCTTCCAACCTTCAGCGATCCCGATGCGAATAGCAGCTACTGGATTCGGCTCGTTGCTCAGAGTGCGAAGATGCTCGATGAGCTTTTCGGGATAGACATCGACGCCGATCCGGTCCAGGTGCGATAGCCAGGAATCCCAGGCCGCATCGAATTCGCGGTGACGAGCTGAGAGCTGCGAGCGGAAGCTCCCTAACTCCTCATTCAAAACACGCTCTCTCTCCGCTTCGCGCGCGCGTGTACTCTCCTCGACAGTAGAGAGAGTATTTAATATATTCTCCTCTAATCTAGTCTTATCTAATCTGTCGTTTGTCGCTAGCGACTTGGGCTTTGTCGGTGCCGACACTGCGTTTGTCGCGGCGACATGAGGAGGGCCGTCCTGCTCCTCAATCTCATTAAATGTCAGTTCGAGGTCAGGATCAGACCCTCTTTTCTCTCGCTTCTCCTGCTTGTCACGATCGCGTTTGATGAAGAGCGGAGCCATCTCTTCGGTCAAAGATGGAGAGTAGAAATAGCCCTCATCGTCTTTAGCTAAGAGCTTCAAAGAAAAGCACTCCTCAAGGATCCTGGTGAAGGTTGGAAGATCGAATCCGATGTCGCCAGCGACAAGCTTCAGCTCGAAGGGATCGCATGAACAGCGGAGCATCGGACGGCTTCCTAGATACTCGAGAATGAAGCTCCAGAAGCAATAGCCGTCGCGACCGAACTCCGCACGAAGAACCTTCACTTTCGCGTGATTCCTCATGCCCGTTTGGTGCTTGTACCAATCGATGGTCTCTTTAGGCTTTCGCTGTTCTGATCTGGATCGCATTCGATAAATTCTTATTGGTGGACAGAAGAGGCTTCGAACCTCTGTCTCTTCATATTCGGGGGAAGTACTGATGACCACCGAATGCGAAGCGCTCTACCTACTGAGCTATCTGTCCAAATGACCGCGTCCCTCGCCAGAGCCGCGTTCGAGTGTAGCACTATCCGAGTGTGAGTTAAGATGAGAGATTAAGCTCTATCCGAAGAGATCTGCTTGCGCCTTACGCAGCACGATCTCGCTTCCCTGACCGATGATCGTTACCTCAGTCCTGGGATTACCTGGATCGACTTCGTACTGATCGAATACCGGAATGATGTGATCAGCGGAGTCATCAGGCAGCATGTTCAGATCTACCATGACGTCGAGCAATGACTGCACGATATTCACGTAGTCAAAGCGACGTCTGGTCTGTCGGTAGATCTTGAAGCGGAGCGCCATCGGGAAGCGCTGTTGCTTTACCATTTCCTGCCATTTGTCGCGCTGCAGGTTCAGCTGAGAAGTGATAGCCTTCTCACCTTTAAGCGCTTGCTCCGATTTGGCAATGAAGAGACGACCATCGCGAGTCTTGAGGATCCGCTTGGAATTCTTGCTCGACATCAGGTCGCCCTTCACTACCAGCATCGTTCTTGATCGAAATTAAAGGCGGCTCTTCTGGACCCTCCAGCCCCCATCTGTTCAAGCATTCAGAATCGATGAGAGACGAGCCGCCGCACTTGATTGATTAGTTGACCGGCAAAGCCATCTGATTACGGCCTACCTTCTTCGGAATATGAGGTATCCCGTTGATCGGAGCGAGCACTGGCTTCTTCGTTGAGTCGAAGAGCAGCTCTTGCTCGCGAGCACCTTCCAGGTATTCATTAGCGCGTGTCTGCACGAGCTCCAGCGCTTGCACTGCGAATTTGTTGTAGACCATCGCCGGTGGAATGTCCTTCGTAGCGCGGACCATCTTCATAGGCGTCTTGACTTCGATCGTGGAGTCTACAGCCTTGAGTGACTTCTGAGCTACGATACGAGCACCCATGATCATGTCCTTACCCTTGAAGTCGAATAGGACTTCGTTGACAGTAAGACCATATTCCCAATCATCGCCAAGTTCGCAGAGGCCAGGCACGAACTTGCCTAGATCTCGAAGAGCTTTGTAAAAGACAGAAGGAGCGCGTTCTTTTGAGATGATGCTCGTCTTGTTCATCTCCGAAAGCTTGCTGCCAGTACCTTCACGATACTCGATGAAGACACGAAGATTTGCGTCGGTCTTAACGCGAGTGATGAACCGCTTTAAAGGCTCGGAAGCTGCGTCCTTGACCTCCGCTTTGGATTTGTTGATTGGTGCCATTGATAGTATTGAGTTGGATCTGTGGAAGCCCCTGCACACTACATGCGAAGTGAAAGGGCTGAACTGAATTTGACGGATGATGCCATTCGTGACCGAAGTAGACTCCATAGCCGATGGTCAGGCCGCATCTGCAGCAGTCGAGCTTTGCATCTTTCGTAAGTCTGCATGCTACCGCTTCGGCCTTATGCTCGATGCAGTGGTCTCCGTGCTCGCCGCTGATGACAGTGTGCATGATCATACTCGCTCAAGAGTAGGTGCTTTCGGCTTGAGCGCGATCGCTTCACCGAAGACTTCGGCAACCTTATCCTTGAGCGGCTTGCCTTTCAGACCAGTCGCGAGCTTCACTGCGTCTTCAAGAGCAGTAACTCCGATATCGACTGCAGATAGGATCTGGTCCGGAGTGAGTCCAAGACCTCGAAGACCTTTCAGCACAAAGCCGCTGTCTACTACCTCACGCGAGCCTGCAGACTGCTTGAGCTGATAGCGCGCAAGTGATGATGGATCTTCGATGAGGCGTTGCTTCGCTCGCTCCTCTAAAGCTTTGATGACTGTCTTAGCCAGAGATACCTTATCCAGGACCGCTTCAAGCTCTTCATCGGTGAGCCGTTCGATCTTCTCCTGGAGAAATTCAGGCGGCGCGATCGCTGCGAGCTGCGCAGGTACCTGAGCTGCAGCCGTACACGTTGCCCTGGCCTTGCAGTATTTGCAGGCAGCATCTTTTGGGATCAGCGGCGCATCCATTTCATACGATCGCTGTATGAAGCCAAGGACTTCGTTATGAGCAAGCACAAGCGCCGGCTTGTCATATTTGCAGACGACCGATCGATCTTTGCAACGCGGCTGGATCACAGCGACGTAGATCTCATTGCAGCCGTAATTCTGAGCTACAAGCAGCGCATAGGCTCGTAGCTGGATATTCTGCGCGATGTCAGTGACCGGAATGAAGCCGAACTTGTAATCGAACAGGATCGCCTTCTTGCCTTCGACGTAGAGCTTATCGAACTTACCACTGAAGACAGGCATGCCTGCTACCTGATACCATAGACGCTCTTCGGCCTTCGTGACGCCCTGAGAACCGAATGCATTCTCGACGACAGAGGCTTCTTCGGAGCGAGTGCGCTCGACAAGCTCCAACTGTTCATCCGTCAGCTCGACCTTCTCGCCGGCCAGGAAAGCGTGTAGCAAGCTTCCCTCTGCTGCGATCTCACTTGATACATCACGCAGACCCTGCTCCATTCGATAAGAGCCTGGGCAGAGCGCAATGCGCTCTAACCCAGACGCGGACGGTAGTCCTAAGCGATCATCACTGATCACGATCTACCTCCTCTCCATCGCCACCTTCCGGAAACAGGTCATTGAATTCCGCATCACTGACTTGTTCGACCTGGGCAGCGGCAAGATCTGCACGATTGATGTTCATCGCAGTACCGCTAAAGACAGGCGAGACGACAAGAGGCTCTGCTTCCACTTCGTTATCGCGCTGGACTGCTTCATGCAATTCAGGAGAAAGATCGAGATACTTCGAAAGACGCTTGAAGCAGGTCTTCTTGTGCATCTCATTCTCATCCGTGTTCCACGGTCCTTCCTTCTTGTACTGCTCGAAGGCTCTCCATGCTTGCGAGCGGTTACGGATTGCATAGCTCTCATGGATCGGCATGATGTCGAGAGCATAAGAACCGTCCTTCATTCGGACCACGCAATAGACAGCGACTCGCTCACCGCGGTCCTTTTCGAGTGTACGCTTGAACTTGATCCAGGCGTCACTTCCCTGCATGTACTCGAACTGGTCGCGCTCGTACACTACATTCGCTTCGATCGCAGCGACTTTGCCTGAGCGATGAGCGAGCTTAGCGAAGCCGCGGTATCCGATCTGCAGCTGGCAAGTGACGGTGCCCTTCCTCTTGTCCTCGTACGGGATCAGATACGCTTCCTGCAGCGGACCGTTAGGCTCAAGACCGAGCTGCGCGCAATCCATCAAGGATGCAAGGATAGTCGTTTGAGTGCAGCGCTTCAGCTTCTCATTCTTATTGATCGCTGTAAGAGCTACGCGGACGAACTTCTCAGGCTCGATCGTGCGCTGCAGAGCCTTCCCGAATTCGGGAAGCATTCTGTCGAGCGTCTTATTGATCGACTCTGGCGCTTGCGGCTTAACTTGTTCTAGTGAATTCGATTCATTCATGGCAGTATTCTTCTGGCTGGTGATTGGTGATTAGCTGGCGAATCCGTATCGCTTGCGATCGAGGATGCTCTGAGCGCGCATCGTTGCAAGCTCCATATACTTCTTGCGCGACCATCCGAAGGCCTTCAGTTCATCGAATGTCGGGAAGTCTGTAGAATCCATTAGGCGCATGACTTCCTCTTCCAGCTCATCCTCCTGCTCAGTGTTATCAGGAAGGTTGGTGGCGTCGAATTCACGCTGGTTGTCGTAGCGGATCTGATGTTCTGAAAAATCAAGCATGGCGTGCAAGTGACAAGTTTGTGATAGTGTGTGATAGCTCGAGACGCGCTTGCGCTAGGCGGTTCTTCACGTGCTTAGCGTCCTGTAGGATTGCGTCGAGATTATCTAGGTTCTGTTGATGCATCATGCGATGAGCATCGACGAGCAAGGAAGAAGTAGCTACCTCCTCCGGTTGTGCTGTGATCTCAGCTCGACGTGTATCGACCTCGACCTCTTCGCCATCTTGATCAGCAGCCCAGACGTCGCCATCTTCGCCGATATGCGAGACGATCATCCAGCGATCCTTGTAGCGGATCTCGGTACCGAGTTTGAATTCGCTGCTCATGCGAGGGCCTCCTCAAGCTCAGAATGCATGTTCATGATCTTCTTGACTTGCATCGCGATCATGAAGGGCAATTCGACCTTCTGATCTTCAAGGACGATCAGTAGGTAGTTGACTGCGGCGTAGAGGTCTGGCGCGGCGGCAATCAGTACTGCATTCGCTTGCGACTCTTCATCGCATTGATCACCGCCCGTTTGAATTGCGCGGCCATTCGAATCGAAGATCACGCCTATGTCCGCACGGTTGGTCCAAGGACCTGGAGTAATTTTGCTCACTTGCTACCTCCTACTTCCAGATGCATCGGTTCGAGCATGACAGCGACCTTAGCATAGAATGGCTTGAGGTGCCCGTTCTTGATCGCTAGCTCCTGGAAGCGAAGCGCATCAAGCATGACAGCGTCGAAGGTTGGATATCGAAGCGCCTTCGCTGGATCGGAGCCGAAGAGATCGTTACCGTAGTGATAGATCGTGTATTCGCTATCAAGAGGCGCGTGAAGCAGCCACCGCAGGCTTAGCACCTGCAGTTCGTTAGGTTGCGTGTTTGGAACTTCCACGTTTGAAAGGCGAGTTGGAGGTTCTAGAATGCTGGTTTTCATGGTTGTCATTGGATCAGTGTTCACTGGTAGGCTCGTCAGGCAGTGACGAGCCTTTTGTTTTTACTACACTCTCTTTTTCTCAGGAGCAGGCTTAGTGCTTACAGTCTTGAAGCGCCTGCTGACCTGAGATTCAGCAAGTATCTGTTCTGCTCGCCACACACGGCGAAGCGTTGTGCGAAGCTCTCCGCTTGCACCGACCGGATAGAATGCTTCGGACCATATCGGATTGGATTCGATACGCTGACGCCAGATCGCTTCACTGTTGCCCTTGCGAGTGGCAAGCTGCGCGACTGTCAGCTCTTCTTCCGGATTCATGTTCACACGCTCAAGCGATGACAGGCACAAAGAGACGAGCGCTTGGATGTTCGGATCGATGCTCATGATCGCTTCTCTCCTTTCTTAGCAAGCTCGCGCTCAATGCGATTAGAGATAGCGTCCTTCTTCGCCTTCCACTTGCGAGCTTCCTTGATGTCACCGCGATTGAATGCTTCGCGCATGTTGCCGCTGTATAGCTGCTCTTCGGCGAGCTCGTCATCAAGCGAGTCATTCGTAGCGACATCTTGCGAGGGGATGACGACGAAGCCCGTAGGCATGACGAGATCGAAGAGACGGCGATCACCGCGTTCGAAAGCAGCTTGCGCTAGGCGGATGTACATCAGCGCCGTGTATGGCACCTCACCGTCGATGTAGCGACGAGCCTGGCGATCACTCTTGAAGATGAGGTCCGCTATCTCCTTCGTAGTGAAGAGACCTTCGGCTCCCCTCTCAGGAGGATTGACCATGGTGTACACGAGATCGGCAACCGTGTCCTCAAGAAGAGGCCGAATTGACGTCGATACGGTCTGATGATTAGGCTTGCTATTCATGGCAGTGAAGTCGTAGCTTTGTGTCAGGAAGGATCTGCTGAGAGATCTGTCGGCGTGAAGAATTCGGGGTAGATCTGTTCGAGGGGGCATCCTACCAGGACCGAGAGCTTTGCAGCTCGATCGAGTCTTGGGATCACGATGCGAGCAGCAATAGCGCGCATCGAATTAGGATGGACTTTGAGGAAGCGAGCGGCGAAATCCAGCGACCTACCCTGAGACTTCAGGAGCTGCCGGATATCTGGGGTTGAGGTTTGTTGGGTGTCAATCATACACACCCAACTGTGGATTTGCTTATCGCAGTTCCAGCAAACTGTGTATTATTACACAGTTGAGGCGAGAAAACACGGCAAAATGTTGATTTATAACGGGTTAGGGGTAGATGAATTCTCGCAAGATTTATCTAGGTGCCACAGTTTACGTTGTATTATTGCAGCGATGACATTCGGCACCAAGGTAAAACAGTATAGAAAAATGAGAGGATACTCTACTCAGCAGGCACTTGCTGCTGAGATGAAGGTCCATGTCAATACTGTCGGAGCCTGGGAGCGCGATGAGGCTATGCCCGAAGGATCGACTCTAGCTAAGTTGCTGGAAGTTCTTGATGCTACCTTCGAGCAGCTGACGGCCGGTGATACTCGCTTCACCTCATCAAGTAAGTCGGAGCCGGCTCGCAACGGCGAAGATCAGCCCCTGTCATTCGATCAATTCCTGGCAACAGTCAAATCGGTGAGATTCCGTAGTAATCTGTCTGCAGAAGAACGTGATCGTCTGGCCCACGAAATTCTTCGAGACCTTTACGATGAGCGATACGGGCGTCAATCTGAGCGATCGGATGACAAAGGCGGCGATTGATCGCCGTGAGTTGTACGATACGCTGCATTCCGATCACGATCTATGGTGCGAACGCCTGCACTATACACTGTTGCGCAAAGCTATCAAGGGTGGCTTCGATAGCATCATGGTCAAGACACTGTTTGAAACGATCATTCAGGTCAGACCGAAACGCCGAAAGAAATTAGAGCTGGAGGACATCAGTCACGAGATCTGTCACGACCTCTTCCATCCTGACTGCTTCGCTCATCGCGATACGCGCGGACCGATGGATTCGATCGAAGAACAGCAGGCCGAAATGTTCTCATCGATCATCTGCCTTCCGGACATCTCACAGTATGAGACAGAAGATCAGATTCTGATGACGAGCGGTCACTCGCTCTCGATCGTGCAGATGCGCTTACAGTTTTTCAAAAAGAACGGCTGGTAACTATCACTTCTACCCACATGAAGAACTTCACGTTGCTCCTATCCCTGTTCGCTCTACTTGCATCCTGCTCAGACGATGCAGTACCGAATGATCCTGGTCCGGCCTACACGGTCCACAAGCGCGATTATAATGAGGCTGTCGGCGGTCCACAGATCGTGGAGATCTGGCCTAATCAAGCAGAGAACAAAGCTCGCTTCGGTTGGGAGGATGAGGTTCTGGTGATCCAGACTAATCGGAAGACCTCTTTGGAATTCAACACACTGTATGCCGGCGACTCTGGTCAGTACTATCCCCTACCCGCAAGTATAGAGGTAGGCAAGCTCTACGTCTACACCAAGACGAACCACAGCGCGTATGGTCAAGAACATCCTCTGAGGCTTAACACGTGGATCTGGAATAACAGCGAGCCCGATACCGCGCGCTTGATCAATGACCTCGGCACTACGATCTCAGAGATGACCTACGACGGCAAGTAATTTTAATCCTTTGTACTTCAACAACTAACCTACCCCACTTCTATGGAAGAACCTAGCATCGCCCTCAATAGCACCGACCTTGCGCAGATCGAAGTAGCAGCCGGACCAGTATCCGAAGCTGCTGTTCAGATTCGTGCTCCGAAGAAAAAGAAGAAGCGCTCTGATGGAGACTGGCTTCGTGTCGAGTCACAGATCAAGCGTCGCGACGCGATCAAAGTCGCGCTCAAATCATTCATGCCGGTCGTCAACCAGGCGAAGGCAAGAAATGCGAATGAGTCAGATACTGCCAACATCGTGCACAAGTTTTTCCAGGATGTTCTGGGATGGGACTTCCTGGACCTTACCAGTGAATACAAGATCAAGAATACCTTCTGCGATCTCGCGATCAAGCACGAAGGCGAGATCCGCTTATTGATCGAAGTGAAGGCCATCGGTCTGAACTTGAAGGAAGAGCATCTTCGCCAGGCATCTGCCTATGCTGCGCATGAAGGCGTTCATTTCGTCATGCTCACAAACGGGCTGGTCTATCGTCTCTATCATGTCGGCTTCGGCGAACGCATCGATGTTGCGATGGTCTTCGAGGTCGATCTGGCGGCCGAAGTGACGCTTGAAGATTACACGGAGCTCTATCTTATCTCGAAGCATAGCCTTCCAAAGGGCCAGGTCGAAGAGTATTGGGCTCAGGAAGAAGCCTTGTGTCGTGAGAACATCCTTGAGGCTTTGGTCAGTGAGGACGTCATGATCACACTCGCGAAGTATTTCAAGAATCACTATGAGCTGAAGGTCGATGTAACGACTCTCCGTTCAAAGGTTGAATCACTACTTCCAGAGTGATGAGAGCTTTGCTTATCGCAGCCGTACTGACACTGTGCGGCTGCTCTCTTCACGCACAGACAGTGGTCAAGATCGTTGATGGCGATACGTTCAAAGCAGCTTGGAATGGCGATACAGTGACAGTCAGGCTTTGCGGAGTTGACACGCCGGAGCTTCATGCTAATCCGAAAGCGAAGAAGGATGCAGCTCGAAGCGGTCAAGATATCGAGACAATCACAGCGATGGGTGAGCTGGCCAAGGACTTCTTGGCTAAGCTTATCCCTCCTGGTACGGAGGTGCAGTTCGAGTTCGATGTTCGCGATCATGATCGGTATGGCCGGCTACTCGCGTACGTGTCGAAGCCTGGATATCCGAGCGTCAACGAAGTGCTCGTGACGTCAGGATATGCGACGACGATGACGATCGCACCGAATGTAAAATATGCAGATCTCTTTCGTCAGCGCGAGCGCGAAGCGAGAGAGAAGAAATTGGGACTTTGGAAGGATTAGATCTTAAGGATATATGAGTAATCTGCTACTTTCCCAAAAGAACGAAATATTTACTCGACTCAAAGATGCTGGATTGCCTCTCCACGAATTCAGGTGGGAGCGTAGACGCATGGACTTTGACGGCCGCAAGGATGAGCACGACGCGCTTGTACATCTACCGACCGGCTATTTTTTCCATTATAAGGGCACGCATTATTACGGTGTGGATTTCGCGCCTGGTCGGCACGAGTTCAAAACTCACATAAGTTTTGCGAGCCCTGAAATCATGCAAGGCTATGCGCGCGAGTGGATCGGCCATTTGAAGAGAGAGCTTGGTCAGCCTGATCTCTGGGCAACGCTGCAAGCACAGTCCGACTTTGGCTCCCCTGATGAAGCTGAGCTTCAAAAACCGTTTACCCCAGAGGAACAAGTTCAAGTCAGTATCCAGCTCAAAGAGATCAGAGAGTACTTATTGAACGTAGGGAGTGTCAACGAGACCCAGCTTCGGACCATTGACAAGAGGCTAGCATATCTCGAGAGTGCTTCGAAGCGTCAGACGAAATTTGACTGGCGCGGATCACTCCTAAGCTTCGTGCTTGAATTAGCACTTGGTGCCATCATCTCCTCCGAGAACGTTGCCAACTTTTTTGGAACTGTAAAAGTACTTTTTTCAGGTCTGTTGAAATTCAATAATACTTCCTGGCTTCGCTAATGAACCCTGAGCCCTCCGGCGTATATGCCCTGCTGATTCTGATCCTTCTCGCCTGGAATTACCGGCTAGGACAACGCTTGAGGCGTATCGAAAAGCCGATTGAAAGGCTTGCTGCGAACAGCGACGAGTTTATGACGATATTGAAGCAGCGTGTCAGATAACGATTCCCCTTTCAACAAGCGCGTTTATGAACGTTTTGCACAATTGGTGCAAGAGGGGCGTCGTATCGTCTACCAAAACGACGGAAAGGCAATCCGGAATCATGCTCAATACTTTGCTTGGCTCACCAAGTGCCATACAATCTTTCAACAAGTCTTCGGAGAAGAGCACCCCTTCTCTTTAGCCTGGAATGGCGCTGAGCATTCCGTAACTCTTTACAGCGCACAGCAGGCGCTTGCGTATGTTGAAGGCGCGTATGATGAGGCTAGATATGGATTCGTAGATGGCCTTACAGGAATGATCGTCGGAGAAGTGTTCGCCGACTTCCTTGAGCTAGCCGAATTTTATGCGAGTCAGCGACAGAAGGACTCTGCTGCGATGGTTGCAGGAGCGGTGCTAGAGCAGGGACTTAAGAGGCTGTGCGAGCAAAAGAAAATTAAAGTTGAATCTTCAAATGACTTGGCGGCGGTCAACCAAAAGCTATATCAAGCGAAAGTTTACTCCAAGTTAGTCTATCAGCAGATCCATGGTTACAACACGTTGCGTAATCATGCGGCACATGGTGAATTCGATGAGTATGATGACTCTCAGGTTAAGCTCATGGTCATGGGTGTTAGAGATATTCTTGCTGCAAACCAGTGAGCTCAACGCGCGTCTTCATTCGCGGTGGTGTAATCTATTTGCAAACCTATACTGGCAACGATCGCAATAGACGAGTCTCGACCAGGATCAAGACAACGATCAAGCAGGAGCAGATCGAAGGAGATCCTCAGTGGTGGAAGAAGCTTAAGGACGCGCCGAAGATCAGAGCCAAGATCAAGGAGCTTGATGAATCGCTCAATCCTGTTCTGACCGACTCGCTCCGGACCTCCGGCTTCCGCGGCTGGACCGATGAGGAAGCACCGGCACTCGACGAGCTGCTTGAAGAATGGAATGAGCATTCGAACGCGCGTCGCGCTGTATCGAAAGGTCAGATGAGCGATCAGACGCTTCGACGTCGAAAGCATAGTCTGGACCAGGTGCTCAAGTTCGATTCGTCAGCTACGATCGAAAGCATCAATACGGAGGCATGGATCAAGAGATTCAGGAAGTCGCTGCAGGATCGCGAGATGACCGCCTGGACCCAGATCAGTATCCTCTCCGATATCAAGGGCTTGTCCGCGTATGCTGCAAAGCGTAAGTACATTCCTGAGTCAGCCTTCGCCGATCTTAAGCTAGGCACTCCCGAATCCCAGGCAGATCACACTCCTCTTTCCCAGGAGAAGAAATTTTTCAAGGCGCTCTTCGCTGCCAACCGAGATCTGTTTCGCCAGGCGATGTTCCAACGTCTGACCGGCGTCCGCTTCCAGGATGCATCTGCTTTTACGATGAGTGCGATCGGTCAGGATGAAGGCAAGCTTGATCCATTGCCGAACCTCAAGGCAGGCCGAATGGAGAAATTTCCGATCACGAAGGCGATCGGTATTGTCCTCTTTGATCTCACCGACGAGTATGAGCCGTATGCCTTCCGGTACCGTGAAGAGAATTACGCTGCTGAGAATAAGTACATCGGCCAGCTCTGCAAAAAGCTCGAGATACCGAAGATCCAGACTCATCAGCTCAAGCGCAATTATATCCACGAGCTGGAGGAAGTCGAGATGAAGCAGCATATCTTCGAGCTGCTAAAGCATCACGCGGCCAAGAGCTTGACAGTCCGGTACACCGGCACGAACATCAATGCGATGCGCGTTGCCCTGGAGAAGGCTCAAGAACATTGGGTCGAATTCCTGACCAATCTCTACAAGCTTTGAAGGTAACTGTTACGGGCGTCGATTCTGGGCAACTAGGCAAGGAGTATTATCTGCTGAGCAAGGATGACGGTGAGCCGATCGGCGAGCTCGTCGAAGACACGTTCGACTCTGAGGCAACGCTGACCGTCACCCTCTCGAATGGCCGTGTTCGAACAATGCCAGGGACCGGAGATCTGGCCGATGACATGAAGGATCTTCTAGCTAAGCTCTTTCAGGAAGATATCGAGATCATGCTTAAATAGTGTCCCCGAGTTGTACCCGTACTGTCCCCGAGTAAAAGACTAGATTGTCCCCGAAGGAAGTATAGAAATGTCGAAATTGACCTGGATTCGCCAGGTGATGATCCCTGAAACTCCTACCTCAGGAGCCAAAAAGCCGCGAATCCATTACGGAATCGCGGCTTTTCTACGTTTGTACCCGAACTGTCCCCGAGTTTGTCCCCGAATCGCTCCTAAGTTTAAGTCCTACAAAACGAAGAGACCTCCATCACTGGAGGTCTCTTTTTCGATTCGCATTGCGCGCTATCTCTTTCACTTTATCGATGATCCAAAGCGGCGCATCCTTGCCGTAGTCTGCGATGAGCTGATCTCGTAAGTCTTCGATGGTGGTGTAGTAGTAATGCCGGCCATCGACATGGCAGACATTCTTCGGTGCCTCACTCATCGAGGATCACTCCTTCATGCACCTTCCGATCGAACATCTCTAGTTCGACCGCCTGCAGGAGCTGAGCGTTCTGCTCATAGATATCATTCAGGTTATGCCAGTCACCATCGATCGCATACTTGCCGTCCTTATCGTCTGGCTTGCGAAGGAGATCGAGCGCTTCATTGGTCAGGCGAAAGCGATGGATCATCGTCGCCAGGAGAAGATCGAGATTTGAGATTGCTTCCATACTAAAGCAACCGTTGGGCACCTATCGAAAGATTTCCCCACCATTCAACACGGGCACCTGCTTTCTTAGGGCTTAGGCATCATTCAGTCTTCTCCAGCGCTGATCACCTGAATCGTAGTAGAGCACGATGCTCTTGTTGTTCAGCAGCGAGAAGTCGGATCCGTTGAAATCGAATTGATTCGGAGCGAGTGAATTCGCGTCTGAATTCTTGAGAGTTACCGTAGTACCTGTCCGATTGATCAGCATGACCATCCGACCGTTCAGGCCGCCTGCAATGCCAGTGATCGACCAGGCTAATACCGGTCCGGTGAGTCGAAGAACGTCCCCTCCCCAAAGATAGAGATCCAGGTTGTCGAAGCGAGTATTACCAATAGCGCCTCCGGTGAAGGAAGCGCTTTCTTGATTGATGGTCGGAAATCCGTACATTTGGCTTGATGCTTTGCGATTACATTACCGAGAACCAGGCAGTGCCGTTGGATATTAACCGAATGAATGACCACTGCGAAGCAAGCGGCCAGGTGAGATTCCCATCGATCGTCTCAGACCCGTTCGGATCGATCGTCACGTTGTTCGCTCCGGCATTGATGCGTTTGATGCAATACTCACGTCCTGGGCATGTGCTCGCTGCAGGAAGCGAGACCGTGAATGCTCCGGCCGTTGAATTCGCGAGAACCACGTAATCGGTATCGCCTAGCGTTGTCGCGCTCGTGATCGTGCGTATCGGTCCGCGGTGATCGCCCTGGAAGTAGAGACCTCCTTTGGGCGTGATCGCGAACTTGAGGACCGCGCCGTTGTCGTAGATCTCGACCGGATTCGCGGTCTGTCCAGAGGCCATGATTAGTGACCACCCGACAACGTTCGAGCTGAGAGTTGAAAGGATCGTCTGCTTCGTAACGAAACGTCCGAAGCCATCGCCTCCGCTCACTTCCGTACCTGCTGAATTGTTCAATCGGAATGGCCGATGCGTACCATTTGAACCTCCAGCTGCAGTGATACCGAACGTGTGAGCGGTATTGCTTAGCGTGATCGTCTGAGATGCCGAAGGTGCGAGCTTCACGTAGCCCGAAAGATCGATCGCAGCAAGCGCCGCGTCAACATAGTCCTTCGTGGTATGCGTTGAAGGATCATCTCCGGATAGAGTCGAAGCGCCTTCGATCTTTCCATTCTTGAAGATATCGAGCTTCGTTACTCCGCCATCTTCGACCTGTAGCATTGATGCTGTCTGCGAAGCGTGAGCATCGAGCACGATCGCGGGCACGTCTGCAGCCTGAGGCTTGATCCTGTTGCGGACCGGCTTCTTAGGATAGAGCGCAACCGCGTCTTCGCCACTCGAAGGAATTCCAGTAGTCCCTGCATTTCCGGTGCTATTGACTGATGCCTTCTGCTGCTCGCCATCGACGAACTTGTGAGGAAGATCTGTGTAAACCGTTGCTGGTATCTCTTCCCATCGAGCCTTCACGCCATTGCGCAAAGGATCAAGATTGAGGTAAGTTGCTCGCCAGTCGCGTACGACGCCGCGATACCGGAATGTAGACTCAAGACCGAGCTGCACACCGACAAGAGATCCCGTATCATCCAGGCAACCGTGATACTCACGCGATACGACGAGCCTCTTCCCTAGCGTCTCCTGGGCTGCGAGCTGAGTCTGGGCAAAGAGCGTGTTCGCGCGATTAGGATCAGCAATACCTCCGGCTGCGAGCTCACCCGTATCGCAATAGGACAACGCATAGAAGCCGTTGAAGTCATCGATCGCAAGGTTATCAGACTCAGTCCAGGATGGATAGTGATCGAGATCTGAATCGAGCACGAAGGCAAGCGCGCCGGCGATCCATCCATCTTGTGTTAAGGCTCCCGTTCGATAGTCGCTGAAGTCGATCACGTCAGGCTGACCAAGCGGACCTTTGCCGCGCTGCCAGATCATGTCGGCGCTTGTGATCGATGTAGCACCGAAGCTACCGCCGAACTGCTTGGCCGAGAACGGTATTTCGAGCTTTACGCCATCGCCCTGGTCAGACGGTACACAGAGCTTTGTCGAAAAGCCTAGGTTCGTACCTTCCACCAGGTTCTTCGAGATCTTCGTCGGCTCCTGCTTCGAACCACGCTTGAGTCTCCAGTTGGTCGGCATGGCAACGCCGGACGCGCGACGACTCTTGAGCGTGAGCGCCATCTGCTTGGTCGTCTGATCGACCGTCACTTGAGCATGAGCACCGAGGAAGTTACAAAGCAGCTTGAGCGCGTTGCTCAGTGTCATGTCCGGCTTCCATGTTGCCGGAGTGCTGATCGTACTCTCATCTTTCGGATGCTTGCCGAAGATGATGTTCCAGTTGATCATAATGTCGCCTGGATCAGCGACGACCTCAGGCGTCCAGCCCGTTGACGTACTGAACTTCGTGATGTAGAACGTCAGCGCGGACTCGATTACCGTTGCCTCATCGCATTGCAAGCCTGCTGCTTGCGCCATACGCACGACGATCCGGCTCAGCTTGACCGCCTTGAAGAATGCGGTACCTCCCAGGTAGTATGAACCTAGATCATAGTTGTAATTAAGCGACTTGATATTGTCATGATGGTCAGTCAGCAGGTTGTAGACTGTATCCAGGTTCGCCGCATTACCGTCGATGTTCAGGTTCTGGAGTCCGATGAACCACGCTTTCGCTGCTCCTGTGAAGTCGCTTGAATCCCAGGGGATATCTTTGATCAGCTTCTTCTTGAGCCGTTCGCTTCCAGCCGTGAAGGATAGCTTGAGATCGTGCAGCTGGTCCTCATCTGCAGTGTGAGGCATGTGGACCATCGTCTGCAGGAAGTTGACGGTCTCTCCTACAGCATCGCCGGTGAAGTAAGTCTCGACAGATCCATCGGGCTTGATGATGCTAAGCCACAGCACGAATGACTTGACATCGCCGGCCGTGATCGTATCCTTGAACGCCTGCTGCAGTAATGACTCGCCCGCAGGACAGACGACATCCGTATGCACTCCATCGGAAGTATAGCCATACTTCTTACGATCGGCAAGAGCGATCTGCACAGCGTTCGCTGTCATGATACCCTCCGAATCGCTATACTCCATCTCCACGCCGCCTACATCAAGCAGGCAGCGCGTTGCACGATCGAGCGTAGCGGTCTCAGCGGCCGGCATATCGAACTCGTAGTCTGTCGATTCATCGACGACACGATTCAGCCTGGCTTCGACGTAACATCCCTTCCCCTTTAGCCTGGGGAAGATGATCTGCTTGATGCTATCCATTGTGAGGTGAGAGTTTAGAACTGACGAGACTTGGTGACAGCCTCTTGATTTCGGAGGGAGATCAGATTCGCGTTCTGATCGAGCACGATAGGAGGAGCAGGATTTGAGGAGTTGCGCTCGATGCGCTCAAGCACGCGCAGGACCTGTGCATCATTGCCAAGCGGTCCACCGTGAATGTCGCGGACCATCTGTGGCAGTCGCTCCAGCGGAATGAAGGCTTCGCCCTTGCTTGAAGGATCTTCGCCGAACACGCCGTTGAATTGTCCCTGGTCCCCGAACTGGAAGCCAGTTGCACCTTGCGTGATACCGCCGTGCTTGAACTTGAATAGCGGCTTGATGACCTTGCTATAGAGTCCCATACCTGCACCGACTGCAGCGCCGGCAACACCGAACGAGAGCGGGAAAGGAATGGTGGTAAATACCCAGCGGACAGCGTTCGCGATCGCAGAGCCGATCGATGCAAGCGCGCTCACTGCAAGTCCGCCAACTTCCGCAATGACGCCACCTTTTCTTGCTGCTTGACCCGCTGTAGCAGCGGATGTCTTGGATATCTCCGTAGTTGTAAAGATGGAGAGCTCAGCGATCTTATGTACAAGCAACTGCTGCAGCTCACCAGCTAACATGTCGAAGATCATCTTCTTTCGACCTTCGCCATCTAGAGCCAAATACTGCCTTCCTTTTTCGAAGTAGTTTTGAACCGTGGACTCTCGCTCCTTGACAGAGGCTGCCTGGATCTCTTTGATCTTCTTCTCATGCTCAGCTTCAATGATCTCTAAAGCTTCCGCATTGCCTTGAGCCTTCTCAAGTTCTTCAGCATGACGCTCATTTTCTAGCGCCATCCGTTTCTCGTATCCCTCCTCCATTAGTTGGAGGCGACGATTCTCGAGACTCTTCTCTTCTGTCAAGCGTCGCTCCTGACGAGCATTAGCAAGCTCGTCAGCCCGATCGTCCGGACTACCAGCGGGAGATGATCCATCGGATGAAGAAGACGAAGCTTTCCCCTCCATCAATGCTCGAAGGCCAGGGTATTTGCTCAGCGGAATGATAGCCTCATCGCCTGCTTCCCCGCGTTCGCCAGCGTATTCTCCGTCCCTTCCGTATCGGAATTTCTGAGGGCGAGTTACCACGCCACCATCGGCGAACTTGCGGGTTGTGGCTCCGTTTCCAGAGCTGGATGCAGTGACTTGGACCTTCTTATCGCTATCGGTTATACCGAGGAAATCCGTGACAGCGCCAACCGTATCCTTGATCGCTCCGAGAGTGTCGCCAAGCCATCCGACGACTTTTTTCGCGGCATCTCCGATACCCAGGAATTTCGCGATGAACATTCCAACGGCCTTGACGCCTTCAAACAGCCACTTTTGAAGATCGATGTAAGCATTGACGACCCCGAGCACAGCTTGCTTTCCAGTGCTGAAGCCGTCCGTCACTTTACCGATGATCGCATTCCAAACACCGCTGAGGTAGTCGCCAACAGGCTTCATTGCCGCTTTAAGCGAGTCCCACGCCTTGGATACGAGATTGATCACGGGCGCTAGGATCGTCTTCATCTGATCCGCGAATGTCGCCCACCGATCACTAAGACCCTTGCCGTATTCGATGAGTCCTTTGACAGCACCGATCAGCAACTTAAGCGGAGCCATCAGGATATCGATAGCAGGCGGAAGAACCGCACCTAGGATCTCCCCAAGAACTGACAGGACAGGTGCGAGATCCTGGGCGACTTGCATGGCTGATTCGAGCACCGGCTGTAACGCCTGGAAGAGCGAGATGCCGATGTTCTCCATCATCGACATGAACCGCTTCGTCGATTCTGCGAATGTAGCTTGCTTGATTGCCGACTGCTCGTAAGCAGTGCTCGTACCAGTGACATCTTTCGTCATCTGATTGAGCATCGGCACGTTCTGCATCATCGCGTTTGCGGCGGCGACGTTCTCAAGTCCGAAGAGCTTCTTCGCATAAGCAGCTCGCTCCACCGGATCCTTGACTTGCTCGAAGGCCGTTTTCAAGGTTTGCAGTCCCTGAGATAGTCCGACTTTCTCCGGATTAATATCCTGGAAGGTCAGGCCCATCTGATTAAGAGCTGCTTCGCCTTCCTTCGTACCGGCGCTCATCTTGAGAATGACGTTACGAAGTCCAGTACCGCCTTCTGCTCCCTTGATCTCATTCGCGGCAAGCACTTCAAGTGCAGCTGCAGTCTGCTCGACCGAGATCTTTGACTGCGAGGCAACGGTACCGACGACCTTCATGCCATCTGCAAGGTCCCCTACTTCAGCGTTACCCTTCTGTGCTGCAGCACCAAGGATGTTGATGATCCTGCTTGATTGCGCTGCTTGTTCTGCTGCAGACAGCGTGTTATAGCCGAACTGGCCCATCGTTGTCGTGAGCGCACGCGCTGCGGTATTGGCATCTTCTCCTGAGGCCTTCGCAAGCGTCAGCGTATTGCGCGTAAGGAGATCGATAGCAGACGCGTCTTTAGCGATGTCTGGACCAAGAGCGGAGATGAGAAGCTTCGTCGAGCCCACAACTTCTGTAGCGCTAAGACCGAACTCCGTACCTGCCTTCTTTGCGTTGTCACCGATTTTGGCAACCGCCGCAGCTGACAAGCCAGTGATGGCCTGCAGGTCTGCCATCGTCGTCTGGAATTCAGTACCTACATCGATCGCCTTCTTGATCGCGAATACTGTAGCGCCGATACCTGCGCCTGCGGCAATGCCTGCAGGACCGATAGCACCAAGCTGACTGACGACACCGCCTAAAGGACCGGCGCTCGCAGCAAGATTTCCCGTGAGATCCTGCGCGACGTTAGTTGCAAGTCCTCCCAGGTTCTGACGCCCAGTGCCAAGTAAGCCTACTCTTCCACCTGCTCCACCCTTCGCGACCTCAGGCTTGTCAAGAGCGACTTGCTTCATCAAGCGCAGTTCATCGTCGATCGCCTTCTTCTTGATCTGCAGTTCCTTTCTGGTCTCCTGGTCAACATCCTCCGTCATTGCGTGAAGAATGACCGCCTTCTGATCCTGCAGACGTTTGATATCTGCGATGATCTCCTGACTAGCATCTTGCGAATATCTCGCACGAAGCTCATTCATCTTCTTCTCCGCACGCGAGATAGCGTCTATAGCAGTGAGCTGATCGGAGGTGTCCGGCTTAGGAAGTGGGATCGGCTTAGGCATCGGAAATTCTACCGGATTCTGCTTAAGCGCCTCACCTAGTTGGACACGCAAGAAATCGACAACTCCAGTCACATCCCTTCGGAATTTGGAGTCGTCGAGTAAGAACTCAATACCTACCTTTGCGGCATTCATTAGCGAGAGATGTGAAGGACCAGGAAGGTCCGAGGTGAGAGAAAGAAAAAGCCGCCCTTAGAGTGAGGACGGCTTAGGGCGATTCTTCTGATATTCGAATTCTGCTGCGAGCCTTGCATCTTTCAGGCAGAGGAAAAGGACTAGATCATCGAAGGGTAGATCAGCAGCTGCTTTGAATTCTGTTACAGAGATGTTGAGCGATCCATCCGGTCCGTAATTCGTCGCCGCCTGAAGTAACGGCAACCACTGCTTGAACCCTTGCTTTATGCGGTCAGCTGTTCTTGGGCCGTCTGAGCTACTCGCTTCTTTCTTGAAGCTTTTGGAGATTTGGATTGCGCGTTCGAACTGTCTTGAACGCTCTCGTAGAAAAAACTTACGGTCTCCTTCAATAGCTTGAATTCATCCGTGGTGAGTGTGCCATTCTCCAGGAGATGCGAGACGGGCGTTGTATGCCCAACTGGCATATAGAGCGCGTCGAGCATGTAAGACAAAAAGTATGGATGATGCTGATTCGCTTCGATCCAGTTGTTCAGCTTCTCCGAGCTGAATGTCTTTGCATTCGGGAAGGCACGACGAAAGAGGTTCGGCAGCGACTCCTCCAGCCGCATCTGCAAATACGCATTGACGACTGTAAACACTGACCATTCCTTGCCGTGGAGCTTGATAGGTTTTTGCATAGAGAACGAGAGCTATTGAGTGGTAAGAAAGCGGCGCACTCACCATGCGCCGCGTTAATTCGTTAAGTCGAGATTAAGGAGTCTCGAAAGCGAAGGCGATCGTCTTCGCGGTAGTATCGATCGTGATCGAATCAGGAGTCGTCTCATCGGTATTCATCGGGATCTTGCCTTCGAATACGAGCTCGATGTATCGCTCCTTATCGCCGATCTTGACTTCCTCAGGACGCATCGTGACCATGCCGGCCGCGAACTGGAATTCCTCGCCGAAGGTGGTCATGAAAGCGACCGCTTCATCCAGCGGAGCATGAGTCAAAGCAGCAAGCTGATTGAGCTTTGAGGTCTGCAGCATGCGGACCTTACCCATGACCGTAATGAAGTCGTTAGACTGCTGCTCCCAGGAGTCCTTCTCTCCTTCGAAAGAGATCTCGAGTGTGAGCTCCTTGATCTTACCGACCTTCACACCGTTCATCTTTACCCAGGTGAAGCCGGAAGGGCGACGCTTCGAAGCTGAGTAAGCGAGTGTATTGATCGTATCGGTTGCTGCACCGACGACAGTAACGCCAAGATTTTCCGTGAGGAAGTTGTCGTAGATGTACTGGACCTCAGGCTCAAGCAGTGCAGTAGACCACTCGACCTCCATCTTACGCTCTTTCTGCGTGATCGTCCACTTGAAAGACGAGATACCGACAGGACGCGTACCGTTCGGAGTGAGAGGATCAGTAGCAGTGGACTCGACGAACGGGATATACTCCGCGTTGCGCGTCTTGATCTGCATGTAGTGCGGGGCTTTCGCCAGGATCATCAGCGACTTGAAAGCCGAGAGATCTGACTGCAGCAATACCGCCTTCAGCGTCGCCAGATACATATTGACGCCGGACCTCTTGTTGAAGTCGGTCGTCGGATTGAACGGCTTGATCGTGAGTTCGGTAGACTCGCGATTGCCAAGGGTCGTCGCTGACGTCGCACTCGCGAAGAGATTGCCGTAGATAGCGAGCTGGATCTTTGAGTTTTTCGGGATGCGCCGGTCTAACGGTTTATCCCCTTGAAATGCTGTAGCAGCCATGAGCTAGGGAGAGCTTGAGGACCAGGGCGGTCCGATGTAAGGGCAAGCCGCAGGAGCGGCCGGAGGGAGATCGAGAGTTGACTTAGAAGTTAACCTATAGTTTACTTCGAGTCACCGGCAAGGATACCGATAAGGATGACAGCGCCAGTCAGAATTGCTTCTGCTACACCGTCAGAGATAGGAGCGCCAAGAGCACGAGCGATCGTGATCAAGGAAGTCAGGACAGCGACAAGCGTCGTCTTAGACTTAAGCTTTGCAAGAAGAGCTTTCATGTGATTAGGTGATTATTGTTTACGAGACTTGAGCATGTCGATCACGAGATCGAGCTTGTCATCCATCGAGCGTAATCGCTCATCGAACGGCTGAACTCGTTGATCGACGATCTTTTCGACCTTCTCTTCTGTCGGTCGAGCTGACACCCAGGAGATGATCGTAAGAAGGACCGTGACGAAGACTGCTGCAGCTGCTATCCCCTTCCATGTCTGAGACAGCCAAGAGGTAAAGCCTACACTTACAGCAAGCTCGTTTTGACGTACCCGCGTATCCATAGGCGATTAGGCAGCATTTTACCAGGTGAGAAATCTTTGAAGAGACGCTGCTTAGCATAGCAGCCTTCTCCGTCGCGCTGATCGCAATTTAAGGATCCGGATGTATTGAACTCGATCGTTTCGATGCCCTTCGGTACACCGTTCGATGTAGTGATGATCTTCGTTACAAGACCAGCATGACCTTGCCAGGACATGCCCTTACGGAAGATGACGATATCACCTACAGAAGGGATGTCGCCAGTACAGTGCAGCGCGAGCGCAGATTCGAAAAAGGTCTGAGTCGATGCGCTTGCAGCGATCGGGAATTTCTTGTCTTCCAGTTTGCAGACACGGAAGAAGATCGCGAGCAGTGCTGCGATGCAATACGGCTGCTTAGGTTGCCATCCTGCAGGGTTGCCTTTCGGCATGAGCTCACGAAGCCAGGCAGCGTTATTGACGCCCTCTTCTACCTTTCCGACATAGGTACGAGCTTCGATGATGGCGTGATCGCTAGTCTTCATTTTCCTGGTCGTAATTGGTGATCGTGATCGTTACATCGACGCGTGTCACATACCAGGGATGAGGAGGAAGCTGGATGAAATCAGCGATTTTGCGGAATGCCGAAGTGTGATCCACATCGACGGTCATTCCGTCTTTCCACTGGAAGTTCTCAGGGACCAGGCCGACATTGTTGATCGTGACCTCTCCATTCTCCGGCACACGGAGCTTCTTGAGATAGTGACGTACGAAGCGTTCGCGCTGCGCCTGGATATCGGTGCCGTCGAAGCTGTAGAAGTAGAAGAAGAGCGAGAGATCGATATCCTCTTCGGCAAGGTCAAACTGGATGTTATCGACCTGAGCCTTGTGGTTCGCATGCCAGATACGTAGCTGTGGCACCTCGTCGTACCGCGGTTCTGAGTCAGGATAAGCCCAACCGCGCTCGACGCCGACGAAAAGAGGCTTGCCCTTCGTGTCGGTCATTTCCTTCGAATACGTGATCAGCTCATCGACTGCAGCGTTGACTGCGATATCCTGAGCATCTTCTTCTTTGAAAACGTATTCGCTTAAATCGGGCATTAGCTGATCTTGATCTTCGAGATCTCCTTCGCCAGGATCTTCTCGTTGGTCTCGTTGGTATCCGGACCGACATCAAGGAAGCGCCGCTCAGGCTGCTTGCCGATGCCGAAATTGTGGACGTATGCTTTAAGGATATCCTCAGCTCGCACGGTGATCACGTTACCCTGCAGGTTCAAGCCTTGAAGGGTCTGACCGGTAAGATTGAGATCCACCGGCTTGAGCGGCCGGCCGTACGCGCGACGTGTGGAAAGGTATCCTCGAGAATACTCATCGTACTTCTCCCCTTCTGGGCTTCGACCGCGTGCTGTCTTCTTGCGAATGTCGGCGATCGTATTTGGTGCGATGAGCTGCGGTGCTCGCTGGTTAAGCTCTAGCAATCGATCTCTCAATGCGTAGAGCTGAGTGAGATCGGTTGTAGTCTTGACCATTGATGCTGATGCGTTTGCATCTGTGAAGACCGTTCGCGCACTCCTGGCTACCACTATTGCCAGGAGGCCGAACAGTCAGGTGAGAGAAGGACCGGGGACTAGACCGGCCCTGTAGTAGGATCGCTGGGGATCCTGTTCGTAGCGTAGGCTACGACCCTGCGCAGGGATTTGGGGAGGGAGTTAGTTACTTATCTTCGCGTGATCGCCAGTAAGCGATCGCATCTTTGATCTCTTGTTTCTTTGCAGCTTTCTCCTGAGGCGTAAGATTGCGCATAACAGGCACGCGCTCAGTGACCTCTTCTTCAATCTCCTGGGCACCGATGAAGTTACCAGTCTTGATGCGCTTTACTTCGCTCGTAAACTGGCCACTACGGACCTGCATAGAATCAACATCCTCTTCTGCCAGGATCACGATCTTACACTTCTTTGCAGGATCGGTCTCTTTGATCATCGACTTTCCGCGGCTGCCATTCATGCCGCACGAAGGGCACTCGTAGTGCGAAAGGTCTGAAAGCGGGAAATGTCTGTCATCGTTGAAATGACGCTGCATGTTGGCTTCGGTAGGCTCGAAGTCTTGTGAGTAGCCACAGAGAGAGCAGCAGTAGGTCGGAATTGCGATCTCAGTCTTAGGCATTAGAATGCATCGTTAGTATAGGTCATCGCACCGATGCGATACGCTGCAGCTGAAGCGACTCCCTTGCAGGTTATCGCGAGCTCCATTCCTTCCGCGTTCGTTGGCAGGTTGGTCGTATGCGTAGCTCGAAGTGTGCGATCGCTGTAAAATTTGATATCGGTCGTGCTCGTCTTCTTTGCGAAGTAGATCGTATCGCTCGCGTAATCAGTCGGCGTGAAGCTCGTCTGGGTTTGTGTTGTACCGTTTGCGTTGGTAGCGTAGATCGTAGGGCTGCCGGCTGGCGACGTTCGGTCTGTCTTGAAGCCGAAATGTTGACCAGTGAAAGTGATGCTCGCCGCCGAAACGGTTAGCGTACCGACTCCCCAGAAGGCCTGATGATCTCCCATGGCGCCATCCCAAACGGTTGCAATGCAAATCGACGGACTTCCGCTTACGATATTGAGACCGCCAAACGATGGCATCCACAGCGCCTTTGCGTAATCGCTCGTCGTGCTGGCTAGACTCTGGCTCAAGCCACCGCCGCCCGAATTGATCGCATTGCTTCCGCTGCCACCCGTTGTTCTTGCAAATCGATTCAGGACATCGCAGTTGTTCGCCAGGATGATCTGGGGGGTCGAGCTACCGCCACCGCTTGCATTGATCGTTACGTCTCCGGTGCCTGCATCAGGTCCGGTCGATGAGAAGGTGACGTTCGTACCTGCTACAAGCTTAGCGACAACAGCAGACCCTGACGTTGTTACGTCAAGGTCCGAACGCTTAACTTCTCCGGAGCCGATCTGAGCGCTCCGTACCTGAGTCTGGGCCATTTACCGCGTCTTACTTGAGGTAGGATACTCTGAGCTTATCGCCGGTCAATGGCGCGGTCAGGTAAGTGATCGTCGCACCTGAGATGGTGTAGTCATTACCTGCACCTGACTCCTGCTGGATACCATTCAGATAGACTTCTTCGGTACCAGCGACTGGAGTGTTGGCCAGTGTGTAGGTCGTATTCGCTCCATTGACGAGACCGCTAGGAGTCTCGCGCGTAACGAATGAGGACTGCTTGACCACAGTTGTCGCAAGCGTTACGACACCTGCTCCGGTGATCGAAGAGACGTCACCTGAGAGCGTCGTGAAGAGCGCTGCACCGGTCGTGGTGGTACCGATCATGACCTGACCAGGCGTACCATCCGAGATCTTGACGCCGCTCCCTCCTACGTTCAACGATGAGCCGTTAAGCGTCAGAGCGATATTATCCGTGTTGACCACGATACCGCCGTTCGCAGAAACTACATCGATCGTTGAACCGGTCTTCAAGAGACCGGCGCCGCCCAGGATCGTACCTGCACCGGTAAACTGAGTGAATGCGAGCGAGGTCGTGCCAAGCACGATCGCGTCATTGGTCGTCAGTACCCAGCCGGTATCGCCGTTGGCAGTACCTTCCGTAACGAAGCAGAACATGCCGGCCGTGACCTCTGCGCTTGTGTCTGCATCCGTTGCTCGAGCCCAGGCTCCTGCAGCTGCTACGTAAATACCGTTAGCCGAAGCGGTTGTTTGATCCTTGACCAGGATACGATCGCCGGCAACAGGTGTGACGCCATCAATGGCAGTCAGGCCAGTAAGGCCTAGGTTAGCGGTCGAAGCAATTCGGACCGAAGCTTTGATATCGATGCCCTGGGCAATACCGTCGACGTAGCCCTTGGTAGCTGCATCGTTAGCAGAGACTGGAGTCGCTACGTTGGACACCAGCTGACTGTTCATGTCGAACGCGCTGCTGACGTTAATTTGTCCGTTACGGAGTTTCGTAGAAGCCATTGCTATACGATGGAGTAGGTGACGAGAAGAGTATCGCCCGAATGCGGAATCGCATCAGGCGTGAAAATAATTGACTGGCCGCTGATCGTGTAATCGTTGTCAGCGCCTTCAAGGTAGATCAGGCCGTTGACGCTAAGCAGCACCTTGGATGCTGCCGATGGAGCTTGCGTGAGCGTGAAGGTATCGTTGACTCCATCGATCTCCCCTGTAGGGATCTCATTCCAGATGAAGCCTGCACTACCTGGAAGACCGGGAGCACCCTGGCGAATGACAGTGACGACAGAGACGCGTCGTGGCCGAACCCTGACTCCGATGCGCTTCGCCTTGATGTTGACGGATACGCGCATTAGCTGTGAGGATTAGTAATGGATCCTGCAAAGTTGATCGTGCCTTCGATAAGCGGTATCCAATCGCCTGCAGGAGGCTTTACCCAGAAGTCGTAGTAGACTGAGGCAACTTTGGGATTCGCAGTAAGCAGCGTCTTGAGCGCTGCATCATCGAAGTAGTAATGGAATTCACCTGCAGGGCCATTGTAGACCGTGCCGTTGACTGCTTGAAATACTGCAGTGTCCTCTTTCTTCTTCTTCCAATCGCTCCGGACCGACCATCCGGTTACATCGACGACGACGCCATCTTCGGCGTAGTCAATAATGAGGTCAACCGCCGCGCCGATCTGCACGGTGAAATCTACCTCGTCGGCTGTGAAGTCGATGTTCTGCGGCATGAAGGCGAAAGAAGGGCAAACTTATTAAAGAGCCTCAGGGCTTAAGAGCGCTGCCAGCGATTACCGCGAGCGCGGACTGTCTCATTGTTCGAGCTGAGAGAGTCGTTATTGAAATCCAAACGGAGTTGAGTGACCGCCTTCTTGAGACGAGCCTTGTACTCACCTTCCCAATACTTAAGCTCAGGACTGATCTCCTTCTCGCCGCTGTGGCGCATCTGTTCGACGGTATCACCGCGTCTGATCGCACAAACAGCGTGTAGCGCCACACATGGAAGCGCAAGGCACTCAGGATTCAGGAGCTTATCCTTGATCGTCTTGAGCGAGTCATAACCGAATTCCTCGAGGTAGCCACTATAGGTGTACATCCCTGAGGTATTGACAAAGAGCTGAGGAAGATCTGCATCCAGGTCGAGAGCTATCAACTTCTTGACGGTGCGGTAGATCTTCTCAAAGCTTGCCTCAGCCTTCGCACCTGGGCGCTGATTGACGAGCGCAGAGATGTCAGTGATCTCGTCACTGACATCCGTATCTGTGTACAACGTCGTAGCGTCCCAGGTGATGGCTGCCATGGTGAAGGGGGAAGATTAGTCGCGTGTGATCGTGATGAACACCGTGCCGCCTGGATCGACGATACCGGTACCGACAGCGACTGACTTGAAGCTCACGATATCGCCTTCGACGACATTGAGGTTGGAAGCAGTGCCGGAAAGCGTAAGAGCCTTCTCATCGAATGCCGTAGCGTTGACGCCTGAATCGAACTGCAATGCTGCAGCTTCGACGACGCCGGCGCCTGCCTGGCCCTTATTGATCACAGAGACACGGCGAGTGTTCGTGTTAGCGCCAGTGATGAGCGTATCAGGGACGTACGAGACGCCTGAGATGACGCCCGTATAAGGAGCGCGGAAAACAGTGACCTCATCGGTTGCTGCGATCGTAACTGCAGGAGCTACGCGCGAGAGAATGTCCTGCTTAGGTGACTGACCTGTTGCTGTACCCATTGTAAAAGTCTGTTAGTGTGAGTGCGTAAATACGCGGCTGGATTAGATTGTCTGATCGTTCACTGGTAAGAAGCAAGAGCGCCCACGTCATCCGTGAGCGCTCAAGCAATCACTTAAGGAGCGAGGATCAGCGAGAACGGATAGCGAGAAGCCTCTACCTCGTTGTCGCGACGGATCGTGTTAGCGATCTGATAAGCTACGCGCATCGTAACCTTCAACGCCATCATATCCTGCTGAGCCAGGTTGTAAACGATCGCGCCTGTACCGTCCTGAATCACAGCCTGGTCAAGGATTTCGAAAGTGAGATCCTGACGAACACCCATAACTGCCTGGGTCTTGTCGCCAGTGATGAACTCACAGTTACCTGTGCCTGGGGTCCAGAGACCACGCATCGGATAAGTGATACCGACACCATAGGCCTGATTTGAGCTGACCTCAGAGAGCTTGTTACCATTCGCATCGCGAGCATCACGGAGCAAGCCCTTGTAGTTCGTACGTGCGATGATGAAATCCGCATCAAAACCGTCGAGCTCAAGCAGCGTGAACGCATCAGAGATATCTGCTGGGACACCACCCTGAGCTGCGGTATTAGCACCGCGGGTAACGGTTGCTGAAGCCGCGGTCGCACCTGCTACGATTGCATTAGGCCAAGAGCTAGGCTTGTTGGTGCCGAAGAATACAGCTGCATCGATCGTACGGCCAAGAGCTTCGATCAGAGCAGGCTTTACGCTATTCCATACGTCGATAGACATATCAGCAGCAACGTCCTTCGAGATAGGCACGATGACCGCAAGCGGCTCAGCATTCAGATACTTCTTATCCCAGGCCATCTTCGTGGTCTGAGCAAGGCCAGTGTCGCCATTGACAAAATAAGCAGTAGGCAGCGAGCTGAGGACCGGCATGGTCGTCTGACTCGTACCCATAGGGATGTTGGTGAAGATAGAGAGAGCTTCTGACTTGCCGACAACTTCGGTGAGCAGTGCCAGGCTTACCTCTTCGGGAATGAGCGCGCTACCATTGCTGCGCGAGATTTGGTCGTTATATGAGGACATAGAGCGAGTGAGTTGTGGCTCCGATCGGACGACCGTTGCCGGAAGGATGAGCCCTGACCTGTGAAGTCAGGGCTATGGATTAGGGCAAATTCTTAGTGGACAAGGGCTGTCCACTTGGCAGGTTTGAAAGCGTAATTGCTTACCTGCCTAACTTCGAACGGATTAGGTCGTTGAAGTCAAAGCCTTGGGATGCAGGCAGACCACGTTGACGAGTGCCAGTGACACCGCCGCGGTTCTTACCATCAAGCAGGTGCGTGTTCTCAGTAGCGAACTGCTCGACTGCTTGCTTGACCGTGATAGGGTTATCGTTGTCATCCGTGACGATCTTGCCGTCCTGGTAGACACGAATTCCCTTCTTGGTATTCTTGACCTCATAGGCGTCCTTGAAGAGCGTTAGCGCTTGACGGCTCGCCTTATCGTTGACATAGCTGAGAACGGATAACTCCTTCTCGACTTCTGTCTTGGCGATATAGCCATCAATGACCTCCTGAGCGTTAGGCTGTTCGCCCTTGTCATCAGTGGCCTTCTTCGCAGCCGGCTTCTTGCCACTCACCTTTTCAGCGAAGGCGTCAAGCGCCTCATCTGAAAAATCGGATAAGTCAAAGCCGCGATCAGCGAACTTCTGCTTCAGGTCATTCTCATGACGAGTCACAGCGTTCTTCTTGATCGACGCGATCTGTTTGGTCTTGTCTTGGGATTTGCCGGCATTGTCAGCCCCAGCATTGGCGGATCCGGTATTGGCAGCTCCGGCAGCGGATTTGGACTTGTCTTGCGATTCGTCCTGAGAGTTTGTGATCTCGGGCATAGGATACGGTAGGTATTAGGATACTGTTTCAGTGGAAAGCGTTACTTGTTTGTCATCCGTCTGTGAAGGATCAGGAGGTGTTGACTTTAAAGGCAACTGTGGCGGTGTGATCTTCGGAGGTTCTGGCTCTTCGTCAAAGGCTTCGATCTCCGACTCGACAGACTTGAGGATCTTCTCATCGGCGTCTTCGAGCATGAGGCGATAGATCTTCTTCATAAGCTCCTTGGCTGCAGTCACACTTGAAGGCATGCCGCCTTTCTCGAGACTTGATACTGCAGTCGCTTCGGCGATGACTTCGGCCGGAGACTTGAGATCGAAGGTCGTAGGATACTCGATCACTACCTTGGCAGAATCGTACTTAGGCATAAAGCCATCGGCGATGAGCGCCGCGATCTGCTGCTCGATCGACTTCCAGAAGTCCGCGATCTCAGCCAGTACATCGATCTCAGGGACCATATCGAAGGCCTTACTGATACCGGACTGAGCTGATGCTGATACAGCGGTCTGAGATTCACGAAGGCGAGCGATGCGATAGATCTCTTTCGGGAAGTCCTCATTGACGATCTGGCGCAACGTACCGATCTCATTGCCAGGAGTCTCGAGATAGCGTGTGCTGCCCTTCTCTTCGTCTCCTTCCTTGATGATCGACGTGTTGCCAAGTCCGCCATTCTGGATACTCTTCGTCGTCTCTTCGCCGGCAATAAGCTTCAGGAAGAGTCCGGCCTTCGCTGCTTGGTGCAGCTGCGCAGTGTAGTCCAGGCAAGCAAGCGAGAGCTGACGGATCGAATACATCATCGACTTGCCGATCGACGGACTGCAGTCGTAGGAGGTATTCTCCTGCCAGGCAATACGAATGAACGGCACTTGAGAGAAGCCGTGCTTCTGCCAAGGCTGCTTGATCGCACCGCTCTTCGTGACTTCGCAGTATTCCATGCGATCGAATACACGGTAGGTCTTGTCAGTATGCTTGATCACGATCCAGTCCAGCTTGCCATCATCGCCGATCTGGAAGTTGATCACGTGATGAGGATAGACCTCGTACGGCTTTGGGACACCGGCCTTCTGTCGATCGGCTAAGGTCTCGACCTCTTCCTCATCCGGTACCGCTGTCATGGCCACACCGATGAAGAGCTCAGGAAGCAAGAGCGAATAGAGCGAGACGTCCTTCTTCCACCAGGTCTTATACTCGACCGAATCCAGATACTGATCGATCGCAGCGATGCCTGTCTTACGCGACGGCCACTCCTTACGAAAGACGCCCTCGAAATACTTGTTGGATATTTCCTGAGGGTAATTCTTGTAGTTTTTGATCGCGTGTTTCTGGCGCTCAGCATAGTCATCCGGATCCTCCAGCTTCGACAGCTTAGGGACCAAGTTAGCGAGAGCCTGACCGGCGTTGAATGCGGCGAGCGCCTCCTGTGTGTCGGAGCAGAGCGCAGCGTGATGCGGTCTGGGCTCGACCGCCTTCTTTAAGAGCTTTTGATCAATCATCTTTCTTTCTTGTACAGTCTCCAGAGCGGATAACCTAGGGCGTCACTCGCATGAGTGAGATCTCCGGACTTGCCGGATTCAGAATAAAGGGAGGCCATCTCGACATTCTCGTAGTCTCTGATGAGACCCTTGACACGCGGATGCACTTTGAGGCGAGCTACTTCATTCGCATTGCAGAGGAAGGCATTCGTAGTACGCACGCGATCGCTGATGAGCGGATTAGGCTTGATCACGAATTCAGCGTCGGGAAATGCTTTCTTGATCTGACGCCAGGTGTCCTTCGTTGCTTCGGTCTGACTCGCCTGCTTCTGTGTGCCGGCATAGTCGCCATCAAATACGATGTTGCCTTCACGGAAGGCGTTGCGCTCGTCTGGGAATTCGGCTCTGAGCTCGTTCAATCGCTCGTTAAGCAGAGGGCACATCTGCTCGACGAACTTATTGACGCCGTAGATCTGGTCTAGTACATGGACCTCACCATTGACCAGCTGCCAGATGATCCAGTAGTGATGGCCATAGTTGAAGTCACATGCTACATGAAGCGGAAGCAGCGGCCAGAACTTGAGTGAGGCATCGACGTTGCGAGCTCGTACGAACATCTCGTAAGCACGACCAGGAGCATTCTCCCAGGATGCGCAATACTCTTGTCGATACGTGCGAGGATCCATTTCCTCGCGCACTTCTGCGAGCTCGTGCTCAGGAAGGATATCTTCACTTAGCCAGGCGAACGATGCAAAGTTGGCATCCTTAGGATCGTCACTCAGACCGCGAGCAAAGAGATCCTTAAACTCTTCATTCGAAGGACCGCGAAAGTCAGGCACTCCGATATGCCAGCAGAAGCCTCCACGATCGGAGAGCAACGGGCGAAGATTCTCATGCCAGAAGTTCTTCTTGATATCAGCTCGCTCGTCGATGACCAGACCATCCCAGGGATGACCTTCCATTCGCTGAGCTTTGTTCAGGCCGCGCGCATGTAATTCGTTGCCGTTGATGAGATAGATGGTCATGCCATCCTCATCGATCTTAAGCACCATGTCTCGAGGGACCAGCGCCTTGAGATCTCCCCAGGCTACTTCACGCGCCTGGTCATCTGTCGGCAAGCAATACGCATAGCGAGCATTCCATGGCTTACGTGTACGGCATGCGATGCGTACGAGCTTACGCTTTGAGAGTTCGGTTTTTAATGAGCGCCGGCCTGCAGCAACAATGATAAAGCGCGCTGTGCAGAGCCAGAATAGGAGGCGTTCGCCGCTAAGAGGTTTGACCCCCTTCTCCATGATCGGAGTCCAGCGAACGGGAAGCTTCGATGAGGCCTGTTGCATTCTCGGTTACCTGATCCATCTCGTCAAGCACGTTCATGATCTGTCGTGCGCGTTCAAATACATCTTCCGTTCTTGGTGCAGGCTTACGCTGCCACCTGTTCGGATCGCGGTTGCATAGGAAGAAGATCATTGCAGTCGTATCGAGAGCTGCACAAGCCTGGAAGAGGAAGCCTTCGACGCTTGCGATCGTATCCCATTCAGCCGCGTCTACCTCACGAGCGAATTCAGGATCCTTGTTGTACCATTCGTAGAATGTCGAACGACCGACCGAAGCCGCACGGCAAGCCGGAGCGACTTTGACACCGTTAGCCAAAGAGCGCAAAATCTGCTGCTTCTTGAAGGCATTAATGTCCCCTTTTTGGGGGCTAAACTGTCCGATCTGTCCGGAATTCTCCACATGGATATCTGAGCTTAAGGTGTAGGTAGAAGGGGCAAACTAAGGCTAAGAAGTAGCCTGGGAAGGAGGCTAAGGGGAGCCTAAAAAGAGGGGCGCTTCGGCTTCGTATATTTGCAGCCTATAGTCATGGTGCCTTGTGAGGGCACCGCCGTCGACTGTAGAAGTAGAGCCCCGCCCTTCAGTAAGGCGGGGTTTTTATTTGGTCAAGGGCAATGACGACCAGGGCTGTAATAGTAGCAGTCGAGATCTTCGAACGGATCTACATTCGCATCGTAAGGAGGCTCTTGATCCATTCGGTTATGGATGCAGACTGCGACATCGTGACGAACGACACGAGGCAAGCAGTCGCATGTCGTGCTTTCTTCGTGTTCGAATCCGTCTTCTTCTGGAATTTCGTGTATCATAGTGGCCATCTATCGGACGGCGAATCAATGAAGATGAGGGCGACGATCAGGATGATCACGCTGACGAGAAGCCCGATGATAATGCCAGGTGTGATCACTTGGCAGGCTGTGGCTTCACTGCATTCCACGGATGCATCTGCAGTTGATCGCGAGTCATCTGCTTCGCCATATTGCGGCGAGTCTTACGTGGATTGTGCTTGAAGCGTGGATCCTTGCTGATCAGCTCAAAGCATACCTTGCGAGTAGCGCGTCGGTAGTTTTGACGTGAAGCGAGCGGATTGATGAATGTAGGATCAGCTGCCTGCTTCGGAGTCAGGCGCTTCTTTCCTCCGATGAGGTGCGCATACTTATCGATCTTTGCTTTGATCTTTGAGAACATAGGGCTGTAGGGCTAGTGGACCGCGTTGCACGGTCAGTGGTAGAAAACGGGTGGGTTACATTTCGCCCCTATATTAATCAGCGAGGGGCGCGCTGAAAGCTTTAGGATACGCGAGCCTTGCTCATGACAGGGATAAGGTGGTTGGGGTCGAAATACATCATTCGGTGCGCATTGGCGGGATTCGGATACGCTCGCTCTGAGTCGTACCATGAGCAGCGTACCTGATTCAAAGGCCGATAGAATCCAGTGATAGTCATCTCGCGCGAAGGAATGCTACGATGATACACCGTATCGCCAACCCGCAGTATCGTTTCTCGATCGTCAGCGGCGGGACCACCGGTTGGACGCTCGTCGCATGCCTCGCAGATATCATCTATCAGGCAAGAGCATTTGTCAACCGCGCCGCTGTCTTGATCGAGAGTGTCGCTCTTCTCTCCTGGGCAGGCTTGGTCCTTAGGATTCGAAGAGCTGGGGCTGGAGGGATTCGTGGAAGCAGCTTTGATTTGGAGTTTACCGATACCTCCAGTGATGGAGACCGTTTGACCCGTTCCGTAGTCTAGATCGATGTCAACGTTATGTTCTAGGGCGTGAGCAGCTAGATGTCGAATATCAGATGCAATCTGTTCGACGGTGATCTGGGCAGGCTTACGATTGCCTATCGACGCGCCCTTGGTCGCCTCTGGAATTCGAGTGATCTCAGGCTTCGATACATTCGGCTTGCGCTTGAACTTGCGAGCTACATACTTACCGGCTTCGATCAGATAAACGAACATCCAACCTACCGCGCACATGAGGCCGAATAGGATCCATCCTAGAAGATCGATCAGCTTAGGGAATACAACGATTGCGATGAGCGTCGCGCAAATGATAACGGTCGTTTGCATAGGAAGTGGATTAGAACAGGTAGTGGATTCGCGCCTTGGCTGAGGCGTCGAGAGGTAGGATCTGGAGTTCAGCTTCGCCGGAGAGACGGATCTGATCCATGATATCGAGATCTGCACCTAGTCCGATCGAGATGAGCGATTCGGTGCCGGTGCCGATGAAGGCGTTGTATCTGGCCTGGAAGGGATTGATCGTTGGTAGATCGCCAGGAGTAGGAAGTTTAGGCTGTGGCAAGCCTGGAAAGAGCTGTAGGCTGAATTGCGGACCAGGGAAGCTGACTCGAGCTGAGACGCTATCGCCTGAATCGAATCGTGCGCCGCCTTCGACTTGGAAGCTGTCGGTTACGAACTGTGAGCTGACAGCGTAGTAGTGAGTCGTGGAGTCTAGAACAACGTGCCTATCGTCTGATGCTGCCAGGGAGTCGCTTGATCGATCGACCAGGCTATCTGAGATGCTATCCACAGCAGCAAGATCACTGAGCATGCGATCCTTCGCACCTTGAGAGGGCGATCCTGATACCGATGCAGGTACGCTAGCGCGAGCAGAGTTAGGCTTACCGACATGAGCAGGAGTAACCGGTGCGGAGCTATCGCACGAACGGAATATAGAAATGGCAATCCCTACGACGACGAAGGCCGCAGCGATCCACTTCCCTTTGCTGGAAGACATAAAGGGCTGACAAAACAGGAGCTATCGCGATCGATGTAGGAAGCATCGTCGGCAAGGATGAACGGTCCTTGTAGCTTAGATTAGAGAACGGGCTGATGTTATATCTCAGACTGCAGGCAGGAGGTCTGAGAGAGCCAGGCAGGGATTAGGAGCGTGTTGTTTGTCCTATTGGCTCGTCGGTCGTAAATCTGCTAACGGGAAAGTACGAATTAGGTTTCAGTCATAAACTAGAGCAGACCCTTCGGCTCTTGGACCGACTGCCATTCACCGCGAACCTGCTTCGATCGATCCAGGCCGCTCATGTTATTCTTCTCAAGCCACTTCCATCCATCCTTCGGCTTGAAGATACTACCATCGCGAAAGAGCACTTCGACGTCAGCTGCGTGATAGTATCGCTCGCTGTACTCATACTTCACAGTGACGTCAGCGACAAGAGAGCGATTGAGGAAGATGCTCTCCATGACCCAGACCTGTTTAGGAAGCATCTCACGGATCCTTTCGCGATCCTTGCGGAAGTCGTATCGATACTCGGCGTCCCAGCGTCTTTGACCCATATTTAAATAACAATAGGGCGCTCACATGAACGCCCTACCTTCTTTCACCTTCACCATCTTATAGAGCTACTGGCGTAGCCCGTACAAATATAGTGAATTATGATCCAGTGTGTTCGTCTTCGTCATACGGCTCATTACCTGGGACGTCAGCTGTCTCAAGAGCAGGTGCAGAGGTCTGATCACTCGGCGCAGCTGCTGCAGCCTCTGTGACCGTCGCTGCACTCTTGACAGCATCGTAAGACAGTAGATCGATCTTCACAGGGAAGTTCTGCTGCACATCGAACAACTGCACGTTCTCTCCTTCGACCGTTGCGATCTGAGAGAGGATCGTGTCATTGTTCGAGCCGCTGAACACACCGCGCAGAGATTGAGTCATCTGCTTACCGTTCGAGATCGTCGAAATAGCTACCTTCATTTAGTATCTCCTAGATTATTGAGTTGATTGATTGCGCTCTGATGAGCGACACTTGTTTATTTTGGATC
>Ga0164302_10000013_pt1 | contig 39826 bp, 62 predicted proteins | sample Whisoiple_202_MG_FD_109714 | JGI IMG/M metagenome (GOLD analysis project Ga0164302, IMG submission 109714) | Soil microbial communities amended with pyrogenic organic matter from upstate New York, USA - Whitman soil sample_202_MG | ecosystem: Environmental > Terrestrial > Soil > Agricultural... | reverse complement strand
TAGCTTTTTATTTATCTCTGTTGTCGTCATATCTCTGTGTAAATTAGTTTTAATTGAGCTTGTACCGTTGCTTCGTCAAGTCCTAATTCCTGCGCTAATTTTAGATTAGCCAACTTAGTAGCTTTTTGCTCTTGGTTCTTAACCTCAAACACTTTCATAAAAGGAACGTGGTTAAAGCTAGGACGTAAATCTTCTTTATCAAATACTATCTCTAAAGTATCGGTTAACTTTTGTAATAACGGCACTAAATTATAATACACATACATAGCTAAAGACGTTTCTCTACCCTCATTAAACACACCACCCTTTACTACTAAATCAAGTAAATCATTAGGAATATTAAACATTCTAGTAATCTTTGCAAAATCAGCGTTAAAAGCATCATCTAATGCAAGATTTTTTAAGTTTGACACTAATTGGTCAACTTGGACTTTAGACTTAACAGAATGAATACTTTTATTACTATTTGTCAAGGATTGCTCAATACTCTTTTGCTCTCCCTCACTCATTGGAGTATCATATACATTATTCGGGTCTGATTGTCCAGAAGCCATAAACTTTTGAGTAAAGAACAAATTCTTTCTCTTTGATGTTATAGAACTATTAGAATTATCTACAATACCTTTTAACGTATGCAATGTACTTGAGCCATTAAACCAATCCCCACTTACACCACTCATTACATCAATAATGTAAAGGTTTTCAAGTTTTAAAACTGTTTCTTTGTCGTTTTCTTCTTTGTACTTAAAATTTCCTCTTAAAGTGCTTTTCTTTGTACTGCTAGAGAAATATAACTGTTTAAATGCTTTTTTTTGTTCGTCTGTTAAGATAATTCTTTCCTGTCTTAAAAAGTAAACAACCCCGTTTTGATTGTACAAATAAGCATTGTCTGAACTTGCGTAAAACAAATATTGCCAAATAAACTCAGTCCACGTTTGAAATGGATTAGGACGCTCGGCAATATCATACAAATAGTCCTCTTGTTTTAATTTACCATTCTCGTAACTATTAATCTTACATAACGAACCAGTATCAGCAATAAACTTCTTTACAATTAATAACGCTGGACTTTCTAAAGTATAACAAGTTTTATCTTTTATAGCGTCCTTACCGTTTCCGAATAAGTTGTCTAAAAATGAATAAAAGAAATTACCGCTTCTATCTCTTTCGACATAGTTAGGTAATTTTCCAAACGACATATTAAAGTTAAACCCCATAAATTATAAAATAGGAAAGCCTATGCGAACTTAATCGGATAGGCTTTCTATTGGTTTTTTAGTACTGTTTTGTAAGTTCTGTACATCTTAATACAGTTGTGTTTATTTGATATAAAAGACAAATATATAATTTTTTTATTTAATAACGCATAAAATTAAATATTTTTTTCAAAGTGCCTACGTAAATATCTCATCGGGTCTATTACATCATCATTCAATTTAATTACTTCATCGTCAACTATTCCTAATCTATCGGTGGCGTATGCATAATTCCTAAACTCATAGTCGATACCTTTTGAAGTGTCTGTGTAAAATACATTCGTGTTATGTAATAAAGATATGCCAGCCATAACAGAACCTTTTGGTTTATCTATTCCGTATGCATAACTCCAACCGTTACGCCTTAATGCTAATATATTATCAGGTACAGCACTATCACAGACTATGATAGCATCCTTAGGAATCCCTAACTTTTGAACTGTAAACGGTATTATTCCGCCCTCTAAGCTATTTACCAAACTTCGTTCGTGTTCGTTTAATTCAGCAAGTAATTCGTTTTCAGATTTATAATTCAGTTCGTGAACGTAAAAATTATTTTTATAAGTATCGTATTTACCTTTTACTATCCCCATCTTGTGATTTTTACCCCAGTCAATCGCGTAAACTTCTTTTAATGGTATTTGTAAGTAGTCACTAAATGAAATGTGTTTCCAATTGTTAAAAACTCTACCCTCTACCGCCTCAGTCCAACCTCCAAGCACAATTTGCTCGTACTTTTTAAAGTCCTCTCTTTTTAGAGTTTCATAGTAGGTTAGAATATTCTTTGCTATATATTCCTTCGGAACGTCTAAATAAGATGTGTGAATATACATAACATTGTCTTTTACGCCATTAAATCCAGCTTCTACTTTACGATTAAGGTAAAAGTGTCTATAAATCCAATGATGTACGCTTGTAGGGTTTAAAAGTAATATAGTAAGGTTTCTTTTATCTTTGCTTCTAATTGAAAGAAACACCTTTTCAAATGTTTCGTAATCGGGTAATTCCTCACTTTCGTCAATTACAAATACATTGAATCCAGATAAAGATTTAAGGTTGGCCGTTTGTTGTTTGGAACCCGTTTTGATACCTTTAAAAGCAATTCTATTACCATTGTGTTCGATATGTGTGTTAGTACTTATTACCGTGTTTTGATAGTTTAAAAGCTCTATCTTGTCGTCAACTTCTGGTTTAATAGAATCGGTAATAGATACATTTGTAAAACGCGTATATAATACATTCCAAGCCTTTTCAACTAATCCCATTAAACAAAGAACCGCAACGACGAATGACTTTGCGGAACTCCTACCTCCGGTAATAACAACCGTATCAACTTCGGGGTAATTATTTTCAAGTAGTTTAAAAAGATTTTGATATTTTTTACTGAATTTAATTTCCATCGGTTTCGTCTGAATCAACGAATTTAATAACTGGCGCGGTGTTTACGTCCTTACCGTTAGTAGTAATATCTGTTTGTTGCTTATCAGTCATTTGATGGTTATTCTTTAAAATAAAGATTGCCATCGTTGCGTTAGCTTCTCCATCAAGACCTTGATTTACTAGCCTTGTCTTAACAATATCCTTTGCGCTTTTTATTGATTTAAAGTCTTGTTGTGGGAATTTGTTAATTATGTAGCTTACAAGCTCTTCATATTCGCCTAATTCTACGCAAGCCTCAGCAATAGAACGACATTTTTTGTTATCTTTAATATATGTTAAAACATCATCAAAGAATTTATTAGCATTATCTAAATCCCAAACCTCATTGTATTTATTTCCTTTTGGCGCGCTCATAGTAAACAAATTTAAGCAATTTTTTGTATATAAAACGATATTTCGTTACAAATTATTCATTTTAGATTCAAAGATATAGTAAGTATTGGTAATATAAATTATTTCAGGCATTACTATATCTGTTTTTAAATAGGACATAGCCTATTTTACTTGCTCTTCTGAAAAATACATAACCCTTTTTATTGTTGCAATAGGCTCGTATCTTGAAAGGCGTACTCTAACGGTAGTATACCCCTTATTGTGTTTTTTCATTATATTCCTAATTGAGAATAATTTTTCATTGTATTGCATCATAATACTTTATTTACTTTATCTATGTAAAGGTCTATTTCGTGTGGCATAGTTTTTTGATTTAAGTTGAAATTTCTTCTAACCAATGTGTGTAATTATTTATTAGATAATCTTTAAAATTAAAAATGCCTTTCATCGCTTTGGGTGTCCACTCCCGCCACGATAAAAGTATTTGGTTATTTATTCATAAATTGTAAATAAGCTTTATAAGCTTCGTAACTAGCTTGGATTTGCTTAAATTCTTCTGTACCTCTTTTAGTACTATACTCTTCATTAGATTTAAAAAACAAATCCCATTCTTCAATAGTTTTTTCTTTACAACCTATTTTAATAAAATCACCTTTTATTGCTAATCCCCATTTGCAGTAAATAGGAATATATGCCTCTCGAGTATTTTCTGCTTCGTACAAGTCTGCTCCATACAAGTTTGCTCCGTACAAGTCTGCTTCGTACAAGTTTGCTCCGTACAAGTCTGCTTCGTACAAGTTTGCTCCGTACAAGTCTGCTCCATACAAGTCTGCTTCGTACAAGTTTGCTCCGTACAAGTCTGCTTCGTACAAGTCTGCTCCGCGCAAGTTTGCTCCGTACAAGTCTGCTTCGTACAAGTCTGCTCCATACAAGTTTGCTCCATACAAGTCTGCTCCGCGCAAGTTTGCTCCGTACAAGTCTGCTTCGTACAAGTTTGCTCCGTACAAGTCTGCTTCGTACAAGTTTGCTCCGCGCAAGTTTGCTCCGCGCAAGTTTGCTCCGCGCAAGTTTGCTCCGCGCAAGTTTGCTCCGCGCAAGTTTGCTCCGCGCAAGTTTGCTCCGCGCAAGTTTGCTTCTGTTAGAGCTTGTTTAATTGTAGCGTTTTCATTTTCATAGATAAATAAAACTTTACCTAATACTGATTTGATTTCGATTTTAGTTTTCATAATAATTAAATAAAAATGCCTATCTGTATTTGCGCTGGCTTCGACCTCAACACTCCTACAAATAGGCTAAATCTTTAAGTTACATAATTTGTCGAAGCGTAACTACTATACAAAGTTAATGTTATTTTTTTAATACGCAAGTGAATTAAAAAGTTTTTTTTGTGAATCTTTTTCTTTTATTTTTTCCCAACGCTTTTTCGCATCGTTGTAAATTGAAGTATCTATTTCAATTCCAATAAAATCTCTTTCTAATTCATCACAAGCTAAACCAGTTGAAAAACTACCAGCAAAACAATCTAAAACCACATCGCCTTTATTTGAATGAATTTCTATTAATCTTTTTAATAAATCAATAGGTTTTTCGGTTGGGTGTATTCTTTGTTTAGAACTTGGCGCAGGATAATTAAATGTTTTTAGTTGATTTGCATATCCTGTATTGTTATAAACTGCATTTTTACCACGAACATAAATCATAAACTCTAAATCTGAAATATACTTTCCGTTACCAAATGGAACAGGATTTGATTTTTGCCATATCAGTAAAGTTACAGAATATTTCTTTTGTTCCCAATAATTCATAATTTTAGAAACTTGCTTATTTGAGCAAAAACAAACCATATTCATTACTTTGCTTACTCTTTCAATTTCAGTAAATATTTTTTCAATATCAAAACCAGCACTTATAAAATCAATATGTAAATCTTTTACAAGTTTTCGTTGTGCAAAATCAGTTTTTCCGCCTCCGTGATTATCTAATTCATAAGGTGGGTCAATACATACAAAATCAATACTTTTATTTGGCATTAATTTTAATTGCTCTAATGCTTCTCCGTTAATTAACTTCATCATTTTCAATTATAGTTATTACTTTTTTATAAAATCGCTCACTTTCTATGCTGTCAAAATTATCTTTTAACAATAATTTTGCAATAATTAAAGCGCAATCCTTTTTTTCACGATAATTCATTTCTGAATATTCGGTTTTAGCTCCTGCATAAGCAGTATATTCTATTTTTATTTCGGCTAAATTGTCAAATATTTCTTTAGCCTTATTAAATTCCGCACTCATAATCTTTTAATTTTTGTTTTAATTGTTCAACGATATACTCGGAATGCACTTGTTCTGCATCTTCAACAACACCTTGTAAAATTCCTCTTTTAAGATATTGTCTTGAAACCATTTCTAAATTCTCATACTGTTCTAAATCTTTTGATAAATCATTTATCATTTGTTCTCGCAATTCAGTAGTTTCTGAATTAATAATGTCTAATCTTCGGTTTATTTCATCAATAAGTAATCTTGTAGCTAGCACCATAATTAATTTTTTTAGTTATAATTTTCTTAAATATTTATTTTCGTAATCGAACTCAAACTCTATCACCGCACCAGTATCTAAATAAATAAAGCTGTAGATCCAATGTGATTTAAAAGTCCCGTTTATCCATTTATCAGGCACTTGACCGTTTTTTCTTATTCCGCTGTAACGTATCTCTCTACCGTTTGGAGAAATCTGTATTGATTGGTTAAGGAATAGTTCTGTTTTGTTTATTTTAATTGATTCCATAATTAAAAAGGAACATCATTTTCGTTATCGTAAGGTTGACCAAAAGCATCTTTTAAACTAGGTTTTGGTAATTCTATTTGTTCCTCTTCAATATCTAAAATTTCTTTTAAGAAATTATTAGTTTGTGGATTAAAACCACGCTCGTAATATCTTCCGGAGGGTTTATGGTAATCATATTCTACAACCGCACCAATTTCACCTTGAAAACTATACTTTGTTTTTAGATTTGTAAATGTAGTAAATCCATCATCACAAAAATATCTGTAAACACAATAACCATCGTGAGTTTGATTTCTAAAGTCGGCACTTCCGGAAACATCATATAAACTTGGCTTTTCATATACGTCACCCTCTTTTTTCATTTTAGTTGGATGAGCGATAACAATTATCAAAACGTTGTTTTGTTGTGCGAATTGTGATAACCTTGAAAGTGTTTTACTTATGTTTTCTCTTTCAGTTCTATTTCCGGTAAACTCTACTTTATTCCAAGCATCAACAACAAAAATATTTATACCAAAGGAAAATATTTGTTCTTTAAATTTATCGAATAACCAATCCCAATTTGCAAACTCTCCGTTTTCCGGACTTGTCAAATATAATCTTTGATTTGCCCATTGATGAAATTGCATTAATTCGATTTTACTTATGCGGGGCGTGTTATCAATCTCAAAGAAATAATTTTTACCAATAACCTTTTGAGCAAATGTACTCATATGTAATTCCATTGGTTGATGTTCCGGAGAAAAAAAACTTGCCTTTATATCATTTTCAAGTAATAAATTTAACACAAGCCACTCCGTAAAATTTGATTTACCGTGAGAGGGTATTCCCGTTCCAATAACCAAATGACCAAACATCATTTTAAACTTATCATTTAACCCTTTTAAATGCTTATTTTTGAACTCCAAACAACTAGGCAAACCATTGTTATGAAGTTCCATCATTTTTTCGATTAAATCCTCTGTTGTAAAAGAACCGGAAACCGGATATTTCTTTTTATTTAGAATAGATTTATTTAAAACTCCGGATTTTAAATCATCATTAGCATCTTTACCATCGAATATAATTCTTTCGCATCGATAACGTCCAAGTCTTTGTGCAATCTTTTCTGCAACATTATTTCCGCTTTCGTCGTTATCGGTAGCTATGTAGAATTTTTTAATTCCATTTAAATACTTCTCCGAATTAATCCAATAGTTATCGTTATCATTTGCGCCATTTGGAATAGAAACAACGTTTTTAATTCCTATTTCGTAAAATGCTAAAACATCAAACTCACCCTCCACAATATAGCAATCTTCCTCACCAATAATTGAATTGATATTATAAAATATTGGTTTACCGTTTTTTGATTGAGTAAACTTTTTATTTCCGGAACGATATTTTTTATTTACTAACACATCACCCTCAAAATAATTAAAAACAATATTATTTACTTCTTTTTGTAAAGCCGGTTGATAGTATTTTTCCTCCGTAACATTGAAGTTAATTAAAGTTGATTGCTTAATATTTCTTTCGCTTTCAATATGTTTTACCAATGCATCTGAAAGATTAGTATAGTTTTTCCAAGTTTGCTCCGGAAGTGTATAATTATTATTTACTACCGACTTTTCTATACTATCTCTAAAAAATAAAGCACTACAACCATCATTAAAACATTTTCCTACTCCGGAGTTAAAATTAACATAAAGACTTCTATCTTGTTTGTTTTTTCGTAAGTCGGTGCAAGCCGGACATTTTAATTTAGCCGTTCCATTAGTTTTATTTGTTTGGATTAAATCCCAATTTTTAATATTTGCCATAATTATAAAACTATTGGTTTATTAGGGTGTTGAAAATTTGAGCTAAATTTAGTAAAGTCTTTTTTGTTTTCTTCTTTAAACCAAACGGACTGCATTTTTTGCTTCCAATTTTTTACTTTGTTTCCTTTACCATCACACCAGTTTCCAGTTTCATAATATTTAAAAGCCTTTTCAGCAAGTTCTTTTGAATAACCGTTTTCAACGAAATACTCTATAACCTCAATTTGTGGTGGTGGTATAAATTTTTTAACTACTCTTTTCTTTTCTTCTTTTATCTCATCTACTCTTATCTCCTCTTCTCTTATGGCATCGTTTTCGCATTGCGAATTTAATGCGGTCGCATTGCGCTCGCTTTCTTCCTTTTGTTTACGGCGCTTTTCCCAACCATCTTTTGCGTTTTTAGAGTTTTGTTTGCTTGTATCTTCAAATTCGTTTAGCTGTTCAGATAAGAATTTTATAAAGATATTACCATCTAAAACCTCAATTATTTTTTCATCACAAAGCGAGTTTAATGCGGTCGCATTGCCAGCGCATAACTTTTGTAAAGCAAGTTTTAAAGGTACGTCACCAAGTCTTGACCAATACATACTACATAGGTCAATAAAAAGTCCTTTATCTTCACGTGATAGCATTTGAATGTTTCCGTTTTCCCATTGGTTAGGCTCAAATTTAAAGTATGGTAATTCCTTAGCCATTCTGCACCTCGCTTTCTAAATAACCAATTTGTTTTTTTAATTCTGCAATCTTTTTTTTGTAAATTTTTATAATTTCTTTTATTTCGTCGATTGTGAACTTCTTTTCTAACTTAGCAATACTATCTAATTGCTCCAGTCTTTCAATCCCTATTCTTTGAATAAGTCCTTTTCTGTATTCTATTAGATTTCCCGATAGATTAGAGTTACAGTTATACCAACATTGCGCGTGACAGTTATCTTCGTTAAAAGTGACGTTTTTGTGGTTTCCCGAGCTATAATAGTGACCGCAAGATGAAGTGTAGTTTTCAGCATTGCAAGAAATACAAGGAAGTCCTTTGTCACGCATACGAATGAAAGTATTAAAAACCTTTTGAGCGATGTTTAAATAATCGCTTTTAGTCATTAGTTTTTCCTTAAGCACTTTCTTTTCTTCATTCCATTTTTTAGTGGCTTCTTTTCTGTTTTTCTTTTTAATGTATTGAACGGAACAATAAGGCGAACAAACGACTTGGCTACTTTGCTGAGGCGTAAACTTCTCTTTACACTCTAAGCATTTTCTTTGGTATATTTTTGGCATAGTAAATTATTGTAAAGTGGTAATTTCTTTCATTGTATTTATTATTAGTTTACTACTTTAGGTTCGGCAATAAGAGAGTTACCTGCTATTTAAACTCGACTTTGTGAATAACGAAATCCTTATACAAAATTGGAAATTTAAACATTTTTAGTGAATGATATGGTAACTCTTTATCTATGCACATTTTTTTAAAATTCCCAAAGCATTCAATTTTTTCATCAAATGCTTTAGGCTTTTTATTTTCTAATATTATAACTTTTTGCCTTTTCATTATATTTCTATAAACTCCTTTTCTCTTTCAAAATTTTGAATAAAAACTAAGTTAGAGCAGAAGTAAACGATCTCTCTTTCTCCAGTTACTTTATCTTTTTTACCACTTGTAAGTCCATATTGTCTTGAACCTAATTTTAAAGCTTCTTCTTTTGTGATTTTTACGTATAACATTGTGTCTGTGTTTTAAATTCTTTGTAAAAATACAACTTAGATTTATATTATCAACTATCTTTTATAAATATTTTTAAAATAATTACAAAAAAAATAAACAGCAGGTAACAGCGTGTATAGAAAATGCGGGATTTAGGCGGAATTTAAAGATAGTTTTGTGTCAGTAACCATAGCGTTAACATCAACGATATGGTCTTATTTTCCCCGCACTTCCCATACACGCAACCGTTAGCGGTCAGTTTCAATCACGTTTACGTCAAGATAGAAATCTGAGAAAATATGAATTGTGTAAACAACTCTATTTTTTGGTTTATCAGTACTTTTTTCGGTTCTAAAAATTCTTTCATCGGGTTTTGTTAAGCAATTTTCTAAAGATGAAATCATTTCTTCAACAGGTTTAGCGTCTTCTGTCCAAGCCATTGCCATAATATCCATATCGCTGTTTAGACTTCCGTGTAATCCTAATGCCCAACCGCAATCTAATGCTGATTTTCTAAAATCTTCCCACATACAGGCATAAAATACAGCCCTACCATTTGTAACAACGTGTTCTCTACTTTTCATTTGTTTCGATATAAATTTTTCCTGTGCAATAAGGTTTTGTTTCAAAAAATGGATGAACACAATTTTCTTTATGAAATACACATCCTTCACATTGATTTTTGGATTTTATCTGTTCATATTTTTTGCCATCTTTTTCAAATCTTACAAATGTTTCAATCCAATCTAATTTGCCATTAAATCTATTTATTGCTTCGTGACAAGCATTGTTTAATAAATTGAATAGTCCGATTGGTATTTTATTATTAGAAAATGAAATTCCTGATTCACTTCCTTTTTCAATTTTAAATTTATAATTCATTTTATTTAGTGTTAAAAAAACCGAACCGCTAACAGCGCATATATGCTATTGCTAGATTAGGCTAAATTTATAAATCAGTTTGTATTTGTTATTATCCGTTATTAATCGGAAAATTGGGCTTATTTTTACACAACATCATATATGCGCTGTTAGCGGTAATACTACTTACCGTTTTCAAACAGACATTTTTTGAACTCGTTATTAAATTCTTTGTTTGACCTCCAAAAGAAATAATCGTTTTCAATATCCCACCAAAAGTCAGAAGTTCTATAATCCTTATTTCCTTTTAGGTAAGCGTCTAAATCGCAATATTCTTTTAGCCTTAACTCTCTATCTGCAAGTTGAGCCAATATTTTAGGTAACTCTTCTTTATCGGCTTCCTTACATAAAATCATTATCGGTTTGTCCTCAAAATTTTCAAAAGTAAATTCAAATTGAACATACTCTTTTTCATTTTCTCTTGTTCTTTTCAATGCTTTTGGTAAAGCACCCCATTCAAATTCTGAACTACCCATATAGTCAAATCCAAGTAGTGTATCAATTCCTTTACCTTCTCTTTTTTCAAATTTTGCTCTTTGTATTAAATATGGTCTTAACATTTTGTTACGTTTTAAATTTAATCCCTTGTAAATCAAACCGTACTGCCGCTAACAAGGGTTTGTAGCAATAGGGGCAGAAGGAACTAAATTGAGCCTTAGTACTTCTATTTGGCTGTGGTGCTATATTCAACAGTGGTGCTATAAATTCCCTACTGCTTCAAGCCACAAAACGTTAAAAATATTGTAATAACTCGATTTCTAAACTCTCGTTATCGATACCTAGCCATTTAATAATTACTTCTTTTACGTCCTCGTAAACTTTGCTAAACTCTGTTTCGTCCATTTTTTGGAATTGTAAAGAATGTGCTATTTTGTAAACTTCGCCTGTCAGTTTGTTTACTACTTCGTCGTAGTGTCCGGAAGTAATCAATAAATCGCGTCTTAAGTCATCTATTAACCTGTAATCACTTTGGTTTTCGTAGCAAAGATTTATAAGGCTGAAAAATTTGCGATGAAACTTTACATTCCTTTTAGAAGTGTATTTAATCTCGAAATAACCATCTTTAGGGAGTTTCTTAAACTTATCTAAATCATCGTCAAAAGCTGGCTTAAGTAAGTTGTTTATTGTTTTTACTACTAGGATATCCATATTGATTAGTTTTAAAAACGCCCGAGTTAACGAGCGTTTTAGTGGTATTAAATTTGTTTAAAAAGGGTCATTATCAAAATCAGGAATATCCGACGCCGTAACATCTTCAATAACTGGAGCACTTTCTTTTAAGTTACCAAAGTAAAACTTATCTTCCTTTTGGGCTCCTTTAAAATTAGATTGAAAACTTGCGTCGTTTCCGTACTGGTCTTTCTCATCATTCACCCAAACACGAACGTTTAGATAAATTTTACCATTTTCGTTTTTAGTAAACGCTTTGTTTCCTTGTTTTGCTTGCTCTAGCAATTTGCTAAAGTCAATACTTCCGTAAAATGAAGTTTTAACTGCCATAAAAATATAAATTAAAGATTATTAAAATACTGTTCCATTTCGGAACTAACTGAATACTTTGTTTTAACTGCCTCAATAGTTGCATTGGCTTGTTTAGCTTTATCCATTACTTCCTTTGTGGCGTTTGGTTTTGATTGTACTGCTTTTTGGGCATCGTCATCATCAGCACCGATGCAAACAAAAGATTGTAAAGAGTAGCGTCTTGCATAGCTTATTCCACTACCTTGCGCCTGTGCGTCGTTTTGTTTGTTATAAATAATTTCCGTAAGGCTTTCTAATTTCTCGCCACTAGAGTGCATTAAAATAGTTTGAACGAAGTTTTTTCCATCGATATGCACAATAGGTTGTAAAACTATTATGTCATTTTCGTTAAGTGTTGGGATTACCGCCTCTCTAATGGCGTTTAAATCTGCGTATTTAGATTTAAAGAATGGATTTGTAGCACCTTTTTTCGGGTTGCTCATTTCAGATTGGGCTTTAAGTAAAGCCGTTGCGATTTGTTTCATAAGATAAGATATTTAAATTGTTAAGATAACCAAATATACAAAATTACTTTTACTTATTACGTTTTTCAAACAAATATTTTTTAGTATTTAATTTGTAATGAATCCGATGCATATTTGACACTAACTTTTGGAACTTCTATACCCTCATTATCATAAAATGGTGTATCTGTTTTTAAAGCTACTTTTAAAAGTTCTTCACGGTCTTTTAATTTCTTTTGTAGTTCACAATAAACCTCATCTTCTGCAAACTGAATCATTTGGCGACCGTTTACTGGGTTTATTTCTATTCCAAAAGCTACTTGTTTTTCTCTTGGCAAACTTGCTTTTATCTCATCTCTTACGGTTGTAATAGATAAAGCCATTCGCTCCGCTTGTGAGAATAATTCTATTTTATCCATTTCACCAGAATCTAAAATGTTTTTCGCAAAATTTTTAGCGGATAATTCAATTTCTTTTTTGCTTGGCAGAAAGTTTGATGTGGCTATTTCTTCTTCACGCATCATCAAAAATAAGTCTTTACTCATAATTTTTTAAACTAAATACCCCCGAGAGAGTTTGTAAGGAAAAACTCAAACGAGGGATTTATTATACTTTTTTAGCCTCCTTACTTGCTGTGGTAAATTTACGAAATTTTTAATTAAAAAGGACAATCACTACTAATTATTTCTATATTTTCAAAGTTTACAATTGCAGTGAGTTTCTTTAATCTGTTAATAGTTAATTTTTGCTTCTGAATATTACATACTAAAGTAGTTTTAAAACAGTAGAAAGTAATCTCTTTAATTCCATAACTACGTTTATTTTTCACGTGTGGTAATCGATACAGTTTTTTGTTTTTCCATCCGTATGGAACTCCTTTAAAATAAAAACCGTACTTATAAGTGGTAATTTCTTGCATAGTATTTATTGATAATTTACTACTTTAGTTGCGTCAATGAGCGAGTTAGGAGAAACCGCCAATAGTTGTCGCTTATTGGCGGTTTTTTTTGTTTTTTAAGGAATTAATAAAGTTTCAATTCCTAATTCCTGAACTAATTTTAATTCATCAGCAACACCTTCTTTGATTTCGCCAACAAATACAGCAACACCTTTTAATTTTGCTAAATTTTCAAGCATTAATCTTCTATCCCATTCCAAACCATAATCAGAAGTTCCAAACCAACAAACTTTGTTTTCAGATATTGAGTGTAAAATATCATCATAAATTTGTGTAGAAAATCCTTTTTCTTTTACCATTTTTTCAGGCAGAAAGCAATGATGCAATATACTTCTTGGTTCAGTTTTCTCGGAAAAATCAAAAAGCAAAGCATCTTGATTGCTTCTGAAATAATCATCTAATTTTTTGTTGATTTCTTCAACGGTTTGACCTTTGGTCGTGAAATGAATTGAAACATCTGTTTTCATAAAAATATATTTAATTGATTAATTAATAATTTGTGTTACGTGGTATTCTCCTAACAACGGTTTGGAGCAAGTTGCTACAACTTTTATTCTTTGATTCAACTCCCTGCTAGCAACCTGCACCAAGCCGAACCGTTATGTGAGATTGTTACAATTCATCTCTACAAGAACAACTACATTCAGCAGTAGTACAATTACATCTAATATTGCATTCAGAGCATTCGTGAAAATGCATATTTTCCCTACAATCATTACATTCATCATTTTCATCTAAATCAGTATGTATGTTACAATAACTACCACAAGAAGGGCATTTGTCTTTTTGCTCAAACTCAGAACTAGGGTAATTATTTAATGTTCCATTATTGCCTCTGTGTTTACATTCTTTACATTGTTCATTACATCTATCTTTCATAGAAAAATCTTGATTACCGCAAATAAAATCTGTTTTCATAATAAAATTAAGTTTTTAAAAACCCACAACCTCACATAACAAGTGCTTGGCAAAAAAGCGGGTTCGGTTATTAATTTAAAATTTGTTTTTTATTTGTAACCTTTTTGCTGGCGTCGGGAATATGGTCTTATTTGTCCGCTTCTTCGCCAAGCACTCGGACGTTATAAGCAAGTTTAGAACCGAACTACACTTCGATAATTTAATTTTGTTCCTTTCAAAATTTCAGAAATGAATTTATCAATATTCCATTGTCTTTTAATTTTGTTCCATTGCTTTTCTTTGTTGCCATATTCTCCAATTGATAAATGGTTATTATGGTCTTGCCAATTCATAATGTTTAACCAATGTGGATTTATAACTACGTTTATTTCCTTTGCCTTTTCGTGCATAAACTCAATATATTTTTCTTCTACATTATTTGAATTAAAGCTCCAAACATTATTTACGCTTAATGTATTGTCAAAATTAGAATTTCTATAAGTGATGTATATCATAATAAAACCTGCTTATAACAGTGGTTTTGCTCAATGACTGTATCGGGCAAAATTTCAGCACTGTTTTGTGTTTGTAAAATTTGTTTTAAATTCAATAATTTAGGCTTGCTTTTCCGCCACTAAGCAAAGCCACAAAACGTTATTGGTTATTAGCCAATATTGTGGTTAAAAACTTTCCGTATTCTGAAACATCTTTTTGAAATAATATATCAAATCCGATAGGAAGATATTTTCCATCAAAACCATAATGCAAAATGTGCCAATATGTTTTTTCGTCATAAATTTCAATATACTTTCCTGTTTCGTTTTTTAAAGAAAGATGAATTCCTAAACGTTTGTCGTTTTTTATATCTCTATCCTTTAACGAAAAACCACGAGTAGTTAATTGACGAATAACAACCAATAACAGTGGCTTTGACTTATTGCCGTTTTCGGCTTCATTTGATGTTGGTTTTGTACTTTCCATTTTCTGTTTTTAATTTAAAGATTAGTCTTATTTTTCTGCAACAAGACAAAGCCACAGGACGTTATGGGCAATACTACGACACTGCAAACAATGACGGTTGTGCCTTGATATTATCAGCTCTTTTGTTTCCATAATTAACGTGTTTTTCGTTTATTTCAAATCCTATAAAGTTTCTATTTTCTTTTATCGCCATTGCACACTCTGTACCACTTCCAGCAAAAGGAACTAAAATAAGGTCGTTGGGTCTGCTACTTATTAGTATTATTTCCCTTGTTAGCTTTTCTGGTTTTGGCGTGTCGTGTTCGTGATTACCAGTTTCATAGTTTGGCAATCTTATCACATCACCATAAAACCGTTCATTATTAAATGGTCTGCGTAGCTCCTCGTATTCGGCTTTTAGTTCCTCGTATTCGGCTTTTAGTTCCTCGTATGGTTTCTGTAAATACTTGTTATTGCAATATTCTCTAATTAAATTGTATTGTTCCTCTGTAATTACATTATCCCCATTTAGCCAATTAGAAACGCACCCAGTTAATCCGCCTGTTCTACTTGGGAATAATTGTGCAATTTCTCTATTTGTAAATCCAGCGTTTTTAAATTCAATTTTTAGATATTTAGAAAATGGATTTTTCGGTTTTAAAAATTGCTCAAATATCAATTCCCCGCCAGTTTTTTGCCCCCTTTGATTATACATTAGTAATCTTTCGGTAAGTGGTGCAAAGGTTCGTAAATCGGGATTAAAGCGTATTTGTTGTTTATGGTCGTTTGTGTTTTCCCATACCAAACTATTAAGTAAATTAAAATGCTTGTCAAATATTATTTGAGCATAGGCAATGTTTTTAGCATCTCCGTACCAGTAAAGCGTTCCGTTATCTGCTAAAACCCTTTTGCATTCTATTGCCCAGCGTTCCACATCTTGCAGGTAATCGTCAAAGGTTTTCCAAACAAAGTCAAAATCTCCTTTTACTTTGTAATATGGTGGGTCTGCAATAATCAACTGAACCGATTTATCAGTAAGATTATTATTCATCCAGTCATCGTGATATATTTTGTTTAATTCCATTTTATTATATTTTTTAAATTAAAAGTACTGCCCATAACAAGTGTTTTGCTCAATTGTGCCGAATATACTAACCGCATAGGCACAACTGAAGCAAAGCACCATCCGTTATTCACTCCTAACAAACTCAATATTATACCCACAGTCTCTAATCGGTTTATCAAAGTCAGGATTTTTAATGTGTTGTTCAATTCGTTGCTTTTTACTAAACTTGAATTTATCTATTAACTCTAGTTCATTTCTGAAATTAACTTCACGCTCTAATATTTCACGCTCGAAAGAATGTTTAATATTTTGATAGATAGTTATACTTTCTTTCGTTGATATTTTTGTAAAGTTACTATAAAAAAGTAAATTCATTATTTGCTCTTGATTCTGTGCGATGTTTGGCTTTTCGCTTGGGATTAACTTTTCGATTATCTTTCCAATCCAGTTCTTTAGTTCTGTTGCTTTTTTCATAGTTTTAGTTTTATAATTAAATTTAATAATAATGGTTATGTACTGTAAATAAACCATCCGTTTTGTTTTCTAAGATAGAAATAGTATTTCCCATTTTCATCTTTATAAGTGGCTCCTTGATAGGATAAATGTTTTTTATATCCTTGCTCTTCAACTATTACCTTGCCATTTTTGTTTAATCTAAAACCATTTATATTTCTTTTCATAATTCTGTTGCTTCTTTTGTTAGTTGTTGAATTTTTTTCAATCCAATATCTCTTGATATAAAATTAAGGTTATTTGTTTTTTCTAATTCTTTCAAATATTTACTAATGTAATTCAACATTTCAAGCATTTCTGGCGCTTTTGATATTAGTAAGGCATTGGCTTCTAATTCCTTTTGAGTCGATAATTTATTATTGCTATAAACATTTAATTCAAATAAATTTATATCTTTTATTTTATCTAATGAGTAAACAATTGTTTTATGATAATTACCTAGTTCCCACTTCGATTTTGTTCCTTTAAATTCCATAACTAATTATTTTCGTGCCATAAAACGGCGATTAATACTAAACCAATTGCAAGCGCGCTAAAGGCTAAAACTTTTATAACGAAGTCGAATATCATTCCAGCACGTTCATCGTCTAAATTATTATTATAATTGCTCATAGTGCTTAACTGATATGTTATTGATTTTGTTTTCGTAAGATATTTGACTATCTAACATTTTTAAAACGTAAGGCTGGTGCTTTAGTGAAATTTCCCATTTCTTAAAGAAATTCGTTTCAATAGTTTTAATTGTTAGATTTAACTTTTTAGCTAATGCTTTTTTAAACGCCATTTTGTAGCCTAAAGATTTATACTTGTCTTTTATTTCTTGTGTTTTATCCATTTTTGTTATTGTTTAATTGTTAGTTCTTCTCCTGTTAATGCGAAGTATAGGTTTTGAAGTTGGTGAACGAATTTTATTTCATCTAATATCAGCTCACAAAAACTACTGTGAATTGTAGAAACTATTCCGTCTCTATAAATATCAAAATGTATTTCTGCTTTTAAGTTCGTTAGTGATAAATATATTTTACCGTAAGCTTTGATTGCCCCTAATTTCAAAAGCCATTCTTCTGTTAGTGGGATTGGTTTAATTAATTCCAAAGGCATACATCTAAGTGTATTTCCATCTTTTACTAACACAACGTTTGTATTATTGGAAATTTCTTCTATTGTTGAATAGAAAGCATCAAAATTAACATTTAATCCTATTTCAACACAATTACCTAACCTTAATTCTCTTGCTTCCATATTAATAAAAATTTTCTCGTTTAACTCCATTCTCGAAATACTCATCGTCTACCTCGTAGAACTCCTCTTCTTCAACTTCTCGGTAAGGAGTATCGTTTAGCATTTTATACATTAACTTTAACTGTGCATCAGTTGGCGTTAAATCAATCCAAATACCTTTGTGTTTATAGCAAAACTCTTCAACGTGGTTTTTGCCTGTTTCGTCTTTGTAAAAATTAATCGATAAACAAAAAGGAGTTAGTGTGTTTGTGTAGCTCCAAGAAGTGTCTGATATGTATTCTAATTTAGCAGTTTTTATCGCTTTTGTTATTTGTTGTGTTTTCATAATTATCTTTTTTCGTAATTACTTATATTTTCCGCCAAAATAACTTTATTACCAAAGTAATATCTTAAAATAACTTTATCGGATATTTTATGGTCTAAACTATTAAATGAATTAATATAAGCTGAACCCCAAGCCTCAACCGTTGCTGAACCCCAAGCCCTAACCGTTGCTGAACCCCAAGCCTCAACCGTTGCTGAATCCCAAGCCTCAACCGTTGCTGAATCCGAAGCCCTAACCGTTGCTGAACCCCAAGCCTCAACCGTTGCTGAACCCCAAGCCTCAACCGTTGCTGAATCCCAAGCCTCAACCGTTGCTGAATCCGAAGCCCTAACCGTTGCTGAACCCCAAGCCCTAACCGTTGCTGAATCCGCAAACAAATAACCTTTATTGGTTGATACATTTAAAAACAAGTCGTTTTCTTCACAAACTTCTTTTCCTATTTCTTCTAAAAGGTCTTTTGTTATAATTTTATTATTACAGCAGTAATTGAAATTATCTTTCACAACCTTTAATAACTCTTGAATATCTTTAGAATTTAACGCTCTATTAAATTCAGTTTTGCAAGCATTTGATTCTTTTGCTGAGCAAATAATTTTGTTTTTAATTTCTTGAAAGTTTTCCATAACATTTAATTTTAAGTTATTAATTTTACTACTTACTACCGTAGTACGTAGCAAATATACAACTGTTTTTTAATTGTGCAATAGGTAGTAGTTAATTTATATTGATTCTAAATAAAAAACACCCCTTAATAGAGGTGTTTAATTTGTTGATCTATTCCGATATAGATTACAGTTATTACGAGTACTCAAATATACTAATTATTTTCAATATACAAAATAAAAAAGCCGTGCTAATTAAAACACGGCTTTTAAAACTAACCAAAAATCAAAAATTATGAAAAAACTCCATACCAAATATATAAATCTTTTACTATATAAACCAAATTTTATCTCGATATTTTTTAAATAAATAAATTGCTAAGATAATTAATAGCCATAACCACCAATATTGAATGATTTGACCAATAAAATCAAACTGTTTTTTATCTACTGTTTTGACTTCTGAACTCTTTTTGTTCTGTTCCTGTTTTTTGGTAACTGCGGTTGTTTTATCGGTGCTTTTTTCATTTGCGAGTATATTTGTATTATCTGTACTTTTTATTGCCTTAAAACGCTTTATTTTACGTTTTGTTATTTTAGGTTTTCCAACTTCTTCAATAATTGTTTCTTCTATTTCTTCTTTAGTAGAATCCGTTACAATTACATTTACTTTCGTTTCTTCTTTTTTAACCGTTTCAATATCAGTATTTATCTTTACCGTTTCTTTAGTATCGGTTTTAATTTCTTCTTTTGCCTTTTCGACTTTACGCGCTCCAGCGCAACTAAATAGTAGTAGTGAAAGCGAAATTATTGTTAATTTCTTCATATTTATTATTTTACGATATACTGTGTTGACTGATTCCTTGCAAATTCCGCGATTATAATTAAAACGCATTATTCTCTGTATTCTTTGTAGTGGACTCATATTAAACAATTTTATAGTTAATAATACGAATGTTTTTTAACTCATAGTTTCCATCTTTACCAACTTTAACGTGTGCAAATCCGTGATTGTAGTTGTTATATGGAGCGTATTCGGGTTCTAATCCGCACAAACAACCAGTACTCCAAGTAGTTGTAACGTCACCGCTTAAAGTTTTCTCCGTATGCTCGCTAGTTCTGTGATGATGTCCCACAATACAGCTTTCTTTTGCTTTCATAAATAAACCTCTCGCTGGGTTAACTGGAGGAGCAAAACCTCCGAACCATTCGTGACCGTGTAAGATTGGTAATTTACCAGCCATAGCCATTTGTTTATCCTTTACTAAAGTAACACCAAACTCTCTGAATCTTAAAAGTTGCTCTAATTTAAAATCATCAATTCCTAGTAACTCAGGTGCTTTAATCATTAAGTAGTCCTCATATCTTTTTTCGTGGTTTCCTATTTTATAGTAAATAGGGCATTTAAATAATGATTGCAATTGTTTTAAAAAGTTTCTAACTATTTCTAGCTCGCCAGCCATATCTCTTAAACGTCTGTCTTTTGTGAATCTTGAACATTGGTAAAAGTCGGCAATATCTCCGTTTAAATAAACAGCATTAACTTTGTTTTCAAGTCCATAATTTAAAGCCAATTCTAAGGCTTTATTATCTTGGTAAGGAAAATGAATGTCGGATAAAATTAAAATATTGTTTTGTCCCTTAGGAATAATAAACGGCTCGCATTTTTCGTAGTCGCTTTCTGGAAGTTTGATTGTTTTTTTCATAAATTGTTTTTTGGTTTCTGTTGTGCGTGTTGATACTTGTGTAACGGTGGAGTTATTTACACCGCTTTCCCCCCTGTATCTTCTGACAATTGCTCTAGCTTGGTCAATCGAGTCAAAGTCAAGTTTGTTTTCATTGTAGACCATTCTAGAAATGGCCATTGTAGATGCTTTTGGAAATTTAGACAAGTAAGAAACTACTATATCTTTTTTATACGTCTTAGCGTTTTGGTTTCCTTTTTTACTCATAATAATTGATTTTAGTTTAACCAAATATAAGAATATTTTTTTAAACTATAACAATTTCAACGATTTATAGCAATTAATGCTATAATAATAAAGCAACAAAATACAATTACTCTTAATGTTTTTCTTGCTTTTAACTGTATTTCTTCGATTTCTGATTTCATTTTTTTTCTGTTTTTCTTTGTAATACGTCACGAATAACAGCGCAGTCCTCATACATTTCAGCTTCGACAAACACTCGCAAAGTACATTCTAAGTCCTCAATCGAGCCACTATTGCACCACTCGACAAATTGCTCATCTGTTTGAATTTTTCTAATATTAACGGGGTTTATTAACTCGTTATATTGTTCTTCAAGGCTTCGGTAGTCCATAGTATTACGTATTTAGTTAATAATTGAGTTTATTACGTTATTAGGTAATATTTACCCAGTTGTTTTTTCTTCTTCAATCATTTTCCTGTGTGTTCAAAATGCATCCAATCATAATTTTTCTCTCTACCTAAAGAAACAAAACCGTGTTTGTAGAATACATCTATCATTTTCTTGTATTCAGGTCTTGCAAATCTTGCCGTTTTAGATGTTTCTTTTAATTGGTTTCTTTCAGGGTCTAAGTCAATAGCTATTCCCCAACTATGGCGAGAATATTCAGAACCGCCACGCATAGCTCGGAAGTTAAAGCAACCACCGAACAAGTCAATTCCAAGCTCTTGTATTTTTTCGTATCCATAAACTTGTAGTAATTCTGTAAATACATTTCTAAAATCTTCTGCAACTAACTTATGGCAACGCATTGTAGTTACTTTTGTTTTTAAATCCCAAGCCAAACGCATAGGATAAGGCAGTTTTATTGTAGTAAGATATCCGCCTTGTTGAGTTGGTTTCCCGAACTTTGCTATTGCTTCTTTTGTTGTAATCATTTTTTTTTGTTTTTAGGTTTATTTTTACAAGTGATGAATTTATTTAGCTCGTGTTCTGCCATTACAATACTATTTAATAGTAACAATCTACTTAAACAAACTTCTTGCTTTATCTCTATAATATTAGAATCAGGTGAGCACATTTATTTTTGTCTTAATTCAATCATATTCCTTACAAACTCGTTGTAACTGTTGTTAACCTTAATTAAAGCCTCGTTTGAAGCTCTTAATTCAGCTATATACTCTTTATTCAAAGTCTGAACGTTTTTATATAAATACACAATTGTAAAGCCGAAAGCTAAAACAACCGCTATTAATATCCCAGTTATTGTAGCGTCATTGGTAGATATAACGCTTTTTAATTCCGATGCCGTTTGTAAAAAAATCATTTATAAAGTTTATTTTTAATGTAAAACAAAAACGATAAAAATAGAACAATTGCAGTAGTTATAACTATATACCAAAAATTATAAAAGTCATAACCACAGAACAAATGCCCTACAATATCAAAAATATTTATAAACAACAAACCAACGGGTGATAATCGTGTCAAGGTACAAAATTTTTTCCTAAACGTAAAATAATAAATGAAAAATATATTTGTAACTATCGAGTATCCAGCTATATTGCCAACAATAACATAGTTATAATCAATAAAAGCCGATACAAAAGTAACGGCTAATAATATAAAAGGCAATAAATAAATATACCGTTTCATTATGGTTTAGGGTTTTTAATTCCACCGCCACTAATGTCACTCTCATCTATTGGGTCGCCCTCTTTAAAGCTCATTCTAGAAATGGTTTCATCTTTTTTGGCACTACTATGGCTCGATGCAAAATAATAACCTGTAATGAATCCTAATGTGCCTACAATAGCCATTAATATTTGTGATTGCTCTTCTAATCCGAAAAAAGTAACCCCAAAGAAATAGCCATAACTCATTACGACTATAATTAATGCTAAAATTGATTTGATGTTTTCTGAAATTTGTTTCATTCTCTAATAGATTTAATGCAATGGTTTTTATCTAGGAAGTCTAGCACATTGCACACTAAACGCCCTGTTTTTGTTAGAGTGTTATCTCTTTTGTTTTTACCTAAAGCACTTGAAATTGTTTCGGTTTCTTTTCCAAACTTATAACCGTTTTCAGTTTTTAAATATTTATTCCAAGTCGCTCTAAATTCTCTATTTGCAAACTTATCGATATTTATTGCGGTGCTTAAAAAATATCCCTTATCCCAAACTACAAAAAAGTTTATTATTGTCAAAGGCAAAAGTAAAATATAAGCTATTAAAAATAAAATAAATCCCATTAATAATTAATTGATATATAGTTAGTTATTTGAGCGTATAATCTGTTGTATAAATCTATACCTATTAAAGCGCTTCCTATCGATTCTAATTTTTGTAATGCCGAAATCCATTGCCCAGCTAAAACTTCATTTCTAACTGGAAGCAAAACTTCTGAAATCATATCGTAGTACGCTTGTGGTATGGCTCCGTTTTCTTTTAGTACTCTAAATTCAGCATTTAACCGATTGTAAGCAATGCGACCATCTAAACAACGCTTTTCATAAGCTAAAAATTCTGTTTCTTTTTGTTTTTCAAATATTGACAATTCTTCTTCTCCATTAAAAAAATCAACAATTTCTGGGTAATTATTGTTTTGAAACCATTCTAAATAATCAATATATAAAGGCTCTGTATCGTCTTGTGAAAACACTTCATTCGTTAAAGTGTTTTCTATTTTACTTGAGTATCTACTAATTCTATACATAATTAATCGCTTACATAAACTACTGCTCTTTGTATTTCAAATCCACAAGCCACAGCTGTTGTGTTATTATTTCTATTTAAATTAACATTTAAACCAGCACTTGGGTTATTTTGTACAGTTCCAGAAGCCTCAAATCCGTTTGTAATATTTTTAATGTAATAAACAGTTGTGTTGGAGCTAGGCATTCTGTATAATCTTATTAAATATTCAGAAGTTCCATCTTTAGGAAAATTAGAACCTAAATTTATTTTTTGATATGTTCCAGTTAAATCGGCATAAGTAAATTGACAATTTGTATCACCTCCATCCGACGATAAACCCAAAAAAGACCTGCCAGCTAATGCACTTGGGTTTATATTACCTATTGCTCCACTATCCCCTAGTCCGTAAAGGAATCTAATATCTGTAATTGTAGAAGCGTCTGAACTCTTTACCCGTAACTCGTAGAAATACCCTTTGTTTTGAGCTATTCTAACAAAAGCAGCGTCTGATATATTTGCAGTTGCTCCAGCCGAGCTTGATGATCTAATTCTTCTATAACTAAATGCTCCATTAAGTAGATTTGTGCCTGTACCAGTTTCTGTTAATGAATTACTTCCTAAAGCCTGTAAAGCAAGTCCTGTTGCTTTGTATGAATATTCAAATGGGAACATTCTAACCCAATTTATTCTCTCTAACTCTAAAACATCAGTACTTGTTAAAGCAGTTTGTCCACTACCTACTGAACGATTGTTTACTAATATTTCAAAAACTTGACCAGTATCTGTAATATGATATTTTACAATTTCATTTGAGGCAATTGCAAAAGGTGTAACTCCATTTACGTATGTTAAAAATCCAGATACATCTTGTGTTGTTAAACTTGCGGAAGTTGTTGTCTTTAAAGTGTCTATTACACCACCCCCTACGATTAAATCACCGCTTCCTAATAAAGAACTTCCGTTAATTGTTTTAATATTTGTTCCACTTACTAAAACAGCTTGGTATAAAGTATCAAAATATGTTTTTAGTTTAGCTTTGATATTTGCCCAACCTGTTTTCTTTTGTTTGTTTGAATCTGATACATCAACAAAATTAAACATATCCCCATCAGCAATAGCGTCCTCGGTTGTTAGTCCATTTGCAAACGCTCCAAAACTTAAATCAGTTAGTGGCTCTCCAGTTTGATTGTTATCTACTTTTTTATACCAAATAGTACCATCATAAGCAATAATATCGCCTATTCCAAAAGTAATATCCCCAGCTCCAAAGTCACGAGTTCCAGCACTTGTACATAAATACTCGTCGCCTAAATAACCAGTTCCATCTGCTAAAACTGGGTTATTTGTGGTTATATCGTAATTACCTTTAAAATGATTAGCTGTATTATCTACCGAAGTATAAGGAAATGTAGCATCATAACCAATATAATTTAATGCTTTTAACCTAATCTGTAAATCGTCGAAATTTGAGAATGTTTCAGCACTTCCACCAATATCATAAACTTCTATTTCTGTTATGGCATAAGTACGACGTTTTGCACCGTAATACTCCACAATTAAAAACTTATTGTTTTCGATTTTAGCATAAAGGCGTGTTAGTCCAAAGAATCCGTCTTTATCGCTCCAATGCTTCCAAACCCCCTCTGATAACTTTATTATTTTTAATAGTGCCATGTTATTTAAAATAAGTTACTATTAATAAATTAATGCCTGTTGTTAATTCAACAGAAGCACCCGAATTATTGTCTAATTGGATATAAAAACCACCAATAACAAACGGATCGGAAGCGGAATAAGTATAAGTCAAGAAATCAGCAGTACATACTCCAGTATCGGCGTCCCTATTTATTTTAGATGACGATAAAATACTATTGTCAGAATAACGTCTTAATGTTAAATTATAATGTTGGTCTGTTCCTGTTGTGATTGTAAAGCCTATTCTTATATGGTGTGTTTGTACAACCCCCCCCCATTTAGTAAGTATTTTATCGGTTGCCGTTGATAATTCATAAAATCCTCCATCTGTACCGTTAGCTGATTTATTCGCGTTTGAAATTAAAGTTAATAAATTTAAACTCGTAGCATTATTAACAGTTGTTGGACTTATTGCTTGAATCCATTGCGTACGGTTGATAGTTTCTCTTCTACAAACATCTGTTATAATCCAATTTGAACCGTCAGATTTAATAATTACACCTTGTTTAACTGGTAATGTAAAAGTACTTAAACCATCAATTAATTCCGAAACATCAGGGTCTAATGTTATAATGCCATTACCATCATTAATAAACTCATATTCAATCCCTACGTTACCAACTGCGGTTGGAAGTGGTTGAGTGAATGTACCAGCCCCAATGTTAATTGTTTTATCTGATTTTAAAATAGTAGTTGCCGATACAATTGTTCTTGTTTTAGAATATAAATCAGGCAAAGTATATGCACTAGGTAATCCATAACCAGTATTTATTTTATCAAAAACTAACTGAAAGGCGTCAAAGTGCATACCGAAAAAAGCTGTACCACCGCTAATACTTGGATAACTTACTTTAAATATAAAGTTAATTTCATCTAATTCCGCAGCATTAAAACTTTGGGCAAAATTATAATATCTATCTAGTGTATAATAAAAAGGATTTAGTGTTTTTGAAAAAGTATATCCTAAAACATTATTTATATAAACATCTACTGAAATTGTCATAATTTTAGTCGTGTCGCTTGATGTCATGCCGTCAAATAAAACACCAAAACTAAATATGTGTTGCCCTGTGTTTTTTGCGATTGCTAATAATGAATCCACAAAATCAAATTCAACATCAAGAGGGTTGCTAGTTGATGAAACTGCTGTAACCTTAAAAGATTGCCCTTTGTTTGAGAAGTTTTTATAACTGTCAAATTCATAGTCGCTAGTAAAACTACCCGTGAAATTAACATCCGTATCTTGTGTTAAAAGCGCAGTATTTGGTAATAAATTCTCACTATATTTATTTTGAAAACTTTGTATTTCGATTAAACTAGCCATTATGATAAGGTGTTATAAATTGTTGTAAAATAAACTGTTTCCGACGCTCCTAATGGAGTAACTAAAATAATATCGCCAGCAGGATTTATAGTAAATCGTATTGGCGTATCGTTTGCTAAATGTCCCCAAAAAGAATGAAAATCGTCGGGCAAATATTCTGCTGTCGTAATTGACGCCCACGTTTCTAGCTCAATAATACCCATAGAATTTTTAGTAATAGAACCTTTTAAATGCACGTAACGCCCTTGCTTTGTTATGTCAATATTGTACAGCTTTTCCGTAGCGTTATCCGCTGTTAAAATATTTGTAGTTGCTTGTGTATCGTTTATTACTGTACCATAAGCGTTATTTAGTAAGTCAGTTTCTACACTTCTAAGCTCCGAAGCTGTAATACTTGAAGCACTAGCTAAATCAGTGCTTATTTTTGTTGTTAATGTTGATTTTATTGCCATATCTTTTTATGTTGTAAAGTAATCGGTACTACTAAAATCTGCTACGTCAAAATCGCCATCGCTTATAGTAAACTTCCAATCTTCTTTGTTAGTAATCTGTATTGTTTGTCCGTAAATATCTGTAATTACTTCGGTTAAAAAGTAATAGTTTCCGTTTGGTAGAACTGGCATAACAAAACTATAAGTTCCCGTTAATCCAATTGTATCAATTAAAACATCCGTATCGTAATCGTATAGTTTAATATTTCCACCATTGCTCGTAATATCATGGTTAAATGTCGACTCTCCATTACTCGGGATAGTTGCCAAAGTATAATAACCTAAAGGCTCTTTAGTTAAGAACTCTAAAGGTGCTAATATTTGGTAAACATCGGTATAAGTATCTGAATAATTAAACCCTGCTGTAAAATTAAGCGGAAATAAATTACTCATTCCTAAACGTTCGCCAACTGTAGGAGCTTGCACCGTTGTAATTCTAACGCCATTTAAATAACAAACATCGCTATTTAAAGCGCTGAATAAACTTTCAATATTTAAACTTTCAATTGCATCAATAGCGTATTGCTTATCCACACTTTTAATTACTCTACTCTTACGAATAACACCGTTTAATTGAGTGTATATTTGACTATCCTCTTTTGGGATAGGTAATATATAACTCCCTTGTAAACGTATAGATTGGTAATAATTGAATAAATTATAGTGTGTTCCGTCATATTTATCGTAACTTTTATAATCAATTCTAAAAGTATTTTTTTCTTCCTCTGCCGTTAATAAAAAAGCATTCGAGTAAACAATACAATCGCCACCAATTTGAGTTAGTTTCAAATATAGTTTTTGATAGTAGAAATCTTGACCTATTGGCGCAATTTCAAAAGCTATTTGATAAATTCCGTTATTGTCTTGAGCTTCTACTATAAAAACTTTATCAGTAATATCTAAAAGAACTTCACCGCTACAATTAATTAATTCGGCAGTATAACTGTCATCAAAAGCAATATCTACACTAGAGTTACTAATTTGTAAATACTTCTCTTGTGGGTGAAGTATAACTGTTTGATTGTAAAAATACTCAGAATCGATTAACTCGTCACTTTTCGCAATAGCAAAAGAAGTATTCAATCTTAAAAAACTAAAATCTATCATCCTATTGCTATTAATAATTCGTCTATACTGTTATAAATCACTCCGTTGTATTTAACCTTATCGAAATAAGTGCGATTACACAAATTTATATTATTTTCGTCAAAGAATTGTATAAATCCATTAAAAATATTATACATTTTTTGAGTTACTATTTTTCTAGGATAACCAACCTCATTAATTGTTAAACTTCCATCCGAATAATCGATAACCAAAAAGTCACTTTCGTTTTTTTCTTCAAGCGTTAATTTTAGTTCGTTATATTTCCAATTATGGTCGAATTTCTTAATATAACCTTTTATTATTCTACCCTCTTGGTCTTGAACTCTTACAAAACCTCTATCATTTTGTGATTTTGCAATTAATGCCCTTGCATCGTCAAATGTAGCGGTAACAGTTGTATTAATTATATTCTGATTAAGAATTTTATAATCGGTAATATCTTGTATTAAAATCGGAGCGTTTTCTTTTATCGGTGCTGGCTCTCCAGTAAATTGAGTAGTACAATCACCGTTATTTCTAAAGAATGTGTTTTTAATGGATTTATCAACTATGAATTTCCCAGCAGTAGCTAAATAAGCATACCAAAAACGCATATTTCTTTTAATAGAATAACGTAAGTTCCCAAACTTATCCGCACTCGGCAAATTCTCGCTAAAAATTAATCCCTGATTTGTACGTGTTACATATTGTACATTTGTAAGCGGGTAGTCGATAGTAAATACCAATTCACCAGTTGCGACAACTGCAGAATAAATCAGAACTATTTCGCGTGCCGTTAATGATTCTACTACTACATTGTTTCCGTTTACTTTTATCGTATTACCTACGTTAAAACCCAATAAATCCCAACTGAAACTATCATCTGAAAGTATTAAAACACGACTTCCATTACTTGAATATTTCAAAAATGCGGTGAATTTATTACGCGCTCCAGGAGGTAAACTTACAATATCACTTATAAATATTTCATCGTCTGTATCGTTTGCGTCGTTTGTTATACGGGTGTTTCGACGTTTAACGCTCTCTATACGCATTGCATCACGCGTAAAAGGTGTTTTAACGTCTTTTTTATTCATTGAATTATTCGCTGGGATAAACCATTGCGTATTCGTGTGAATAGATTGTAAAGTGTTTTGTTCACCTCTGAACTCTTCGAAATGTTCGTAACCTAAAGAAAACTCGTTTATTAAATAGCGGTCGTTTTTAGTGTATTTTAGATTTTTATCAGGTGCAATTAAAAACCCACCCATATCAATATTTTGATAGAAGTCCTGATATTGCCCTATAAATACCTCGTCATCGTTAATTTGAGCGTCACCGTTAAACTCCATTAAACTTTCTACCGTTTCTTTTAGCTCTAAATAAAACGGCTTGTCTGTTATTTGTCTTATAAGTTTTCCAGTATAGCACATATTATTATAAAACTCACCACCGACATCAAATTTAGGCGCGTCGATTGGTAAAGACGAACCAATACCCTTATAATTTTGTTTGATTAAATCTATGTATCTAACCGCCTCGATAACTGTATCAATTGCGGTGCTTGTAGCGGTTATTTTAGTGTTAAACGCTGATAATGTTGTGAATGTCGAACCCCCGCCGCTTCCTACTCTAGTGCGTCCAAATATCCAAACAGAAGCGCCTTTAGGCACGACTGGGATTGTATAGTTTATATCACTATTGAAAGCAAAAGAACCGCCAATCATAACACCAGTATCATAAACCGCGTGAGCTCCTATAGGGAATAAAGGAGAGTAACCCCAAACAATTCTAAAACTACTTTCTGCTTGACCGAAAACAGTCTTAAAGAAAAGAAAATCTGTTATTTCAATCTTAACATCAGTTAACTGCTCAAACGCTTGCAATACGGCAAAACTACCCATAGCATCGTAATCGTCAAAAGTATTTACTTTTAATCTGTCTAACCAACTTAATGAATTTTCAATTTCGTATTTAATACTCTGTTTGCAAGGGTTATAATAGTAGTATAAATCAGTAAAAGGTAAGCTAGGCAATCCTAAACTAACAAAACCGTCGGGACTTTGCCAAGTAGACTCCCCTACAACTGGTAAAGACTTTAATAAAAGTCTCTCTGTCGTTATTGGGGTTATTGTATTATCATCTAAGTCTTTATTTGAAAAAGCGTCTACTTTAATAGTATTGCGTTTTTTAATAAGCGCCTTTTGAGTGTCTTGAATTAATTTACATTTGAAGTAAGAAACATTGTCCGTTTCTGCCTCTCCAAAATCTAATTGAGCGATACTAAAATCAACATTATCTAATTGTAATTTATACTTCACTACCGATTCTGTACCTTTTCTTTTGTTTTCTTCCAATAAAAAACGGAGACCGCTTTCCATATGTGAAAGTAAAACGCCATTGTTAAGCATTCTACTCGGAACTAACTCGTCGCCTTTTTCATCATAGAAAACAAAATCTACTTTATCGTTAAAAGTAAATGTATCGCGGGCGTAATTACCTTGCTCGATAACGAAATTAGAAGCATCAAAGCCAATAGGCTCTAATACTTCTACTTCAAACGTATCGAATACTAAAAAATGTTTAAAATCCACTATACACTTCTTTTAATAAATTTTTGTCTACTGTTTAGTACTTCCGCACCTCCGATTTTAGTTCTAAACCCAGCCTCGTCGATATTAATGCTTACAGCTTCTTTATTTCTTATCACATCTGCTAATTTACTGATTTCTTGCTTAAATTCGCTAAAATCATTGGTTTTTATTTCTTTAGGAATGCTAAAGTTCATAAATGCACCAATTGGGTCTATTCCGTTTTTAGCAAGCTCTTTATTTATGTAGTCAGTATGTGACTTATAAATCTTATCTCCTTTATCTAAATAACGAACGTTTGCTCCTTTAGAACTACCAAAACTTTTAATATTCCCGTGTTTATCGGTGTGTATCTCTGGGCGTAATTCGTCTACCACTGCAAAACCCTCTGGGGCGTTATCTGTACCTTTCCAAAATGCTGGCATTTTTTGAGAAGCTACCAAAGCAATTTGAGCTGCGCCTAATGCCCCTAAGAAAGCTGCTCCTGCAATACCAGCTGGAAAACCTAATTGCCCAAACGTTGCTGCAATGGCTTGCGCTGTATCAATTGCTATGTTAACTATTGCTAATTGTTGTTTTGCTTTCCATTCTCTTTTACGTATTTCACGACGTTTGGCTTCTGATTGCTTTTCTATCGCTTCTTTAGCGTTTTCGTTTTTACCTGCAAATTCTATCGCTTGCTCTGTTTGTCTATCTAATCGCTCATATTCCGCTTCGTAATTGGCTTGACTTGCTTCTGAAATAGTGTTAAAAGCCTCTTGAAACGCATCTGTAACAGCTAAAGCAGTAGCTATTGCGTTGCCTTTAAATTTATCTAATCCACCATTAACAATATCAAACATTTTTCCAAAACCAGTACTATTAGCAAAAGAAGTAACAAACCCTTTCATATACTCTTCAAGCATTTTTAAATAATCTTCTTGCTCTTGTTTTTTCTTTTCAAGGTCTGCAAGTTCCAAAACATTTAACTCTTTTTGTTTTTGGTATAATTCTGTTTTTATCTTAAACTCTTCCTCAGCGGAAGATTTAGTGTTTTCTAGCTTTTTAGTTAAAAACTCAATATCTCTTTGCAAAGTTTCTTCTTGAATTTTTCTATCAGAATCTTTTTTGGCTTGCTCAATACTTGACAACTGTTTTTTAGTTGTTTTTAAATCAATGTTTGCAAGTCTATTTTTATGCTCTAAAAGATTATTTAATTCTTGTTCTTTGATTTTTTTATTAAACTCTAATCCAGAATATAGTTCTTGCAATTTTCTTATTTTCTCGAATGTTTCTCTTGAAATATCGACTATATTATCCGAGTGTTTTATTTCTAAAACGCCTAAATCTATATTGTGCTTTTCTTGTAATGCAAATAAAGCATTGTTAAGCTCCTCTTTAGCTTTTACTCTTTGATTTGCTGTTACATTATCTTGCGCTACATACTCGTTGTATGTTTTCTGTAAATTATCTCTTTCATTGGTATAGGCTAAATTATTTAAACGTACATTTTCGTTGTACTCTAATATTTCAAGTTCCAACTTCTTTTTAGTGTACATATTAAACGCCTCAATTCTTTCGTCAAGACTGTTTTTTTCTGAGTTGGCGTTTTCATCGTACATTTTTATATCACGTTCTAAAAACGCTTTCGCTTCTGCAAATCTTGACGCCTGTATATCGGCTAACTCTAAATCTAAATCTTTTTCTAATTTTATTTGTTTTGCTCTTTTTTCTCTTTGTTTTTCTTCTTGATATTCTAAACCAATACGCTCTTTTGTAAGTTTTACAATGTCAATTTGGTTTTTATTAATAGCTTCTTGATACGCATTAATATCTTTTTCAAGACCTACTCTTTTCTCTTGAATTGTATTTAATTCATTTGATATAGTAGCTAACCCTTGTGATGAAATACTGTTTTTTAAAGCAGTTTTTAATGAAGTCGTCTTTTGGGTTTCTAATTTCCTTGTAACGTCTAATTCTTTCTCTAAATCAATTAGTTTTTGTTTGTTTTTTACTTGTAAATCAGTTTCTTTTTCAAGCGCTTTTTGTTTCTCTAAATCAACTAATAATTTAGATATGCCAGTAGAGTATCTACCGTTTACAATTGTAGCATCTTGAACGTCTTTAATGTAATATGCATATTGCTGTGATAGTTTTTTATAAGCAATTTCACGGTCTTTAATTGACAAAGAAGTATCATTATAAACTGCTAAGTATTTCTTTAACTCAATAATATCGCTTTGAGCGTCTTTTTTACCTTGAAAACGTGCGTTATTAAACTCTTTTTGGTTTTTGTTTAATTCTCCTAAAGCCTCAGAAGCACCCCATAAACTACTTACCCAGTTTACTATTTCTTTACCGTAAATAGTAAGTAAAGTAACACCAACACTTAAAAGAGTTTGAAAACTAAATAAACTGCTTGCTACTTGACTTAAAACTGACTTAGTAGGCAACCCTTGTGCTTGTAATTCCTTGTTTTGTGCAATAACATTACCCATTGCATCAAAGAAAATCGGTAAGTTATTAGATATTGCCATAAATCCAGTCTGAACCGAATTAGCAAACGCTGGCATTTCACGCCCTAATTGATTGATTGAGTTTGATAGTGGATTAAAACCACTTGCGTAATTACCTACATTACGACTAAATTTACCAGTAGTAGCATCAACAGCTTTTAATACCTTATCGTAGTTTTGTATTTTACCCTGCAGAAAAGCATATCTTTGTTCTTCTTTAGCTGTTAAAGCTATTGACAACTCTTTACGAGCAGCAAGATTTTTATATTCATTTGACAAGCTATTCATTTTAGCTTGCACTTTGTTGTACAAGTTTTGTGAGGCTTCTAATTTAGCTTGCTCTTTTGATATTTGAGCTAAAGACGTTTCTCTTTGTTTATTTAAGGCGTTTCTTGCATTGCTTTCTTTAATCGATTGCGCTTCCATTTGTTTAGAAGTCATGACCAATTTAGAAGTGGATTTATCCAACGCGTCTACATTAGCTTTTGCAGTTGAAAGTACTTTCACATACTCGCTCGGTGTTTTCGCAAACTCTTTGTTGTATTTATTAACCGCTTGTGCGCCTTGCTCTAACTTATCTACGTGGCTATCTAACTCTTTGTTTAGCTTTTCAACTAACGATGTTAAATTTAAAACGTTATCTTGTATGCTTGCCATTTTTTTGCTCGTTTATTTTAATTATTTCTTGTACTTTGTTGATATATGCCAACCATTGAACTACTGAACAATTAGTAAGGTCTAAACTTCTATTTAATACTTGCTCTACGTCTGCAACTTGCTTTTCAAATGTATAGTTCTTTTCTTCTTTAATATCGCCGTGCTTACGTTGGTATTCTAACTCAGTAGACTTTAAAATCTTTGAAAGTAGCTCTATATTTTCGTCAAGCGTTGCAAATGTTTTGAATTGAATATTTTTAGCTACTACTTTAACGCTATCGTAAATCTGTTTTTCCTTTTTGATTGGTTCTTTTAAAAATCGGTAGTTTCTTTTAATGAAATCCAATGTTTTTAATGCATCTTGTAATACGATAATCTTAAAAGAAAGCACAATCTTTTCTTGCGATGTTTGTAAATTTGCACGTGCTTTTCTATTGTCTAGCTTAATGAAGTAATCATCATATAAACTAGAGAATAAATCGTTTAAATAGCGTAATTGTCGTGCATTATAACGTTTTTTTTCGTTGTAGTTTAAATCTAGTAAAGCGATATTTTGCGTTTCTATAATTTCGTTCCATAATAGAATGTTAATCGATTTTAAATTCTGATATGTGCCAATACTCGATATTTTCGTTATCTTGTAAAATTTGTCCGAAATACTCTTTCCTAGTGATTGCAAATGCGTTTTCAACTTTGTAAACGTAATATCCAGTTCCTTTTTTTTCATATTCTGATTTTTTTCTTAGTACAATAGCTTTAAATGAGCTATCAAATTGCTTTCCACAAGTAACGCACGCCATTATTTAAAGTATAAATTATTGTAAAATTCTTCTAAAACGCTATATTCTAACAAGAAAAATAACTCCATTTGTTGCTCTTTATCCAAGTTAAACTCTTCAATACCGTATTTAATCGATATTCCCTCAAATTTCCAATCTGTTGATATAATTTCGTATTCTAACTGTCCTTTGCGACGAATAACTAAATTACTACCTAGACTACCAGTTAATGTTAAATCGACGTTACCGCCAGCGCTTGAATTAATAGAAACTTTAAACGCTTCGTAGTCGTTATTAAGATATTTTCCAATTATACCGCCATCAACAGATTTACCAAACTTCCAGCGCCCACGTATTTGATTCGTTATATTAGCCGAATTAAATAGTATTGTCGTTTCTATCGTTTGCGGAATCCTGCTCTTCTCTTGGTTCGCTTTTTGTATTAACTTTGTAAAGTCCACTTTCTTTTATTGCTTTATTGATTTCTGAACTTGTTACTTTTTTATTTCTATCATCATTTTTGATAATAGCAAATAACTCCTCTTTTGTTGGTAATTGGTTTAAATTTACCGAAATATTTAATACTCTCATAGTTTTTAGTTTAAAAAAACCCCCTCTGAATTAGAGAGGGTTCAATATTAAGTTGCTATTTAAATTACGCAACCGTTGCCGTAGCTGTGTTTGATTTGTAAGCTGTTAAATTAGCGTCAACTTGAACGCCATCTAAACTAGCTGTGATAACATCGGTAGAAATTAAAGCTCCTACTGTAAACGATAATTTACCGCCAACAATAGCAACCGCACTAGGTGTTAAAGTTGCTCCATTTTTAGTGAATGCCCAATCAGCAACCGTGTCTAATAAATCAGCGTAAGATACTGAAGCGTTACAGCCATCAACAATATCTAATACAATTGTTGTACCTGCTGAAATAGAGTCAATTTTAACTACTGTGTCAACTACTCCGTCAATTTCTAAAGGTGAGAATCCTAAAACATCGTAAGGCATAAATACCCATCTAGTATTAAATTCTTCTGGGTCTTTTAATTGGAATGTAGCTTTACCTTTTTCAATTTCAGTACCTTGTTGGAACATATAAGTTCCCACCATAAACTCACCACCGTTAAAACCTCTCAATTTAGTACCAGCAACGTTAGTAGCCATTAACATACCTTTTGTAAAGTAGAAAATGTGGTCGTACTTGTTGTTACCTTGCAATTTGTAAAGCGCTTTATGAAAACACAATCCTTTTGAGTATGTGATACTGAATTGTGGTTTACCAGCTCTAATAGAACGAATTAACCCTTCTGGAGAGGTATAGATTTCGTTGTCAGGTGTAGCTTGCTCGAACGCTTCACGGTCAAGTAATTGGTGTAATTTACCATCTACGATAAGCGCTCTAAACGTAGCCTCATCTAAAGAATCGGTTTCTACATCTAAAGTAGTCCCCTTATTTAAAAGACCTTCCCCTAAAAAATCGCCTAATTGGTCGATAGGGCATTGTCCTGTTCCTGTTCCTGCATAATCGTTAGCGCAAGAACCGAATGCATTTATGTTAATCATTGTTTATACATTTTAAATTAATAATCATTCTTAATTTTAATATTCGAGCATCGACAATATCAGTTGTGATACTTTGCTCTTTTTGTTTTGTTTTACTTGTGAAATCACTTGGATTTGATTCGTTTACTCCAAAATTAGGCTCGTCTTTGTATGGTATTTTCTTACCATCGTTAAGCAAATTTGTACTTAAATTCAAGTCTAAAGTCGTTTGAACTAAATTATATAAAGGCTCAATCACATCTTTGTAAGTAGTTTGCGCTCTAGTGGTGTTAAGTACGCCCCTTTTGGTTAAATTAAAGAGTATCAATTGACTATCGACTTTTGATTTACCATTCCCAGCGTCCTCTTCATTTGCTATTACATACCAAATTAAAGGGTACTTTTGTGAGCGAACTTTATCTTTTAAGCTAATCCAAAGATTTAACTCTTTTTGGTCACCATAGTGAAATTGTACTGGCATTTCTACGTTTTGAACAGTAAGCGTTTTACCCTCAAAAACCTTTTTTAAAGCCTCTCCTACTCTCATAGTCCTATTTGGTTTTTGTAGTTAATCGCTTGTGCTGAATATGTAGGGTAATCTGCTTTATTGTCGCTTAAAAACTGCAATAAACTTACATAACCACTATTATTACTGCCACCTAAATAATCTACAAATAAAACACCGTTATTATACATCGTTGCAGGTTCGTTTATACACGTTCCTTGATACATATCTACAAATTGATTGTAAACAGTAGTTAAATGTTGTGTTGGGTTTACATTAATAGCATTTTTAGCTAAATCCACTACTTGACCTACTCCACTTGAAAACGTTTCTTGATATTGATTGTAATACGTAAAAAAAGCTAAAATACTTTCTTTATATAATCCCGATTCATATCGTAAACCGCGCCAAAATTTTGTGTCATCTTCGTAAGAACAACCATCTACTAAATTTTTCCATTTTTGTGGGGCTAACGGGTTAAGGTCAACCCCATCAATAAATGGGTCTAATTCATTAAATAAAACCGTACCTAAAGTATTTTGTAAAAACAAAGGAACATATCTATCAATCGCTATTTCTAACGAACTGTCAAATTCACCGTTAAACTCATTAGAGTTTGGCACGTTTATTATTCCTTGAAAATGTGTTTTATTTATTAGGTACATTTTTTATTTATGCTTTTGTTGTTACTCTTTTACAGCTTTTGCAATTCCTTGCTTAATAAGAGCTTCCGCTTTTACTAAATGAGGTGAAACAATCATTCCTACTTTGTAGTGTTTTGTTTCTTTTACAATTTGTACTGTCTTACGGTCTGAATACTTAATTTTAGTACCTTTTTCAGCGTTTTCTAATAACATTGCCTTTGCGTTAAAGGTTGCTACTTCGTTTTTTTTAACATCTGCCATTTTTATTTATATTTAAATTAATACTAATTAAGGAGCTACCTCGATGTCGGTTAAGATTCCAGCAATATCGTCATAAACAATTGCTCCAGCGTCACCTCTTTTAATGTAAGAACCCATAAACGCCTCTAATTTTTTAGAAACTAAGTTTTTAGAGAAGTCATCGTTTTCGTACCCCTCATCATACATTACATCTTCACAAATAACTAAGTTGTATTTTTTCAAATCACCTAATAAAATGTGGGTATCTGCAATTTTGTTTGAAAACTTAACTTGAACGGAGCCGATTTTTGTGCCATCAGGAGAAACAAAAGGAGGTACAATATAATCACCTTGTGAGTTTTTAATACCTTTCATAATAGCTTCGTAAACTGTGTTTAAAACAACAGTTAATTGCCCTTTAAAGTTAGCTAAACGAACTTGTGTTGCAACTGCGTTGATAACATCATAAATATTAGCATCTGTGTAATAGTTTGCTAATTGTGTAGGAACAACGAAAGCAGCGGCAACTCCAGATGCAGTAATACCTAAAAGGTTTGCTCCTGTTCCATCACCTTCTAACGCTCCATCGTCCATTTTTTGCTCCATTAACTCATTAGTATGCTCTAAAAAGTCTGTTACAGCACTTGGTGCATGATTCATTAATCTTTTTGTAAATTTCCAACGAACAGCAACCTCTTTTGCGTTAGTGCTGTCTGTTTTCCATTCAGCATCTGCTAAAGGCTTTAAAGCTCCCTCTGCGATAAAAGCAGCGTCCCCTTCTTCGTTATATCTTGAAGTGTGATAAATTACCTCAGTACCAGGTTGCATTTTAACTGTAATTAACGGCAAAATACAAAGGTCTGGTTTTGGAGTAGAACCAATTTCAGTATCAATATAATTACCGAACAAAGTAGAATAACCTCCAGCAACATTTGGAACAACGTTTGCAGTAGTCATCAATGCCGCAGCTTTTACAGTTGAACCAAAAGAGTGATGTTTGTTTTCTTTCTCAAAGTTTTCCGCGTTATCTTTGAATTTTTTTACTAATTCAGTTTCATTTTCGCTTCCGTTTACTTTCATCTTGTCAGTAATTTGGTTTTCAATTTCGCCAGTCAAATCTTCTTTAACTGCTTTTAAGGCTTCTTTTACGTTTTCGGCAACTTCGTTTTTGATAGTTTCCTTTGTTTGCGCTTCGTTATGCGCGTCTAATTGTGCTTTATAAGCATCTACCTGCTCAGGTGTCATAGCTTCTAATTCCGCACTTGTTTTCTTTACAAAACTCATTGTGTTAAATTTTTTAGATTATACTTAATTTTCTTTTTACTGGAATTGCTTCCTCTTTTTGAGTGTCTTGCAACGGCTCGTCGTTAATTTCCGAAGTGTTATCAACGGCTTCGTTTTTATTTTCTACTTGTTTTATTTGTCCTGTAACTTGGTTTGAACCGTATAAAACAAAACTTGATTCTCTTTCGTTTGAGGCTTCTGTTATAGCAAAAAAATAAGGTATATATTCAAATTCATCTTTATTTGCTATATAATCATAATATTTATCATAATTCTTTTTATGTTCTGAATCATTTGGGTCATTTGAATCTAAACAAAATACAAACTTAACATATCTCATTCTAACCGAACCTTGAATATCATCACCGCTATCTAACCACTCTTTTACAGTAGGTATTAAAATTTTATCTTTTGGAAACTTATAAATTAAAACTTCTGTGTCTCCAGAATAGTTTTTACCTAAAATAGAAAATGGTACTTTTGCTGTAAATATTTCAACATATTCTTTTCTGACAACTGTATTAAGAACTTCTAATTCGTGGTCTGTTACAACATAGTTTTTAAATTGTTTTTCTTGTACCGTTTTCTTCCAAATTCCATCTATATGAACGTCTTCGTGAGAATCTAAAATTCTAGTTGAGTTGAATGCTATATAATAATAATTATCATCTAGTTTCAGTGCTTTTTGTTGTTCAATATCAAATTTAGAAACATCAATAGGCCTCATGTTTATTGACTGACCTTTTTTATAAGATTCGTAAATCTTTGCTTTTTTTTGGTCTTCAATAACTGATAAATTATCTTTTAGCTTTTTGAATAAATCTTCTTTATTAGAAAACTCTTCATCTGGAAAGTGTATCGATTTAAAACTCATTTTTTTACCTCCTTATCTTTTGATAATATTTCTTTTCTCTTCTCTAAAGCCTCTTTTAACTCCTTACTAATATTTGGGTCGTTTAGCTTTTTATTTATCTCTGTTGTCGTCATATCTCTGTGTAAATTAGTTTTAATTGAGCTTGTACCGTTGCTTCGTCAAGTCCTAATTCCTGCGCTAATTTTAGATTAGCCAACTTAGTAGCT